>WLWD01003524.1_pt1 | contig 45766 bp, 23 predicted proteins | sample 6712731 | NCBI WGS metagenome assembly WLWD01 (sample SAMN12718690, study PRJNA576275) | sponge metagenome | isolation source: marine sponge | host: Mycale hentscheli | place: New Zealand: South Island, Marlborough, Capsize Point | collected 2014-11-01 | reverse complement strand
TAGGCTTACTTCAAAATGGTGACTTTGTGGTCAAATTTTCAGGTAGTAGAACTGGATTATTGGCAACTTCGGTATTTTAGATGGTGCTTCTAGTAGACAAAAAAATATCTAAGCCTACAGTAGCTATTAAAAAACAAATAGAAGGTTGAAGTGTGAAGTAAACCAGACGTTTGACTACAGCTTTAGAAAACTTAGCAGTAGAGAAGATTTCATCATGATGAAATAGTTACACTGGACGTTGAATTAGCTATTAATAGTGTAGTATAAAATTTTAAAAAATTGTTTATTAGCAGTTATTGCATTTTATACACATTTTATATCAATTTTTGTTAATTAGTAATTTCCCTGACAATTTAGCAGTGAAAGAGTTAATAATTACTTGGTAGATTTAACAAATTACTGTAATTCACTTATAAAAGTTTACCTCAAGTTCTTTTATTCTTTTATTCTTTTCTTTTGTTTCCTTCATGTGCAACACATTGGCTATGTTGAGAGTCCTCCCTACATTCCCTCCGTGTATGCTCTCCATTGCATCCTGTACTGGTGTTATTGTCTCCAGTAGTTGCTCAGCAGTAGGTCTTGTTTGAGGAGTATTGTGCAGGCAATTAGTCACCATCTCTACTAGAACAGGATGAGATTCCAATAACAGATTCTCCAACTTCTTTATGTACACCTCACGACGCTCTACTTCAGAGCGACCAATAAGTCGGCCAGGATTGTGTGGATCTGAAAGTGTAGCCAATAGCAGTTCTCCTGGAAAAGTCTAACAAATGATTAAAGTTGATTGATATTTGTGCGAAAGACTATAAACTATATGTGACCTTCTACAGGAAAACCGGGCACAACGCGGCACCCTTCGAAAAATTTTTTTGGCACTTACAGAGTTGTAGGCGTCCAGATATTGAGCTCTCCAAGTTTAATCGTCGTAGCTTAAGTCGTTCCCACTATAATAGACCTAACCGTTCCCTCCGTCGGCTTGAAACAATACATTTTTAAGAAATCGATCGATCTTTTCTCGATAATTACGCACGCCGCGTTGTGCCCGGTTTTCCTGTAGACGGTCTCATATATTCTATATCAAAATTATTCTAATGCTAAGTTCACCAACTATATAATAGCACAATACCTATCTGACTATGTTCACATGTTAGTATTATAATAAGTTGATTGATTCGTGAACTCATGACGTAATACAGCATAATGTAAGCCATACAATTACACCCATTACCAAGAAAATCATTAATTAAATTTTAAAGAGTTTTGCACTAGTACTGTATGTTGAATATTCAAGTTGTGTTTACCTGTGTCAGTACATAAAGGGCAAGATGTCCGAATGAGAACACATCTAGAGATGGGCCATATCTGTGGCTCTTGCTGAGAGCCTCTGGTGGCATGTACACAGTGGTCCCCAGATTCTTCGAGAGTGTTTGGGCTAGTTGAGTTGGTTTTAAAGTTACCATGCGAGAGTTTCCCACGTCAGTGATCTTAGCTGTCAGAGATGATGTGAGGAGGATGTTCCTTGCAGTCAGGTCTCTGTGGACTATGGGAGGTCCTCGACTATGCAAGTAAACTAAACCGCTGCCTGTGTCTGTAAGAATGGAAATCTTGACTGCAAGTGGAATATTAGGGGCACACTCCAGGAGGTCATCCACACTCATTTCTAGTCTCTCCATTACCAGTAGAGGTAGGTCTGATCCCTCAAGGAAACACAGACCAAGGAACAGTGTTATGTTAGGATGTCGGATATCTGCCATGAGTTGACATTCTCGTTGATATCTGTCTACAGTCTCTCCAACTCCTTCATTCCCAGGATCCAGTAATAGCTCATGCATACACTTGGCAGCACAGATAACCTTGCTATATTTCACCTGAAATACCATAGGTTATCGGTTAATTAAATTAAACAAGGGTCAGGTTCAGTATTTAAAAAGAGAATTATTTGATGGCATGAGGGGACTGTGTGTATTTGATGGTGTATATATAAACTACAATAATTTAAACTTCATTGAGAAATTTGTACCATTGATGCTTAAGCTTGGTAACATTACAGGGTGAGATTTAACAATTCCAAGCATTGTTCTAGATGCAATGTTAAACACTCCGCTTACTTCTAACACTGAGCCATAAGAACCCGTTCCAAGAGTCTTCCCAGTAGGTACCACTCGATCTAAGAAATACTTTTGTAACTTCGAATCTCTTCTAAAGGTTTTAGAGGTTCCAGACAAGCCAGGTCTCCTAGCCATGGTTGTCGTTCAGCCAAAAACTACGACTGTGCCACACCCCATATGAAGGCAAATAGGAGATAAACAATAGTCTCGCGTTGGCAACCCTTTTCCTCTATAACAGTGATTTTAAGAGGTACAGGGTCGGCAACGCGAGACTACTCGTTAAAGAGGTCACTCAAATTGGAAACGATCCGGGCTGCGTTTCGAGTTGCTGACCTTTGGATAATAACTGGTAAAGGTCGTCAAGCCAGGCTACTGAGAAGGAAAAGGTGCCCGCCAATCACATTACATTCGTCCTGGTGCAATTATCTAATAAGGGGAGGCAGTTGCAGTAACACTGCGTACGAACGGGTGATTTTTTTTTATAGCAAGAGGTATCAATGAGTGTGTGTGGCATGTGTCTTGGGGGTCTGCAACTTCTGCTATTACCAGACATAAGGAGTTAGTGTTTTTAAGTCATCAGTTGAGAAAACCTGATGTAGCTTAGCTGTAATCATAGTGAAAGCTTAACCTGTGGTGACAGTGTAAGAGGAAGGTACTGGACAAATATGAGAAAAGTTCAAGAATCTCACTAAATTTACTTGCTTATTCAGTACATTATAAAAAATACGTTAAGAAAGTAACTAAGGATTTAGGTAGCTTTAAAGTAGCTATGGGAACAAGCCAAGATTTGAATAGTGGGGAAACAAGAAAGGTCACTTGACCCATGTGATGATTCTGTATTTCTAAGTCACTACTGTGGAAAGATCATAGATTAACTTTTGTGATATAATTTCATGGGAAGAGACAACAACTCAACAGATGAATTCGCTATCTCACACGGTATTTTTTAAACAATACAGAGTTTTTAAATGTTTGACACAAGAAATCAAACCCAGAAACGCTTGCTTAACGTGCAAGTGCTCTGTGAGCTACAACAACAATACAGAGTTTTTAAATGTTTGACACAAGAAATCAAACCCAGAAACGCTTGCTTAACGTGCAAGTGCTCTGTGAGCTACAACAACAACTAATATTAAGTAAGCAGTCCTGGGTTTAACTCCTGGAGACAGGCAAAGTTTTGAAATACTTTACTGTTTAAAAAAAAGACTGTGAAAAAGGGAGAATACATCAAATGTGTAAAAACAATACTGGGAAAGAAATTGAAAGTTCTAACTATTTCATGAAAATTGTTGATTGGCTTGTGTTAGTACATCGTTGTATTTATTGTGTTTCCCTGCATAATATTAAATTTTGTCATGATCAAAAAATTTAGTAATACTCAGATGAAGAATGACTATTCCATTTTTGACTTAAGCATTTCTATATATAATATCAATATAATATATGTATCAATGCGTAAGTCCATTATATATTAATAATATTACATAAGAACTCACAGTGCTTGATTATTTTAAACTCACAGATTATTATGTAATAGTCGAATTAAATTTATTGGCATGCTTGCATGTAAACTGAAGCAATCCAAAATTTTAGCATACTAAGGGAATAATTGGCCATTCACATTCTGCTCTCCTTTCTATTTGAGGAATCACTAGGAGTAAGTGCTAAAATCTAGTGTTGTTAAATAGTTTGTGTGGATATATCCAAGTTGAATTGAAATTACCTGAAACTCAGTTAAAATAGAAGTAAATTCATGTGATTCTCATCATGATGTGTGATTATCAAAGATTTAGTGTGAAAATGGTAGTAATATTGTATTATGTCGGAGTAAGTATGCACGACAGAGATTTTTAACACCATGTGGGGAAAAGCATGTATTACTTTCCCTCTCCTAAAATGACTATCATGATGATTACCTGCTTGTGCAGATTATTGCTAAATTTTCTTCAAAAGTAATTGCAATCCCAAACTATATACCTTATATTCCAATTGATTTAACAAAACATATTAGCCACAGTTCGGAGATGAAATATTTATTGTGACAGATTTATATCCTCATGTTCAATTTCATATTGTGGTATGTTATAAGCACTTTTTGCCCCTTCTGGTCACTATATACAGCAATCTGTGCATGCAATTGGTACAAAGATTTAATTTTAATCTATGAAATCTAGCTACTGTTCCTGAACAACAAGCACAAAATAGGCTGTATCTTGTCTCCGTTCATACATTGCGCATATTGTATTACATGTTTTTTATTTATCTTGGCAAATAAAATAAATAAATTAATATTTTGTTTGTTTGTCTGTTTAGTGAGGAGAGATATCTAGGCATGTGGATGGAGGACTATGATAGAGAACTGTGAGCTCAGAGGCTGATAAATACATGTATATTGTGTGTGATGTGTGTATGTGTGTTTTCTGAAATAATTCAACAGCTACTGGTATAATTTGTATATGTGTAAGATTGTGTGTTAACATGTGTGTGCATTTTAGTGTGTATGTTTAAATGTGTATGTGTGTTTGTGTACATTAAAAGTTAAATGCATGCACAGACACGTACACACACACACACACAATAATGTGTGTGAGAATTTGTGTGTGTATTTAACTGTATTCCTTTTCAATTAAAATTTTCCCTTTTTTTGTTCCTAACTTTCTTATCAATAGCTAGCTATATGATTAATTCACTTCTTGTGACATGTACATGTGCTGTATGTATGTATGTATGTACATGAATGCCTGATGTGTAGTATAATGTGAGTGGCAGTATGAGGAAGAAGTCTAGACAAGTTGTCCAGGAGTTGAAGTGGGAGTTGCTCTTCAGCGCCATGGCATCCCTCCTGGAAAAGACTACAATTAGGTGTTTAATTTTTTGTCAATTCTTTGATTCACCTTGTATAAGTTGAGAGTACCACTTCACCTATATTGAATATTATATCCCATAAAGCATGGTAGAGTGTTTTAGTGAAGAAACATTGTATTAGTTATGGAGAGTGGGTTGCCAGAAACTAGCCAATGAGCAACAGTCATTATAAGTAATTATGCATATGCCACTAGGCTTAGATCAGTTATATTAAAATCAATGACAAAAGAAAACAAATCAAGTGCAGCTGAAATTAATTAATCATAATCATACTGTCTAGTTGTATTGTACAATGTAATATCAGTGCAGCTGAAATTAATTAATTATAATCATAACGTCCAGTTGTATTGTACTATATAATATCAGTGCAGCTGAAATTAATTAATTATAATCATAACATCATAATTATATTATACTATATAAATCAGGCTACTACCTCTCACTAGCGTGGGTGCAGTAGTTCAGAGTCCACCGCAGTGTTCTTCTCAGACGAGGACAGTGCCGTGGCTATGGACCCCATCAGCGACGATGATGGGTGTGTCTTCTCTGCCGATCTTCCCGGGGATGAGAGGTGTGAATCACACAGCAGAGAGACGCTATACCCATGGTGTCTAGCTCTCACCGTTAGAGATGGAGAACTAGAAGGCAGCTGCGCTGTGTGCAAGATTGAGGAAAGCTATCCAAAAATATATTTTTATACTCTATGAAATGACGAGTGTGCTTTGAATAGTATTTAATAGTTGTCTGCCATGTAATATTCAAAAGCTAAAATCCTCTAACTCTATCGAACACACCCTTACAATGTATTTGAGCACAAAGCTAATAATGCCAAGAGTGCTAGACTACTTATGATTGTGTGCACTATCTTTGAATTGAGGATATAAAATCTAGACCACATCTAGTGCTGAGTTATAGTACCAGTCCTTATGTATAGCTGTTTTAGTTGTGTTGTAGTTTTTTTTAATTTTATTGTTGTTTTCTTATATTTTCCCATGGTTTGAAGTCCATCAATCATCCCTTTGGTCTCCTGGTCAGTCATCTCTCCAAGTGTTTTGTGGACAGCTATTCTGGAGTGGCGGTGCATGCTTTTCTATTGCCTCATGCAGTCAGTGAGATCTGCTCCACAACCTCAAGGGTGCACGACCTGGTCAAGTGAGGACTTAAATGTTTTTATGTAATGTTGATGTTTTGTCAGTGGCAACTCCATTAAATTTATAATGTCGTTTAGCCTCATTTCTGTAAAAACAAAAAAACAAGAAATAACACAAAAAAGAACGAAAATATCAAGATATACTATCCTGATTCCACTCAAATGCTCTTAACTTTTTCTTATAAAGGCACTCATTTTATGTTTACTATTATTATCATTATTATTATTATTATTTCTACTACTACCACTACCGTCATAAAACCACATAGGTTATGTTATTTTAGGTTATGCAAGAATACAAGTTGAGATCACTGACTATAAATAGATATTTCTATGACCTAATGCAAGATTGATATAGTTAAAGATAGACTTGAAGTCATTAATAATTGCATGTCTTGAATCTTATTAGCCATGAAATATTAACAGAAAAATTTAATATAATTAGGTTAATCGTAACACTAACTAATAATATATTCAGTGATACTTTAATAATATTTTATTTAACTTTTATTGATACTATATTTGTTGTGCATATATGGCATATTATTTTATTTATTATATTCACAGAAAATACTCTCCAAGTTTGATAACAAGAGATGAAAATGAGCTCCTGGGGAAACCCAGATCTCACCTCAGCATGCTGTTGAAGAGAAGCATTCACCAGCGGTGGAAAGTCTTACAGACCAACTGAGAATGTGGATTTTACCTGGCTCTATCCCATTCTCTTACCAGCCATCTTCCCAACCCTGTTTGCCCTGTACATAGAACACTACTCCCAGCATGACTTCAAGATAGACCATGTTATGAGCATGCTGGATGACTATAGCAATGAAGATCTCAGTGGGCTGCTACAACTTAGAAGATTGGGAAATATATATATATAATATATATAATATTATATTGGAGAGTTGTATGCATTTTGCTTTCATTTTTTGCTTGTTTTTATGAAGAATGGAAGAATAAAGAGTTGCCTGATTTCACATTTTCTAATTATCTTGATAGAGCCACAGAAATTTTCAAATCCTTTAGGTAAGATAAATAATTATAAGAATTTTTTTTAAATTGAATATTAAACACATTCTCAACAATATTGAATAATTCTTAACTATTTTTTTTTAAGAAAACTTAAGTTTTTGAGGAAAATTTCCCAAAAATCTTAATAAAATGATTTTAACTTGTTTGTGGACTATGCTTCAGATTGCATACTGTATAGAATGGGTTCATGTTGCCATACTTTTATTATGTTGCTTGGTAAAGGGGTTAGTAAAATCAGGATTGCTGAAAAGCTTCACTTAAATTGGGTCCAGAAAATAAGCATTAAAATAATACCATCCTTCTGAAATCAATCGCTGATATACAAATAGTGAAAACGTTATTGTTATGTTGATCCAAAGCATAGGTCCCAATTTTAAAAAAAGGACCCAAGAATGGGTCCTTATTTTTGAAGAGGACCCAAGAATGGGTCCTTATTCTTTTATTAGGGACTCAATTATAGTTTCATATTCTTGAATATGGACCCAAGGATGGGTCCTTATCTTGAATAGGTTCCAAGAATTGGTCCCTATTTTTTTAATAGGACCCAATAATGGGTCCTAATTTTTATTTTATTTGGGACCCTATCATGGTTCCGTATTCTTGAATCGGACCCAAGAGTGGGTCCTTTTTTGTAATAAGTCCCAAGAAAGGGCCTTTAATCTTAAAAAGGACCCCACAATGGGTTCTTATTCTTGAATATGGACCCAAGAATGGATCCTTTGTTTATATAGTTGGGACCCTATTACGGGTACACATTCTTCAATAGGGACCCAGGAATGGGTCCTTATTCTTGAATAGGACCCAAGATTGGGCCCTTATTCAAACCAGAATGGGTTATTCTTGAATAGGACCCAACAGTGAACAAGACTCAAGATTGAGTCTTTGTTAAAACTCAATGACGAGTCTATACAATTGCGTATAGCTGAAAAATGGATGAGTTAGACCCCATCATGCAACTCAGATAATGATGAGCTAAAGTGATTGCCACACAACCATTGTGCACAGGTGAGTCTTTCATATTAGTATCTGCAACTTATTTATACTATTAGAGCATGTAATAATATGTAAGAATACGTAGAAATGGTTAAGTAAAAGGGACATATGATAATAGTCGATACACCAATTTAGTCAATAACTTGCTCATTTGAGTCACACTCAACAACAGGTAGCTTCTGAAGTGTATAAGATTCTTCTTCCTTAGACTTCATGACGGCAACCACACTCCGGTCCATCTTTACACCAATACTTGCATCTATTCCAATGAAGTTGGTAGAGAAGCCCTTAGTGCAGTCATGGTTTTGAATCACTAAGATGATTCTACAGCTAGCACAATGAAACTGCAATTATAAATATAGCTATAATTAATTTTATAATGACATTATAAAATTAATTATAGCTATATCTATAGTATTAGTAGCTCTGCATTTACAACTTACAAGAATGGATTCCTGTGATCGAGTACACATCTTAGGAGCTGGAACACTAACTTCAAGAACTATTCTCATAGCTTTTTTAGCATTGCGTTTCTTAATACATTCACCACCATCAGACTTCAATACAATGCCACTCCCAGTGCTTTCTAAGTACCACTTCTTTGGCTTTGTCATGTCTTCTACTCAAAAACTGCTCCCTGGGGCTGGTCAAACAGCAGGTACACTTATACACTCTAGACACACTGACAAAGTGAAAACTGATGGTAGTTTCTTCCAGTCACAAGTAGGGCAAACCACAAGATGCATACATTCAACACAAAGGCACACATATGAATGGCCATTCCATTAATATGAATAGCACAGTACCGGAGTATTACATTACACCATACACACAATTAGCTGTTTTTACTTGTTTGATCTTTCAACCCTCTCTTCTTTTTTCTGTCATCATCTTATGGTGTGTATAGAGAGGCTCTGGTTCTGAGATTGTTGACTGTGCCTACTTTTTTTATAGATGATCATTATTTAGTGGAATATTTATTTGATCTTCAGCCTATTTACTACTGCATGGTCTAGTTGTTCACTTTGGCCAACCATTAGCTTTAGCTGCAATGGATGAGGAATTTGATGTGCCGTTGGGACCACCAGCTAAAAAGCTTTGTGAGGATATGATATACTTATCATCAGATTCTTCTTCCGAGAGCTCAGAAGACTTCTTGTTTCCTTCTGATACAGAAAATGAAAACGCTGTTTGTGGACTGCAAGATGAAACGGTATCAAGTCAGCAAATTAGTGTTCCTGTGCCAGAAAACAAATGGGATTTACATTCATTGATCTCTACAGCGATCACTTCTGGAGCTACCATAATTGATATATCCCCTTTGAGTGAAGACCTTGCTAACATTTTAAGAAAAAAGAATGCAATTTCATCGAAGGTAATCCACTTAAATTATTAAATAGAGTATTTAACTTTTTTTTTTTTTTACAAAATAGATTACGTGTAGAGGCCAAAAGAATCAACATTCTCAGGCATCCCATACTAATTCTTCCAATGTTTCAACCACATCTTCTCCAACCCAGCCATCCTCAAATGAGCTTTCCAATTCTATCTCAGATGGTGCTCCTCAGGTTGAAGTTGGTGATTATGTTGCAGTTTATCTCGAGAAGTATGACCCCCGAATAGCCTCAGATTGGAAAGATAACATCTATTTCAAGCATGGACGAGACAGTGGACATAGAATGGTATATGGGGTGCTATAGTGGTAGCTGGAAGGTGTGCATGATTGGAAGAGGAACAACAAGAAAGGTTTGGAATGAATCTGTTCCATTTACAGCAATACTTCGTTCCATTCAGTTCACGAAGTCAATGAAACTTCATAAGGATACTGTGTTGGCATTGAAGAATAAATACCCTGGTCTTTGTTAGTCACTAATAATATACTATCGAACTCTATTTTTGGACGAATTACTATGTGGAATTGATATGCTATAAAAATTATTTCTCTTATTAGATCCAATGAACACTTGTTCTAATTAAGTGCCTGTAGTTCTTATTAGGACCCCTGGACCCTTGGGGAAGCTAATTTTAATAATTTTAATTTTGTTGGTTGGGATAATTTCTAACCGAGGACCAATAGTTCTATGATCCTTGTTCTCAATGCTCAACATCTTTGTTCTTACAGTTAAGACCATTGTTCTAACTTGGGTATTGGGGCCATTGTTGTAATTAAAGACTTATAGTTGAAACTGTTGTTGTAATCAAAGTTCCATAGTTGGGTCCCTTGTTGTAACCAAGGACCCATAGTTGGGTCCCAAGTTATAATCAAGGACCCATAGTTGGGTCCCAAGTTGTAATCAAGGACCCACAGTTGGGTCCCTTGTTGTCATCAAGGACCCATAGTTGGGTCCTTGTCGTAATCAAGGACCCATAGTTGGGTCCCAAGTTGTAATCAAGGACCCATAGTTGGGTCCTTGCCGTAATCAAGGACCCATAGTTGGGTCCCAAGTTGTAATCAAGGACCCATAGTTGGGTCCCTTGTCGTAATCAAGGACCTATAATTGAGTCCCTTGTTTTAATCAATGACTCATAGTTGGGACTAGCAGGGACCCTTTATTGAAAATGGACAAAAGACTTGGAGTATTGGAAGAATAGGGGCCACAATTTCGCAGATATTACCAAGTCATATTTAATGTGGACGCCAAATATCTGCTCTGAAAAGGAGTCACTCAACTTTATTATGACCTTATTTTTCATAGTCCCTTTGAGTACTCGAAACTTTAATGACAAATAAAATAAAGCACACAATTTATTTCAAACAAATATCTTTAACCACCTAAAAATGATGTTTTAAGTGTGGGCTGAATAAAGAACATGGCACAAAATGTTGTTTTTTAAAGTTGGTCATGAGAATAAACCAATATTGTTGAGAACCTGTTATTAATACATTGAAAATATCTGGTATGTCTGTATATATTTACTGAGTTTTTTTTTGTTTGTTAATTTAGTGAGTACCACACCCCTTTGAATAAACAGCTGTGCTTCCAGGAAGTGGAGCAAGAACTAGACAAGGTGAGATTAACACTGCAAATTTAGCACCAATAACAGCCATTTTAATCTATAAAAAAAAAAGAAGAGAAGTTAATCAGTTCATACAAATGCAGAGATCAAATATTGTTGAGAACTCTAGGGGGTTCACTTGATAGATCAGTGATTGCAAGTGAGTTTCCTTTTAATGTGAATATTTGACATACAACATGAGTCAAGAATGTGAATTGCTTTTGACGATTCTTTCCAGCTTTTTTAAGGATATTAATTGACCGTTCATTTTTTGTTTATTTTTGTTTTGTATTAATTAAGAAAAGAATAAATAATTGATGAAATTGTTTATTATCTTTCACTCAATTGTACAAATTTGCAAATCAGCTAAATGATCAGGTAAGTTATATAATTTACAATCACTTACAATTTTTTTCTCAGCCTTCTTTTACTCATTAGATGAGTAAAAGAAGGCTGAGAAAGAAATTAAATTACAAGAGTAAAAAAAATATTTGAAAGAAAGAAATTTTCATTTGTCTGTTGAGAATGAGTTTGTAGCATAACAGTACCCCTTATATAACAAAAAAAAATATAGAATTGAAGTGTTTTTTGTCGGCTGGTTGTCGTACTTCAGTGGCAGTGTGCTTGTGTGTTAAGCAAGCAGTCCTGGGTTCATTTCCTGGTGACGACCAAATACATTTAATTCTGTATCATTTTAAGAAAAGCTGTAAATGAGGGATAATACATTCAATATATAGTTTTATGAGTATGACAGTCATCATACATCCCAAATTAAAGTTATGGTTGGCACTTAAAACTTAAAAGAATTTTCAATGGAATAGAGTGGATTTGTATATAGATGCTAAATATTAAAAAAAGTCAAATTTTATATATACAATTGGTAAATTAGCTAGACGTATTGTATTTCAATCATCAGTTATTTCAAGTGAACAAATTGATAAACTAACTTCAAATTGAAACTAATGAATGTTATGTAGCTTTGTATTCCTTGCCAGTTGTCTCAGAGTCTTCATTTGAGAGGCAATTCCTACATCTGCAGAAGTCTATCGGAGTTGGGAGAAGAAGTGATGAAGAAAGAAGAGGAACAAATAGAGGATAGTGAGTAAGAAAAATCATTCTGTTCCATTTCTAGTTCTGAAACATCAGAATTGAAAAAAGACATATCTATGAAAACCTTGGTGGAAAGTGCATCCTGCCCACACTTACTGGATGACGAAGATGTGGTTAGACGAGAGAAAATGATAAATCAGGAATTTCCAATTGGCCTATTGACTTTTATCATCGTAAGATCAAGGTATGGTGAAATCTAGTAATAGCTACCTGTATGAAAATAGAATAGTCTTAGGTCTTAGGTAATTGTTGATAATGAACTTCATATTAGTACCATATGAATATTATTTGTGTGTGTGATACTTTAAATCTTCATGTTAATATATATGATGGTATTTTTGTATGTAGAATGCGCCATCTGTACTCTGAAATTCAGTTTATCCAGGACTTTGCCGGGAGTAACAGTCTACAGAGCGAGTATGGATCACTATTCAGTAAACTCAAAGACAGTTACTACCAACTGGAAGACCTCAGTTAAATCAAGCCTACGTGTGTCACTAGTATACCAGCCATCATTTCCTTCAGTACATCTCATGTCATCAAATCATCAACATTATGAACATAACAGAATATAACTTGTCAATAATTACATCTGTCTCGAGATGATTATGTATATACATTACTATAATACCGGCATAGCTTGAGCACAGTGTTTAATGCATAAATATCCATAAGATCATGAGATTCCACATGAAGTATATTTCTTTTGCACAATTTACTAACAAATTCTTGCTGTACTATTAAGTTGGAAATGGAATTTTGTTGCAATCAATGGTTCTGTGGTAGCCTATATATACACAAAGTGGATGGAACAAGAATTTGGTGCTACAACTGATTATTAATTCTGTACATTCCCAAAGTAAATCAGTCTACAATAACTGCCATGTGATAAGTTGTAATATTCCGCGATAAATAATGGCTGGTGTTTGGAGTTTATCATTTTGGCATCTTTAATAATCTATACTGAGTCAGCAAGTCATTTCGATAAATATGCTAAATGGATTTTCTTCTCGAGCAACTGAACAATCGTACTGCAATAGAATGGACAAAAAATGTATATTATTACCAGCCATTCTTGAAGGAAAAAGAATGTGGATTTACTGCCGAGCATATGAAAATTCTTTAATGCCGTAATACACGTATCAACCAAATGTTCGGTAAGGTTTCTCACATAACTTTATTCATCTGCAGCAGAGCATGCTTTATTTCTCCATTCATTGAACACTTTTACAGGGTATTCAAGGTTTTTACTGAAAGATTAAAGTAGTTATATATACAATCCTCCTTATTGAGTAATTCAGTAAGAGACTGATATTTTACTCATCATAATGTACAAACTCTACAAAGCTAGCTATACTGAAATCGTCACAATTACACTTATTTCTAATTGGAATAATCAGAGAATAATACGAAAATTTGTAGAATACAGTCGAACCTCCCTACAACGGGACTCCGAGGAGCGGTCAGACTCTCAACAATGGTCAGACCGTTGGGAACGGAGTATTTTCTGCATGTACATATGTAATGGATTTTTTGACTCCAAGTAACGGTTGACTCTCTACTCCGGACAACGGCCAAGTTGTGTGCCCCAAATGTATTGTCTTGTACAAAATTTACTTCTTGGGACGGCCAGTTAGCCACACCCAACTTATTGATGCCTCCTTTTTTGCCTAGCCTTTCAATTTTAGCTTGCCACGCCTAACTAATTTATGACTATATAGTGTGCCTTTCAATTTAATAAAAGACATAATACTAAATGAATGCTAAGACTAATTTTACATTCATTACAAATGTCCCTCTAAGTTCTCTCATTCGGCAGACATAAACAGGTGGGCCGAACACGCGGTAGATACTGGGCACTTCCAGGCCATAACCGGCGCCTTTGTTCACTCTCTCTCCTTGGCCACAGCGTATGCTATCTACTGGATCCACGTCAACATGCGAATCAGAGGAAACTTGAATTGAATTCTGGACATTGAGTGAAAAAGAGGAGCCCTGGACTGATCCATAGACAGATCCATTTAAAAGAAGCTTGTTGCTTTTACCTTTAATGTCCTTTGGGTTTGCCCCAGAGGAAATCAAAGACTTTCTCTCCTTTAAGAGAATACTCTCAGAGTTTCTCTTTGAAGGGGTCATATAAGGTTTTATATACACCTTTCATTTGGTCAATTTACTTCGGTTGGATAGGATTACAGACACTTCAGTTGTTCTCAACAACTTGGGGGCTATGTTTACCCATTCTCGTGCAATCTCTAACAGAAAGCTTAGAGATATCAGGCATGAGTGAAGATAATACTGATATCACTTGCTTTTGATCACTGTCTAACCTAACCTGATGTGAAGTGCCTTGAAGACATTCATCAATATCGTATATCACTAAGCTAAACTTAAGTTCCCATATAATTACAAATTCTGTGCATCTTCACTTGCACATACAGTTTCTCTTCTCTTTACTGTCATTATGGAATCTCATTCCATTCCAGCTGACTGGAAAGTACACAAATTATTTCCTCTCCACAAGAAAGGAAGTGTATCTGAAGTTAGCAACCAGGCCTATTTCTCTCCTAAACATTCTTCATAAAGTACTAGAATTAATAGTCTACTCTAAGATAATAGATTTTATATATCCAAAAATTTCAAAGACACAATTTGGTTTATCAGAAATAGATCCACTCTTCAACAACTTCTTCTATCATAGCTATACTTCAGTTTTCAATTCTGTGGAGTCAAAGCGACACACAGAAATTGTGTTTCTTGATTTTGCCAAAGCCTTTGATTCAGTCCCCCACAATGAACTTTATCTAATCCAAAAAACTCCGAAATAAGGTCAAACTCTCTACAAAGGCCAAAGGGTTCGTCCCCATGCATGGTTGTTGTTCGGAGGTTCGACTGTAATATGCTATTCTTTTGGAATAGCTAATAACTAAAATTTTCAGAATAAAAAAAAGAATAATTCTAAACATTTTCTAGCATAATCCAGCACTATTCATGAGCTGGCTAGTTTATTTTCATGAGCCGGAGGTAGTGAAAATAAAGCCTAAGAGTGAAATATCTAGCCATATCACTCTGACCAGAGTGTAATAAGGGTTTTCCACACTAGATATCTTCACTACTGTAGTTAGTACTAGAGCAGGGGTAACTCACAGCATGAAGTTGGTTGTAGGGGCTACCCACACCCTTAGCTGATATTTTAGCAGCTGCTCTAACCCAGTAGAGTAGCCTACTCAAGAGGAAGGTAGCTGTAAAAACCAGAAAAGTGACAAGTTTACCTGGTTGCTATAACTACAAGGTTAGTGAGCTTGCACTGTACAACATAAAATAACAACAGTGAAAATATCTTGAATTATTTCACAGGGTCATTAAAGATATCATTTAAAGATAGCTATCTAAAGTGGAATATATTGTACTTATTACATGAGTCAGAGTTTGATATGGCGAAATATTTGATGAGCAGGCTAATTATTTTTAGGAGCCAGAGGTGAGTGACAATAAAGCCTGAGAGTGAAATATGTAGCCATATGACTCTGACAAGTATAATAAGTGGTTTATTCCACACTAGATATCTTTACTACTGTACTGTACTTAGTACTAATGGAAGCGTAACTCACAGGTAAAGTTGGTGTAGGGGCTACCCACACACCCCCCCCCCCCCGCCCCCCGCCTACATTATAGCAGCAGCTCTAGTGTTGAGCAGGGTACACCAGTAGCTGTAAAAACTGAGAAAATTGAAAAGTTTGGCTGGTTGCTATAACTACAAGGGTAATGTGCTTGGGCAGTACAGCGTGAAATAACAGCAAAATATCATGAGTTATTTCATGGGTCACTACCTAAAGATATCATTGTGAAGATATCTAGGGTGGAATAAATATATATATACACTAGATATCTTCACAATGACATGCTTAGGTTCACGACCCTTGGACTGTGCTAAGCAAGCTCATTACCCTAGTAGTTATAGCAATAGGGCCAAACTAGCCACTTATCCAGATTTTATAGTCCCTTCCTCAGCTGTAGCCTACTCAACCAGGTAAAAGCAGATGCTGCTGGGACTGTTGGGAGCCCCTAAAACTAACTTTACAGTGTTATTTACCAGTCCTAGTACAAACAAAGGTAGTGAAGATATCTAGTGTGGAATAAACCACTTATTACACAAGTCAGAGTGATATGGCTAAATATTTCACTATAATCCTTATTTTCACTTACCTCTGGCTCTCATGAAAAATAAATTAGCCTGCTCTTGAAATATCTCTCGCCATAACCAGAGCTCTCAACCTATAATTACCAAAATGATTGAGATCATGCAATAAAATGCTGGAGATTGATGCTTGAGATAAGCTAACATTTGCACAAAAACTAATTTTTTGCTTAGTTCAAACATATATACATTATCGTGAACAATATATTAGTCTGCTCTTGAAATATCTCTCGCCATAACCAGAGCACTCAACCTATAGTTACCAAAATGATTGAGATCATGCTATAAATTGCTGGAGATTGACTCTGAATTCTTGAGATAAGTACTAATTAATGAAATTTTTTATAATGTATATATGTTTGAACTAAGCAAAAAATTAGTTTTTGTGCAAATAATTATAAGTCATTGTAGCTTTTTTAGCAGTCTCTAAAACCTCCACAGGAGGATCAAAGCTATAGAGTGCCATCCAATTTTAGGCTAGGTCGAATTTTAGTTTTGTTCTTGGTAGTCATACTGAAGAGTCTCTCTTCTTCGAAATTTGAATGTGGTAATGTTAGCACCAATAAAGTTACTTTAGACAATTTCTCAAACATCAAAGAATTATCTGGATTCTCATATGAGACAAGTGTGTCCACACAATATCCATTCTGTAATGCTGAGTACTGTCATCGTCAACAACTAATGCAGCATGCCATACAGCCTCCTCAACATGTGAGGTCTCCAGTAATTGATATTGAAGAAATTCATCTTCTAATGAATTCATATCAGAGACTGAGGTGAACTGGAGCATGGAAGAGTACCTATAATCATAAAGATATAATAAAGTAGACAACTAACACTTAAAACAGACATTTGTATTTTTGTTCGTTATATGCACCTTGAAACAAAATAGAGAACGTGCGTGAATGTTGAGTTTAGTCTATTCTTGAAATCAACAAACTGAGCATTACGAAGAACTTCATCAGAAATGGGGAGGTTTTTTAATGCATAGCTTGAAGCTGTGGAGTAAAAACCTCTTACGGCTTCATAAAATATTTGTACTTCTTGATTGCAGAGGTCTCCTTCATTATGAAGCTTGACTAGGACCCACTGACAATTTGTCATCTGTAAAATTATACACTATGTCAAAAAAAAGATGTGATGATAAGAAAATGCATACAGCTACCTGATAATTGATTACCCATTGAGTAGTCTACTGAAGCAACTGATACGGCATTTTTTATTATAGAAGGAATCACAAATCTTCCAAATAATTTGCATAAGAATGATTCAATTTGTTGTAAGAGCACTGGAAGTACAGAATCTTCTCTTTGAAAAAACTTGTTAAAATAAAAAAATACTTGTAGAGCGAACTGAAGAAATAGCAGGTAAACTTCAGTTACTTTACTAGAATACACACATGCAAGACGACCTTCCCTCCCTGTTGATAGTTCTGGTACTACAAAAAAATATTCATCTAAGTTAATATTAGCTAGTCCAAGCTGTTTAATCTCAAACTTACACTCTGAGATAAAATATGATGCAAATCCAGGGTATTGTGACAAAACTCTTGAAACCTCACTCTCCTAACTCAGCCATTTTGTATTCATGTGTTTCAAAATCTGTCTGAACTCCACATTACATAAGCTGTAGTAGTCAGATAAGCCATTTTTCCTATTTGTGCTTTTGTCAAAATAATAATACGTATCAATCATCACATCTTCCACATCAAAGGTCTGTAATTTGGAGTTAGTAGATACTAACCATATGTTACTTAAAACATTAACTTTGATAAAAAACTAGGAAAATTATTACCTTACTAAAACTTTCAGTAGCCTTCATACTTGTGTTATGCAATATGTGGCAGGGACAACCCATAAAAAAAGTGGCAGAATTCTTCTCGATAACTTGAGTATATAAATGGAAATTGTTGCCCAAATTCACAGATGTGTTGTCAACCGACATACCTGCACAGTTAACCCATGGAATACTAACTTCCTGTAATATGCTGTCCGTTTCGTTTAATATAACAGAGGCAGTGGCTGACTCTTTTCCTAAAAAAAATAATAACTTAGAAATGCCAAAAGATTTGAGTAGCAGCAACACAGTTTACATTGCTATGTAATGGTTTATTTGTTTGTTTTTACCTGTAGTGGTGCACATGTCCAGAAAGCTAGTAGACCAGCTTAATACACGGCCACCGTTTTGTCCAAGAAGATTGAAACCTTTTTATTATAGAAAATGTTGTCCTAACAATAGCTATAGCTAATGTTGCTCAATTATAAAATCACTGCATACAAATAAAAGCAGTCTTTTTTTGTTTTGGTTGAACATTTACATTTTAGTTTTAGTTATAGTTTTTTTGACAAAAAATATTTCAAGATTAATTTTAGTTTTAGTTTTTCCACTAGCTAACAAACACTACAATTTAGTTTTAGTTTTGGTTTATCCAATGTACTAATTTCAATTCTAGTTTTAGTTTTAGTTTTTCAAATTTACTAACCTCCTTAGTTTTAGTGTTGGTTTTTTGCTAAGGGAGGGGGCTAGATAGTAGATGAGCAACTGCAGACTGCTGTGCAACAGTATGCCCTTAGCCAAACAATTTACTCAGGTGCTATGGAGAAATGATTGGGTAAATGGTTTTGCTTCTTGTGACTACCACTGGTCATTTGTCTTCTTTCAGTGATGTCACTGAAAATGGTTAGCTATATTTATAGTTAGTTTTAGTTATTACTCATCAGCCCTATGACTTTTAGTTTTAGTTTTAGTTACCATCATCCTATGTGAAATTTAGTTCTGGTTAGTTAACTAAAATGTTTTAGGTGTAACTAAAATTTATTTTAGTTTTATTTTTAGTTTTAGTTAACCAAAACAACACTACTTTTTAGTTAATGGCTAGCTAATAATACTTGTATAAGTAATAAATGTTAACTTACTTAGCTAGTATGGTATTTGTGCGCCCCACCAAACTTAAGTTCTGCTTTTGAAGAAGAAGCCATACTACTACTGCTGACAGTCAGGGCAGAAAACCCTTTACCAGGTAGCACTAATTTTACCTGAACATCAGTAATTGAATGCCCTGCCCCCAGCACTTAAATCGCTATTTTATTGGCCGTGACAGTACTGTATATCAGAATGCTACCACTGCCGCATTTACTGCCACCGTCAATTTGCGTGAGAGTTGGTGAGTTTGCTTGTGAGCTTGCTTGCATGGAGTAGAAACATCACTATCTACACTCTCTGTGCTTGTTGCTAATGCCCTCTTCTGTGCTCTTAGTAACTTTGTGTTGTTGTACTGAGTCTACATGATTGGTGGTATTGAGCATTATTTGCCACCATTGCAGCTTCAATTCCATGCCCTTCATCTAGTCTCTCTAGCTGAAGGTTTAATTCTCCAAGTTCATTAAACAGCCAATATACCGGCCAATGATCTGTATCCACTTCCTACATCCTTTCTTTTGGATTTGGCCGGACATGTTAGTGGTTCTCCCTTGGGCTCTTGGCATATCATGCAGAGATTCCAGTCAGTTTCAATTGGATGCTGGATGGTAGTTGATGGGGCTGGAATCCCAGAGTCAACCAGTTTGAAGGTTTTCGACATAGCTAGTCAACTATAGACATACATTATTTTCATAAAATGGTGTTTCTTATTAACCTTTTCAAACTTACCAGGCCTCAAGAGGATGGCACTCATTTCAGCACATGGCTAAGCTGTCGTCATGACCTTTGTGACCTTTGTAACCTTAATGACCTTTTCATAACCCCTGCAGTTTCTGTAGTTTTTGGGCTCTACCAAGGAACTACACTATTATTATTATTATAGTGTAATTTTGAAAGATGCCCACCCAAGGCGCTCTTTGGCATGGTTATAAGTCATACGCAACAGTATTTACTTGAAAATGCATTGTCCACTAGACTAACTGCGAAGGTAAGTCTTGTGTAGGTGTATGTCCAGTTGTGTCAAAGCATTGTGCTTTACAGCCACTACTTAGCTAAAGAATATCACAAAGAAAACGTTTAAATAAAGTGCATTGTTTTGTTGTTGTGTTTTCCTTCAATTCAAACAGTTGCAGCGAGTTGTTACTATGGTACTGAAATCCCTATGTGTATGCGTAATTTAATAACTCGACCTTATTTTCAGTAGCTTCAGTATTAGAAGTCAAAATCATACATATAAAAATAGTATAGTCTTTAGGCTCGCTCGCCATTTGTGCTCAAGCACATCACGAGTTACATACATGTAAAACTGAAAAATTGTACGTAACTCAACTGAGCCATGTAGTTGTCAACCATTAAATTTGGTGATGACTTTTTGTGCATTGACAGTATATGAAGGATGCTATTCTTGTGGCAAACCTGAACACATGAATTGTTTTTTATTTCATCAACAAACAATGCACAGCCATTTATAAAGCCACTGTGAAACTGCAGTTCTTTTTATTGCCGTTAAATAATGAGTGTAAACCACATCAACTTCTTTTGCTTAGTGGATTGTAAGAGTCTTTGAAAGACTATTTTAGTTATTGTTAAATAGCAAGTGCAATTGGAATTCATTGAGGGGTAGTAGAAAAGGGGCAGGAGCGGTGGCTGTTTCAAACAGGATAAAAGTAAGATTATTTCAATTTGAATTGGTGCGTTTTATTTTCAGTTCGGTTTATATGTGTCAATGATGATTGACATTTGGATAATTGACACTTCACAGTGTATATTCAAATATGTACGGGTAGTTGCAACATAAATAAATTTAAATATTTTCAAAATTGTTTAAAAATGAAATCTTGAGCAACTTGAACACATCATATGATAAAACGTTCCAGGAGCACCAGCACGTACTCCCTATTCCTCTGAACATTACACCTCCAGTTAACCCCTTTTTGTAACTGAATAAGATGCCTTAATAATGTGTAATGTAGCTAATTTACTATGGAATAGACTACAATGCTCCTTTTTGCTACATTTTGTTTTCTATTTGATTTCTGCCTTCCTTACCTTTGTCTCACAATAATATACTTTCCATTTTACTTTCCATTATTGAACTGTATACCTTAGAGAAGACAAGCCTTCTTTATTTCAAAGTGTTAAGTGTCTCTGAGTGTGTGTGGCATGTGTCTTGGAGGTCTGCAACTTCTGCTATTACCAGAAATAAGTAGTTAATTTTCTAAGTCATGAGTTGAGAAAACCCGATGTAGCTTTGCTGATTGGCTTGTGTTAGTACATCGTTGTATTTATTGTATTTCCCTGCATAATATTAAATTTTGTCATGATCAAAAAATTATTAATACTCAGATGAAGAATGACTATTTCATTTTTGACTTGAGCATTTCTATAGATAATACATACATATGTATCAATACATAAGTCTATTATATATTAATAATATTACATAAGAACTCACAGTGCTTGATTATTTTAAATTCACAGATTATTATGTAATAGTCTAATTAAATTTATCGGCTTGCTTACATTCTGTAAACTGAAGTAATCCAAACTTTTAGCATACTAAGGGAATAATTGGCCATTCACATTCTGCTCTTTTTTCTGTTTGAGGAATCACTAGGGGTAAGTGTTAAAATTTAGTGTTGTTAAATAGATTGTGTGGTTTATCAAAGTTGAATTGAAATTACCTGAAACTCAGTTAAAATGGAAGTAAATTGTTTCATGTGATTCTCATCATGATGTGAGATTTTCAAAGATTTAGGGTGAAAATGGTGGCAACATTGTATTATGTCAGAGCAAGTACGGCACGACAGAGATTTTTGACACCAAATGGGGAATAACATATGTTAGTGCGCTTTGCCTTCCACCTCTCCTAAAATGACTATGATTATAATTACATGCTTGTGCAGCTTATTGCTGAATTTTCTTCAAATGTAATTGCAATCCCAAATTTTATAACTATTCCATTTGATTTAACAAAGCATATTAGCCACAGTTAGGAGATGAAATATATAGTAGAAGTTTTATGCTAGTTTACAATTGAAAGAAAAGGATAAAATAACTTATTTGTGAGAGGCTAGAGGATATAGTGAATATTTTTCATTGCAATGGCCACTTCATCTGGTAGTTTTTCTTGACTTTACAGACCTACTACACTCATAATTCATGAACATTAACGATTCGTCTGTCTGAGCTATCTGCAGGGCCATAACTAAAAATTAAGAAGAGAGGAAGCAAAATTCTATAGTATCTTATCATGCCCAGATATATAGCCACACCCTATGTTAATATATTATATTGTGGCAACACGTAATGGATAACGAACTGCCTTGTCTCAATTGAACTTAATTAATGTTGTGTGTTGTGAACCCATTAAAGTAATTGAAGTTGTCTGTTGGCAAATTCTTAGCTATACCATGCGTAGTTGACCTTCATCTACTTATACTTGATTTTTGTCTTCATTTGTCAGAAAAATTAAGTTTTAATCGGCCGCAAAAGCCACAGTGGTGACCTCAACCTCCAAACCGCTTTGTTTGGAGCATAATGGCAGAGAATTCCTTGACGCGTGTCCTGGACGATTCTGGGACCATGGCCGAAGCCAGCATTGTTAGTAGTTGTTGGTATAGCACTCTCATTCATGCAAGAACAGACTAATCATTATTGTACAATCATGCATCATACACTCACCTCAGTTTTGTATAGTTACTCTTATCATGTAATCATCACTGACCATCATAGACTAATCAGACTAGTTATGTAAACACGTCGGTTTTGTACTTTGTACTCAGTTGGTTCTTTTTGCAATGATTCGTGCTGTAACAATTGATTCTAACAGGTTATGGGCCCAGAACTAGCGAACTAGCGATCTAACAATCGATATAGGCTCCTGTATGAGTAACTAGTAGTCTGGTCAGTAGAAGTAGAAGGGAAATGGCTGAATCTAGAAGCGTGACAGTGATTCCACTAAACAACTCTAATTACTCCACTTGGAAGATCCAATGCAAGATGGCCTTAATCAAGGATGGTCTCTGGGGGATTGTTAGTGGAGTGGAAGCAGCTCCTGAGGAGGGTGCAGCAAGGGAAAAGTTTATCTTAAGAAGGGATAAGGCATTGGCAACGATAGTATTGGCAGTTGACCCAAGTCTTCTGTATTTGATAGGTGCAGATCCAAAGGATCCTGCAATAGTCTGGAAGATTCTGGCAGATCAGTTTCAGCGAAATACATGGGCAAATAAATTGGAGCTCAAGAGGAAGCTTTTCTCATTGAGGCTAGCTGATGATGGTGCTGTTCAGGACCATATTAAGGCAATGACTGAGATATTCGATGCACTTTCAGTTATTGATGAGCCCGTGAAGGAGGAGGATCGTGTGGTCTATCTTCTAGCTAGCTTGCCTGAGCGTTACAATGTACTAGTGACTGCTCTAGAAGCTAGTGCTGAAGTCCCTGCTCTTGCAGTAGTGACAGAACGTCTTCTTTATGAGGAAAGCAAGATGAGGAGTCGCACAGCTGAAACAAGCCAGGAAGAGGCATTGATTGGAAGATCTAAGCGATTTCCGTTTCGGTGTCACTACTGTCATAAACCAGGACACATGAAGAAGGATTGCTCAGAGTATGCAAAAGTCAAAGGTCATGTCTTGTCATCCAGGGACAAGAAGGGTAAAACTGGAGCAGTTTTCAAGGTGACTATCTCTACAGATAATTCTGATAGTGAGAGTACAGGATTGGTGGTACAGCATGCTTTATCTGCAGATGCACACTGTCAGGACAGATGGATACTAGATTCTGGAGCCACATGTCATATGTGCAACTGTGAGCATCACTTTGTGAGACTTCAACAGTTGAGTAGTCCATTGTCGATAACTCTTGGTGATGGGGGTAGTGTTCAAGCTCAAGGGCATGGAGAAGTTATTCTGAAAATGAAATTGCCTCATGGAAAGATAGAAGAGTGCACTCTGCACAATGTATTGTACGTACCTGATCTTGCATTTAATTTACTTAGTGTGCCTGCTGCTGCTAAAAGGAACAAAGTAACAATGTTCTCAGGGCATAAGTGTGAGATCAAGGATACTAAAGGAAAAATTGTCGCCTGTGGTCATAGAGAAGGAAGTCTTTACTATATTAATTTTGATGGAACCAAGCAGCAAGCTTGTTCTGTTCATGATAAAAAACATGTGAATGACACCATTTGGCATCGTCGTTTTGGTCATTTAAGCAGGAGTGGTCTTCATTCACTCGTGAGAGATGGTATGGTGAAAGGTTTAGAAGTAGACTGCTCACAAGAGCTTGACTTCTGTGAGTCCTGTGCGAAAGGAAAAGCTCATCGATTGTCATTTCCAAAACATAGTTCAATGCAGGCTGGACAACCACTGGAGCTGGTGCATAGTGACATTTGTGGAAAAATTGGAACGCAATCACTGAGTGGAGGTGAATATTTTGTAACCCTAGTAGATGATCACACTCGCTATGTTTGGATTTACATCCTGAAACGAAAGAATGAAGTGTTTCAACGATTTCGTGAATGGAAAGCTCTAGTGGAGAAGTCTATGGACAGACAGATAAAAACCCTTCGTTCTGATAATGGAGGCGAGTATACCTCAGGTGAATTTAAATCTTACTTGGCAGATGAAGGAATCAGGCATGAGTTCACTATACCTCATACACCAGAACAAAATGGTGTCTCTGAAAGATTGAATCGTACTCTGATTGAGAGTGTACGATCTATGTTAGCAGATTCAAAGCTACCACATCAGTTCTGGGCTGAAGCACTATCAACAGCAGTGTATCTTCGAAATAGAAGTCCCACCAGAGCCTTGCAGGGTGTTACTCCTTTTGAAGCGTGGCATGGCACTAAACCTGATGTAGGTAATCTGCGAGTTTTTGGATGTAGTGCATATGCTCATGTACCTAAGAGTGAGAGAGGTAAACTAGACTCAAAGGCAAGGAAATGTGTCATGCTGGGATATGGTGAGGAGCAGAAAGGCTATCGACTCTATGATTTGTGTCGGAGAAAAGTCTTCTTTAATAGAGATGTTATTTTTGATGAAGCATCGATGCCTGGAATTCAGAAGGAGCAGAAGGAGAATGATAAGAAGAGTGCGGAATTTCAAATTCAAGAATCTGTGGAGGAATGTGCGAACTCTGAAGTTGAAGTGATAGATTTTGAACCTATTTCCAATTCTGAGACTAGAGAAGAATCTGTTCAAGAAATTGATCAGATGGTGGATGAGTCTTCAGGAGAAGATTTCACAATTTCCAATTCTGTGCCAGTGCGAAGATCCACTCGAGTCAGACAAAAACCTGATTATTATGGATTTGTGGTTGCTAATGAAATGCCTGATCCATCCTCGGTAGCAGAAGCTCTCTCTTCACATGACAAGTCAAGGTGGGAAGAAGCTATGAGAAAAGAAATAGAATCTCTTCATGCTTATAAAGTGTGGGAGTTAGTAGAGCCACCAGCAGACAGAAAAATTATTGGAAGCAAATGGGTTTTCAGAAAGAAGATGGATGCAAATGGGAAAGTGAACCGGTATAAGGCTCGACTTGTTGCTCAAGGATGTTGCCAAAAATTTGGCCTTGATTATGATGAGACTTTTAGCCCAGTTGTTAGTTTTGAATCCGTACGATCAATCATTGCACTTGGAACACATCACAGTTTGGAACTTCATCAAATGGATGTTGCAACAGCATTCCTTCATGGAGAGCTCTCAGAAGAAGTTTACATGGAACAACCAGAGGGCTATGTTGTACCTGGAAATGAGCACCTGGTATGTCGTCTCAAACGAAGCATATATGGTCTGAAACAAGCACCTCGGTGCTGGAATTATGCATTGAACAAGCGTCTTGGGGAAATTGGATTCAAACAGACCTCCAGTGATCCTTGCTTGTATGTTTCTTCTGATCAAAATGAAGCTGTATTTATCATTGCAGTGTATGTTGATGACATTGTTCTTGGAGGAAAGAATAAAGAAAAGATGAAAGATGTGAAGAAGGAATTGAGTGACAGATTTGAAATGAAAGATCTTGGTTTATTACATCATTTTCTTGGAGTAACTGTGATTCAGGATGAAACCACTGGAAGCATATGGCTTGGACAACCTTCTTACACTAAGAAAGTACTGCAAAAGTTTGGAATGGGTGACTGCAAGCCGGTCAAGACTCCTGCAAGTACAGATGTCAAATTCACTCAGTGTGAATGCGAAGAGGATGTGTGTGATCAGAAGACTTATCAAGCTGTTGTGGGAAGTTTGCTTTATTTGTCAACTAAAAGTCGTCCTGATATTGCTTATGCTGTGAGCAATGTTGCTCGTTTCTGTGCTAAACCCACAAAGGAGCACTGGACTGGTGTCAAAAGAATTCTAAGATATTTGAGAGGTACCGTGAACTTTGGTTTGCTTTACACTCAACAAGCTTCATCTGACTGCACTGGGTACAGTGATGCAGACTGGGCAGGGGATGTGGGAGATAGGAAATCCACATCAGGCTACATATATCTACAAGGAGGAGCTGCTGTTTCCTGGAGAAGCAACAAACAGTCTTGTGTGGCATTATCAACGGCGGAGGCAGAATATGTGGCTTTATCTGCAGCAGCTCAAGAAGCCATATGGTTGCAACAACTCACCAGTGATCTGCTGAATGAAACTATTCAAAAGACAGTTATCTATGAGGATAATCAGTCTGCCATATGCATGGCAAAGAATCAGCAGAGTAAAAGAAGGACCAAACACATCGAGATAAAATATCACTTTGTTCGTGATCTGGTAGAATCTGGACGAATCAAGTTGGCATATTGCCCATCAGAGGACATGGTTGCAGATGTGTTGACCAAGGGACTGCCTACATCTCAGTTTGAGAAATTACGCATGTTGATGGGATTGTGTGAACATCCTTGCTAATGAGTGTGAGAAGGAGTGTTGGTATAGCACTCTCATTCATGCAAGAACAGACTAATCATTATTGTACAATCATGCATCATACACTCACCTCAGTTTTGTATAGTTACTCTTATCATGTAATCATCACTGACCATCATAGACTAATCAGACTAGTTATGTAAACACGTCGGTTTTGTACTTTGTACTCAGTTGGTTCTTTTTGCAATGATTCGTGCTGTAACAATTGATTCTAACAGTAGTCTCCCTCGGACTCGGCAGTCTCTCTCGGACTCAGCAGTCTTCCTCGGACTCAGCAGTCTGCCTCGGACTCAGCAGTCTTCCTCAGACTCAGCAGTTGCCCTTGGACTCAGCAGTCGCCCTCGGACTCAGCAGTCTCACTCGACTCGGCAGTCTCACTCGACTCAGCTAGTCTCACTCGATTCAGCCAGTCTCACTCGACTCAGCCAGTCTCACTCGACTCGGCAGTCTCACTCGACTCGGCAGTCTCACTCGACTCAGCCGGTCTCACTCGACTCAGCAGTCTCACTCGACTCAGCAGTTTCACTCGACTCAGTGGTCTCACTCGACTCAGCGGTCTCACTCGACTTGGCCGTCTCCCGCGAGCCGGCAGTCTCCACGGCCCGGCGGTCTCCCGCGGCCCAGCAGTTCTCCGCGACCCGGCAGTCTCCCACGGTCGGCGCTCAGAACTAGACTTGGAAAAAGCAATCCGTCTCGCCCAACCCAGGCACAGAGGACGACCATCCACCAAGCAGCAAGCTGACAATGCCAGTTCTGCAGGGGAGTCCTGTGGCAACACGTAATGCGAACTGCCTTGTCTCAATTGAACTTAATTAATGTTGTGTGTTGTGAACCCATTAAAGTAATTGATGTTGTCTGTTGGCAAATACTTAGCTATACCATGCGTAGTTGACCTTCATCTACTTATACTTGATTTTTGTCTTCATTTGTCAGAAAAATTAAGTTTTAACCGGCCGCAAAAGCCACAGTTGTGACCTCGACCTCCAAACCGCTTGTTTAGAGCATAATGGCAGAAAAAGCCTCGACGCGTGTCCTGGACGGTTCTGGGACCATGGCCGAAGCCAGCATTGTTAGTAGTCTCACTCTTTGAGCGCGAAAAACCCGACAAATAGGCCACGGTTGCTAGGGCCTGTTAAACTTACTTCTGCTTTCCCCCCGAATTATTTTATTTATGCAGGCCAGCAAGTACTGCTAGGAGAAAGCACCTACCGAGAATGAAGACTGGAAGTCGATCGCATCTCAAGAAATACCCCGTCACCATTTTGGACTTCTTGGCAGTACTGCATGGCTACCGCTGTAGTTTAGAAGCTGATTTTTTGTATATCATTTTCTTACCCGTGTGTGCATGCCATAACGTTGAGTTTTATTGAATTTGATTTTACTTTTCTATTTACTCACTTTACCACGTGAACTATGGTCGATATTTCCGTGAAATTCTGTACATTAAAAATATCTCAACATTATAGGGTCGACCACTTGTGGCCCTAAACCCTGGCAAAATTTGAACCATAGCAGTTAGTCCATTCCTGAGCAGTACGCAAGATAAGATTCTGGATCCATTACTTTAGAGCGCGAGAATTTTTTATTGTAAGTTGACTCCGCCCCGCCCTATCAGTACGCACGTAGTGGTGAATGAGACACAGCTGCATTTCACGGGCACTAATTTGTTACAGAGCGGGGCATGACTTTGTGGTAGATAACGCGCTACTATTCATCTGGAGTGCGCTACTAAAGGTGCCCAGGCGTTGCTATGTGTGAGCACCCTTAAAATGCACCAAAACTTCAATAGAGGCTAGCGTATTTTTGCAATTTGCATCCCATTTCCATGTTTTTCCTTTAATTAATTCAGTGTTAGTTGCTTGTTTTTTTGTTTGTAATAATTGACAATCCCCAGAAATGCTTATGGCTCCTTGACTTCTTTGGGTTGAGGAGCTTCAAACAATGGCAACTTAGTATCTTGTGACAGATTTATATCCTCATGTTTAATTTCATATTTTGGTATGTTATATACACTTTTTTCCACTTCTGGTAACTATACAGCAATCTTTGCCTGCAATTGGTACAAAGATTTAGTTATAATCCATAAATTTAGCTACAGTTACTGAACAACAAGCACAAAATAGTATGTATCTCATCTACGTTCATAACGTCACGCATATTATATTTAGTTTTTTTTTTAATCTTGACGAATAAAATAATAGATTAATATTTTGTTTGTTTGTCTGTCTAGTGAGGAAAGATATCTAGGCATGAGAAAGGAGGAGCTGGCATCCACATCGCCAGTAACAAGTACCACTTCTCTGGAGACTTCGTGAACAGAGAGAGAACTGTGAGCTCAGAGGCATATATAAAACATGTATTATTGTGTGCGTATGTGTGTTTTATGAAATAATTCAACAGCTACTGGTATAATTTGTATATGTGTAAGATTTTCTGTTAAAGCATGTGCGTCTTAGTGTGTATGTATAAATGTGTATGTGTGTTTGTGTACATTAAAAGTTAAATGCATGCACAGACACATACTCACACACTAAATAATGGGTGTTTTTGTTTGTGTGTACTCCACACTGTACATGAGAGAAACATGTATTGAGAAAGTGTAATTTGAAAATGAAAAGCAGTACAAGCACACACGCGGAATTCAACTTACCCGGCATGGATGGTGTCACAGACTGAACGATCCCTCCCATAGGATCCGGAACCTCCATACAATACCAAAAAAACACAAGACAACAATGATATTTGTAACATAACAGCTGGCCTCGCTGAATTGCCCCCCCCCCCTCCCCCGTCATTACTTTTCACTGACATTCTTGTACCATAACCCCCCCTCCCCCGTCATTACTTTTCACTGACATTCTTGTACCATAACCCCCCCCTCCCCCGTCATTACTTTTCACTGACATTCTTGTACCATAACCCCCCCCCCCCCCTCCCCCCCCCAGCCCTAGCTGGACACCCAAATATCAGTAAGTTGAAAAAATGAAATTCAACTTACCAGGCATGGATGATGTCACAGACCGAAAAAGACCACCGAGTTCGTTCTCTCTCAGGTTGGATCCGGAAGCACCACATACTGTTTGTTCATGGTTGCTCTCTCTCTCTTTCCACAAATGCACGCACACACATACACACACACACACACAAGAAAAAAGAAGCTACAGGTGAATACAGATCATAAAAATAAATGTATATTTTATTATACATAAATTGACTGGTGTACACACACACACACACATGAAATTCAACTTACATGGGCATAGTAGTCACGATCCAAAAAGATCCAGAGTTCCCTTCCAGGTTGTATACGGAAGTGCCACATACTGTTTGTCCACGGATGCTCTCTCTCATTCCACAAATGCACACACACACATACACACACACACACACACTAGAAAAAAGAAGATACAGGTGAATACAGATCATAAAAATAAATGTATAATATAAATTGACTGGTGTACACACACACATACATGAAATTCAACTTACATGGGCATAGTAGCCCCGATTGGAAAAGACCCCCCCCCCCCGAGTTCGTTTCCTCCCCGGTTAGATCTGGAAGCGCCAGAATAACATTTCAACTCCACGCACACACATATACATCGAGTGTGAAGCTCCACTACAACACCACAAAAACACAGACAACGACAACGACAATAACAATACATATTACAACTTTTGGGATGTTCAGGGGGGGGGGGGGAGGAGCAGCCACAAATATCAAAGTCTGTGGTCCTTCACACAAATGATTATGGAATATCAATGGGTGTGTTGTCATCTTTCTTCCACTCTCCCCCTACCTCATACACCAGACTCTTGTTCTTCGATTCCCGCCTTCTCCGACCGTGAGGACGTCCAGAACTCGGAGCAGGAGGAGCCACTTCCTCTTCTTCATCACTGGAACCTGCTGCCTATTCGTGTTTCATCATTGGAAGACTCAGGTCTGGTATCCTCTCCTTCATGACTGGAAGACTCTGCTCCTGTCGCCTCATCTGCGTAATTGGGGTCGGTGACTGCATTCACATCTGGTCCTAGTAGTATATGTGGTAAAAACTTTTTTTAATTTTTTTGAAAATTTGAATTTGTTCAAAAAACCACAAGCCACTTTCAAATCTCAAAACTCAATGAAATATGTATATATTATAGCTAAACAGCTTACTCCTCAATATAGCTATAAATAAGTCCTTTCCACAACAGAAGCTTGCTATTTTTCAAGAGAAAGACAAGAGAAAGACAAGCTTACCTCGATCATCTTCTTGACTCCCATTTTCAGTATCAGAGTTGACGGGGTCTGGTCCACCAACCCTGATACAGGGCCTCCTATAGCCCTAGATGTTGTCTCCCTTCTCTACGCTTGATCCTGAGTCGCTAGAGTCAACATCAAGCAAGTCTAAAACTTGCACTGCATTGTAACTTCTAGACGCCATCTTCCAAAAAATGACTTTGAAAAAAATTTTTTTTGCATAGTTACCAGGGTCACACGACATGCTCACTTTTTTCCTATGATGTAATAAGCATTACCTAAGACTGTACATAATAGGGAGGTCCCCAGTTGAACTGGCGATTTTATAAAAAATGGAGAAGACAGTAAGTCAAACTGCAAAGTCTTGGTCGGCAAAGAAGCGGTTGTTTCAATGTGTTATGGAAGGCTACTGAGCTCAAGCAATTTTTTGCTGCTTGTACAAAGCTCTGGAGATGACTGGATCCATAAATGAAGCTGCTGTGAAGAAGGTAACTTTTTCTTAAATTCGACGGAGAACCGATGTTTTTTTTTTTCGCCGAGGAAGAAATAAACGCAACTGCTGTGAGGTACTGTCGGAGCAGTCCTGGCTGAAAGCTATTTTAGATGCTTCTCCAATGCATTAGGCACCTGTGTATGCAATCTGAAGGTTCTAGCTATAAAGTATCTATTTTTAAAAATTCGGAGAAGTCAATCGGTCTTCACCCGCTTTAAAGCGTGATCCGGAACGAAAAGGTTAATGGAGTTGCCACTGATAAAACATCAATACTACATAAATTCTTTTTGTTAAGTGCTCACCTGACCAGGTCGTGCATCCTTGAGGTTGTGGAGCAGATCTCACTGACTGCATGAGGCAATAGAGAAGCATGCACTGCCACTCCCGACAAGCTGTCCACTTAACACTTGGAGAGATGACTGACCAGGAGACCAAAGGGATGATTGATGGATTTAAAACCCTGGGAAAATATAAGAACAAAACAATAACAAAATAAAACAACAACAACAGCAACAACTAAAACAGCTATACATAAGGACTGGTACTATAACTCAGCACTACATGTGGTCTAGATTTTATTTCCTATTTTCAAAGAAGTGCACACAATCAATAAGTTGTCTAGCACTCTTGGCATTATTAGCTTTGTGCTCAAATACATCTTATGGGTGTTCGATAGAGTTAGAGGATTTTAGCTATTGAATATTACATGGCAGACAACTGTTCAAAGCACACTCGTCATACCATAGAGTATAAAAATATATTTCTTGATAGCTTACCTCAATCGTGCACACAGCACAGATACCCTCTAGTTCTCCATCTCCTATGGTAATAGCCAGACATCATGGGTATGGCGTCTCTCTGCTGTGTGATTCACACCTCTCATCCCCGGGAAGATCGGCAGAGAAGACACACCCATCATCGTCGCTGATGGGGTCTATAGCCACGGCACAGTCCTCGTCTGAGTAGAACACCCCTGTGGTGGACTCTGAACTATTGCACCCACGCTGATGAGAGGTAGTAGCCTGGTTTATATTTAGTAAAATATAATTATGACGGTTTAATTATAATTAATTAATTTCAGCTGCACTGATATTAGCTATATGGTATAATACAACTATGACAGCATGATTATGATTAATGTATTTCAGCTGCACTTAATTTGTTTTCTTTAGTCATTGATTTTAATATCACTGATCTAAGCCTTAGTGGCATAGGCATAACTACTTATAACTAGTGATGTGCTTGAGCACAAATGGCGAGCGAGCCTAAAGACTATACTATTTTTATATGAATGATTTTGACTTCTAACACTGAAGCTACTGAAAATAAGATCCAGTTTTTTAATTTCGCATACACGGTAAAGGGATTTCAGTGCCATAGTAACAACTATCTGCAATTGCTTCAATTGAAGGGAAAAAAACAACAACAAAACAATACACGTTATTAAAAGTTTTCTTTGTGATATTCTTTAGCTAAGTAGTGGTTGTAACACACAATGCTTTGACACAACCGGACATGCACCTACACAGACTTACCTTCGCGGCAGTCTAGTGGACAATGTATTTTCAAGTAAATACTGTTGCGCACAGCTTATAACCATAACAAAGAGCGCATTGACTTATCACCGCCACTAACTCGAATAGAAATGGAAGTCACTTAAGTTTTCCAGTTTTAACTGCACCCGCAAAAGAATTGAAACCGGTAAACAATTCAATTTCTAGGGTGATACGGGTACTGATTGATAAACCAGAGGATTCTGTTTAGTGCAATTTGGGACGGGGTCGACCACATAACTAACACAAAAACGCGAGGGTCAAAGTACAAAATGACATATGTACGTCTTACATATATACAAATAAACAAACATCCCCGATTTTCAATTGTGTTACACCTGTAAGTGTCTCGCTCGCTACGCTCGCTCGCCAATAACTGTTGCTCATTAACTAGTTTCTGGCAACCCACTCTCCATAAATAAACATTTTGAAGGGTGCCGCGTTGTGCCCGGTTTTCCTGCAGACGGTCACAAATACAATGCCTCTTCACTAAAATCCTCCACCATGCTTTAGGGGATATAATATACAATATAGGTGAAGTGGCGCTCTCAACTTATATAAGGTGGAGCAAAGAATTGACTATAATAAAATTAAACACCTAACGGTAGTCGTAATTGTCAGCTAGAATACCTACCATTTGTTCCATTAGGGATGTCATGGCATTGAAGAGCGACTCCCACTTCAACTCCTGGACTACTTGACATTTAAACTTCTTCCTCATGACGCCACTCACATTATACTACACATCACACACTCATGTAAACACACACATACATACATACAGCACATGTACATGTTACACGAAGTGAATTAATTATAAATCTAGCTAATGATAGGAAAGTTAGGAATGAAAAAAGTGGAAAATTTTTATTGACAAGGAATAAAATCTAATGCATACGTACCAGGGTTCATACAGTAGGAGGCTAGCGCTAGGTTCCCCCCTAGAATTTTGGGAGTTGAATAGAAATGAACATTTAGGAAGCATTTATTTTTAGTCTGATATTGTATCCCATTATGTTCCTATCATAACTGAGCCATTTAGTGCATAGGACCGAACACTGATCATCAGTGTGAAGTATAGACTCGTATGCAAAGATGTGCATCAAAGTAGTCTAGGTTAAAAAAAATGGGTGTGGCGAAGTACACTCGGAGCCCCACCCCAAACAAAAATCCTGTATGAAACTGCATACAATACATCATAAAGTTGCAATTATATAGGATCATGAATAATTTGTTGTTTGTATTACAAATATCTTTGTTGTTTGTGTTTTTGTGTATATGAAATTGTTTTGTAGTGGAGCTCGACGTCCGATGGCATACGTCCCTTGTGGACACTCATAGATGTCTCCTACATGATCACAATCAGCACCACACACAACAAACAACATATTTTATTGTTGAACTAATATAATATTGGTAAATAATGCATCAAACAATATTATTTCTATTTTATTTTATTTTTTTATTGATGGGAAAAGTGGATTTTTTTGGGGAAAAAAATTTTTTTTTGAAGTATTAGTAGATGGCTTAAATATTATTCAATTTTCTCAATCAAAAAATGAGGGGAATCCCAAACTCTTGGTCTATTTAGTGATATATGGTTGCTATGGGGTTCTCCCAGCCAGCATCGAGTTAAAAAAATATAACGGCAATGCTCTATTCCGCGGTAGAAAATTAGATTTTTCCGCGAGCGTCCAAACAATTCAGGAACGATTGGTTTCATTTTGCTTCATTTCAGTAAAATCAAACAAACGAACAAGAAATAACACAACAACAAACAAAAATATCAAGATATATTATCTTAATTTCACTCAAATGCTCTTATTTTTTCTTATAAAGGCACTCACTTCGTATTTATTTTATTTTATTATTATTATTACTATTATTACTACTACTGCTAGTACTACTACTATTACTACTACTACCATCATAAGACCACATAGGTTATGTTATTTTAGGTTATGCAAGTATACAAGTTGAGATCACTGACTATTAATAGATATTTCTATGACCTAATGCAAGATTGATGTAGTCAAGGAAAGACTTGGAGGATGAAGACATTAATAATTGCATGTCTTGAATCTTATTAGCCATGAAATATTAACAGAAAAATTTAATAATTATTTGGTTAATCTCTATGCTAATAAATATCATGTGTAGTGATACTTTAATAATATTGTATTTAATTTTTGTTGATACTACATTTTTTGTGCTGATATGCAATATTATTTATTTATTATATTCACCGAAAATACTCTCCTAGTTTGATAACAAGAGATGAAAATGAGCTTCTGGGGAAACCCAGATCTCACCTCAGCATGCTATTGAAGAGAATCATACACCAGTGGCGGAAGGTCTCTTACAGACCACCTGAGAATGTGGATTTTTCCTGGCTCTATCCCATTCTATTACCAGCCATCTTCTCCACTCTGTTTACCCTGTACATAGAACACTACTCCCAGCATGACTTCAAGATAGACCACGTTATGAGCATGCAGTATGACTATAGCGATGAAGATCTCAGTGGGCTGCTACAAATTAGAAGGTTGGGAAATCTATATATATACACTAGCAAGTACACTGCCACATAGTGGCGCTTGACGTATTGCAAAGTAAGAATGCAGCAGCACAAGTTATCTTACTCAGTTATCATTCTCTACCATTGGTTAAGGTTACATAAGTTTCCCTCTCCTACTCTCTTTTTTCTGAACTATCTGAGCTATTCTTCTACCCATCTCTTAACTTCAGCTCTTTTTCTTGAGTCTTGGAGCCCCCTTTTACTTTGTCTATCTCTCCTGCTTCTGAATTACTGTCCTGAGAAACGTCTGTCTTTTATTTAGTACTTTAGCCTTTCTTTTGAAAACTAACCCCCGCCTTTACTCGTCGATTCCACCCGCTTTTTAGTTCTAATTAATCGCTCGCCTTTTTGCCTTCTCTTCCCTTCCTTTTTAAACCTACACCCCTTACCTCGCCGATTCCATCCACTTTTCAGTTACGATTAATCGCCTTTTATCTTCTCTTCCGTAATTTAGCCTTCCTTTTTGAAACCTACTCCGCCATCCATGGTCAATTGCACCCGCTTTTTTAAAGTAACCAGCACGATGTACTGATTGTGGCAATACTTTACCTATCATATTTGAATGATGCTTTACCGAACCATACAAAGCTCATGAATTATTCATGAATACACACACCGTCGTCATCGTCGTTACTGACGCACATGCGTATTATTATATTATTAAGAGTTGTATGCATTTTGCTTTCACTTTTTGCTAGTTTTTATGAAGAATGGAAGAATAAAGGGTTGCCTGACTTCACATTTTCTAATTATCTTGATGGAGCCACTGAAATTTTCAAATCCTTTAGGTGAGATAAACAATTATAAGAACTTTTTTTAAATTGAACATTAATACATTGAAAATATCTGGTAGCTATGTCTGTATAAATTTACTGGGTTTTTTGTTTTGTTAATTTAGTGAGTACCACACCCCTTTGAATAAACTGCTGTGCTTCCTGGAAGTGGAGCAAGAACTAGACAAGGTGAGATTAACACTATAAATTTAGCACCAATAACAGCCATTTTAATCTATAAAAAAAAAGAGAAGTTAATCAGTTCATACAAATGCAGAGATCAAATATTGTTGAGAACTCTAGGGGGTTCACTTGATAGCACAGTGATGGCAAGTGAGTTTCCTTGTAATGTGAATATTTGACATACAACATGAGTCAAGAGTGTGAATAGCTTTTGAGGATTCTTTCCAGCTGTTTTAAGGATATTCATTGATGTTTTTTTTGTTTATTTTTGTTTTGCATTAATTAAGAAAAGAATAAATTGATGAAACTGTTTATTATCTTTCACTAAATTATACAAATTTGCAAATCAGCTAATGATCAGGTAAGTTATATAATTTATCACTTACAATTTTTTTTCTCAGCCTTCTTTTACTAATTAGATGAGTAAAAGAAGGCTGAGAAAGAAATTAAATTACCACAGTAAAAAAAATATTTGAAATAAAGAAATTTTCATTTGTCTGTTGAGAATGAGACTGTAGCATAACAGTACCCCTTCTATAAAATGTGACCGGTTTTGGAAAAATCGGCCTAAACGCGGCATCTAAAGTTTTCTAATTTTTATTCTACCAGTAGGTTGCAAAAGGCCTTCGGATGCCGTCCTCCTAATTTGGAAGCTGCAGCACAAGATGTCTTCGCCAGGCAGGTTGAATGAAGTCTAAAAGGCTTAATGCAGGGCTCCTTGAGAAACTATGATGGCGAGAATTGCTTGAGTATGGGATTATGTAGAATAGTAAGTGAATTAGTTAACTACAGTTTTTCCCCGCTGTTAGTGAAAAGACCCCAATAATTTCTTAGCGTTTCTAGCCTCCTAGCGTGAGTTCTAGAGCACGGCCAGAGCTTACAATGCGTCATAAGCTCAAGCTAACCAGTGTTGTTTTGGTTTAGCGATTCCAGACTTTCTTACTTTTAGTTATTCATACTAAAAATATATCTTGAATGCTTAGTTTTAGTTTTTTCCCCCAAATTATCCCTGAAGATATAGTTAGTTTTTAGTTTTTCTTCAATACCATGTAGAAGATTTAGTTAGTTATACTATCAATTGTCTTAGATTTAGTTAATTTATGTTGCCTCACAAATTCTGCAATAATGAGACTCCTTGATGAAAGTTGTTCATGTAGTTTTCCCAAAGAACTTCAAAAATGGCATATTTCTGGGAAAACTTGGGTATTATTAATAAAGTATGGTATTTGTTTTGTAGTTTAGAGAATAATTACTTGATGGGAGTTTATATTTTCATTTAATAATGACATAATTCAAGGTGAATTGTTTACAATAAAATTGCTTAGTTTTAGTTTTTGTCATCCACTCTACTGGTAGTTTTAGTTATTATTGAATTTACTGTCTTCTAAAATAATTAGTTTTAGTTTTTTCATGTTCTCTATAGCTTAGTTTTAGTTATTCTTACCAAAAGTAAAATACCCCAAAACTAAGGGGTTTTGGTTTTAGTTTTAGTTAACTAAAACAAAACTAGAGCTAACTGGTGTCTCTCCATTTCTGCCATAAACATTTTTTCGACAAAAAATCGACCCATAAGGCTTTACCCGGGGATACTGAAAAAAATTGTTTGCCGCGTTTATGCCGATTTTCCCAAAACCGTGTCTGGTTGTCGTACTTCAGTGGTAAACATGCTTGTGTGTTAAGCAAGCTGTCCTGGGTTCAATTCCTGGTGACGACCTAATACACTTAATTCTGTATTGTTTTTTAAAAAATCCTGTAAAAGAGAGATAATACATCTAAATATAGTTTTATGAGTATGACAGTCATCATACACCCCAAATTAGAGTGATGGTGGGCACTTAAAACTTAAAAGAATTTTCAATGGAATAGAGTGCATTTGTATATAGCTGCTAAATATTAAAATAAAAAGTCAAATTTTATATATACAATTTGTAAATTAGCTAGACGTATTGTATTTCAATCATCAGTTATTTCAAGTGAACAAATTGATAAACTAACTTCAAACTGAAACTATAAATGTTATGTAGCTTTGGATTCCTTGCCAGCTGTCTCAGAGTCTTCATTTGAGAGGCAATTCCTACATCTACAGAAGTCTATCGGAGTTGGGAGAAGAAGTGATGAAGAAAGAAGAGGAACAAATAGAGGATATTGAGTCAGAAAAATCATTCTGTTCCATTTCTAGTTCTGAAACATCAAAATTGAAGAAAGACATATCTATGAAAACTTTGGTGGAAAGTGCATCCTGCCCATACTTACTCGATGATGAAGATGTGGTTAAACGAGAGAAAATGATAAATCAGGAATTTCCAATTGGCCTATTGACTTTTATCATCGTAAGATCAAGGTATGGTGAAATCTAGTAATAGCTACCTGTATGAAAATAGAATAGTCTTAGGTCTTAGGTAATTGTTGATAATGAACTTCATATTAGTACCATATGAATATTATTTGTGTGTGTGATACTTTAAATCTTCTTGTTAATATATATGATGGTATTTTTGTATGTAGAATGCGCCATCTGTACTCTGAAATTCAGTTTATCCAGGACTTTGCCGGGAGTACCAGTCTACAGAGCGAATATGGATCACTATTCAGTAAACTCAAAGACAGTTACTACCAACTGGAAGACCTCAGTTAAATCAACCCTATACCTGTATCACCACCAGCCATTGTTTCCTTCAGTACATCTCATGTCATCAAATCATCAACATTATGTTTAACTGTCAGAATATAACGTCAATAATTGCATCTGTCTCGAGATGATTATGTATATACATTACTATAATACCAGCAATTTAAGTCTATAGTTGCAGTGAAAATGTAGGCCTAATAATAAATACCTAGCTATGTTGTGAGTATTGACAGGCTTAAACAGATGAGATTTGTTTCTCAATGTTGTGGGTCTGTATCTCCCAGTGTTTTTGACCATTTTCCCTCACAATAGCTTGTGCACAGTATTTAATGCATAAATAACCATTAACATAAGATTCCACATGAAGTATATTTCTTTTGAACACTTTACTGACACATTCTTGCTGTACTATTAATTTGGTAATGGAACTTTGTTGCAATCAATGGTTCTGTGGTAGCCTATATATATATATATATTCATAAAGTGGATGGAACAAGAATTTGATGCTACAACTGATTATTAATTCTGTACATTCCCAAAGTATATCTGTCTACACTATAAAGATTAACATAGTGATGGAGGTAAGTTTAATTCCATTGAAATTTTTTTCTATATAATTGATTATTTCATTGGGAGTAGTGAGGGGCCGTCCAAAGGGATGCATTAGAACTTTAATTGACTGTTCATCGTCATTTATCGGTTTATTGTTTTTCATCTGATTTGTGTTCTTACAGTCTTCCGTCTGTATTGTGTGGAATGTGCGTGTGATCATGTTAGAGTGCCATGTGCTCACCCAATGGGCATACTCACACTGTTTTTCTATTTGTTTCCCACCGGGCTTGCCTGGGTTGTATATACGTGTATTCTGGCCTTGAGCAAACCCATTTTTAGTCACTGCTCAGTTTGTGCTCCACTGCACTATTCTGTCACCTTTATTACTTTGAATATAATTAGTTATTCCTCAAGCAACCTTCTACCCTAACTCGGGGATTAGGTAGAGGGGCTAGTTAGAGTATTAGGAACAGATCAGTGGCCACTCAGGAGTAGTAACTCTGGTGGCAACGTACCAAACCCTTCCAAGTCCAGGAGATTCTGCGATAGAGGGAAGTTTCCTGGGCAACATTGTGTGCTTCTGAGGCCGGGCATTGAAAGGGACCGACTTGCAGACCCACAAGTAGTAACTGCCATGTGATAAATGATAATATTCCGTGATAAATATGGCTGGTGTTTGGAGTTCATCATTTTGGCATCTTTAATAATCTTTACTGTTCGGTAAGGTTTCTCACATTTGAACTTTATTCAGCTGCAGCAGAGCATGCTTTATTTCTCCATTCATTGAACACTTTTACAGGGTTCAAGGTGTTTACTGAAAGATTAAAGTAGCTATATATGCTATCCTCCATATTGAGTAATTCAGTAAGAAACTGATAGCTATTTTTTACTAATCACAATGTACAAACTGTACAAAGCTAGCTATACTGCAATCATCACAATTACACTTATTTCTAATTAAAATAATCAGAGAATAATACGAAAATTTGTAGAATAATAATATACTATTCTTTTGGAATAGCTAATAAATAAACTTTTCAGAAAAAAAAAGAATAATTCTAAACATTATCTAGTTTAATCCAGCATTCATGAGCTGGCTAATTATTTTCATGAGCCAGCGGGAGTGAAAATAAGGCCTAAGGTTAAATATCTAGCCATATCACTCTGACCAGAATGTAATAAGGGTTTATTCCACACTAGATATCTTCACTACTGTAGTTAGTACTAGCGGAGTGGTAACTCACAGCATAAAGTTGGTTGTAGAGGCTACCCACAGCCTTAGCTGATATTTTAGCTGCTGATCTAACCCAGTTGAGTAGCCTACTCAAGAGGAAGGTAGCTGTAAACACCAGAAGTGACAAGTTTACCTGGTTACCATAACTACAATGGTAGTGAGCTTGCGCTGTACAACATAAAAAAACAACAGTGAAAATATCTTGAATTATTTCACAGGGTCATGGGACTCATTAAAGATATGATTGTATAGATTTCTAAAGTGGAATATATAGTACTTATTACATGAATCAGAATGCGATATGGCGAAATATTTCATGAGCAGGCTAATTTATTTTCAGGAGCCAGAGGTGAGTGAAAATGAAGCTTGAGAGTGAAATATAGCCATATCACTCTGACAAGTATAATAAGTGGTTTATTCCGCACTAGATAACTTTGCTACTGTATTATAGTTAGTACTAGAGGAAGGGTAACTCACAGGTAAAGTTGGTTGTAGGGGCACCCAAACCCCCAGCCTACATTTTAGCAGCAGCTCTAATGTTGAGAAGGGTACACCAGTAGCTGTAAAATCTGAGAAAGTTGAAAAGTTTGGCTCGTTGCTATAACTACAAGGGTAATGAGCTTGGGCCAAATAACGGCAAAATATCATGAGTTCAGATTTTACAGCTACTGGTCACTACCTAAAGATATCATTGTGAAGATATCTAGGGTGGAATAAATATATTATATATATATATATATATATACATATAGCTATTACACTAGATATCTTCACACAAAATGACATGTTTAGGTTCATGACCCTTGGACTATGCTAAATAGCAATGGGTGCAAACTAGCCACTTATCCAGATTTTATAGCCCCTTCCTCAGCTGTAGCCTACTCAACCAGATTATAGCAGCTGCTAAAATATCAGCTGGGAGTGTGGGGAGCACCCAAAACTAACTTTACAGTGTGAGTTACCAGTCCTAGTACAAACAAAGGTAGTGAAGATATCTAGTGTGGAATAAACCACTTATTACACTAATCAGAGTGATATGGCTAAATATTTCACTCAGCACTTATTTTCACTTGCCTCTGGCTTGTGAAAAATAAATTAGAATGCTCTTGAAATATCTCTAGCCATAACCAGAGCTCTCAACCTATAATTACCAAAATGATTGAGATTATGCTATAAAATTCTGGAGATTGACTCTGAATGCTTGAGATAAGTACTAATTAATGAAAAAAATTTTTATAATGTATACATGTTTGAACTAAGCAAAAATCAGTTTTTGTACAAAGAATTATAAGTCATTGTAGCTTTTTTAGCTGTCTCTAAAGCCTCCACAGGAGGATCAAAGCTATGGCAAGGTTCAACAATAGCACACTTGATGGTTAAAATACTTGACAGAGTGCCATCCAATTTTAGGCTAGGTAGAAATTTAGTTTGTTCTTGGTAATCATACTGAATATTCTCTCTTCTTTGGCATTAGAATGTGGCAATGTTAACACCAATAAAGTTACTTTAGACAATTTCTCAAATATTAAAGAATTGTCTGGATTTCTCATTTGAGACAAGTGCGTCTACACAATATCCATTCTGTAATGATGAGTACTGTCATCATCAACAACCAATGCAGCCTGCCATACAGCCTCTTTAACATGTGAGGTCTCCAGTTATTGATATTGAAGAAATTCATCTTCTAATGAATTCATATCAGAGACTGAGGTGAACTGGAGCATGGAAGAGAACCTATAATCATAAAGATATAGTAAAGTAGACAACTAACACCTAACACAAACATTTGTATTTTTGTTCGTTATATGCACCTTGAAACAAAATAGAGAACTTGTGTGAATGTTGAGTTTAGTCTTGTTGAAATCAACAAACTGAGCATCACGAAAAACTTCATCAGAAATGGAGAGGTTTTTAAATGCATAGCTTGAAGCTGTGGAGTAAAAAAACCTCTTATGGCTTCATAAAATATTTGTACTTGATTGCAGAGGTCTCCTTCATTATGAAGCTTGACTAGTTTTTGTGTGGTTAAGAGACCCACTGACAATTTGTCATCTGTAAAATTATACACTATGTCACTAGTGATGTGCTTGAGCACAAATGGCGAGCGAGCCTAAAGACTATACTATTTTTATATGAATTATTTTGACTTCTAACACTGAAGTTACTGAAAGTAAGGTCCAATTTTTTAATTTAGCATACTGGGTAAAGGGATTTCAGTGCCATAGTAAATACTCTCTGCAACTGCTTGGAAGGAAAAAAACAACAACAAAACAATACACGTTATTTAAAAGTTTTCTTTGTAATATTCTTTAGCTCGCCATTTGTGCTCAAGCACACCACTAGTATATCTAAACTAGTGATGTGCTTGAGCACAAATGGCGAGCGAGCCTAAAGACTATACTATTTTTTATATGAATGATTTTGACTTCTAACACTGAAGCTACTGAAAATAAGGTCCAGTTTTTTAATTTCGCATACACGGTAAAGGGATTTCAGTGCCATAGTAACAACTTGAGGCAACTGCTCGAATTGAAAGAAAACAACAACAACAAAACAATACACGTTATTTAAACGTTTTCTTTGTGATATTCTTTAGCTAAGTAGTGGTTGTAACACACAATGCTTTGACACAACTGGACATTCACCTACACAGACTTACCTTCGCAGTAGTCTAGTGGACTATGTATTTTCAAGTAAATACGGTTGCGCACTGCTTATAACCATGACAAAGAGCGCATTGACTTAACACCGCCACTAACTCGAATAGAAATGGAAGTCCCTTAAGTTTTCAAGTTTTAACTGCACCCGCAAAAGAATTCAAAAAGGTAAACAATTCAATTTCTAGGGTGATACGGGTACTGATCGATAAACCAGAGGATTCTGTTTAGTGCAATTTGGGACGGGGTCGACCACATAACTAACACAAAAACACGAGGGTCAAAGTACAAAATGACATACGTACCATACCCTCCAACTTTTCCAAAGGAGCTTCAGGGACCATAGCCACGCCCGCCACTAATTAACTAAATAAGTACGATTAAGGATAGGTGTAGCATTTAAATTATATTGGATTTTTGAAAGTTTAAAAAAATTTCTGTGGAAAAGAATAATGAATTTTTTCATTATCAAGTGCTTACTCAATGAGGACAGAGATATTGCATGGAACTTCTAAGTTTTACGATAGTTGTATACAACTACCTCAAACCTTATAAGAAATTTACATTTGATGTATATCCAACATTATTCCCTACACTAAATGACTGTTCATTGTAATAGTAAATTGCTGTTGCTTTTGTTTATGTATTTATTTTATAGTCATTATTATACAAAGTGTGTTGTGCTAGCTAGAAAGTAGTAAATAACCACTACTTTATTACTGCTTTAGAGCTTCTCCCTATACCAGGGAATTGTTGAGGCCAGCTAAAATCAAAATGGCATTGCTTTCTGGCTTTTTTAAGCTTAGGAGGACCGCAATCGCTCATGTCAACCTCTACAATAACGTGAATTTACTCCTGCATTTGTGATACTAACGATCTTTTCCCATTTCGCGTAGAGACACCCTTTACCTTTTGCCGGTTAAAGTAACTTTCCGGGACAAATAGTAGTCTCTTCCGGGACCAGGGACAAAGTTAACAAATCCGGGACGGTCCGGACATTTCGGGACGGTTGGAGCCTATGACGTACGTCCATACATATATCTAAATAAACTAGTGGTGTGCTTGAGCACAAATGACGAGCGAGCCTGATAGTTAGGTAACATAAAATGTTACTATATGTTTTAGCTTACTTCATGCAAACACTATAATAGTAGTTATGACATTTGATTTCAGCAAACAAATACAATTAATGGTAACTTTTGTAGTATCAAACATCAACCATTCTGATAATCTCAATCACCAGTAACTCTTGAACAAGCTCTCAGTTACGATAAAAATAAACCAGTGTTATTATTTGTAATTTTAGCCAACAAATATGGAATTACTACTTACATCATTCTGTATGTAGTAATTCCATATTTGTTGGCTAAAATTACAAATAATTAGTCAGATTGGCTCAAATTTGGTACTACAAAAGTTACCACTGCTCAAGCAAATGAGGTAAGAAAGTAATTTTGTATTTGTGTGCTAAAAATTGATTGTCTTTTGTTTTTGTAGGTGAGAGCTTGTTGTCAAGAATTCAAGGTAATTCAGATGGTCAAAGTAACTTCAAATAGATACTACAGAAGTTATTGATAACTTCTGTAGTATC
>WLWD01001596.1_pt1 | contig 45773 bp, 37 predicted proteins | sample 6712731 | NCBI WGS metagenome assembly WLWD01 (sample SAMN12718690, study PRJNA576275) | sponge metagenome | isolation source: marine sponge | host: Mycale hentscheli | place: New Zealand: South Island, Marlborough, Capsize Point | collected 2014-11-01 | reverse complement strand
TCATACGGTCTAGGAGAAGATGATATACAGAGAGGGTTATTTTCGATTAGATTTCCTCTAATATGCTGGTAGACACTATGATGATAATTGCTGCGAAGGACGAAGACTTATACATATTTGTTTTAATTGAGAGCACTTGACTAGGTTCTTTTCTAGGTTCCAAAGGCTTTAATCGTTGTTTCTTGTAGTGGCTATAGCATAGCAGTCCTTAGCTAGCCCACGAAAGGATGAGCAGGAGGGTTTTTTCCCTCTAAAATGGCTGAGACAAAGGACGAGTGGTCGATGGCGCAAGAGCGGAAGTATTCCTCTTCCGTAGAGCTGGACCACCCATTTGTGACACTACAAAAAAAGTGGCATTTCCTGAGTACAGTTCGAGTCAGAAATTAATATGAAATGTCAGGCTTGACTTTCATGAGTTAGATACAAATGAACTATCAGGTACAGTAAATTTCACATTCTACTCTAGTTTCATGATGTGCATGAAATATGATATGCCCTGGTAATGTAATTCCATGAAATGTGATATTCCTGAAAAATTTCATGAAAACATGAAATTTGGAATTTCCATAAGCTATTTCATGGAACATGAAACATGGACTGTAGCTGAAATTTCATGATGTCATAAATTTCAAACGTTAAATAATGAGGCTTGTGTTTCCATCTGTTCACATCTATAGCTAAACTTTGTTCAACAGCTATTATTTGAATAAAAGATTTCTTTCTAAAATTAGCTATTTATTACTTAGTCATTTGTTTCCTTGTTTCATTGTTATTTGTTTATTAATTTATTGTGTAATTTACACTACATGAAAAAGCCCAGTTTACAAAGATTTTCACAAATTTATATGTAGCATATACATCATAGTTTCCTTTCTTGCTATTGTGGTAAGAATAACTACAATAGTGAGTGTAATTAACCAAGGGTTCCATGATTTGTAGTCACCAACATTTCCAATAAACAGAAAACCCTGAAAACTTTGCTATTGTTCACAGGGGATTCCCATCCCACGCTTTATGTATTGCTAATTTCCGTATAAGCTGAGAAGAAATAAAATGTTTAAAAAATGTTTTTTCTTTCAATAGTGCACTTGATGTGATACAAACTTTTTAAGCTTTGAAATTTGGCATAATAATAGAACAATTACTATACTTAATAATAAGTGAAAAATTCAAAAATTCAGCAAATTTGACCTCAGTCAGTATTTCTACTGTTTTACAGCTTTGACACTTTTGCCAAATTCCTGGTTTTTGCAGAGCCTGTCACATATATTTTTAATGTGAAGTTTTTGTACGTGATGATAATAATAATAATTGTTATGACTAAATTTTAAAAAAATATGCATTTTTAAGGCCCGCAATACCAAGGTGTTATATCAATGGAATCTAATGGATGTGTTTGTTCATTCTCCTTCATTCATTTATGCGTTCTCATTCATTCATTCTCATTCATTCATTCATTCTCATTCATTCATTCATTCTCATTCATTCATTCATTCTCATTCATTCATTCTCATTCATTCATTCATTCTCATTCATTCATTCTCATTCATTCATTCTCATTCATTCATTCATTCTCATTCATTCATTCATTCTCATTCATTCATTCATTCTCATTCATTCATTCATTCTCATTCATTCATTCATTCTCATTCATTCATTCATTCTCATTCATTCATTCATTCTCATTCATTCATTCATTCTCATTCATTCTTTTTATTCATTCATTTTAATTGCTTTACAGCTTATGCATGACACACTTAAATATATTAAACAAGTTATTTTTATAAAATTGACATAACTTACAGTGAAGTTACAATAGATAAATAAATTAATTGATCAAATAAAAAATGTACACTACTACACTGTCCATTTAAATAGCTATTTCTTAATACTATATGGAAACAATTGGCCTTATGACTGTTCATTTATAACTAAACTGTTATACAGTCGGACCTCATTCAACGGACCTTCCGAAAAACGGACAACCACGATACAGCGGACAAACACAAAACTACGGATGGATTTCCTATTGAACATTGTATACTAGTGGTGTGCTTGAGCACAAATGGCGAGCGAGCCATAAACTATACTATTGTTAAATGATTGATTTTAACAACTAACACTCAAGCTACTAAAATAAAGTCGAGTTAAAGAAGCAACAAAATCAAGTCACGTTATTTAAAATTTTCTTTGTGATATTCTTAATAGTAGTTGTAACGCACAATACTTTCACACAACTGAACATACCTAGCAAGAACCAATAGGCTGAATTGATAAAGGATGCAGATAAATCAAGTGATTGATGTGCATGTGGATATCTTACTCCCTCAAATTCCCTTCTATAAATTTAGTGGATCTTAATCCTCTAACTACACGTTTCTGCATCACATCTGTTATTATGTCAGAAGTAAGCAAGAGATAGTGAATTAAATATTAAATTTCTGATTTCCCATACTACAGAAAGTTGTCAGCTATACAAGTTGAATGAAGACATCCAGGTTTACTCTCGGCTTAACACCATCATGGTGGTAAAGAGGGAAGTTGGTTTAATTTCCTGAACTTCTTAATGTAGCTAATTGGTTAATAATGATACATGTAAGACGAACATAATGAGATGAGTATGTAAACTAACTATTGTATACAAAATAAACAAAACTATGATAACTATAGCACAATGAACTGCTGACAAATAATAAAAATGTTGCCTTGAGTACTACGATGAGCTATTATGATGACTAGTTATGCGCACAACACTATATCAACATTATTGTTCAACGTCCTTTTCTCTTGATCTTTCTCTCTTGACTCCTTCTCAGTCTCTTCTGATGTTCGCTCCTTAATTGAAAATCTTATTAAATGAATAAAAATTAATGATCAATATGCTAGTTTTAATTTTAGAGAAAAAATGTATCTAACATACTTCAGCAAATCAATAGTAGAATAATTAATGTACAGGCAAATACTTTACCAAGAGAGGATGCTCAAATTATTGCTTCATTTCAATAAGCAAGATCAAAGGACGAAAGGGAAGTGATGCCTTCAAATTTAACTGAATGAAATGGGTAATTTGAAACAGTAATTAGAGGAAGTTTCCAACTCAAAAAATGAAGACATGGATCACACTCCTGTTGCCAATCAGAAGGTAAGAATTTAGTCCTGGTCTAAGAATGCATACCAGTGCATGTAAAAATATTTATCTTGTTTTTTTAAGGAGATAATGATATGGGATATTATATAAAAAGAAGTTTTTGTCAGAAACAGATATCATGATTGTGAAGGTGGTAATCCTCATGTGGTGGCTGTGGAGTTAGGGATTAGAGAACACATTGCTTAATTTTTTTATTCCTTAAATTATATATTCAACTAAAGAGCACTATCATTAGATGTCATTTACCCACTTACCTCTATACATTCCTCTTGCTCTTTGTGAGCACAGTAGCGATAAGTCAAATACAACACAAATGAAATCACTAGTGCAACAAATATGCTGACTAAGCATATCCTAATAGTACCAATGATGATTCTTTGTGATTCTGATTCTGCAGGTAAGAGTATATATATGAGATTCAATCACATTAATTTAATTAATAATCAGGGATAAAATACATCATTAAGTATGAAGAGAATGCAAATCAATTAAGTGACCAAGACTTGCCTTTTGCTATCATAACGGGAATGCTCTGTGACCAATTGCCAGCAGCATACTCATTCAATGGCTGAATCTGGATAATAGCATTGTAAGTACTCAAACACAACACATGAGATAACTCACTCACTTGGATAAATCTGTAATGTTCATTCGATGATACATTGGATTGCATTTTAGCAATGATAGAAATATTATCACTCTACAAGAAAAAGAAAAAGATGGAGTTGTATACACTAAATGTTTATGTACATGTCAGGAGTTTATAATCCACAGAGAGGCCATTATATTTACTACGAACATATAGCTCCAAACAAATTGTTTCAATAGGCACACTTACTGAAACATTAAGACAGGATGAGTCTGACTCCAATGGCTTCTCATCATCTTCTAGTGGTTGCCTTGATAAGCACAGTCTATAACCCACCAACACTCCATTGGCTTCCGAAGGTGGGGACCAATTGGCAGATACTTCTACTACTCCGTGGTCCAATACATGAGATTTGGTTACCACGAATAGAGGCACTGGGGATGGAGTAGGGGATTGACCACTCAATGTGCAGGTGTAGGGGTTTTCTTGCACAATACCATCCTTCCTGTGTATCTTCAACTGAAGCAATAATATATATATATATATATATAATATATATATATATTATATACTATTGGTGTGCTTGAGCACAAATGGCGAGCGAGCCTTAAACTACACTATTGTTAAATGACTGATTTTTAACAACTAACACTCAAGCTACTAAAATAAAGTCGAGTTTTTAAATTAAGTATATGTGGTAAAGGGGCTTCAATGCCATAGTAACCGCTCCCCACAACTTGAAAAACAAGCAATAAAATCAAGTCACGTTGTTTAATTTTTTTTTTGATATTCTTAATAGTAGTATAATACTTCACACAACTGAACATACCTACGCAAGACTTACCTTCGTGGTTCGTCTAGTGGACAATGAATTTTCAAGTAAATGCTGTTGAGTAGGGCTTATAACTGTGAAAAATAGCGTATTAACTTACCACCGCCACTAACTCGAATAGAAATGGAGCTACCATAAGTTTTTGCGTTTTAACTGCACCCGCAAAACAATTCAAAGCGGTAAACAATTCAATTTCTAAGGTGATACAGGTAATGGTCGCTAAACCTGAGGATTCTGTTTAGTGTAGTTTGGGACGGGGTCGAACGCCGAGCGAACACAAAAATACAGAGGGTCAAAGTACAAAATGACATACATACGTCCAAACATATATACAAATAAACAAACATCCCCGATTTTCAATTGTGTTACCCCTGTAAGTGTCTCTCTCGCTACGCTCGCTCACCAATAATAACTTCGGTGTCCATTCTCATTAGCTTGAGGGTAAAAATTGGAAGTAGTAAACTATACCTCAAATAAATAAAGTTCTTCACTGTCTGTCCTTGGATGACTCAAGTTGGTATAACTTGTAGAAAAAGAATTATTCAATGAAAAACACAAAGAAAAACATTTCACCTTATATTTCTTTACATCTAAGAAAAAACAGTTAATACTATGAGTTAAAAATACGAAAGAAAAACATGTGAACCAACCTTAATAACTGATATATAAACATCATTAAAGCTAGCGGCACCCTCAAAGAAGGAAAATGCTTTGTTGCGTGCCTGGACAGATATCAAGTAAGAAACGCTTCAATTCAATAATATTTTGCAGCTAGAGGATATCATATGATTTATGTTTGTTGCTATAGAAAAATATTATGAACAGAGACTTCATCAGACCATTCCCAGTTATAAATGAGACTGCAGGTTGCTTACCTCATCTTGATAAGGTATGTGGTGTGAGATCCAATATGCAATCACTACTATGGAAATGTTCAGAAAGTAATATTAGCAACTAATGAGTATGCATTTACTAATCATTTCATTATTTTCAGCCGAAATATTTATCCTATTAATAGCTGTTATGATTTAAATATTACATATTGGCTGTTAAAATAGAGAAAAACTGCTACTATAAAGAGGATATATTTATTATTATATAACATTTACATAGCAGCTATTATTGCTATTATTGTTACCATATCAAAGGAAAATGAAAGAATGTGGAGAGAAACTAAATTTGAATAAACCTACCTATGATCTATTTACAGGTTTATTCTTGTGTGAAGGGATGTGTCGAGTATTACTTCACAAATCACTGCCCATGTGTAAGTTTATATGTTGTTTTATAACTGTCAAAAAAAATCACTATAACAAGTATGTAGTATCAACAAATTAAATACTATTTTAAATACATTCAACTAACATGACACATTTTGTGCTTAATAGCTTGACGGGGATTGTACAGAATGCCAAGACTGCCTGATTCCTGAGGCAAAGAGGAACATATGGACATCTCAAGCCGGATGTAGAACAAATTGTTATGTAAGCCATATTATCTAACACCATGAATGATAACTTAAATTCAATGTCCCTTTAGACAAATTTCTGCCAGATTGGATGTAATATCGGAGAGAAAATTTATGTATATAATAAACATCACCGCCTTCACTCTCAGCCCGAGTTTCAAAAGCTGAACCATTCTTACAGGAATGACCAGTATTTGGTCTCACTCAAGTCAACAGGCTTAACTCCAGGCAACTTTTCGACCACATTTCTATTTCAAATTACTGACACAGATAGTAGAAACGTTTCATATAATTGGCAGGTAAATTTGCAGATGAATTTTAATAAAATTTGTAAGATGAATAACATGACTTATCCTTCTTTTGTAGCCTGACTGGAGAAAGCATCTAATTCTTTCTGGCTACTCCTGCCGTACAGTGAACGTGACATTATTTCTTATTGCTAACGATAGTGATACCACTTTTGACGCCGTGGAAATACAAGTGGGAGAAGGTAGGTAAAAGATAACTTGGTGCAACATTATTGCCGTAATGTTGCAGTTCATCAAAGATGTGCCCAACAGACGCGAGTATTTCTTATTAAACTGTTGAATTAACAATTGACGTAATCTCACATTGTAAACTAGATATAATACCATCTACAAACAATATCTCTTAATTGGAGCTAGCAAGATGCTACTAGAGGATGCTCAGTTAAAATAAAGTAAATAAGACTTCTTTCTGTAGCACAAAGAGTGGGATCTTTTTCATACCACCGCTAACTTTTTAGATATAACCTTGATAATCCTTTACCAGATATAACAGTTGGAAAAAATCTTTTATTGTTGTTACTTAGCATTATTAAATTAATGGTCCATATAGATCATTCATCATTCATATAATTCATCATAATGTATTCTATTACTATTTTAAATTGGTTTAGCTATATTTAGCAGATAAAAACTTCAAGGGGCTCCATAGCAAACATTAACAAGCAGACTAAAAGCCACACACACATGCAGGTTCCAATAAAGACTTCATACCATAAGTCAGTATATTTTGAAGAGCTAATACATTTGATTAATGTCCAGCCATAGCCAGTCATACTTCTTAATATACTCAGTATCTCACTGTAAAGGAAGACTAACTTGCTTGATATCTGTACTCAAGCTAACCAGATTATTTATATTCATTGATTGCAGATTATTCCATAGACCAACGTCGGATTCTTGCAGACGCTTGAGGTGAGGTAGAGCGAGCTTCTCCCAATAATCCTAGTAAAGGTTTATGGTCTGTCACGAGCTCGAACGAACGACCAAAGACATAGGGATAAAACTTCTTTATGCCAAACACCAACGACAATCCCTCCTTTTCCAATTGGGAATAATTCTTCTCTGCTCTGTTGAGTGTCCTGGATGCATAGCCGATCGGTTTCTCAGTCCCGTCTGGAGATCGATGTGCCAACACAGCTCCAATGCCGTACGATGAGGCGTCACATGCCAGCGTTAGTGGCAGCTTCGGATCGTAGTGAACTAGCAATGACGATGAAGTTAGCAACTTCTTAGACTCGGAAAATGCTCTCTCTTGTTCTGAGGTCCACCTCCATGGAACATTCTGCTTAAGGAGCTGGTATAGTGGTGACAACTTCGTGGCCAGATCCGGCAGGAATTTCCCATAGTACGTCAGTATGCCTAGATAGGACTTCAGCTCAGTCACATTTGTAGGTGTAGGTGCAGCTTCAATAGCTTCGACCTTGTCCTTCAGAGGGTGGATACCATCTGCATCGATCTGATATCCCAAGAATGAGACTGAAGGAGCCATGAACACACACTTGTCCTGTTTCACTCGCAATCTAGACTCAGCCAACCGTGCAAGTACTTTATCCAAAATCCGCAAATGACTCTGCTCGTCTTCTCCCGCAATCAATATGTCATCCAGGTAAACTACCACGTTTGGGATTCCTTGGAAGAGGTGCTCCATCTCTCTCTGAAAAATGCCAGGAGCAGAGAATATCCCATAGGGCAATCTCATGTATCGGAATAAACCCTTACTAGTGTTGATGACCACATACTTCTTGGAATCATCCTCTAGAAGCAGCTGTTGGTAGGCGTGTCTCAGGTCTAGCTTCGTGAACAGCTTCTCTTTCCCTAGTGTTGCCAACAGATCATCAACCTTGGGTATTGGGTACCGGTCTAGCTTGGCTACGGGGTTAACAGTCACTTTGAAGTCCCCGTATCTAATTCCGTAGTTGCCTCACATTCATCAATGAGTACCTGTACCTTCAGTGGTGGGACATGTCCGTTTGGAGAATTCACAGCATTGAGTGACTCCTCGTAGTCCACTTCGGCTTCTCCTGCCACCGTCTTGATTCCTTGGGTTGTTTCCTTCTGTTTCTGACAGACTCTCACAATGTGTCCTTTCTTTCCGCAACATCCACAAAATTGTCCTCGAAATCTGCAATCATTTTGCTTGTGGTTCGTGCCTCCACATCTGTAGCAGGAGGTCTTCCAAGGAGCGTCTTCCTTCTCGACTGGCTTCTTCGGTGCTGGTCGTGATTTAGCTCTTTGGCCTCTAGCCTGAATCTTATGCACAGGCTCCTGCTTAATTGGTAGACTGTTGGATTGAGGTTTCCTGATCTCCCTCATATTCCTGTCTGCTAGCTCTGAACCTTGTGCAATGGCAATTGCACGATCATATGTCAAGTCTCTCTCTGCTAGAAGCTTTCTCTGAATGGCTTCATTGTTCACACCACAAACGATGCGATCCCTGAGCATCTCAGTGAGTTTGTCTCCATAGTTACAAAACTCAGCTAGTCGACGCAACTCTGCAACGAACGCTGCGACTGACTCTCCTGTAGACCTGATCCTAGTGTTAAACTTGAACGCAACCGTTGCACCACCTCCGAGGGTGCCGGACTGTAGTGTGACGCTAGCGTAGCGGCAAGCTGCTCGAATGTCTTCTCGTCGGGTCGGGTGGGAGCTAGCAAACTCCTCAACAGTTTGTACGGCGCCGGACCGACAACTGTTAAAAATGTTGACCTTCTCTTGTCAGCGTTGGCTTCCCCAACGATACCGTTCGCCTTGAAGAAGTGCTCGAGACGTTCTATATACTGAGGCCATTCCTCTACTTCAGGGTCGTACTGCTCAATTTTTCCCAGGAGTCCCGCCATCCCGTCCTCGTCGCCAGTTTAATATGTGATGTATTCACCTTTAATGGCGGCCTCTCGGCTTACCCACAAGCACTACAACCCTTGACACTTCACAGTTAAGGTCTTAATTCGTCATACCACTTCGCACGTGTAACAACTCAATCGTACACAAATAACGCACACCAATAATGATACAGGAGAATCGGTTCATGGGGTATAAAACAATTACGATAATAATGAATACGACACATACACATGCATACATACACTACAATATAGTTAATTATAATAGCTATAGTAATATATAGTTAATTATAATAGCTAAAGTAATATGTAGTTAATTATAATAGCTATAGTGATATTGGCGTGTATCGGTTCTTTCAATTCAGTATTTCTTGTCATATTGTATTAACAATTTCCTTCTTTGTGTTTGTCATAGAATAATTCTTTCTCTACGAGCTGCTATACATCCAAGGACAAACAGTTAAGAACTTTATTTATTTGAGGTATAGTTTACTACTTTCTCATAAGTGATAAATGAATTAATATGGACACAGAAGTTACTGTTTATCTTTTTTTTTCTTCAGTTGAAGATATACTGGAAGGATGGAACTGTGCAAGAAAAGCCCTACACCTGTACATTGAGTGGTCAATCCCCTACTCCAGCTCCAGTGCCTCTATTCGTGGTCACCAAATCTCATGTATTAGACCACGGAGTAGTAGAAGTATCTGCCAATTGGTCCCCACCTCCGGAAGCCAATGGAGTGTTGGTGGGTTATAGACTGTGCTTATCAAGGCAACCACTAGAAGATGATGAGAAGCCATTAGAGTCAGACTCATTCTGTCTTAATGTTTCAGTAAGTATGCCTATTAACATAACTGCTTGGATGCATTAAATTTTACTTATAATTCATTATGTCCTTTTCTTTTGTTTAGAGTGAATATGTTTCTATTACGGCTAAAATGAAATCAAATAACTCATCTACTGAAGATTATAGATACCTCCAAGTAAGTGATATACACAAATATTGCCTTTCAGCACTTACAATACTTTTGCTATTATCCAGATACAGCCATGGAACAAGTATTCTGCTGGCCCATGGTCTCAGGCTATTCCAGTATCGATGGAGAAAAGTAAGTCACTCAATTGGATTTGCTCTATCTACTTGCTTATTAAAACAATCTACCCCTAATGATCTTTGGTAATTTTTTATATCTTGTGTTACACTCTTACTTACCTGCAGAATCACAGGGAATATTAATTGGTGTGATTGTAACATGCCTAGTCAGCATATTTGTGGCATTGGTGATTTCATTGATCTATTTGACTTATCGCATGAACCATGAAAGCTAAGCAGAAAAGATTGAAAAAGATTTAAAGACTGTTCAAAGGCAAAACTTATGTATTTACTGACCAAGGCAATAATCACATTATTATAATTCATGTGAAAAGTTGTCTGCTTTGTGATATGCAGAAATTTTCAATTAGAAGGACTTTTTAAACTATTAGTAGGTTCTTTCACATTTTCATAAGAAAACTTAAATTTTATGAGTAATGAATTAATTACCTCTAGTTATCAAGGATTTTCAACTCAACAAAAGAGAAACTCCTTCCTTAATTTCTCCCTATTCCTCATTCCCCTTTATCATCACTGGAAAAATTTCATTTTGTTATAAAAAAAATCAAGTGAAAATGAAAATATATAGTGGCAGTTTTAGAAAAAAATTGAGATATAGCTTAATTTGTCTGTTTTTAAATCTATAACATCAAAATTAGAATTACATCAGGTAATGTGATCACTCGACTAAAATTTGTCTTAGCCATTCAGAAGAAACTTCATTTAGATAATACATCTAAGTTGTGTCAAGTAGCTCAAGGACCTCTCTAGTGTTCAGTTCTTCATTAACAAGGTTATCCACACAATAACCAGCTCTACTTATATTAAACTCATTTCATCAAAATATTTAGTTCTATTGCAAATACAAATTCATAGATTAAAAAAAATCAAATTGATGTTCAAAGTAAATTTGACATATTAATATGTACAGGAATTTAAATATTATTCTACCAAACATATAGAAGATTGAAATCAATTGCGGACTTCAATTACTTTTTATTAATTTAATACATAAAATTTATTACATGTGATTTTGTCTGCAGATTCTTTTAATTGTTCAATTGTTTTCACCATTATTAACTGCAGCAATATTTCTCATTTGATTTGACTTCAACTAGTTAGCATTCATCTGGTATCAAACTTGAGCTGGAAAATAGTGAAATCAATCACTTAATTTTATCTTATCCTGTCTCTAATCCTAACAATAGGAAACTAGTCAGTGTATTCAACTTGGGACATTCTGACACTTTGAATTTAATTCTTGAAATTAATTTAAAACCCAAATGCATCTGTTGTTGTTGTTGTTGTTGTTGTTGTTTTGTTTTTGGTTGTTATTGTTGTTGTTTTTTGTTTTTTGTTTAAGAATTAATGATTACTCCAAAGTCAAGCATTGGTGGATTAAGTACAGGGGAGATTTCTGCAATATCCGTGATCTCTTGCATCATACTAGTAATCATAACCACCTTGTGCATCATCTGCATCACCTGTTTCATTACTGTCAAGAGGCGAAGAAAGAAGTTGATGAAGATGACTGAGGTGAAATGAAGAGTTTGCAAACAACAAATAATCTTCACCGATGAGCACAGTCTCAGACCATTTGACATCCTATAACAGAAATAAAAAAGCAAGGAACTCACAAGTGATAACACTTTACAGCACTTCTAGCTTATATTCATTTTGGTATAATAAAAACGAAAGGACTATGAATTACTTATTATTAGTGAATCAGATCAAGTTCAAGAGTTTAATCCTCTATTTTGCTAACCTGCATTAAAGCATTTTAGTACAAATACAATGTTTTAATTTAAGTAAAGTTGTACTATATACTTATATCCAGATTCCTTATACATTTAAGTACCTGTATTAATCAGTATACAATAAGAAGATAGAACTTAGGCAGAGAAGTTCTTTTTAATAATCACTACAAGTAATTAGGCACTTCTGAAATTATTGGCACCATATAATTATAATTTTTTTTTTCAGGCAACACCAAACTATATGCCGATGTTCACTGTAAGTTATGCATCTAAAGAAAATCCTCCATTCTTGGAAATGGATTCCATTGAGAACACTGCCAGTGATGAGTGGGAAATTTCCCCATCTGATATCACTATGGATGACAAACTTGGAGAAGGAGCCTTTGGAGAAGTTTACAGGGGATTTTTGAAAGGACCTTTAACAAATGGAAGAGTTAAACCAGAATTTAGAAATGCCATCCATCTTCATGTAGCTATAAAGCTTTTAAAAGGTAAAATATACAAATTAACAAAGGTAAAATTAACTAATTTCACTATTTGAATATATAAGTTAGATTTCTGTCTCAAAAATTATTCAATCAGCTAGCAATTCATTAAAAAAATTTGTTCAATTATTTTTAAATTGAGTATGCCTTACTCACATTATTCACAGACAGTGCTCGAGGCAGTGAAAGACAAGACTTTCTGTCAGAAATGGAGATGATGAAGAAAGTGTCAGAAGGTCACAATCCTCACGTGGTGGCCATGTTGGGATGTGTCACCACACAGGAACCACTCTGTCTAGTGACTGAATTTGTACAATATGGAGATCTTCTTTCATATTTAAGAAGTAGCAGAGCAATAGTGAGTTATTGGCTAGTGAAGCTAGCAAGATAGTGTAGTTAGGAAACTATAACTGAATTTCTAGTATGAATACTGTATGAATATGCAGTGTTTTTTTCTTCTAAAACGTTTTAGGCCCAGTTTCTTCTATTACATCTGTAGATCTTAAAAAAAAAGTATTCTTAAGAAAAGGCCACAGCGAGTAGTTACTATGACAATGGGATACTTTACCAGATTTAACTTAAAAATTCAGCCTGTTTCATTTGTGAGATTTTGCTGTCTTAGAGCTGCTAGTACTATTACAAATATATTGTGCTAATTATAAAAACTTCAGGAGCCATTAGTATGCAAGAATATAGACAGGAATTTTAGTAAAAATTTTATTGAATCAATAAGATGTCTAAAGATGGCTAAAACATTAACTTTAGATGTTACGATATTGTTTTTGTTTTTATGAATAGTATTAGGTACAGATCTAGTGTTAGTAATAAATAATAAAGGTAATGCTGTGAACTATAAATGGGACGGCTACTCAATCACAATTTGAGCACAAGAACATCACTGGACATTCTAATGAAGCATATAATTAATATGATAATGATAATATTATTAGGTTATAATTATGATATTCATTATTTTTTGCGGTTCGCAGTACTTGTCAGGCAATCCAAGGGACCAAGAGGATCCATATATAAAGCTAGGGCAGCTCACGCCAGCTGAACTCCCTTCTTTCTCCTACCAGATAGCAGCAGGCATGGCTTATCTCTCTAGCATTGGGATTGTCCACAGAGACCTGGCCTGTCGCAATGTCCTGGTGGATGCTGACAAGGCACTCAAGATAACTGACTTTGGAATGTCCAGAGAAACTGAAGACATTTACGTGCAGAAGAGTAAGGGGCGTGTCCCATACAAGTGGATGGTGATAGAGTCTATAATTGCCCAGGAGTTTACCTCTGCTTCAGACGTGTGGTCTTTTGGAATAACACTCTGGGAAATAGAGACAATTGGTGAGAATTTAGCAAAAGTAAAATCAAAAGCTCTGATTATTAACATTGTTTCCATATATTTCTACCAGGTTCCCACTTATAATACATTAGATTAAAACAATTCCTATAAGCTTATTAATTAATTTTTGCAACAAAATCTATTACAATCAGCAGGAGATATAATACTAGAATTCAGTTTTGTTTATGCTCCACTCCCAAAAATTTTTAAAGTTAGTTGAAGTTTATGAGTGATGAGATTGTATAAATACGCACTTTCATACAGGTATGTACATCAAAGTAGTGTTTGTTTAAGAAAATGGGTGTGGTTAAGTACTCAAAGTTGTTTCCCACTTTCAACGAAAAATTCAGTATGTAATTTTTCACAACATGACTATACTATTGCAATAAAGAAGAATACGAGACTGCTCATAGCCATGTGCTGTGTATTGCCTTGGAGGTATTTCACTTACTGTCGGTGTTGTATAAACTGGAGGGAAACATGGGAGGGGGAGGGAGGGGAGGGAGGGAGGGAGTGAAAAAGGAAAGGAGGTGGGGAAGGAGTAACGAGAAAATTTCCCCCCTTTTTTCCGGCCCCCCCTCATTGCACCAATTACAGATAATAAGTACTCTCATTCGGAATCATCATTTTGAATTCTTTATTTTTATTCTATTCCCTGTCCTTAGTCAAAGAAAGGAAATACAATGATACAAATATAACATAATTGTACAAATACACCGTTGTTAGTAGATAAACTAAGGCTTAGGCGTTGAGGAGGAAGGGGGGGGGAAAGAGGCCTAGTGCCCCCCCCTCCCCCCCCCCTACACATGCACACCCTCTGTGTGATAGCCTTTGTTGTTGTTTTTTCTCATTCCCTGTTTTTTAATTCCATCTAAATGTTTCATGTGATTGCATTATTTCACACACGAACTCAGATACAACATAATGTTGTCATGCTGGCAAGAAAATTCAAGGCAAAGACCTTCGTTTCATTCCCTCAAGCTGAAATTCAATGACATTTTGGCCTCAAAAGGTTCAGATACTTACGTCGACTTCTGCATCGACCCTAACAAGTTGTACTACAAGACTGATGATGACTCGAATGTTCCTGCCACCAGGAACTTTCTTCGTCCATCTCCAAGTTACAAAAGGAGGAGTAAGAAAATGTCTCCCAAAATGTCTCCCAATGGGTCATTCGAAGGCATCTCCATCACCAAAACTAGCCCATCCCCTCACGCAAGTCCAAGAGAGAGGCGCTTCAGTAAGAATCTCACTCCATATGTCTCTATGGATAAAGTTTCAAGCAGTCAACCTCACAATTTGAATATGAGGAGGGATGAGCGTCCCAGAAGTATGATGGTCTTAAAACCTGAACAAGATCAACAAAAGAGGAGAAAGTCTGGTCATGACCAAGACGTACACAATGCAGAAGATGACAGATACGTTCAAGAACCTTCTCTTCTGTTTGGTGTGCCAAATGCAATGTTAGGGAATGAAAATATTGGAATCAAACATATAAACTCTGAAAGTGATGGAAAACTTCACTTTAGCTCATCCTGATAACAGTTTTGGAGCAAACAATACTAATTATGAAATTTTGACATTTGACTAAATTTGAAACAGTTCAATATATGTATAGTGTATCCTTATTTCATAGCTAGCAGCATTTAACCAGAGTAGAGAATTTGTTTACAATATAGTGAGTAGCTAGTGTAATTGTTCTTGCATTTACTGAATATTACCAACAGTATACCTGACATTTAATATAAGTATAATTATTCTGAACACTGCATTTTTGGCAGGCATGCTATTGAGTGAAACAAAAGGGCAAAGAGAACAAGCAAATGGAAGTGAGACATATCGTTAATATTCAATTGTTTTTAGATCAAGTACAAGATGACTAAATACTGAAACTTGTGTAGTTCAAGTATTATTTTTAAATCAGTTGTAGCCATTGACTATTATTAACAGTGATTCTTATAAAAAAAATGAAAAACTGACATATTTTTTCTACTTCTTTTGGCACATGTGTAACCACATGACACTGTGTGACCACATGACACTGTGTCCACATGACACTGTGTCCACATGACACACATGTGCAACCACATGACACTGTTTGAGCACATAACACATATGTTTTACATATACACATGAGCATATACATAAGCTACTTATATACATGACGCATGTATATATATGCATATTGATATACCACAATGGAAAGTAGTAATAAGATGATTTAGGATAGAGGGTTGGGGTACCGGTCCAACTAGATGTATCACCCTTATTTCCCCATTTAAAGCTGATATTTTATTATTCAAATCTTCTAATTGTGTTTCTCAAAAATCACACCACATACAATAAGAAGTGGGGCTCTATTACTACCAGGTGCCCCTGCTTCCTGTTCCATGTGTCTATAGCTCCTGATCAAAGTTCCCTTACCAGTATTCTTTTAATCATGGATGACCATAGCTATGTGGCACGAACTTTATTATCCACCTTTCCCATATTATTTCCCAGGACTTAATAGTTTATTCCAGAGTCCATACCAGTACATCAATTGGAAGCAATACGCAATTTTGACAATTATATTATATTGCTTGCACTTGATTGCATCTAAAATTCAAATCTAAGAGACAATTGCTATTAGCTAACAATTAAAAAAAATGGTTTCAGTAAAGAAAATGTTTGTAAAAATTGAAGTCTGTATTTGTATTTTTTAAACATGATATGCCTTAGCTACTTTGAACTCTTCCAATCGTATAGTTTTTGTGAAGTATCTCCCATGTGAAGTATTTCAAAGGCTTCATTGAGTCCTGGTACTCACCAAATGAGTAGCTCTGTATTTCCCTTTTGAATGACTTCCTTCTCCACCTAAGAAGGTCACCAAGTGGATTGAATGAAGACTTCCCTCTTCCCTTCACACAGGAATAATAAAATTAATCTGTAATTTTAATTCACCAAATTAAAAAAAAAGGTCACCTTTGATTATGTAAGGGCTAGTCAGCCAGTCAGACTCTATTCATAAAAAAATTGTGAATTGAAGATTTGGGGCAGGGTATTATTATGAAAGAATCATAGTTGACAATTATATTATATTGCTTGCACTTGATAGCATCTAAAATTAAAATCTAAGAGACAATTGCTATTAGCTAACAATTAAAAAAAATGGTTACAGTAAAGAAAATATTTGTAAAAATTGAAGTCTGTATTTTTATTTTTTAAAACATGATATGCCTTAGCAACTTTGAACTCTTGGTACCAGTCGTATAGTTTTTGTGAAGTATCTCCCATGTGAAGTATTTCAAAGGCTTCATTGAGCCCTGGTACTCACCACATGAGTAGCTCTGTATTTCCCTTTTGAATGACTTCCTTCTCCACCACGCAAGTGGATTGAAGCCTCAGTATGCTAGCAGCTAGCAGCCAGAATGGTAAAAATTAGTTACAACCACCAGTAATCCACTAACTGGACCAAATTGAGCTTTGGACAGCTGGAAATGGCAGTCTTAAAACTTCCCTCTTCCCTTCACACAGGAATAATAAAATTAATCTGTAATTTTAATTCACCAAATTGAAAAAAAAATGGTCACCTTTGATTATGAAAGGGCTAGTCAGCCAGTCAGACTCTATTCATAAAAAATTGTGAATTGAAGATTTGGGCAGGGTATTATTATGAAAGAATCATAGTATTTGTGCTGCTAAGGACTAAATAATTATTTCAATAATTCAACCCTTCTCTACCTACTGAAATATAAAAGCTATTCAATAATAGCATTTTTTCTCCTTCTAACAGCCAATTATTGTTAATTAAAACTTAACCCAAACTTAACTTGGGATAAGCTTTAATTATATAACAATTATTGGCTGATTATTTCAGCCAAGAATGACTAAATCATTGAATAGCTATTATTACTAAGTAATTTTAGCACCTCCAATGAAATTATCATTTTCTTGTCCAAGTTCACATTATCGGCTCACAAATGGGTGGTCCAGCTCTACGAAAGAGGAATACTTTCGCTCTTGCGCCATCTCCGAAAAACGACCCTGGCTACATCCTAGTCACAGTAAACTGAAAACGGAAAGAAACCTCGAAATGCTTAACCTCAGTTCGACCACTCGTCCTTGCTCATCCTTTCGTGGGCGAGCTAGGGACTGTTATGCTATAGCCACTACAAGAAACAACAATTAATTTGCAAATTATAAGGCCTCTGGAACCTATAAAAAAAAGAGGAACCTAGAAAACAACCTAGTCAAGTGCTCTCAAATATGTATAAGTCTTCGTCCTTCGCAGCAATTATCATAATATTGTCTGCGCAGCGTATTAGAGGAAATCTAATCGAAAATAACCCTCTCTGTATATCATCTTCTCCTAGACCGTATGAGATTAATACTACCAGCTTCAGCGGCACCCTCAAAGAAGGAAAATGCTTTGTTGCGTGCCTGGACAGATATCAAGTAAGAAACGCTTCAATTCAATAATATTTTGCAGCTAGAGGATATCATATGATTTATGTTTGTTGCTATAGAAAGATATTATGAACAGAGACTTCATCAGACCATTCCCAGTTATAAATGAGACTGCTGGTTGCTTACCTCATCTTGATAAGGTATGGATTGGTGTGAGATCCAATATGCAATCACTACTACGGAAATGTTCAGAAAGTAATAATAGCAACTAATGAGTATGCATTTACTAATTATTTCATTATTATCAGCCGAAATGTTTAAATATTACATATTGACTGTTAAAATAGAGAAAAACTGCTACTATAAGGAAGATATATTTATTATTATAGAACATTTACATAGCAGCTATTATTGCTATTATGTTACCAATAAATTATCAAAGGAAAATGAAAGAATGTGGAGAGAAACTAAATTTGATTAAACCTAATTGATCTATTTACAGGTTTATTCTTGTGTGAAGGGATGTGTCGAGTTTAACTTCATAAGTGGCTGCCCATGTGTAAGTTTATATGTTGTTTTAAAACTGTCAAAAAAAATCACTATAACAAGCTAGTATGTAGTATAAACAAATTAAATACTATTTTAAATACACTCAACTAACATGACATATTTTATGCTTACTAGCTTGACGGGGATTGTACAGAATGCCGAGACTGCCTGATTCCTGAGGCAAAGAGGAACATATGGACATCTCAAGCCGGATGTAGAACAAATTGTTATGTAAGCCACTACATTATCTAACACCATGAATGATGACTTAAATTCAATGTCCCTTTAGATAAATTTCTGCCAGATTGGATGCAATATCAGAGAGAAAATTTATGTATATAATAAACATCACCGCCTTCACTCTCAGCCCGAGTTTCAAAAGCTGAACCATTCTTACGGGAACGACCAGTATTTGGTCTCACTTGAGTCAACAGGCTTAACTCCAGGCAACTTTTCGACCACATTTCTATTTCAAATTACTGACACAGATAGTAGGAACGTTTCATATATTTTGCAGGTAAATTTGCAGATGAATTTTAATGAAATTTGTATGATGAATAACATAACTTATCCTTCTTTTGTAGCATGACTGGAGAAAGCCTCTGAATCTTTCTGGCTACTCCTGCCGTACAGTGAACGTGACATTAATTCTTATTGCTAACGATAGTGATATCACTTTTAACGCCGTGGAAATACAAGTGGGAGGAGGTAGTTTAATAAGAAATACTCGCGTCTGTTGGGCACATCTTTGATGAACTGCAACACTACGGCAATAATGTTACACCAATTTATCTTTTACCTAACTGTTGACTAATTGACTTTTCTTAATTAACAATTGACGTAATCTCACATTGTAAACTTACAAACAATATCTCTTAATTGGAGCCAGCAAGATGCTACTAGAGGATGCTCAGTTAAAAGAAAGTAAATGAGACTTCTTTCTGTAGCACAAAGAGTGGGATCTTTTTCATACCGCTAACTTTTTTGATATAACCTTGATAATCCTTTACCAGATATAACAGTTGGAAAAAATCTTTTATTGTTGTTACTTAGCATTATTAAATTAATTGTCCATACATCATACATCAGTTCATATTATTCATCATAATGTATTCTATTACTATTTTAAATTGGTTTAGCTATATTTAGCAGATAAAAACTTCAAGGGGCTCCATAGCAAACATTAACAAGCAGACTAAAAGCCACACACACATGCAGGTTCCAATAAAGACTTCATACCATAAGTCAGTATATTTTGAAGAGCTACTACATTTGATTAATGTCCAGCCATAGCCAATCACACTTCTTAACTCAGTATCTCACTGTAAAGGAAGACTAACTTGATTGATATCTGTACTCAAGCTAACCAGATTATTTGTATTCATTGATTGCAGATTATTCCAAAGCAATCCTGACTAATTTCACATGCCAGAAGGAGATTGATGTCTACAGTCAAAGTTCTCTGCCTGAAGCGTACTTTAAGTTTGACTTGCAATGGACCACTTTGCCTCAGTTTGCTGATTTGATTCAAAACTTCAGCATTGACTACAAAGTTTATGACAACAGAACCAATACAGTCATCAATGAAGCTCCCACTAGCTATGCAATGGTAGGTGTCCTTAATGTCTAAAGTAATGTCAAAGTATTTTCTTAGGCATTTACATTTTATTTTTGGAAGTTCATGATTAAAGTCGTTTATGTTTGTATTGCAAGTTATAGTTAATTATAATGGCTATAGTAGTATTGGCGTGTATCAGTTCTTTCAATTCAGTATTTCTTGTCATACTGTATTAACAATGTCCTTCTTTGTGTTTGTCATAGAATAATTCTTTCTCTACGAGCTATACCACCTTGAGCCATCCAAGGACAAACAGTGAAGAACTTTATTTATTTGAGGTATAGTTTACTACTTTCTCATGAATGATAAATGAATTAATATGGACACAAAAGTTACTGTTTATCTTTTTTTTTCTTCAGTTGAAGATATACTGGAAGGATGGAACTGTGCAAGAAAGGCCCTACACCTGTACATTGAGCGGTCAATCCCCTACTCCAACTCCAGTACCTCTATTCATGGTCACCAAATCTCATGTATTGGACCACGGAGTAGTAGAAGTATCTGCCAATTGGTCCCCACCTCTGGAAGCCAATGGAGTGTTGGTGGGTTATAGACTGTGCTTATCAAGTCAACCACTAGAAGATGATGAGAAGCCATTGGAGTCAGACTCATCCTGTCTTAATGTTTCAGTAAGTATGCCTATTAACATAACTGCTTGGATGCATTAAATTTTACTTATAATTCATTTTTTCCCGTTCTTTTATTTAGAGTGAATATATTTCTATTACGGCTATAATGAAATCAAATATCTCATCTAGTGAAGATTATAGATACCTCCAAGTAAGTTATATACACAAATATTGCCTTTCAGCACTTACAATTCTTTCACTATCATCCAGATACAGCCATGGAACAAGTATTCTGCAGGCCCATGGTCTCAGGGCATTCCAGTATCAATGGAGAAAAGTAAGTCACTCAATTGGATTTGCTTTATCTACATGCTTGTTAATACAATCTACCCCTAATAATCTTTGGCTATTTATTGATCTTGTGTTACACTCTTACTTACCTGCAGAATCACAGGAAATATTAATTGGTGTGATTGTAACATGCCCAGTCATCATATTTGTGGCATTGGTGATTTCATCCTATTTGACTTATCGCTACTGTGCTCACAGAAAGCAAGTCCAATGTACAGAGGTAAGTCAGTAAATGTCATCTAGAGTAAGAAACATTATTATTTAAAAGAGTAACTTAATAAAAAAATTATTTGATTTGTTCTTTGACCAGCACTTTAGAGCTATTATTATACAAAACTGCAGCTAAACACATTGTGTAATAATTATTATTATACAGGACAATATCTTACCAATGAGAGGAATAAAGTCTGCTCAAATTATTGCCTCATTTCAACAACCACTGTATGATCAAAAGGACCAGTGGGAAGTAATGCCTTCAAATGTCACACTGGATGAAGAATTAGGACACGGGCAATTTGGAACAGTAATTAGAGGGAGATTGTTTCAAAAATCAAAAAATGGAGACTTGGATTGCATTCCTGTCGCCATCAAACTTCTAAAAGGTAAGGATTTAGTACTTGATATATATGTCAATACATTACAATGCTGATCTTGTATTTATTAGCTGATAATGCTGTGGGATCTGTCAAGAAGAGGTTTTTATCAGAAATAGAAATCATGAAGAAACTAAGTAAAGGTCACAATCCTCATGTGGTGGCCATGAAAGGATGTGTCACTACACAGGAGCCATTGTGTCTGATCACCGAATTGGTAGAGTTTGGAGATCTTTTATCATATCTTCGAAATATTAAAAATGTATGTTCTAAAATTAGACATGCTAGACATGAATCAAACAGCTTGGTTTTAGTCTTCATAAGTACCTAAATATTCTGTGGTAATAGTATAGTGATGATCATGATTAAAATTTTATTGGAACTTAGCCCCAAATGGCACCAAGACTTGAGCATACATAATTGGTAGGGGCATTCTCATTACAACCAATACTTAGTACTAGTGCTTATTTCTTCACTGACAAATTCATCATGTAAAATATCATTTTCCCACACTTAGTACATATTATTATAATTAATCTACTAAATTTCACTTGAAATAGAAAACATAAGATACTTTAATAACTGACTATTAATTATTAATTGATATTATGTTTGCAAATATTACAGTGTATTCCAAGCTCTTCACCAAAACTGGCGGAGGATGAGATCTTAAATTTTTCTTATCAAATTGCGGATGGAATGGAATATATTTCCAGCATGGGCATACTCCATCGAGACCTGGCTTGTCGTAATGTACTTGTTGATAGGAACAAAGTATTGAAAATCACAGACTTTGGACTTTCTCACGAGTGCAGTAATCTTGAGATTTGCAGTGATCATCAAGTGCCACTTAAATGGATGCCCCTGGAATATATTGGAAGATCAGAATTTGCCTTTCCTTCTGATGTTTGGTCATTTGGAATAGTCTTGTGGGAGATAGCTACTTTGGGTAAATATTATTGTTTTGTTGTCTTTTTATTTCAAAATATTTGTAGTTACTACAAATACATAGAATAAGGTATACAATAGAGAGATAAGCTACATGGCACATTTTTATTTATTAACTAATTGTATCATTTGTTGTTAGTGTTGATTTTCTTTTTGTGTTAGTTTTTTCATCTCTTTTGTTCCCTCTTTTTCTATGACTAAAACTTGACATCCACGTACATACATATACTGTATTGACTTGATCAAATCCATTAAGTTTATTGCATTCTGGTTCAATTTTTTGCATGCCTTGATCTGTTTAATTTGCTGATGAATGCATCAAGAAAACTACTAAATATGATCTTATTAACAAATCTTTATTTGGTTATACAGGAGAAACTCCGTACAAGAGGATAAAAAACAAAGACCTTCTTCTTCACTTGACAGCAGGCTATAGACTGGAAATACCAGAGAATACATCCTCCACAGTGTAAGTGCCACAACTATATACAGCTTTAAATCATGTTTACTTTAAAAAGACCCGTTACTAGGTATTCCCATAATCTCTAAATTTTGTAATATATTTAGCTTTAAATCATTTATCAATGTTATATTTTTGATATTAGATGCCAAATAATGAAATCCTGCTGGCTGGAAAATCCCTTAGAGAGGCCGACATTTCACACCCTAAAACAAAAATTCAATGACATTCTGGTGTCCAAAAATGAGTACCTATATCTACATGAAGCTTCTACTGAAACCAAAAATCATGATATTGATTTATCTGACAATGAAAATTCTCTATCTATCGATGATGTCAATGACTCTAATTTACCCAGGAGTGTTTCTTGGAATTTAGAGTTGAAGATTCCTCCTATTACAGACATACTTCTAAGTGAAAAAGAAGTAATGTGTGAACGCAAGATAAGTATAAACCATTCAAAATCTCTCGGATTCTTAAATGCAGCACAACACAGCATGAGGACTAGGGACAACTGCAGACTCCATCACCTTTCAATAAATTGTGAACCAAGATACTGCTTGAGAACACCTTAATAGCTTTCATTCAATGTTATTTATTCTCACTATCATCTTGTCATACTTCAATTTCACTTAATAATATATACCACCTTTACAAACCTGCACTACTTGGAATAGTAATTTTTTAATCAGTTAATGCAACTATTAGCACATGTGATTGTTTTGAAGCAGATTTAGGTAGCTAAAGAATTGACAAAATCCAGCATATTATATTAGAATAAGTACCCTATTTTTAAGATTAAGCTATACACAATAAACTTGGCTAGCATATAGCAATTCCTGCTTAAAAATGAAGGGTATTTCCTCACTAAAAAGAGACAGAAGGAAAAAGAAATTAATTAAGATTAAAAAATATCAGTGTGGAAATGAAGCCAATGATTCCCACTTTGTCAAACAATGAAAAGAAGGAAGGAAGGATGTAGGACGTTTACCTAACCACCTCACCAAAACTATTCAACCAGTCCCCCACCGCTATGTTGTAACAGCCACCTTAAAGATATACAATATCATAGAATAGACCACTTAATACACTGTCAGAATGATTTAGCAACAATTTCACCCTCAGGTTTTATTTTCACTCTGCCGTTGGCTCGATTAGTTAATAATGAAGCCTGTTGTGCATTGTCACACAAGACTCATGTAACAAGTATTATTTTTATCATATATACAGTGTGACAAGATCTTTGTCCAGGATCTGTACTCTCCCACTTTCCCAGGACTCCAGAGGTCATATTAGTAGCATGCATTAATCATAAACAGACAGAGGCACCAAGTATCTATATATATGTGTGTGTGTGTGTGTATTATATATAATAATATAATATATAATTTATATATTTATTTATTCCACCCTATAGATCTTCACAATAATATTTTTAGGGTAATTTCATGCTTTTAGTAGTTTATAGATAAGGTCCTAGTACAAACTAAAGTAGTTAGGATATCTAGGGTAGAATAAACCACTTATTACACTCATCAGAGTGATATGGCAAGATATTTCACTCTCAGGCTTTATTTTCACTCTGTCTCTGGCTCATGAAAATAAATTAGCCTGCTCGTGAAATACTTCTCCACATCACACTCTGACTCATGCAATAAGCATTATATATATATATTTATTGCAGCTTTGATATTTTTACTTGAATATTTCCGCATCACGCGAGCGTTCTGTATTCTCCCATATTGTAAGGTTTATATTGTACGCTACTTGTAGCGCGCGCGTAGCGAGTAAAATCAATGAAAATTGTATTGTAACCGGTTGAGAAAAATTTCAAAGAAGCAATAAATCACTTATCACACTCGTCGTACAATATGGGAATGATATTTTACTCTCACGCCACATTTTCACTCGCCTTTGGCTCGTGAAAATATTTTGCGTGCTCGTAAAATATTTTCCCATATTGTACTCTGACTCGTGCTATAAGTATTATATATATATATATATATAAATGTATATGACTCTGCACTCATCATATTAATTATTGTATAGCTATTTTTCACAGTGAAATTTCCCTCATGTGAAGCACTCCACTGGCTTCATTGAGTCTGTGGTACTCATCAAAAATAGCTCTTTCCCCCCTGATTTGGAGTACATTCCTTCCTCCCTAATAAGGACACAAAGTGGTGGAAGCCCTAGTAGTTAGCTATACTGCTATTAAATTCAATATACAGTTAGTAATCACATTCTTGGGCAATAATTGAGGTGTAGGTGGTTGTATGTGGCATGCTTGAAACTTCCCTTCACACAAGAAAATATAATCCACAATTTATAATTTACTAAATTAAAAAACAACAACAGAGTCCAATGAATTCTCACTCCCACCTTTTGTGGACACTCCCAATAAATTAGTTAGCCTCCAAGCAGCAGGGCCTTAGGGAGATGATTTGGAATGGGGTGGGGGGGGGGGGGGGGTGGAGGGCTGGCATGGCACTCGGAGCTCAATCACATCCGTTAAATATATTTACTACATAAAGTTTTAATCACCATAGCATCATATGGTTGACCGGTTGTCAAGTGATAGCTGATTAGATCCAACTATTGATGCACTTCAGCACAAATGCTAGCTAGCCCCAGGTATATGATTTTTATCCTTGATACATGTAGTAAAGAATATAGAACTCAGAGCTACACTTCAGCAGAAAGTTAAGAGGAACACTGCAAGAGTTTCCTAGTAGTTTCTCTTCTCTGTCTATTGGAAGCCAAAATTTAGTGTCTGGGACCACACTGAAGTTGAAACACCGTGTCCCAAACATAATAATATTAAAATCTCGCTCGCTAGCTTCAATGTCACCCCCTTACACAAATCAGTAGACAAAAGGAGCCCCCCCCCCCCCCCCCCCCCCCCCCGTTCCTACGCCTGCGAACAGCCAATAAAACTTGTATGATTCCTCGCCCGAGCCGAACTAGTTTCGCGCATCCAGCCTACGTGGTTTGGTAAGGGTTTGGCAATGCGGAAGCCGCCTACGCCTTGTGAGTTTCTCGCCCCATATCTTAGCTTGGGTGAGAAGAAGAAAGAAGGCTTACACGCTTCCTTTCTCCGCCCAGAAATTTAACCCGCGGTTATTAACCGTGTCCGTTTCTCAGCCCGAAAATAAAGTTCACCCACTCACCCTTCCTCCGTGTGGGCGAGCAAGGGACTGCCATACTACGGCCACTACAGGAAACCACGATTAGTAGCAAATTGTAAGGTCTCTCAACCTAATATAAGAGAATGCAACTGCGCCGGTTGTATAAATGATGTCAAAGTCTTCATGTGTTGTAGCAGACGACTGTGGCTGTGGCGATGCCGCTTAGCAAGTTGCCAGAAATAGATTTTTATCACAAACTTATTCTGATCCACACACACACACACAAAAGTGACTCGACTTTCAGTTGTCGGAGTTTTATTCAATGAATGATAGCACCACGTGGATTGTGCCACGTACACCAAAATGACATGAATGCACAACAACAATAAACGAACACCAAACAACATTACAAACTCAAATACACGCACATCATGAACATTAAATTAAAATAACAAGTGATTAGTTACGGTTGTCACCACGACTTCTTCTTCCTTTCTCTCCATTCCCTTCTTTCTCTTCCCTCCTCTGTCTCTCCATTGCTGTTGCTGTGTCCGTTCCCACAGTTATTATAATAATAATAATAATAATAATAATAATAATAATAATAATAATAATAATAATAATACATGTTAATAGTAGTTAATTATAATTATCGAGCGAGTGAAGCGAGCAAGATACTATTATGGGTAGGTAGTGCAAAATCGGGTATATATTATATGTATGTAGAGATGGTATGTATGCTCCTGAAAAGCACGCGCTGGTGCCTATAAAACACGGCTTTTTATCGTTAACCTTAGTTTCTTCTGATACTACAGCATTGACCGAGTCTTACTTTAACCTTAGGCTCCAAATTGTGAGATAATTCCTGCAAAATGATTGGGGGTTTTTTTGTTGTTGTTTTTTCAACTCCCAAAAAGTTACTGCAACTGGTTACTATGGCATTGAAAACCCTTTACCAAACCTTATTTTCAGAACTTGTCACTTTTTTTTTTTGGTCTTCTCATGTGCTGCTTGTTATTTTTGTTAGATAAAAATACAAGATAGAATCTGACCATTTATTTGTAGAGTTGAGTGCTTGTTTGAGGTAGTCAAAATAGCTTAAATTTGATACTGCAAAAGTTACCACTACTCAGGAAATTGAGGTATGAGAGCAATTCTGTATTTGTGTTCTAAAATTAATGGTTACCTGCTATATAGTGTTTGCATGAACTAAGATAAAATAAATTATGTAACAATACTGTAGTTTTATATAACCTAACTAGTCAGGCTCCCTGATATTTGTGCTCAAGCACACCACTAGTTATAATATCAATAGTATATTAGCTGTTAAGACAGAGAAAAAGCGCTAGAGTTATTACCAATTACCATAGGAAAATGAAAAAATGTAGAGTGAAACAAAATGTAGATGACACCTTTTGCATAGTTAAGAAAAACATTTGTTGGACCATTTAAACTCTGTAAAACCTTCCATAAAATTTACCATGGATCAGAGGAAGATAGTAAGCTACCATTTTTGGATTACTTATTACAGAGAGAGAGTGATGGTATGCTTACATCCACTGTGTACAGAAAACAGAAAACCTACACACACAGATAGATACCTTCACTTTAAGTCTCATCATCCTAATCATGTAAAGAGAGGAGTAGTAAGATGCTTGAAGGAAGAAGAGAAACAACCTACACAAAGTACTTCAAAGTAATGGTTATGACAACGCAACCATTAGGGCAGGCTCTAAAGAGTTACCTTCTTAACATCACACAGATACTGAGCGAGAGAAAGGTTTGATTCGTACTATTCCGTATATAGCAGGATTGAGTGAGAGCATTCAGAGAGTGTGTAGAGACTTTGACATCAAAACAGCATTTAAGTCGGGTAAGACACTAAAATCACATCTTACTGAAGTCAAAGATACTATACCTATTACCACAGAGTCATCAATAGTGTACAGTATACCCTGCAATTGTGGTAAAGTATACATAGGTGAAACTAGAAGGCTTGAGCAGGGAGTGAAAGAACATCAGGAAGCTTGTAGGAGAGGTGATGAGAAGGTTTCAGCCATTGCTGAACATGCTTAGCAGCAGCATCACCCCATTAAATGGGAAGAGGTAAGAGAGTTGTAGAAAAATATATTTATTATTATAGAACATTTACATAGCAGCTATTATTGCTATTATTGTTACCAATTATCAAAGGAAAATGAAAGAATGTGGAGAGAAACTAAATTTGATTAAACCTATATTTGGTCTATTTACAGGTTTATTCTTGTGTGAAGGGATGTGTCGAGTTTAACTTCATAAGTCGCTGCCCTTGTGTAAGTTCATATGTTGTTTTAATACTGTCAAAAAAAGCACTATAACAAGCTAGTATGTAGTAGTATAAACAAATTAAATACTTTTATAAATACATTCAACTAACATGACATATTTTGTGCTTACTTGCCTGATGCAAAGACTGCCTGATTCCTGAGAGGAACATATGGACATCTCAAGCCGGATGTAGAACAAATTGTTATGTAAGCCACTATATTATCTAACACCATGAATGATGACTAAAATTCAATGTCCCTTTAGTTAAATTTCTGCCAGATTGGATGCAATATCGGAGAGGAATTTTATGTATATAACAAACATCACCGTCTTCAATCTCAGCTCGAGTTTCAAATGCTGAACTATTCTTACGGGAATGACCCGTATTTGGTCTCACTCGAGTCAACAGGCTTAACTCCAGGCAACTGTTCGACCACATTTCTATTTCAAATTACTGATACAATAAGTGGAAACATTTCATATGTTCGGCAGGTAAATTTTTTGATGAATTTTTATTGTGAAATGAAAATTTTAAAAGGAACGAAGCTACTCTTTACTTCTTTTGTAGCATGACTTGAGAAAGCCTCTGAATCTTTCTGGCTACTCGTGCCGTACAGTGAACGTGACATTAATTCTTATTGATAGAGAAGGTGATATCACTTTTGATGCTGTGGAAATACAAGTAGAAGGAGGTATGTTGAAGGGAACATGCTGCAATAATGTTGTGGTTTAGTATTGTCCAAAGATGTTCCCAATACAAATTAATACTTAGTAAACTTGATTGATTTCTCTTAAAAAGATCATGAAAAGGATTACATTATACATTGGGTTTCATATATTATGTCAGACTACAAAAATATGAATTATATGGAGCATGCAAGATTTAAGGAAACGATATTTTCACACTCCAAGAGTCCCAGATTCACCGGGACTATTCCTGATTTTTTAACACAATAAGTGTCCATCTTAGATTTGCTAAAAAAGGAAGTTTGTCCTAGAAAGTACCTGAAAATAATGCTACACGTTGATATTACCACACCTTGATATAGAGATAGCAAAGTAAAATGCATGCTTGAATAGCAAGACTTGCAAACTTTTTGCTATAGCTTACGATTTCTAGTTTTAAAGCCCATTTAATTAAAAAAAAAAATCTGATTTCATTATAGGCGTGGTTAGCCTTAATTGATAGGTGTGGTTTTCAAAACTTATTGGCGAGCGAGCGTAGCGAGCGAGACACTTACAGGGGTAAAAATGAAAAAATCGGGGATGTTTGTTTATTTGTATATATGTTTGGATGTACGTATGTCATTTTGTACTTTGACCCTCGCGTTTTTGTGTTAGTTACGTGGTCGACCCCATCCCAAATTGCACTAAACAGAATCCTCTGGTTTATCGATCAGTACCAGTATCATCACCCTAGAAATTGAATTGTTTACCGTTTTGAATTCTTTTGCGGGTGCAGTTAAAACTTGAAAACTTAAGGGACTTCCATTTCTATTCGAGTTAGTGTCGGTGGTAAGTCAATGCGCTCTTTGTCATGGTTATAAGCCGTGCGCAACAGTATATACGTGAAAATACATTGTCCACTAGACTACCACGAAGGTAAGTCTGTAGGTGCATGTCCAGTTGTGTCAAAGCATTGTGTGTTACAACCACTACTTAGCTAAAGAATATCACAAAGAAAACGTTTAAATAACGTGTATTGTTTTGTTGTTGTTTTTTTCCTTCAATTCAAGCAGTTGCAGAGAGTTATAGTTGTTACTATGGCACTGAAATACCTTTACCGTGTATGCTAAATAAACAAACTGGACCTTATTTTCAGTAGCTTCAGTGTTAGAAGTTAAAATCATTCATATAAAAATATTATAGTCTTTAGGCTCGCTCGCCATTTGTGCTCAAGCACATCACTAGTTAGGTATGTAATTTCTGTAACATTCTCATTTTCCATACTACTAACTTTTAAGATAAACCATTAATGACCCTTTACCACATACAATAATTTGCCAAATATTATGTCCTGTTGTTTTTACTGTAAGTGTCTCATTGCTCTTCTCTAGCATTGGGGGGGAGGGTTCTAGTTTACCCACTTTTAGAAAAAAAAATTACTATTGGCTGGAAAAACATCAGACACCTTGAATTTACCTTATTCACATGTCAAAATTGTTATGGCTCTACCTTAATAGCAACAGAGTGACATTTACTGCTGGAAAAAATTTCTCTGCACTCAAGAGATAGTTATGATCAACTATAAATGAAACAATTAAGTAACTACTTAGTCTTAAATGTTCACAAAAGCTTACTGAACATTTGCAACTTTGGTTTTATAGCTACCTAAAAATTTGCAAACTGTTAAGAAAAAAATACTTCAATAATTTTGTTTAACTTATTATCACGAATCTTACGTTTCTAAAGTGATGCAGTAAAATTTTATTTTAATACCCATTAGCCACCCCCCCCCCCCCACCAATCCTTCCAATTAGCTACTCAGTGACTTGATACTACCACATGTTATGCTTTAATCACAGCCTATCAAATTTCTGAACAGCAAATGAGATTTCTCATAAATAATTACTGATAATAATATAGTAAAACCTCAATTCAAAAGCCAAATTTGATGGCAATCTTTTTTTTTTTTACCTTGTTGAGGAATTGGCTGCTTTCACAGGTTATTTTCTGTTGTGGTGTTGTGGTAAATTTGTACATTTGTTCTTCGGAGGCAGGTTTCTTGTCAGAGTCAGTTTGAAGAAAGGTTCAACTGTATCGCAACACTCACTTGATTGGTGCATGTGCTCAGGCTAAATAGCTAATTTATATTAACTTGTCATTGTAGATTACTTCGAGGACGTTCTGACTAACTTCACTTGCCAGAAAAGGATTTGTACTTCAAGTTTAACTTGCAATGGACCATTTTACCACAAGTTTCTAATATTATTAAAAACTTCAGCTTTGATTACAAAGTATATGACAAGAGAACAGATGCAGTCATCATCAATAGTGCACCCACTAACTATGTAATGGTAAGTTTTTGTAATTAAGGTGCATAAGGGGAATTATTGAATGAAGAAATGATGGTTATTATGAAGCATGGGTAATGTTTACAATCAAATTTAATAGTATTAAGATTAGCTGAAATGTCAAGAAGGACTTCAGTAAAGTATTGGAAACCGATAACTACTAACTGGATGGAGTGATTCCAAAGTTAAGCCACTAGAAAACTTGAGAGCCTGTTTTAGCTAACAAAAGCCAGTTTACTGCTGAATCAGTGTGGCACAGAAGCTTCCCTAGTATGCTAGCATTAGGACAGCATAATTTGACTTCTTATTACGCCAAAAATTATGCTGGCATAATTCCATCATGCCTGAATACTGGAGTGTTAAGATAAATGTTAGTTCATTGCGATTCATTGTTGGAAATCCATGTTTTTAATATTATATTTCTGGTATAATAATAATATAAATTGAGAATTCAGAGTTAATTATTAGTAATTTTGATACCTTTCTGGGTTCTAATGTGTAAATACCTTGCCACCTTTAACTATTCATACCATTTAAGCAAGTTCATTCAAAGTACGTACATGTACATTGCTAGCTTTAATGATGTTTATATATCAGTTATTACGGTTGGTTCACATGTTTGTCTTTCATATTTTCAACTCATAGTATTAACTATGTTTTTTCTCAGATGTAAAGAAATATAAGGTGAAATGTTTTTCTTTGTGTTTTTCATAGAATAATTCTTTTTCTACAAATTATACCAACTTGAGTCATCCAAGGACAGACAGTGAAGAACTTTATTTATTTGAGGTATAGGTTACTACTTCCAATTTTTACCCTCAAGTTAATGAGAATGGACACCGAAGTTATTATAATATATATATATATATTATTGCTTCAGTTGAAAATACACAGGAAGGATGGTATTATGCAAGAAAACCCCTACACCTGCACATTGAGTGGTCAATCCCCTACTCCATCCCCAGTGCCTCTATTCGTGGTAACTAAATCTCATGTATTGGACCACGAAGTAGTAGAAGTATCTGCCAATTGATCCCCACCTCCGGAAGCCAATGGAGTGTTGGTGGGTTATAGAATGTGCTTATCAAGGCAACCACTAGAAGATGATGAGAAGCCATTGGAGTCAGACTCATTCTGTCTTAATGTTTCAGTAAGTGTGCCTTTGTTTAGAGCTAAATATTATGTTCGTAGTAAATATAATGGCATCTCTGAGGATTATAAACTCCTGACATGTACATAAATATTTAGTGTATACAACTCCATCTTTTTCTTTTTCTTGTAGAGTGATAATATTTCTATCATTGCTAAAATGCAATCCAATGTATCATCGAGTGAACATTACAGATTTATCCAAGTAAGTGAGTTATCTCATGTGTTGTGTTTGAGTACTTACAATGCTATTATCCAGATTCAGCCATTGAATGAGTATGCTGGAAAATGGTCACAGAGCATTCCCGTTATGATAACAAACGGCAAGTCTTGGTCACTTAATTGATTTGCATTCTCTTCATACTTAATGATGTATTTTATCCCTGATTATTAATTAAATTAATGTGATTGAATCTCATGATATATATATACTCTAACTTACCTGCAGAATCAGAATCACAAGGAATCATCATTGGTGCTATACTTAGTCAGCATATTTGTTGCACTAATGATTTTATTTATGTTGTATTTGACTTATCGCTACTGTGCTCACAAAAAGAAAGAGGAATGTATAGAGGTAAGTGGGTAAATGACATCTAATGATAGTGCTCTTTAGTTGACTATATAATTTAATGAATAAAAAAATTAAGCAATATATGTTCTCCAATCCCTAACTCCACAGCCACCACATGAGGATTGCCACCTTCACAATCATGATATCTATTTCTAACAAAAACTTCTTTTTTATATAATATCCCATATCATTATCTCCTAAAAAAAACAAGAAAAATATTTTTACATGCACTGGTATGCATTCTTAAACCGGAACTAAATTCTTACCTTCTAATTGGCAACAGGAGTGTGATCCATGTCTTTATTTTTTTAATTGGAAACTTCCTCTAATTACTGTTTCAAATTACCCAATTCATTCAGTGAAATTTGAAGGCATCACTTCCCTTTCGTCCTTTGATCTTGCTTATTGAAATGAAGCAATAATTTGAGCATCCTCTCATGGTAAAATATTTGCCTGTATATTATTAATTATTCTACTATTGATTTGCTGAAGTATGTTAGATACATTTTTTCTCTAAAATTAAAACTAGCATATTGATCATTAATTTTTATTCATTTAATAACATTTTCAATTAAGGAGCAAACATCAGAAGAGACTGAGAAGGAGTCAAGAGAGAAAGATCAAGAGAAAAGGATGTTGAACAATAATATTGATATAGTGTTGTGCACATAACTCGTCATCATAATAGCTCATCATAGTACTCAAGGCAACGTTTTTATTATTTGTCAGCAGTTCATTGTGCTATAGTTATCATAGTTTTGTTTGTTTTGTATACAATAGTTAGTTTACATACTCATCTCATTATGTTCGTCTTACATGTATCATTTTTAACCAATTAGCTACATTAAGAAGTTCAGGAAATTAAACCAACTTCCCTCTTTGACCAAAGCCGAGAGTGAACCTGGGAAATCAGAAATTTAACATTCAATTCACTATCTCTTGCATACTTCTGACATAATAACAGATGTGATGCAGAAACGTGTAGTCCTTGATTAATCTGCATCCTTTATCAATTCAGCCTATTGGTCACATTTGATGAATACTTTATCATTAGTTGTTGTTGTTTTTTTCTATGAGTCCACAGTTATTGGACAACTTTAGTACACAATAAATGTGTTGAGTATTTCTGTATCACCAAGAGATCCATATTTTCCCATATTGAAAGCTACATGTGACGCTCCAATATGAACCACTGTATAGTTCTGGATATCTGAATTTAAAGTATGACAGAGTTAGATCTAAGGAATTGGCTTCAAAGCAATTCATAAAAAAATATAGTACCTGTTACACTTGTCTATCAGTAATGATGACATTTTACTCTCGCGAGGACAACAAAGTCATAAATCCAGTATGACCGGTAATGATACAGCATGTGTGTGTGTGGCAATGATCGTCTGATGAATTGGCAATGATCGTCTGATGAGTTGGTAAAAGGTCGATAAATGCCCGCCATAGTACTCCCCCTCCAGTAAACAAGATGCTAACAATTAGCAGATGTAGCTGGTAAGGTGGGAAGGCCAATGCACATGACGTCCTGACCTCGTAGTAGTACGTGTAGCACTTGGGATGAGTGGTTGAGGTGTAGGTAAGGCCGTGGCCGTATCCGAACTGGATGAGTTCGAGTTCGATGGCAATGATGTAACTTTAGTGGAGGGGTCTAAATGAGCCACTTTGAGTTGGTCAACAGAAGTTTGTCCAGCATGTCTGTTTCGGCCCCAGCGGAAGTTCCATTCAAGTTGTGGCTTTTTCCACGTTTGGTACAATGTGCGAAGTAAGCTATTTTGCCAGTTGCAAAATCATGGATGGTAGCTGAGGAGTTGTTCGAGTAATGGTCTCTTGTTAGATATAAGCCATCGAATGATGCTGTCCAGTGTTTGCCATCCCTACGTCAAATAACATCTTCTCTGACCTAACATTTGGTACAATGTGCGAAGTAAGCTATTTTGCTGGTTGCAAAATCATGGATGGTAGCCGAGGAGTTGTTCGAGTAATGGCCTCTTGTTAGATAAAAGCCATCTGTAATAACTTATCAAATTCATACTATACAACAAAACTCAAAACTACAAAAACAACAAGTGACTTTTGTTAATGATACCAACAGGAAGTAGACACACAAAACCATAATGGAAATTAAGTACACAAAATGACCAGTCTTGAGGTTATGTCATCTTCTGTCTTCTTAATTCTAGGTTATTTAAATCGATCTGGTGGATGCCAACTTTGAGTAGGATAGCGTCATGGAAGTTCATTTGTAGGTGACAAGACTGGTGATGAAGCAGATGCTCGAAAACCAAGAACTACTTTCTCTGGAGAGATCATGTGTGGTGAAGTAGCTCTGACAACTTTTTCTGCCTGAAGTAGTGAGGCTGTGGCCACAGGCTCCACCTGTGTTGATGGTGTAGATGCTGACATCACATTTGGTAGTGATCTTGACACCAGTGGGAGGTCTGGCTCAGCAGTGGTGGATGATGACATTCCCCCCCCCCCCTCCCCCCAGCTCCGTTCATTGAGAAGATTGGTGGTTTCTGATTAAAATTCAGATTTCACTAATGACCTTTCAGCTGCTGCCGACTTTGGAAAATCAATACATGTCTTGGATGTAGATGATCGGCATGTCGACACCAGGTTCCTGAATCAGACTGACAGTATAGTTTCTTGGGCCATGTCTTTCTATGATTACTGCAGGCAACCATGCTTCTGTGTCTCCTGGCCTTAAATTCTTGGCGTAAACATTTTCTCCCACATCAAGCTCGCGCTCAACCACTTTTTTGTCATGATTTATTTTCTGTCTTTCTTGATCTTTCTCCACCCGATTTTGTAAGTCTGGTTACACTAAATCAAACACAGACCTTAAACGTCTACCAAACATTAATTCTGCTGGAGACACTGCAGTGGTGGTTTGTGGTATGATCCTGTAACTGAATAATAATTGATCAATCTGAGTCTGTGTGTTTCTTTCTGTGCACTTTTTAAACCCAGTTTTCACCACTCTCTCAGCTAACCCATTAGTCGCTGGATGGTATGGTGCTGACGTCACATGCTTGATGCCATTTTTCTGTAAGAACTGCTTGAATTCAGTTCTTGTGAACGTGGGACCATTATCAGATATAATCTGCTCAGGTAAACCAAATTTAGCTTACCGTCAGCAAAAGCTCTGTATTCTGCAAATTGTGTCTTACTTTAACTTTCATTGCACCTTTTACTTGCAGCTCCTCTCCACAGTAGGTCTTCAACTTAGCAGATGTAGACAACAGCTAGGCCATAGCTTATTCTTTGTCTTCTCTGAAATAATTGACAGCGAGGCACCTGTGTCTATTTCCATAGTGAATAGTCTACTTTCGACTTCCAGTGCTAATAAGTAAGATTTAGATTTTCCAGTCGAAGGGGTATTGAACAACCCGTATGCTTCTTCGTTTTCCTCCTCACGGACATGTCTAACGTTGCCAGCTCTTGCAACCCTCTGCTGTTTCGACTTGTTCCTGCTGAAACAAGCAGGTCTAATGTGACCAACCTTGCCGCAACCGTCGCAAGTGGCTGTCTTGAACTTGCACGTCGCTGGCGAATGGTTACTTTTACCGCAGCTATAGCGAGGCGGCAGTGACTGGTTCCGATTATGGGGCTTTTTCCTCGAACTATGAGAATTTACTTTTATCTTGTGCACCATTTCAGACTGCAACGCTGCTCCTTTTGCCTGGATTTGTATAGCCATTGCGCTCTCGGATGCTCATTCTAAAGAAGATTGCGCCAGCTCGAAAGCCTTTTCGAATGTCAGATTCTTCTCAGCGAGTAACCATCTCTGAATGTTTGGGTCCTGGACTCTATGACGAGCCTATCTCAATATCTTGCTTAGGGAACCTTCATAGTTGCAAAATTCTGCCAGAGATCTCAATGCCGTTAGGTTGTGGTGCATCTTCATAATTTCGACAAGCTACTGATACGTCTTGTCTCCCGGTTTCTGCAGGCTCACTAGGCTTCCCAACAATTTGTAGGCACTTGGCCCGATCAATGATAGTAGTATAGCTTTCTTTTGGTGGTCATAGGTGTGTCCTTTAGCAGTGAAGAAATGTTCCAATCTTTCGACGTATTGTGTCCACTCCTCCTGTTTCTCGTCGAAACTCCTCGTTTTGCCGATTTGTGCAGCCATCCTCGTCGCCAATGTAATGACTTATCAAATTCATATATACAACAAAACCCAAAACTACAAAAACAAGTGGCTTTTATAATGATACCAACAGGAAGTAGACACACACAAAACCACAATGGAAATTAAGTACACAAAATGACCACAGTCTTGAGGTTATGACACCATTGAATGATGCTGTCCAGTGTTTGCCATCCCCACTCTGACCTGAGCGCAAGACCATTCTGCAAGTTCTGTCACATATTTCTCTAGTCTTTCTAGAATTCTCTGCCACTGGAAATGTGAACATGCAAACAATCCTAGCATACCACTAAGCTTGCAATACTCAGCCTGAAGATGGCCATTCATCAGGAATGACAAGACTGGATAGTACTGACTCCAGCTACCAGTAAAGTTGTGGATCTTCAGTCCATGAGAATATTCCAGCCCTATAGTGCCACAATGAAAACAGCGTCTCACTGTCCTGAGGGACCCTCAGCTGGCTGGCTACACTTGACAGCCGATCGATTATGTCCTCTAAAAGACAGTTACGATTGTCTTGCAGCTCTACCTCCACCTCAGCAAGCCCCTCTTCCACAAGCCCTTCCTCCGCAAGCCCTTACTCAGCAAGTCCCCCCACCTCCACAAGTCCCTCCACCTCAGCAAGTCCCCCCACCTCCACAATTCCCTCCACCTCAGCAAGCCCCTCCTCCGCATGTCCATTCTGCCTCAGCAGACCCCTCCACCTCCACTAATTCCTATACTGCCTCCATCAATACCTCTCTTAGTCCATCCTGGTCATCCAATAAAAGAGCATCCTCATCTGTGTAAGTAAGAACAAAAGTTATTCCTATTTGATGCTTATAACCCCTCCGAGTGTCCTACGAGGCCTAGGAGGACACTCGGAAAAGGTCCTGTTGAGTGGGCTATTCATGGGTTGTATATGTGTTAATTACTTGTATGCACTTCATCCAACACCTCAATATAGTTCTTCGGTGTTCTTGCTTATTCATTCACTTTGAAGGCTCACAAAGCAGAAGTACCTGAAATTGAATTGAAACTGTCTAAAGATCTGCAGCTCTTAGCCTAAGTAGCTTAGCTACATTACAAACCAGATTGAATTGTGGCAAGGAGCCGAGCAGATCTACCACTAAAAGATTTACCATCTTCAAAATTTACCATCTTCGGGAAAACAGCCGCAAATAAGTCCAACAGACGCGGCCAGGATCAACACCACCACTGGTCCAGAGACCGAAACAGGACTCAGAGAGGCAGACCCCAGCCCTCCAGACAAACCACTATACAGAGAACAAACCGTAAAAACCAGGAATGGTCAGCCACAGACAGAGCTCTGGACAGTGTGTCTCTAAAATCTGCCCTGTGTTGGAGCAGTCTGGCTGCACAGTCATCAGTTGTTTTTTTGATAGTTAGGCCTCTGGGTAGCCAGTTGTTGTTGGAGCATGATTCCACGAACCTTGCTTGATACGCGGCTGAGTAGAATGTCATAGCCTGTTTCTTGTACTGCTTCCTCTCCTCGCACCAAGCATCCAGGAACCTTACCTTCCTTCTCCGCGACCATCTGCGTAAAGTGGAGGCATCCACCCAGACAAAGGCCCTAGAAGCCAAACAGAGGATGAACTACCTCACCCAGATGTGCAACACAAATGAACTAATCTCACACGAGAGGTTCCTGTCTGCCACAGAAAAGAACATTGAAAGACATGGAACCAGAAAGAATAGAGAGGTCAACAAAAAGCTATTTAAAATTGCTGGCAGACCAACCTCCATGCCTGAAAACACCAAAGTAGTAGGGAAAGTAAACCTGTACAACAGAAACTGCTACAGGCCAAGACCCCAGCCCACAGGATTAACGAGACTAGCAAGAACACAGAGTGAACAAACCACGACATGAAACCTACTGCGACAACCATTACCCATGAGAGAACAATAGAGATGACCACCAACGTGATGCCAAGGGTGGAACAGCCGAGGAAAAAACAACTCCCAACCAACCATGGCAAAGCCAAGCAGCAGGGATCAGAGAGCCATCTTGAGGTGATAGAGAACTTTGACCACCTCCTCTTAATCACAACCTCAGGAACAACTGCTCTGCCCTCAACTCTAACCACTCCTACATCACAAGAACCTGGCCCAGCTCTCCCCCCTCCAAAATACCTGATGGAGAAGTCTAGAGAGAAAACCCATAGAACAGAGGAGAGACTGAAACAGAAAGAAGCCGCTGAGAAAACAACAAAAAGAAAGGCAGAAGTCCTCCACCCGAGATCGGAAAAAGAACAAGCAGAAGACATCGACCAACTGTTCCAGTTCCCCAGATCTCCAAGACCAAGAAGTGACAAACAAAAAGAAAGAACAGCCAATTTGCTAGGTGAATATGAGGAGATAACACAAGTACTAGAGACTGTGGACGATGATGAAGTGAGGGACCAGCCACAGCCAGAGGATCAACACTCATTGGAAATAGAGCAGCAAGAGATCAGACAGGAAGACTATCTAATCCCCAACCCAGAAGACCTCAGACTCTGGGACTCAGCTGTACCTGAACCATTAGTAAGCAGACTTGATGAGACCAACCCTGTTCTTAATTTATCCAGTAGAGAACTGTCAACGTAAGAGAAGGAAGTCCTGCTCCTAGTCCTAAGATTTGCGCCACAGAAGTCCCTGATCCCCTAGAATTTTTGGTTTGTAATGTAGCTATGCTACTTAGGCTAAAAGCTGCAGATCTTTAGACAGTTTCAATTCAATTTCAGGTACTTCAGCTTTGTGAGCCTTCAAAGTGAATGAATAAGCAAGAACACACGACAGGGCTTAAATACCCTGCTTAACACATAACAAAGAACTATATTGAGGTGTTGGATGAAGTGCATACAAGTAATTAACACATATACAACCCATGAATAGCCCATATTCAACAGGACCCTTTCCTACGAGGCCGAGGAGGACACTACCTAAAATTGAATTGAAACTGTCTAAAGATCTGCAGCTCTTAGCCTAAGTAGCTTAGCTACATTACAAACCAAACCGTTGTATTTTTTTAACTCGATGCTGGCTGGGCAACTCCCATAGCAAATAGACCAAGACTTTGGGATTCCCCTCATTTTTTGATTGAGAAAATTGAATAATATTTAGGCCCTCTACTAATACTTAAAAAAAATATTTAAAAATTCCAAAAAAAATTCCACTTTTCCATCAATACAAAATAATATAGTTTGATTTTTATACCAATATTATATTAGTTCAACAATAAAATATGTTGTTTGTTGTGTTTGGTCCTGATTGTGATCATGTAGGAGACATCTATGAGTGTCCACAAGGAACATATGCCATCGGGACGTCGAACTCCATTACAAAACAATTTCATATACACAAAAACACAGACAACCAAGATATTTGTAATACAAACAACAAATTATTCATGATCCTATATAATGCAACGTTATGATGTATTGTATGCGGTTTCATACAGGATTTTTGTTTGAGGGGTGGGGCTCCGAGTGTACTTCGCCACACCCATTTTTTGGAACCTACACTACTTTGATGCACATATTTGCATAAGAGTCTATACTTCACACTGATGATCAGTGTTCGGTCCTATGCACTAAATGGCTCATTTTGATAGGAACATAATGGGATACAATATCAGACCAAAAATAATTGCTTCCAAAATGTTCATTTCTATTCAACTCCCAAAATTCTAGGGGGAGTCCCAGGGCTAGCCTCCCTGGTAAGTATACTCCACACTGTCCATGAGAGAAACAATCACCGTTGTATTGAGAAAGTGTAATTTGAAAATGAAAAGCAGTACAAGCACACACGTGAAATTCAACTTACCCGGCATGGATGGTGTCACAGACTGGATCCCTCCCAGGTTAGGATCCGGAACCGCCATACAATACCAAAAAAAAACACAGACAACGACAACAATGATAATTGTGCACACACACACATACACACACAAGAAAAAAAGAAGATACCAGTGAATACAGATCATAAAAATAAATGTATAATTTATTATACATAAATTGACTGGTGTACACACACACAAACACACACATGAAATTCAAATTACATGAGCATAGTAGTCCCGATAAAAAAAGATCCAGAGTTCCCTCCCCGGTTAGATCCGGAAGTGCCGCTAGAATAACATTTCAACTCCACGCACACACATATACATCGAGCTTAAAGCTCCACTACAACACCACAAAAACACAGACAACGACAACAATGATATTTGTGTCACGATACATATTACAACTTTTGGGCTGTTCAGGGGGGGGGGGGGCAGCTACAAATATCAAAGTGTGTGGTCCTTCACACAAAAGATTATGAAATATCAATGGGTGTGTTGTCCTCTTTCTTCCACTCAGCCCCTACCTCATCTACCCGACTCTTCTTCTTCGGTGCCCGCCTTCTCCGACCGCGAGGACGTCCAGAACTCGGAGCAGGAGGAGCCACTTCCTCTTCTTCATCACTGGAACCTTCTGCCTCTTCGTCTGTTTCATCATTGGAAGACTCAGGTCCGGCATCCTCTCCTTCATCACTGGAAGACTCTGCTCCTGTCGCCTCATCTGCGACCTCTTCACAATCGGGTCGGTGACTGCATTCACATCTGGTCCTAGTAGTACATGTTGTAAAAAAAATTTAATTTTTTTCAAAATTTAATTTTTTTTGAAAATTTGAAATTGTTCAAAAAACCACAAACCACTTTCAAATCTCAAAACTCAATGAAATATATATATATTATAGCTAAACAGCTTTCTCTATCTATAAATAAGTCCTTTCCACAGCAGAAGCTTGCTAGTTTTCAAGAGAAAGACAAGAGAAAGACTAGCTTACCTTGATCATCTTCTTGACTCCCATTTTCAGTATCAGAGTTGACGGGTCTGGTCCATCAACCCTGATACAGGGCCTCCTATAGCCGTAGATGTCGTCTCCCTCCTCTCTACTTGATCCTGAGTCGCTAGAGTCAGCATCAAGGAAGTCTAAAACTTCCACAGCACTGTAACTGGTAGACGCCATCTTTCCAAAATGACTTTGAAAAAAATTCAAATTTTGCATAGTTACCTGGATCACACGACACGCTCACTTTTACCTATGATGTAATAAGCATTACCTAAGACTGTACGTAATGGGGAGGCCCCCAGTTGAACTGGCGATTTTATAAAAAAAAAAGAAGACAGTAAGTCAAACCGCAAAGTCTTGGTTGGGAAAGAAGCGGTTGTTTCAATGTGTTATGGAAGAAGGCTACTGGGCTCAAGCAATTTTTCGCTGCTTCTACAAAGCTCTGGAGATGACTGGATCCATAAATGAAGCTGCTGTGAAGAAGGTAACTTTTTTTAAAATTCGACGGAGAACCGATGTTTTGTTTTTTTTGCCGAGGAAGAAATAAACGCAACTGCTATGAGGTACTGTCAAAGCAGTCCTTGCTGAAAGCTATTTTAGATGCTTCTCCAACGCATTGGGCACCTGTGTATGCAATCTGGAGGTTCTAGCTATAAAGTAGTTGTTTTTTTTAATTCGGAGAAGCCGACCGGTCGTCTCCCGCTTCTAAGCGGGATCCGGAACGAAAGGTTTTAAACGAGCAAAAACAAAGCAAAAGGATATATTATGATAATGGTGTATTAGGAAGCTGAAATTTGGTTGAGGGTGTTCCAACAGTTGTTAGAATCGCTGGGAAGGCAGAATGTACAAGGGCGTTAGCTTCGGACACCGGAACATCGCAGGCATTTCAGGCATTTCGCAAGCTATTCACATAGCTTAGTCTTGAGTTGTCAACCCTTTACCTCTTCTATCGGTTCTTATAAAATAGGTAAAGGGTCGGCTACGCGTAGCTACTGCGCGCAAAATTATTTGCGCAATGGCACGCACTGTAATCGGTATACAGCGAATGTTTATAAGGCTCAGCCGAGGCAAGATGAGATAGGTTGAAACAATTGAAGGGGAAAAAAGGTGCCAGGGGGGACTAAGGAATCAGTGAGTCTTATTGGATTTATTTTGTGACTGTTAAAATATTACTAACTAATAATTATTTAGAAATGTTGTCTTATTGCAGACATTATGCTATAAATTTTTTGAAAATATAACTACTTGCTAGCTTCCCAGTCCTTACTTCTTTTTTTTATCTGAATCAATGAATTGCACTCTGGTAATGTATTTATGTTTCATTGGACTAAAAGGATTCCTGTTCGCCTCATAAAATTTCCTTTTAACTAAGCATTCACTTTATAATCTAGTAATCTTTATGGATTTGAATTTTCTTATGAGACTGAACAAACAAGTCAGCAACATAAGAACATGATAATTTAATTACTGATACTGCTTGGAAAGCTGTTTGAATGTTCAATGCTGGTATGAGTGGATAGATAGGGCATGGCCAAGAAGCTAGCAATGAAAAACCATGAGTGAGATTTATAAGGTTAAGATACTATTATTCATATTCTACTACTATGTTATTAAGAACTATTTTTCAGATGCTGTGTAAGTGGGTTTCCATGATGATTAAATACGTCACAGGAATCCTGAGCAGCCTTCTTATAGCAAGTATGCATGTGTCAGTTTCTGCTAATAGTGGAGATGGAAACTTGCTAAGACCGGCCTGTGTTCCACCAAGCAACCCACCATATAAATACAATGTTACAGAAAACACTTTCAACCGTCTGAGGCAAGAAGGAAATTGCTTCTTTGCGTGTATAGAGAAAATAATAGTAAGTGAATAAATATGGCTTGGTAAATATAATGAGCCTCCATCACATTGTTTCTGATTGTCATTATAACTCGAGCTCATTTATGAAATACTAATAATGTAATGAATTGCAGAGGGTGAAATTTTAGAAAATGTTTTAATGATCTTAAAGATGATGGATGTAAGTATTACAGAAGAAATTTGAAACTAGGGGTGTTATTTATAGCTATGTAACAAATGTATCTAAAATATAATAGCAACTCCCAATTACAATATGACTCAATACCAACACAATATTTTACAGGCAGGAAGATACCAAGTAAATCATACATACCCTAACTGGCCATTTCTTGAAGGAGTCCACAACCCCAGTAACTGTGAACAAGGAATCTCCTCAGTAAGATATGTACAGCATATACATATATACATATATATATATATATATATATATATTATATATATATATATATATACAAGCTATCACTATCAGTTGACTTTGTGTTGGTTAGATACATGAATGTGTCAGAGGATGTCAACTCTATAGCCCCTTTCATGGTTGTATTATAGGATGTGTAAGTATTAATATTTTGCCGCTTTCATAGTTTATAAAGACTAATATCAATATCATTGTCATAGGTCATTTATTTAATATTTATCACTACTACCATGCTGTGTATTATTCCTATTATTTATAGTAGTAATATTTATTATTATTACTATTATTATTATTATTATTATTATTATCATCATTATTGCTACTACTACTACTGCTACTACTAGTATTATTATTATTACTATCATTATTGTTACTATTATTATTATTATTTACTATTATTTATCATTACTAGTTATACTATTGTTCATCTTGCATTATTTAAATAATGTACTCCTAATCAATTAGCATAGTAGATGCCTGCAAGAATGCAGTAATCGAGAATCTTGCACTAATTCCAACTCCAATGATCCATGGATGATCAATCCTTCATGTGATGTCATGTGCAATGTAAGGCTAATGAGATTCGTTAGGAGCAACTCAGTAATAATAGTATTCATATTCTTTCAATTCTTTTAGGATATTCCTTGTGCAAGAGGGTGTAACATAGGACAGATGCATTATCATATAAGACGATCAGGACATCCTATACCATTAAATTCAAACCTTGAGTTTAGACAAGAAGAAGGCATGGATGAAACTCTTTTTACTGTTGTACTTAAAAGTACATCTGTGATGTCTTCAGATTTGACAGGGTTTGTTTATAAAGTTCAGGACATGCTCAGTGGAAATGTCACATATATATGGCAGGTAAGGCAGTTTGAGAACAATATATGTAAGGACCAAGTATGTCCCTTTTTCAGACTGCTTGTTTTAATTGAACTATTAATCCACCCATATTAATAGCATAATGAAATTGAGGATTTAAGATTTCTTGACAAATGAGTG
>WLWD01002330.1_pt1 | contig 45775 bp, 31 predicted proteins | sample 6712731 | NCBI WGS metagenome assembly WLWD01 (sample SAMN12718690, study PRJNA576275) | sponge metagenome | isolation source: marine sponge | host: Mycale hentscheli | place: New Zealand: South Island, Marlborough, Capsize Point | collected 2014-11-01 | reverse complement strand
AGAACTATAAATCTGATACAGTCTGGTATGCTCGTAAGAAAATGTATTAGCGGGGAAAAGTCTGATATAGTTCTTAGCAACCATAACTAGTGATGTGCTTGAGCACAAATGGCGAGCGAGCCTAAAGACTATACTATTTTTTATATGAATGATTTTGACTTCTAACACTGAAGCTACTGAAAATAAGGTCCAGTTTTTAAATTTTCGCATACCCGAGTTTTCTTTGTGATATTCTTTAGCTAAGTAGTGGTTGTAACACACAATGCTTTGACACAACTGGACATGCACCTACACACTTACCTTCGCGGTAGTCTAGTGGACAATGTATTTTCAAGTAAATACTGTTGCGCACGGCTTATAACCATGACAAAGAGCGCATTGACTTACCACCGCCACTAACTCAAATAGAAATGGAAGTCCCTTAAGTTTTCAAGTTTTAACTGCACCCGTAAAAGAATTCAAAAAGGTAAACAATTCAATTTCTAGGGTGATACGGGTACTGATCGATAAACAGAGGATTCTGTTTAGTGAAGTTTGGGACGGGGTCGACAACCGCACTAACACAAAAACGCGAGGGTCAAAGTACAAAAATGCCTTACGTACGTCCATACATATATACAAATAGATAAACAAACATCCCCGATTTTTTTCATTTTTACCCCTGTAAGTGTCTCGCTCGCTACGCTCGCTCGCCAATTATGGTAGAAGGCAAATCAAAGCAAAATGGAATAATGAAGAGTTTGGGTACTTTAATACAATTACTAAGATAGCTAACGCTATACTTTGCTCGTTGTTTATGTTCTGGCTATAAAATAGTTATAAACCAAAATCATTAGGTTTGTATTTCGATTTATAAATCCTCGCCACGAGGGCGCAACTCGGGCTGCGCCCTCGTGTCTCGGAGTTTATAAATCGCATACAAACCTCAATTTTGGTTTATAACTATAACAAACATCCCCGATTTTCAATTGTGTTACCCCTGTAAGTGTCTCGCTCGCTACGCTCGCACGCCAATAAATACTTGTTACATGAATTAAGTTGTGATATGGTGAAATATTTCATGAGCTGGCTAATATTTTTTTCAGCTTGCTAATTTATTTTCACTGAGCCAGAGGGAGTGAAAATGAAGGAATTATCTTGTCATATCACTCTGACTATTATTGGCGAGCGAGCGTAGCGAGCGAGACACTTACAGGGGTAACGCAATTGAAAATCGGGGATGTTTGTTTATTTATTTATTTGTATATGTATGGACATGTATGTCATTTTGTACTTTGACCCTGCGTTTTTGTGTTAGTTATGTGGTCGACCCCGTCCCAAATTGCACAAAACAGAATCCTCTGGTTTATCGATCAGTACCAGTATATCACCCTAGAAATTGAATTGTTTACCGTTTTGAATTCTTTTGCGGGTGCAGTTAGAACTTGAAAACGTAAGGGACTTCCATTTCTAATCAAGTTAGTGGCGGTGGTAAGTCAATGCGCTCTTTGTCATGGTTATAAGCCGTGCCCAACAGTATTTACTTGAAAATACATTGTCCACTAGACTACCCCGAGGGTAAGTCTGTGTATAGTCTCGCAAGCCAGACCTTTGCCGACCCCTTACCTTTCCTTCCCCCGCGTAGCGGTAAGGGGTCGGCAAAGGTCTGGCTTGCGAGACTAGTCTGTGTAGGTGCATGTCCAGTTGTGTCAAAGAATTGTGTGTTACAACCACTACTTAGCTAAAGAATATCTTTTTCCCCTTCAATTCAAGCAGTTGCAGAGAGTTGTTACTATGGCACTGAAATCCCTTTACCCTGTATGCGAAGTTTAAAAACTGGACCTTATTTTCAGTTGCTTCAGTGTTAGAAGTCAAAATCATTCATATAAAAATAGTATAGTCTTTAGGCTCGCTAGCCATTTGTGCTCAAGCACATCACTAGTAGTGTAATAAGTTGTTTATTCCACTGCTAGCTAGATATCTTCACTGCTGTAGTTTATACTAGGACTGATAACTCACAGTTATAGTTGGCAGAAGGGGCTCCCCACACACCCACCTGATATTTTAGCAGCTGCTCTAACCTTGGTTTCGAGGCTGCACCAGAGAGGAAGGTAGCACTAGAAACCAAGAAAACTATTGAGCTAGGCCAGTTGCTATAACAACTAGCAGCGTAAACTCTGCCTATTATCACCCATTTTCTGCAGAGAAGCACTTGAACCAGAAGCAAGGGTGTAGGGAAATTCCCCATTAATACAACCAACCCCTTTTTTACCACGCAAACTTTTACCACACACATAGAGTCCAGTGTGTTGCTGCAACTGGCGGTAATAGGCAACAGTTAACCAATTATCACCATACCATTTCCTCACTAAGGCGATAATAAGAACAATGGTACCTGCGAGAATGTTACTGTAGCTCACAAGAATGACACTATACCCTTGTTTGAAATATTTACTCTTTTTCAAGCTTAATTTTTATTGTCAATTATGTCACGTATTTATATTCACCGATGATCACAACATACAATTAAATCATCACAACCATTCATATATTAACAGAACAATAGTAAAGAAATGAGAATGATAATGAAAAGCTTCTATAGTAGCTAACCCCAAGTTGAAGATGGAGTCACTCAGAATTGCCACAAATCTTGAAAAGAAAAAAAAATTGTGTAAGGGTAAGAAATGTGCATAAAAACAGCTCTAACAATCACACAATTGGGATACATTTGATTTACAATAGCCTATTAATGACATTACAGCTATATTACACTGTGCTGGCTAAATGTTGGCATTATTATAGCTAGCTATACAGCTCAATATTTGTTGTTAAACAGATATAACATTTAAAAATTAACCTGCATATTAGACTTACCTGTATCATAGACATAACAACTAAAGATCCTTCTGGCTCATAGCTTACGCTAGTAATAGAATACAAGGCTAGAAAGTACTCACTGGAGATGGGACAAGTTCGTTGTTTACAAAATCATTGAAAACTTTACATGTGATTGATTGCACCAAACCGCGTGACAAAATTCGGGCACTTGTAGAGCGTGAAACCTGTGTTTTTTTTCTATTCCAATAGACTTTTGTACTGAGTTTTGGAATATCACCGCCCTCTGGTTTGGGAATTTACTGAGGGAATTCTTTTAACTGCTTCAATGTGAGCTTTCTAGTTGTGCAAACTCTGGATTTAGTCAAGGACACTCACGTGCTACTGCCCATTTGGAATATGAAACTAACATGATGTATTCTGATAAACCAGATTTGATTGTTGATAGAAAAATGTGTAGCTGTATTATAATGAAGAATACAATGATATAGGTGGAAAAGCATTTATCCAGCGATATAGTAACTGCAGTGGTAAAGAAGAACCTTTAATATTAGCAGTATGCACATAGGCATATAATGCAATCAAAAGAACTAGTTTTTATAGATGCATCTTCCTCATTTGAAGACTTTAATAATCCTATGTTTGTGGTTTATACATCTTCAGCAGCTGGAGGTTTACCTCTAGGCATAGTAGTGACTTCAGCAGAAAATGCTATTGTTATTTATCAAGGAATGACTAAGTTAATTCAAATGTTTCCAGAAGATGCGTTTTATGGCAGCGGAAGTCCTAAAAAATTATAATAGATGATTCTATAGCTGAAAGGGATGGATTGAGAAAAACTTGGCAAACAGCAGATATACTATTGTGCACATTTCATTTTCTTCAAAATATTTGGAGATGGCTACTAAATATTAAGCATTGAATTCACTGTGACGAAAGACAAATTTTAATGAATTTAATTAGAAAGTTAATGTTAATTACAGAATACAGCCACTTTGAAAATCATCTATTTGTTATGAAATATAAAAGCTTTAACTCCTACATTTCTGATTATTGGGTTCGCAGAAAAGAATGGGATTGAAATGCAGCATACATGAGAGGAATTAATACCAATAACTATTATGCTGAATCTTGCATTCCAATTGTAAAGATATTGTTTTTAAAAGAGTTAAGGCATATAATTTAATACAACTATTTAATTTTATAACTGTTACTTTTGATATGTACTATATAAACGAAGATTGTTAGCTATAGCATACAACAGAATGGATAGATATAATATAGCTTTGAGATGATATACAGGCCTAGGTGCTTTGGAAGTACCTGATAATAACATTAAGGAGTCCACTACAAAAAATATATATTTAGTTAAAAGTAGTCATTATAAAGATAAAGTTTATGAAATTAATACAACAGTTTGGACTTGCACATGTAGTATAAGTTTAACTGGATATCCATCAGGAGAGCCATGTAAACATCAACATGCAGTTGCCAACAAATTCAATTTAGTTGCTCCGAACTTAATACCATATGCTTTAGTAGCACTTGGATTAGAACAAGTTGGGGATAAATAATTTTATATGGGAATGACTGAATAATTTCATAAACAGAGTGAGGACAATATTTGTCATAATGATGAGGATGACAATACTACTATTGATGATGATAATTTTGCTGATGAAAATTTAAGTTTTGCTCTAAATTTTATTGATGAAGGGAAAGCATTGTAAGAAGATGTAGTTAGTTTATGTAGGAAATTAAGTGAAGATGTACAGTCTAGGATGCAGGATTTTGATATTCAATATTTAACAGTTTGAAGAAATTTTTTTCTACTCACATGGGTATTATTAATATAGTAGAGCCTTTAAATTCTGCAACGCCAAGACTGGCATCGTTATTGCATACATATTTTCCTTCAAATAATTCTTCAAAATTAGCTGGTATATATTTGCCAAATTGCAGTTCAACCCACTGCTGTTTCAAGAAGGCATTCAGGTATTTCAAGAGGCAGTAAACTTGCTCCAAGTGGGAGACCAAACTTGACGATGCGGATGTAAATAATATTCAGATGTAAATATTCAGACAAAGCGAGGAAGGAGTGAGCACACAAAACGAAAACAAAATCTTAAACAGAACGAATTAAAAAATTGTGCCAATCATTTTAAACATGGTAGAGGACATTAACATTGTAAGCCAAACTGTTTACAATACTTGGCACTGTTATTATTATTTATTTACTTACTTATACTTTACAAAGTTTAGCAATATTGTCACATAATAGTTTAATGTTTCAAGTATCATAATTACTCATTTATCATAGCTATATTTTTTTCTTTATAGCTAATTTAAAGAATTTTTTGGGGGTTATTTGTATATTTATTGGTCTGCTGTTATCTTCTTTCTTTTTCTAATATGTAAGCTAGCTAGTTACATTTAATTTCACAATATTGTAATACACAGCTGAATATTTCATTTCATGTTATCATTGTGTACTAATACTTTTTGATTTCAAGTTATGCCTATTTTCTTTCAAAGGGAAATCAATTTCTCACTGACTATTTCATGTTCTAATGATTTGTTATATTAATGTATTAATCAGCTGTGTCAAATTGTTATAGATGTTATGGTTTTTACTGTCTAGTAGTAATCCAGCGCTTCTTCCTGGCGGCACCATAAAATTGCAATAAAATACCCTTTATTGCGTATCATTCTTTTTTTCATTCTTTAATTCATAATATAGTTAGCTTAATGTGATGTTGGTTTTCTTGATGTTTTTTTTGGTTGATCTTACAGTATCTAGTACTAGCAGTTATATGGAAGAAGAATTTTTACCCTGTCCACTTTTTTTTTTTGCAAATTGTACCTATAGCTGCTTTCAATTTTTTTCATTAGTGATAACACAATACACATGAAATTAGCAATAATGTCATTTCTAATTGCAGTAAACATGATGGTCTTTTGGTGCTCTTTTTTTAACTTCATTTGAACGATTTATGATAGTAATAAAAAACTCTTTCTGCTAATTTATACACTTTCACCTGTAACCCAATTAGGTAATGGTACTCAAGTTTTTCCATATTAGCATGTGTGTAGTTACATTTTCTGATGCAGACACATAGTTTTTCTCCTTAATATTCAAAAGTCAATAATTTATGACTTATGTTCAAACTATTTTTTGGAAATTATTAATGTCATTATGATGCTAGCATATTCACCACCCTCCACCAACTTAAACATCGTGCACACATACCTTTTACAATAGCAGAAACTGGGCTTCAAATCTCATTAACTTTTGTGAATTAGAATAAACACTATTCTTCCTTCAAAACGTTTCCAATTAAAATAAACTGCTTAGATATCTTTAGCAGTCAAGTCAGCTTTCAGTTGAAACAATGCCCCCACAATATTCAGCAGCATTGGAAGGAACAAAAAATATTTTGTGGAGCAAAGGCTTGTCAATCTTTAACCATTAAATAATTAGGGGGCCCCAAAGACTTCGATTTTAACCATAATATTGACAAAGTCAAATGTAATGGGTATTCCAATAGTATCTCATCTTAGCAGCCTCATGGGGAGTTGAGCTACAACCTGAGCTACAGCCAAAACGCACAAAGTCAGGAAAAACAATAGCATGGTCAGATCTACAGAAAGAACCTTTGCTTTATGTTGAGGAACTTTGTGTGAAGGTAATAGCTGTCGTCCATCTACATGGGGACAACTTCTGTATATACTACAAGATATTAGATTTCTAGAACTTTGTCAGCAGATCGAGGCATTCATGAAAGGATTAGAAATTACATGAGAATATCATGTAAAGTAGTCAGTGATTTACGATGTTAAGAGTATAAAATGTTGAGCTATAGTTTATCATGTAGAAATATTACTAAAGTTTTAAACAGTGGGATAAAGTTAATATCCGAAAAGGGAAATTTATGTTTAATGAGTTGGATTACAATCGAGGTGAAAATACTAAGGATAATTCAGAAATAGCAGCTCTTTTTCAAACAGTTAGTAAGAATTCTGACCTTTGGAAAGATGATAAACACTCTTTCAGGGCATTTCTCAAAATGGAAGAGACTGAAGGTCAACCAGAGCTTATGGAAATGCTACCCGCACTCACTGTAGGACAAGGTCTTTATTTGCTGTTTGTACTATGTAAAAAATAATTATAGCGTGAAAACCCACCAAATTCACACCAAACTGGTGGTGTGAATGCCCACCATCTATGCATAGTGTGTCCTTCACACTTTCTGCCTAGTGTGAATGCACACTAAGTGTGAAATTCACACTCAAGGGAATAACATGGACCCTTTACCGAACATTGATTATATTCATGTGCAGGCAAAAACCAATGATATTATCATTATAATCTACCTTGTAAATGTGTTGTACGCTAGTGTGCTAGGTAAGAGAGTTGACAAAGATTTTGGTCCTCTGATAAATTAGATCGGGGATTACACCTATCTCTTTTTGGAAAATAATGTAGATATGTAATATTAAAATCAATGTAACTTAAAATAATTAATCAGCATTAATGTAAGTATGAGTTCATACTGATTATGGTGTGAACTCACACTGAATTTGGTGTGTTCTTCACACCAAAATGACAAGGTGTGCGCATCACACCATATTTTGGTGTGACTATTGTTACAAGTGATGCACACTTAATTTGGTGTGAACTACACACCTTTTTAGTTTACAGTGTATGCTATGATTGTGATTTAAAAACACACTTTGATGTAATCTACCAGGAAGCTGAAGGGGACACCACAAAATGTGAGGAGTCTCCAGTCACTCTAGAAGAGATGCTTCTTTCTTCTCTTTCTAGTATCTCTTGCTTCAACTGCTTGGGTCACAGTCCAGACCAAACAAGCAATGTGTGTGTGTGTGTGTGTGTGTGTGTGTGTGTGTGTCTGTGTCTGTGTCTGTGTGTGTGTGTGTGTGTGTGTGTGTGTGTGTGCTACCCAGCCAGAAAGATAACAAATATTTATAAAAATTTTTTTATCTAGATCTGAATAGCTAGAATGAAGTAGCTACTAAAGGGTTTCGTTGTTTTGGTTTAATATTTACGTTTTAGTTTAACTTTTTCTACTGATGTGACTTTAATTTTAGTTTTAGTTTAGTTTTTCAACAGTGCTTGTTTCATTTTTAGTTTTAGTTTTGGATGTTTAAATGACACAGATTTAGTTTTAGTTATTTTAATTTGACGATGACAATTATAGATTTTGTTTTGGATATTATTTAATAATCTAGAGTACAATGGATACCAAAAAGAATTGAAAAAAAAGAATAATAATAGGTAGCTATATAAAATTTTTGAACGACATCATAGCAAATGATGCATGTGATGTCATGGTTAATTTGATTTGGATGAGCTGTACTCTAATCTTATAGTAAGTCACCAATTTGTCTAATTGGTTGCCATTTTTTGCAGGTTGCTGAAGCATCAAAGTGTCAATAATACTTCTGCTTTTAGTGTTATCCCTGTTAACCAACTCTTTCTCATCTCAACATCTGAACCAGGGAATGCCATGGCTATCATGGGCTGCAGTAACTAAATGTTTTTGTTTTGTTTTGTTTTTGCTTTCAAACTACCAAATAGCTATCACAGCAAGTACATGTACATATGTGGTAACTAACTGTTTATGATGGCAAATAATTGGCTAAAAGTAAAATTGCTGTTTAATAATCATTAAAATAATTGATAATTTAGAAAATTTAGCTCACTAGCTAGAAGACTTGGTTACAGCAGTTGCAGAAATTTTTCAATTTAATTTCATTGAGTTAGCTAAACTGAGCTTTCTTTTTTATGAACCCAAGAGGCCTGAACAACAAAATGAAACAATTTGTAAATTATATCCTATCCCAAATTAATATTAATTGTGGTAGTAGCTGATGAATCATTTGTCCCCATGAAGACTAGAAATCGTAAAATAACATCTTACAATAGCCAGTAGTTATAGCTACAATACTCAAATGCATGCTTTAAATTTATATTTCTTGATTGTGCAACCTGTAGCTAGCTACAAGTGTTTCTTCTGCACTCAATTTTGTGCCTAAATTTTCTTATAGAATAATATTGGGCAGGCCCAGCTATAATTACAAGTGGGATTTGTAGCTAGCTAATTCACTAGAATAATAATATTAGCTAGCTATAAAGAGAATAAAAAACTTCAGCACAATCTGGCATGCCTTATTCCTAGATGACTACTTAGCAAAATTGGATGTTTTGGTTGTGGAATTTATAGTTGATTGCGAATGTGTTAAAGAACAGAACACCAACTAATTCCCTCATGGGTTAGGACCTACCAGATGATGCTAGCATTTACTTTCTGGAATAATAGACAAGCATTAGCATTGTGGAATAATGGTAAATTTATAGGTCAATAAAGTGAAACTATCATTCTCTTAATCCCATATATTCTTCAATTTTTCAAAATGGAATTGATTGAATAGAGAAAAGTCAGAATGTAAAATGATATCATGCTAGTGTAATCACAACATTGCTGGTATATATAATGTGTGCATGTCTATTATGTATGTACATATGTATGTGTATTAATTTAATTAATTACTTTATTGTTAGCTAGTTTGTTTTGTTCTGTTATTTTTATTTATTTATTTATTTTTTTTTTGGATAGGATGATATACAGCTATAATGTATAATTTTAAATCATAGAATCAAGGTCTGGAGAGGTTCTTGCAAAGGATCAACCTTCATGTTACAGCTTGAGAACATTTTGTCTTTTGCAACAGGGATGCCCTGTGAACTACCGTTAGGGTTTAGTCCACCTCCATTCTTAGGATTCTCATCTGATTCGAAGTTCCCAACAGCTAATATACATGCGCTAGCTAAAGCAATCCAAATCCAGCTGTTACATATACCATAACACATGCCAAGCAAACTCATTATACTGAGTACGATGTACTGGAATATTTAATGTGCTAGCGCATGTATATTAGCTGTTGGGAACTTCGAATCAGATGAGAATCCTAAGAATGGAGGTTGACTAAACCCTAACGGTGGTTCACATGGCATCCCTGTTGCAAAAGACAAAATGTTCTCAAGCTGTAACATGAAGGTTGATCCTTTGCAAGAACCTCTCCAGACCTTGATTCTATGATTTAAAATTATACATTATAGCTGTATATCATCCTATCCAAAAAATAAATAAATAAATAAATAAAAATAACAGAACAAAACATAAACTAGCTAACAATAAAGTAATTAATTAAATTAATACACATACATATGTACATACATAATAGACATGCACACATTATATATATACCAGCAATGTTATGATTACATGAGATACAAACTCACAAATTGTGTGCGCACTACTCAATTAACACCCACACCCTAACACCTTAAAGTCCATACAAACACACAAATTGTGTGCATGCCACTCAATTAATACCCACACCTAAACACCTTGAAGCCAAATACATAACACACAAATTGTCTAAACAAATCGTAAACTGCCTATTACTGTCTCAGCTCACATGTTTGTTACACTGTAAAGAGGGAAGGCATTTCAGTTCATTGCAACATCTCAAGTTTCACACTTTATCTCACCTGCGCAATAAGTGAAGTAAAGCTGTTAATACCAGATGAAACTCTTCTTTCCGAGTCTGGCATGGGTGGCTGAATTTGGCACAAAACAGCACACCTGCAGAGGGAGACGAGAACATTGACCATTCAAAATAACAATATGCTTGTGTGTTTGTGTGAAATACCTTATACTCTATTCTGTGTGTCACCCATTATAACAGGCATCACTTGTGACTTATTTTGAAATTAATCAGTCAGTGATCCAATTATTAGTTTTGATAAATGTCATGAGTTATGCAATAGTTGATTTAGTGACAGGATGGACTTAAACAAGTGCTTAGTCAACAGAAAGGACAGTCAGACAATTGACCAATTTAGACTGGACAACTGGAACATGTGTTTAAAGGAAGTGATGGACAAGAAAGCACATTACAGGGATTCATACGGAATTTTTTGCTAGAAGGGAGATTTTGTAGAGTCACAAAAACCGTTTAGCCACATGAATAAGGTGACGTCAGCACTATGAAACATTTGTCAGATGAAAACTTAAACAAACTATTATGAATTGATGTTGAAGGACCAGAAGATGTGTGGGACATTTTTTTAAACAAACTAGCAGTAGAGTAATGAAGCAGTGGGTACACATCAATATTTTGCAACTGTAGTTTTATAATTATATTTTTTCATAAAATAGTTCAGTCAGGATAAGAAAAATTTAGTGGGAGGGGAGGGAGGGGGGGGGGGGGGGGGGGGGGGGGGGGGGGGGGGGGGGGGGGGGGGGAACCCAGGGCTCCCATAGTCTGTATGAAACAAGGTAAAAATTTTAATACAGAATAAATAAATGAATAATATTTATTTATTTGTTAACTCACTCATTCATTTGGTTGTTAGCTTTTTGTTTACCCGTTGATGTCATTGTGTTATCATTTACCTTGCTAAAAATAAAATAAATAATAAAATAATAATAATAAAAATAAATAATAAACAAAATAACAAAAAGTAAATAAATATAAACTAGGAAGTAAATAAATAAATAAAAAGTAAATAATAAAAAGTAAATAAATAAGATGTGTAATAAATAAAAATAATAAAGTAAATAAATTTAAAAAGTAAATAAAACACATATCAAAAATGAATAATTAAATTATGAACATAAATAAATTGTAAGTAAATAAATAATCGCTAGAATAAAGGAATAAACATAATACACAAATAATATATACATATATAAAATCAACAATTTAACATAAGAAACCCAGCTAATTAAATTTAGTTGGCTGAAACCTACATAAATAATGTCCATTTATAATTATCAGAGGATGAATTATTGCCCCATAACTATTATACTCAGGAACAAATACTGACATCTGTCATTTTGGCAATAACTAAAAGTATTATTGATATGCACTAACCAGTGTAACCATAACTCCTCCCAGTTACAACCAAACACATCTTGAGGCCTGATAGTGGTTACTGATGTCTAGGCAATGTGCCACATGTAGTTGGTACCCATGTTTCAGGATAGCTAAAGATTATGATAAAAGAGAGCACATTCTCATACCAAGTTGGATTTGAAAAATGCATATGCAATTGGCTGAAACTGCACTTAGTCAATATTATGAACAAAGTCACATAAAGTCACATAAAGTAAGATAGTTTCTTTAGTTTACACATGTTAATTTGCTAACCACAACAGAGTAGGCTGGATTTCCTGCTAACTGAATGTGTGTGTGTGACTAGTGATGACCAGAGGCCACTACAAGCCCATGTAAACAGGTCATTTCTTTCAAATCAGTAGTACAAGTACATTCACTTTAAACAAGATTAATGAAGGAATCCAATTGAAATATAACAGTGTCCAATGTAACACGTCCACAGTACAACAAACCATGTTCCGCTAGAAAAATATGTGACAAATAGCACTCACATAGCCACCCTGTTGTTCCTCCAGACAATTTACATGACTCCAGGAAGCACAGTCTTTATTAGTGCACTGGATCCAATCACAGCCATCCAAAACCAACCCAGTTCCGCCATTAATATCGTCTTTGTAGAGACCAAAACACATGGAACAAGTATGTAGACTTGATTCCTGAACATTTTTTATTTCAAGACGTCTTCTCTTGGGGCATGTTTTTAGGGAAGACTCACCTGGTAAACTTCTTTTGGCTCTGCATTCACTTACTTTTAGTTTCTGCTATTCTTGCTTGGCTTGCTCCTCTTTCCTTATGGCCTGCTCTTTTTTCTTCCTAGCTTGTTCAGCCCTCTTTGCCTCTTTCTCCTCAATTTTCTGTTTCCTCTCTTCTTCCTTCATCAATTTCATTTGTTCTCTCTCTAATTTTTTCCTTCTCTTATCTTCCTCTTCTTCTACCTTCTTCCTTTTCTTTCTTGTAACAGTGAAATCGATTCTGCACTAGTCAAAACACGAGCTGGTTTGCATGTTGGTTGATACACAAGAAAATCGGAAATAGGTGAAGTACCTGACTTACAATTAGTACTGGTGGGAGTAGAATTGATGGGACAATCAGTCAGACAAGTGACAGGAGCAGAATGATAGGACAAACAGTATGACAAGTGACAGGTGCAGAGTCGGTAGGACAGACAGTCTGACAAGTGACAGGAGCAGAATTGATAGGACCAACAGTCTGACAAGTGACAGGAGTAGAATTGATAGGGAGGACAGTCTGACAAGTGACAGGAGCAGAATTGACAGGATGAACAGTCTAACAAGTGACAGGAGCAGAGTCAATAGGACGATCAGTCTGACAAGTGACTGACAGGAGCACAGTTGATAGGACAGACAGTCTGACAAGTTACAGGAGCAGAATGGATAGAGTTAATAGGACAGACAGTCTGACAAGTTACAGAAGCAGAATAGATAAGAGGGACAAGTGACAGGAGCAGAGTCTATAGGACAGACAGTCTGACAAGTGACAGGAGCAGAATTGACAGGACAGACAGTCTGACAAGTGACAGGAGCAGAATTTAATCATTTCCAGCACACAAAGCACAAGACTTTCCAATACCTCAAAACCCTTTGCAATATCCCATGACGTGCAGTTCGCTGAATATTAACCTCAATCTCTTGAGCGGAAAGCTGTGGATCATGATACCACTATAGAAAAACACAACTTCAATTACATGCAATAGCTTGGAGCAATGGCTTAACTTTGTAACAATCAACACAACAGTATCGGTTCTCTTTGTGTGGCTTAACAAGACTCTGCCTTGTCTCAAATCCTTTATTGCTACAGTTTAAAATGTTTATAACACTGTATACAGAAACTACTCTGATCCGTAAAAGATGCACCAGTCGGGTACAAGATCAATCATATAATACAGTGTTATAAACATTTTAAACTGTAGCAGTAAAGGATTTAAGACAAGGCAAAGTCTTCACAAAGAGAAACGATACTGTTGTGTTGACTGTTACAAAGTTAAGCCATTGCTCCAAGCTATTGCATGTAATTGAAGTTGTGTTTTTCTACAGTGGTATCATAATCCACCGCTTTCCGCTCAAGAGATTGAGGCTGTACAGCTCATCTAGTCTGTTTGCAATTATATTTATGTTTCCTACGCCCAGGTAATGTACAGCAGATGGAAAATGCAAACTGGTGGGGCGTTCTACTAAAGAAACAGGATTAAAATCAGTCGATTCTACCTACTGTGACCCAAGAAATATTCTGGTATTCACAGGATTCAGCAGTACAGCACTGTTAACTTGTAGCTAAAGTTACTAGACTTTCTTGTTAAATAAAATTATCAATTGTTGCATTTATTTATATGTAAATGAAAATTGATGAAATGATAAAATTTAAGTGGTAGTACACATATACAAAATATAGTTGTGATCAGAGTTGAAGGTGGAGTGCTGCCAGAGTTGGTCCTATCCTTATGATAAACACCATCTATAGTAGTTGAAGAAAAGGAATTGGCATAAACACGGCTTTGACAAGCACACAATTTAACGGCAAACAGCTTAAGTGTGACTGCATTACAAGTTGCTAGCTAAATGATAGCTATATCACTGAAATATATTGGCTATACGGCATTTGTTATTGAACAGGTAGACAAATAATCATACCAACATCCTATTGGGTGGTCCTGTACCCTCTGTGACAACAGAACACTCCGCCTATCCTGTTTCATTAGCAACCTGAGCTAATCGCGACATAAAGCTAGAAACGCAGCAACCTGAGAAGAAACAGCTCATTGTTTACAAAATTCTTAATGAAGACAGTCCGCTTGATCAATTGAGCCTTACCACCGCGCGACTAAAAGCGGGCGCGTTTTAGCACTTTCTCGGTTTTATAGAGTATACTGAGGGTATATTTGTAACCCCTTCCGCGCGAGCTTTCCAATGGTGCACACCCCGGATGCGTAGCTGCTTCCGTTATAAAGTTATTCAAGTTTTTCTTGCTTGTAATTGTCGGCCCTCCTCCAACTTATCATCTACTTACGGGCCCTCAGAGGGGCGTGACACACAGTTTAGTTCCGAGAATGTGGGGAAATTCCTCCCCACATTTCCGACTTGCAAGATACTTAAAGAGCATTTGTGAGGCCTGAAAGAGCATTTGTGAGTCCTGAAAGGAGTAGTAATATGAGCGCTAATGGTGACAGAATTAATTCAAAACTTTAAGCTAGAAACCCGCTAAATTGAAACGAGAAAGATGGAAAATAGCACATTTCTTTCTGTAGCTTGTATACTTCTTGCTTTATTTTCTGGTCTATTTTCTCAAAAAATTATTCCGTCAATAATTCGTCTCGATAGAGGCTGCTACTCTGCTAACGAAATACAAAAGATAGGCCATAAACTTGTCCTAGACACTTTACAATTTAGAGACGAGGTGGAGCGAGATTGTGGTGAAGGACTCTGGAAACAAGTTATTTCTTTAAATATGAGCAACCTCGAGGAGACATGCCCTGTGGGATGGAATCTATCTTCGAATCCGAGGTCGTGCTCCCAAACAACAGCCCCAGGATGCAGTCTTGCTACCATTTCTACAGAAACTGTCTACCAGAGAGTGTGTGGACGTGCTTTAGGGCATGCAATTGGATCAGCTGATGCATTTCAAGATTGGACTCCAGCTAGAACAGGTTTTAACCATGCAGACGGGGTCAACATCTTTCTAGCTACCCCTACACCTACGCATGTGTGGACCTTCGCCGTGGACCAGCAGTTCCCTGGACTGCCACGCTGTCCCTGCAACCATCAAAAGGGCTATAAATTCCCAGACATCGGTACCAGTTACTTCTGTGACACCCACGATTCTAATAACGTCTACGTTTGGGATGGAGAAGGCTGTAGCGCGAAAGCTTGCTGCGATTACAACAACCCGCCTTGGTTCTACGTGGTCTTCGATTCTACTTTCACGAGTGATTTACAAGTACGTATTTGCTCGGATGAAGGTTTCACTAACGAAAAAATAAACTTGATTGAGCTGGAACTGTATGTTCAATGAACTAATATATTGGCTGCCAGGTTATGTTATTAGCTAGTGTGCCTAATAATTTTGTGACCTTGAAATTTCGTTATAATATACAAACATACAAAGGGTTTTAATATAACACTCTCAGAAGTGTTTGGAAAACATCTTTAGCAGAGTTGTATTTAACACCTTCTGCAAGCTTATCACAATACCAAGTAACATGTTTCAATGGCGCTAATAGCAAATATTGACCACACCTCGTTCACATAACCTCAAAATTTTAGATAACTAAATGATTGACAATGAAAATATAAAATAGTTTGAATAAAGTAAACAGTTTTAAAGCTGTCCTTTCAACAGGAATGAAGAAATATCATGAGATCCATCATGTTCAAGATAAATATACCTGCATTGACACATAAAAATATAACATAAATCAATAAGCAATTTACAAACACATACACAAATGCAGTTCAGCACTAACAAAAATGTAGCTAAACATTCTATTCTAAACACACACACAAACACAACTAACACCATGCAAAAATTTGAGTATACTGATGTAGAAGTAGGGGTGTATAATATAATAATGCACTGAGTATACTCTCTTTTGTATTACTGATGTAGAACTTAGTATGTATAACGGAAGTATGACATGACTAATACAGCTGCATTTATTACTATGATATCCATATGTGTACTTGGTGTGTATTACTAAACAATACACTGCTTATACAGCTATATGTATTACCAAGTTATACACAAGTACAGTCAGGTAAGTATTACTGAATAATACTCAGTGTATACAGTTGTGTGTATTACTAGGATATACATATGTATGCTTAGGTATGTATTACTGAATAATATTGAGCATTATACAGTTGTGTGTATTACTAAGATATACACATGTATGCTTAGGTATATTACTGAATAATACTCAGCGCATAATTGTGTGTATTACTAAGATATGCATATGTACTGAATAATACTCAGCTCATACAGTTGTGTGTATTACTAAGATATACTTACTACACTTAGATATGTATTACTGAATAATACGCTGCTTGTCGGTAGGTGCTTTAATGATTGAGGAAACCATTACCAGTCATCTACACTGCTTGAAAGTGCTTGTTTTACTAAATTGAGGGAACTATTACACTAAAGATTTACTGCATAATTTACTCATTTAGTGAAACACACTTAGTTTATTAATGGCCGGACCGTATATGGCGGGGGACCAAATTTCGCGTGACAACCCCACCTTGAGTTTATAATGTCCCTCCAACAGCATTGATAAAAATGTAGCTACATTAAATATTTGTTAGGCTATGTACTGTTGCGTAGACATAGGCGGCTCTGTGCATCGTGAACTACCGCCCTCAGGCCCTAAGTTGTACTTCGCTTCGCAAGACACTGGACCGCTAAAATAAGGCTGTTTCCTCCCCAGCAGTCTCGCAAAGCTACTGCATTATCTCGTGGAAAACCCTTTCCCAGTTACGTGTAGGTAAGTATCGCCAGGTTAAATAAGTTTAAAACGCTTTACCATATAAATAAAGTTCTCTACTGGAAGTGGTCGTCTAAACTATTGTTGCGCGCTAGTCTACTGATTCGTAATGGACGACGTTGTGTGCACGGCTGACCCTCACCTTTGACCTCTGAGCGCGGCAATCAAATGAACTTTGAACCTTAAGCACGTGCGCGTGCGCACATGACTGACCGTCACGGGGCTGACCATCCCTGCGTGGCTGAACATTGCTGCGTGGCTGAACATTGCTGTGGGGCTGACCATCTCTGGGTGGCTGACCATTACTGTGGGGGCTGACCATTTTGTGTGCGACAGACCCACCCCAAGCAGCACCTCAATCATGCTATATGATCACTTGGAAAAATAGCTGTGGGTACACATCAATATTTTGCAACTGTAGTTTTATAATTATAATACTTGTTCCAATTAAAGGGTGTGTCTTCAATTTTGGGCGTGACTGCTTATTCTAAAAGTTGAAGCAAATGTTATACTGGTGACACATATTCTTCAGGCCCGTCTCTGCCATTAAAAAAAGGGTCAGACCAGGAAGTGGGTGTGGTTTCGTCAAAAGTGGTGTAACAAATTAAAAAGTGGCAGTATGCAAGAGTTAAATATGTAAATATGACAGAAAAAAGGCTACAATAATTTAAGTAAATTTTCCAAAAATTTGCATGCGACGTTCATTTTGGCCAATGAAATCATTAGCAATTTCTTTCATTTCCAGTGCATCTGTTAGTTTAGCACCACACAGAAACATGCACACACAAAAATAATTATAGCTATTTGAAATGTTAAAAATACTTAACAATACACTTACAAAAGCAGCCTCATCTTTTTTGGCAGCAACATGATTTAATTTCACAGCTTTTAAGCATAGAAAACAATGTACGCAATCTTCAGCTTCATTGTAGTGAAGCCAAGTCCACCGATCAAACCAACTAGCTTGAAAACTACGTTCCAAAATTGTCTTCTTCCCAAACTTTCTTTTCGGGAAGTTAAAGGACAACGGCTGATGCGGAGATTCCGGTAAATTATCGAGAAGATTCTTCTCGCGACTCGCTATTATAGTCGATGAAGCCATATCAAGACACTCCCGGTGGAAAGACTAGCGACACTTTACCAACAGAGGGAGGTACGATTTTTTTGCCGACCTTTACCCGGTAACTTATTAAATGTACACGCCCACCTTTTTCAAAAAAAGGTTCGACCAAGGTCGGACTGGTCGGACCATCTACTACGGCCCTGTTCTTAAGTCGACAGACCACAACTCCATAAAGTGAATGGAGCAAACTACATGTGTATATATATTATAGTAGCGACAGTGAGAGCAACATACAAGTACTTTTCCTGGGTCTATGCATCTCACTCGCCTCCTCCTCCCTTCCCCCCTCCCCCACCTCCCTTCCCCACCCCAATTTGTTCATAGAAATGTTTCTCCAACGTGTTAGAGTAAATGGTAGCATTGTATTACTATAGTTAAATACAACTTAAGTACGATCGACGTATGACTCAAGGCAGCACTAAGTGGTCACTAACTGAAGAAACCTTGAGTACTATGTTAGTCAACTTTATTCTGAAAATGCAGTCTGCTTTCCCAAAGCCATTGACAAAATACTAATGAACTATTCCATAAAAATAAAATACTGTAAATTTCCAGTATGAAGAAGCTCTTAAAGAGTTGGATTATGACAGTGTCAGTGATAAGTTTAGTTGTCCTCAATATTCCAGTAGATTTTCCTTCGAACAAGGATTGAATCGTCACTGGAAACATATCCATGGCAATTCCTTGGACACTCTTGCATCTCCAACCTGTAACAAAGAAGGGAAAGTAATTACATGTTACCAAAGGTCCAGTGCTCCTTTCAGGAACACAATGCTGTTTTCACTACAGTACAGTACAGCACTTGATGTTATACTGCTCATCTCTACTTGATAAAGGTCTCAATAATAACCATTAAATAGGAATGCTTAATTAGAAAACTAAATATACATTATGAATGTAAGAAGGAAAAAAAAGCAAGAAAGTACCTCTTACTAAGATGAGTGAAAGAGACCACAATGGCACTTTATATACTACACACATGTACATGTGTAAGTGTATACAATATATGAGTTTGTACATGAGGAAACAGGTGTGACGAACCCCACAACAAAAACTTTAATTTGTTCAGACATAGCAGCAAAAGCTCTATACAATTTACTCATGGGCTGATACAATAATTTGTAATAATTGAAACTTACATGCCACAGTTGTTCATGTATGTGCATGTGATACAGAGAGTACCAGTACTTATGATTGCAACATTGTGCTTATATCTATCAGGATCCTGTACAAATGGCATCAAAATGTTGAATGGCTTCACTAAACTTTGCTCTAATTACAAAAATGGGGTGTTGCTTGCCAGTCAGAAAGTATTCAGATGGACTCCTCTTGTTACAAACAATGCAAAAGTAGTAAATTTAAGAGCAATGCAAACAGTGGTGTAGGAAGATGATTCGGTATGGGTGGGCTCTAAGTAGTCTCACGTACCCAGACCCTTTACCAATCGCTGCACGGGAAAAGGGTCTGATAGACTGACATTGAGCAGTTTGTTCTTGCTTAGTCAGCAAGTGGTTAACTGTGGTTCAATTAGTGTGGGTGTAAATCGTTAAATATTTTCAGGCGCGTGAATTGTTCAGATCAGTAGGCAGAGCTTGTTCTGTATTGCTATGAAGAAATGTTACTTGTGCAAGCATGACAAAAACCTAAGGTACCATGGCATACACAATGGCCCGTGCACAAAGCAACAACTGTATTTTGCTGCTAAGCGAAACTTCCAACTGCAGATATCTTAAAAAAGCTAGTCCAAGTCACTGCTTAGCATAACTAATGGCATCACCTAAAGGAAGAGTGTTGACACGGCTGTTGGAGAGTTGTGCACAGAAATACTACATGCGCAAAAGTTTGAGCAATCTTATGTCACAGGATATTACATCACCTATTGTTTGCGGTCTCCCCAATTAGCAAAGGGAACTGAACAAACTGCTCAATGTCAATCTACCAGACCCTTTTCCCGCGTAGCGATTGGTAAAGGGTCTGGCTACGCGAGACTAGGCTCTAAGGGCAAGTTTTTTTGTGGTTTGCAGGTGTTCATGCGAGAAATCACATTTTAAAGTTGTGTCAAAATATTATGCCCCCCCCCCCTTCCCCTCCCCACGCCACTCAAACCATATCTTTGAAAAAATATGTAGACACACTGACAAACTTCAGTTCCTTCCCCTACTCTAAACTTGGGGCTGAAGAAGCCTATAGCAGAGAGAATAAATGCACTGCCAGTATCATAAATATTGGGAGTTTTTAAAACCAAACTTTGTGGGACTACGGGGGAGAGGGGGAGGGGGGGATGGTTTATTTGAATAGATGAATCAGGTAAACACTTAATGCAAAACTATAGCAGAGACATTTGGAAAAGCTGAGCAGAGGATAAAGGGTAGGAGCAGGTGGTAGCATTACTAATTAACATCTCCTTTTCCTCACTCAATTACGCAGATGCCCATTAATTGGGTTAACTGAAAAACAACAACAACAAACAAATAACTTCATCAAGTGATACAATTATGGATAAATTAATAGTGCTAGTAGAGACGTGTCAATTGGCGAGAAATAATCACGATAATTCAACCCTTTCACAAGCAATAGTGCCCAGAGCTCTGTGTTCAGTCAGCACTTAGCAACCATACTACAAAAGCAAATAGTGATCCAATATAAAGTTTCTTTTGTTTTTCAATCCCATGACAGCTGTGACTTCTGAAATTGTGCTTAAGTGTAAATCTCTACTCATACAAATCACTCACTCACAAGAAAGAGAAACTCAGCTTAAGGAAGAGAAGAGGGTGGAGGAATTTAGTTTAAAGAAGGGGGAAAGGTGTGTCCCCCTTTCGGTATCAAACAATGCAGAAATCATTAGTGACCTTAATAATTGGTGCACCTTGTTTTCAAGAGGCTTTATCTTTCATTAATACAAAAAGCAACAACAGATATCACTATCTGTTGTTGATTTTTACATTAATGAAAGATAAAGCATCTTGAAATGATAGTCAACAAGGCAGAACTCATTGTGACATAAAAAACAACAACGTACATTACTGAAGGTTTTCTTTACCAATAAATGTGAACATCTCCAGGTAAAGTAGGAAATATATGCTCGTCAAATTATTAATATAAACAAAAAAAAAACGAAACATCACGACGATCGACGGTACACGAAAATAAGAACAAATAAGCATGCGTGAATACTAATGATGAAATAAAATGTAATGTTATAGTTGTTCTGGCAGTCAGAGAAAACATGAAAGTTTAAGAAAACATGAAGCTGTTGGCTTCACATAGGGTACTAACTGTTGTGGAAAATGTCCCCCTACCGTCACGTCGTAATCATGTGAGCAAATAATTTCTTGCAGTTTGAGATAGTTTTGCTTAATCCACTAAACTTTTCTAAGCAGTACAAAACATCAGAACCATCTTTTAGATAAGTATTTTGAAGAATACTACATATGTTACACTTGTAATACACGTAACTAAACTATTGGTCGCTCAATGTAATACACGTACGTACATTACATGTTATTTCACCAATATGCTACAGGAAGATTGGCCTTTCTGATATAGATAAAAGACATGTTTGCAGTAACATTTTTAACACATGGTGGAATTCTAATATTAAATTAATTTGCTTCCATCAGCTCAAAGAATACACAGGCAGCGAGAGAATAATAGGCAATGAGCCTGAGAATACTAGGCAGTGAGCCTGAGAATACATAGGCAGTGAGCCTGAGAATACATAGGAGGTGAGCCTGAGAATACATAGGCGGTGAGCCTGAGAATACATAGGCAGTGAGCCTGAGAATACATAGGAAGTGAGACTGAGAATACATAGGAGGTGAGCCTGAGAATACATAGGCGGTGAGCCTGAGAATAGATAGGCAGTGAGCCTGAGAATACATAGGCAGTGAGCCTGAGAATGGATAGGCAGTGAACCTGAGACTACTTAGGCAGTGAGCCTGAGAATACATAGGCATACATAGGCAGTGAGCCTGAGAATAGATAGGCAGTGAACCTGAGACTACATAGGCGGTGAGCCTGAGACTAGATAGGCAGTGAACCTGAGACTACATAGGCAGTGAGCCTGAGAATAGATAGGCAGTGAACCTGAGACTACATAGGCGGTGAGCCTGAGACTAGATAGGCAGTGAACCTGAGACTACATAGGCAGTGAGCCTGAGAATAGATAGGCAGTGAACCTCAGACTACATAGGCGGTGAGCCTGAGACTAGATAGGCAGTGAGCCTGAGACTACATAGGCAGTGAGCCTGAGAATAGATAGGCAGTGAGCCTGAGACTACATAGGTAGTGAGCCTGAGACTACATAGGTAGTGAGCCTGAGAATAGATAGGCAGTGAGCCTGAGAATACATAGGCAGTGAGCCTGAGAATAGATAGGCAGTGAGCCTGAGAATACCTAAGGAGCAAGCTTGAGAAAACATAGGCAGCAAGCCTGATAGTGTATGCAAGAATAGATAGGCCCTGGGCGTCAGTGCAAGATTAAGTAGGCAAGTCTGATAGTGCAAGATTGGATGGCAGTGAGTCTGAGAGTGCACAGATAGAGTATGACGATGTGCAACTAGATAGGCAGCAAGTCTGAGTGTGAGGATGGGTAAGAAAAAGAACAATACTCAAGCATGACAATACATTGGTGGTGAGTCTGGCTGTGGCAAGGCAGCATACGAGTGCGAGATAGGTGGCGAACCTGATAGTTGGAACTAGATATCTGGGTGTGGGCCTAGATAGGTGGCTAGTTGAGTATGAGAATAGATAGGCAGTGAGCCCGAGAGTGCACGAATACATTGGTGAGCTAGAGAGCAAGAATGCCTTAGCATTGGGTGTGAAAACAGATAGACAGTAACTTGAGTGTGAGAATCAATAGAGAGTGAGCCTGATAGTGTGAGAATAGATAGGCAGCGAGCCTGATGGAGTGAGAATAGATGGCAGTGAGTCTGATAGTGTGAGAATAGGTAGGCAGTGAGTCTGCTGGTGTGAGAAGAATAGACAGGCAGCAAGCCAGATGGTGTGAGAACAGATAGGCAGAAGCCTGATAGTGTGAGAATAGACAGGCAGCGAGCCTGAGTGAGAGTGAGAGAATAGATAGACAGCAAGCCTGCGAGTGAGAATGGATGGCAGTGAGTCTGATAGTGTGAGAATAGGTAGGCGGTGAGTCTGCTGGTATGAGAATAGACAGGCAGCAAGCCTGAGTGAGAGAATAGACAGGCAGCGAGCCTGAGTGAGAGTGAATATAGACAGGCAGAAGCCAGATAGTGTGAGAATAGACAGGCAGTGAGCCTGAGTGAGAGTGAGAGAATAGATGACAGCAAGCCTGCGAGTGAGAGTAGACATGCAGTAAACCTGATAGTGTAAGACTAGACAGGCGGCGAGCCTAACAGTGAGAGAATAGACGGCCGTGAGCCTGATAGTGCAGAATACATAGGCAGTGATCCTGAGAGTAAGAAAATAGACACGCAGAGAGAGTGAGAGAATAGACAGGCAGAGAGCCTGATCATGTGAAAATAGACAGGCAGCGAGAGTGAGAGAATAGACAGGCAGCGACTGTGATAGTGTGAGAATAAATAGCGTGAAGGGCAGCGTGCCCTGCATAGACACTTTCAAAGGGGCCCCGGACTGACCATCACACCTTTATTTGGTGGAAATTTAACTATATGTACTAGAACCGCCTATCCATGCTCTCTATAATGCCACACTGGCAATAGTGTAGCTTATGAGTCCCAAGACACATCCAGCACTACAGTTCATTCTCTAATCTCTCTCATTATGTAACCCCTATTTGCTCCGCCTCCCTTCTCATGTAACACTCTCATGTCAGCATAAATATCAATTACAGCAGGCAACCTGACTGATTCAGGAGTTTCCAAGCTTTCGAGAATACTGATCACTTTGACAGAGCCAATCTTGGCAATACGGCCATTACTAAATAGTGCACATAGTTACTAACATGCAATGGACAATGATGATCATAAAATTTTGCATGAAGGTTCGAATAAGAAGAGTGGAGCCGGCAATGCATCCCACACCTGTAACGAAGGCTTACGCCTGATCATAACGAGGGTTGGCAGCATGATTTCGTGATTTAGAGATTGCAACTGTTGGGTAGAGTAACAGCATTAGAACTAGAATCCAACTTATAACATAACTGTACTAGTTAAGCAAGGCAAATGGACCGGCAGCATGCCCATGTATTATCAAGCCATAGTACTCCTATTTTCAGCTGATTGCATCAATGAAGGCCATTCACCACTGATTGATAATTTAGATCCTATTAATCCAACCTGACCTACAGAAAGCTAATTACATAGAGTACAGTAGTGTATATCTCCAGCCCCCTTACTATTTAAATAATACCACCACTGATGAGCAGCCATCCTTAGAGAGCTAATAGTGCCGGGTGAACCAGCCATTCTGGCAAGGAAGTAACAGGTAGCTACTAGGCTTAGGCTACAAGCACTGAGAACAGTGGCTATCAGGACTAATGTACTTGTGCCCGGATGCCATTGCTCCACATGTAACACCCCACACGTGATCGCTTAGCCGAATGGTGGCAGTATTTGCAGGTCCTCTGCCGACCTTTACCTGGGCTCGGGTGATGTGATGGTGGGCTTAATTAGTGTGGGTAAAACCACTAAGATAATAGCAAATTTTTCTCATTCTAACAGCCAATAATTATTTCAGCCGAGAATGACTGAATAACCACTAAGATATTTCATGGCACATGAATTATTCAACTCAGTCAGCCATATAGAAATACAACACACACAAAAAGTTAGAGCAGTCTTACGTCACAGGATATACCACCTTATTATGTCATCTATTGTTTGTGGTTTTCCCAATTAGTGAGGGGAACTGAACAAACTACTTAATGTCAGCCTACCCGCCGCATAGCAGTAGGTAAAGGGTCCAGTAAAGCGAGATTAAATATGACATGATCAAAATAGATCCTAAAGCCTGTCAGGAATACAGTCGAATCTCCGATAGCGGACATCCCGAGAAGCGGATTCACTCTCTGGAATGGACAAAGCGCTAGTCACGGATTGAATATTCTATTCTTACTGTACATTTACAAACTCCCAGGAGCGACCATCTCTCAAATCCGGACAGCGGACAGTACTCTGGGTACCGAAATCGTTCAGCGACTTAAGTTCAGTCTCTATTAACGCACTAACCACGCCCACTGCAGAATGCAGGTAGTAGTAGTCAGCTCAATAAGATCAGCCACACTTTCAAAACCCTTTACCGAATACCTAAATTGTCAAACCGAACGGTGGTAGTATGGCTTCCCACAAAAAGCGAGTGTATCTTTCCCTGGAGAAGGTGGAATTGATAAAATATTCTCGAAGTAATCCTGGCACTTCTCTAAAATCTCTTGAAATGGTATTTGGATGCGGTAAGACACAGATAAGTAAAATTTTGAAGAATAAAGAGTCTTTTTAGCTGAATATCAATCTAATGCTTCTGGAGACAGGATATACTCCAACAGTAAGGCTCGTAAATCTAAATATTCTGATGTCAATGATGCTCTCTATGAATTGTTTAAGTTAGCAACATCCAAGAATATTCCTGTTGGGGGACCACAGCTAATTAAAAAAGGAAAGATGATTGCGGAAGCATTAGGGAAGTCCGATTTTAAAGGATCAGTGGGATGGTTGGAAAAATAGAAGAAAAGGTTTTCCATTAAGTATTTTAAGAATGTGATGAAGCAGCTATAGTGGTTCCAAAATTGAAAACATACAAGGAAATAATAAATGTTTTGGAAGACGTTTCCCAAATTTTGGAGTTTAAAGGCCATGCTGGTGAAGCATTGTCTGTTGGTTGTTTTATTGATCGCCGCATTGCTGTGATAGCGTACAGTACAGCAAAACAAACTACACTCATCCGCAAAAATGTTTTCATTAAACTTTATTTGAATTATAACTTTGCTGATATGTTTCTATTACTCTGTCAATGGTAAAAAGTGGATTATAAAATCAAACTCCCAACAGAGAACAATCTCTGAACAAAGGACAATTGCTGCTGCACGAAAGTGTCCTCTCGTCGGAGACTCGACTGTAAATAATGTGCTTATAAACTACAAGCCAGAGACACAGATGGATAAAATTTGAAAAATTGTTCAGATGTGCCCACACTTGACTGCCTTGCAGGGCTCCTCTAAAAGGTTCTAAAAGAACTAAAACGTTCCGCAGACTGGAATATTTTTAGAGATGTTCCAACTGAGGGAAACCAAGCGTTCTACTTGGTACAGCTACAGCTGGTAATTTAGTGATATGAAACTCATAACAACTAAATGACAAAATTGACTAACAGAACAGAACTTATTATCCTACATATAGACTCCTTGCTATGTAGAATACATGGAGGTATAACCTCCTAACTAGAACTGAACTAGACACAGCTGATGCCAATGCCACTGAAGGTCATAGATTACACAAAATAAAGTTAGCTGAAATAATAGACATCTTCCAACAGAACAGTCACAGGATCATGTGTTAATGTTACTGCATTAGTCACTCCTTGTTACTGCAAGTGTTCCCCAGGAATTAAATCGGCAATTTTTGGGAGGCACAAATTCACTTAGGGGAAATCACAGGTTATATTGCATAAGATCAGCCTTCAGAAACTTGCCAGAGTACGGACTAGCATTCAGATCACTAAGATTATCAACATCTTGCGATAGTACTGGTCTCATAGACAGTGACATCTGATAACATTACTTGACGTACATATTTACATGTATATTTATTGACACAAACACACACACTTTTGTCCTAGGTGACCACAACAAGCTAGTCTAAGTCAGAGACATCGAAAGCAGCTTCACCCACTCCATCCCACTACAAGGAAAAGCAATAGAAAAACAAAACACACTGAAATGAATAAATGCAATCATGAAATTCAACTTATACTCTGCAAGCTGATCCCACCAAGAAATTGTTAGAAACAGTTTATCAAACTCTAGCTGAGAGGCATAGTCTCTCTTAAAAATATTCACTAACACGGCGGTTCTGGATCTCTAGATTGGAGTCAGTTGTAACACAACAAGAGGTAGAGGCATGCATGAACACATACTGTAGTAGTATAATGCAGAAATAGAACGGTCAAGAAAGTGTGGTAAAAAACCACAACAACATTAATTTTAGAGGTTAGTGACAGGGAAGAAACGTCAGCTCTATATACTATAGAAGAAAAATTCCTACACAGGAAACTAGTTGCACACACAGGCATACGCTACTAATGAATGACAGGATTCAGTTTTGATCAATACTCATTCACTGATTAAAAATTTAGGTATCACAAGTTACGACCAAGGATGAAGTGATGGTCAAATAACTTAATTAAGTATTACATAAAGATTCATTATTACTACATAAAAATATACAGCTTCATACTAAAATATTATATTTATTTTTAATTTCTGTAGTATCTGTAATAATAGTTCAAATGTTTCGGCTCCATGTAGCCTTCATCAGTGACTTTTTAAAAGTGATAAAATAAAATACATTTCTCTTCCCATCATATTTTAATGTATAAAGTAAGGCTATAGAAAAAACCCAACTTTATACAGGTAAATAAAGTGGTTTCAACACAGAATAGTATGACATTCACTTCTAACATTCAAATAAACTGAATCAAACCTTCTCTTGCTTGCTGCTCTTACACTCCTAGCACTCTTTCTATCATTACAGATTCATCACCTCTTCCTACTAATACCTGTATTAGGTAGACATCTATTGCTACTGGACTTAGTACTGCTTGATTATACTGGCTTCCCTGAGGCTCCATCATTACTTTCTACAGTTCTAACCCTAAGGAAAACGGCTGCACAGGTAGCTAACTATCTGTCCTTACTTTCTTCTTCTCTAACATGGCTAAATTCACCAGAAGCTTTTAATAGTCTCAAAGGTTGTAAAACAAGAAGCCGTAAACTCCTGATCGAATGGTACAAAAAATTGGTAAAGGTTACATAGCAAAAGAAAGTTTTAGCCATTGTCAGAATGAGCAGTCTTTTAGACGTCTTTTGATTACCGTATGTCACATATAGCTTTAATATTGTATTTTTTATGATTCTTTAAAGTGATCGACTTCCGTGGCTGCATTAATGCGGCCGCAATTGTTTTTGTTCCCCATTTAACTTCAATAAATCCACCTGATATGAATTCTCACTTCAAATAAATGCTTCGACCAGAATCTTGAGAACTAATGTGGAGTTGTTGGCTGCAGCTACTTACTTACAAATTTCTATATACATAGTGAAGGCCTACTATAAAAGACATCAGCTGTGTTCAGATATCGATATAGAAGCCGTTGACTTCCATCCCATCATATTCATACTTGATTATTAAAGTTCAAACCACTAGTCATACCTAAATGTTTTTTTAATCAAACATTTAGGCTGCTATTAAAAAAAAAACATTGAACTTTAATAATCAAGCATGTTTATACCTAGTCAAACAAATATTATCCAAGAAATCCCATCATATTGAACTGCTGCACACTAACCACTGTCAATACGATAAATATATCTCTGGCCAACTCTTAGACACACTTCTGAGGATCTCATGACTCATACAGATTGTAGACAAGTTCAACACCCTATTATCCCTATCATCATTAGGCTCTTCCGGCTTGTCACCCAAGGGGGAGCTAAGTTAGACAATGTGAATGGGGGAGGGGGGGGGAAATCGACATTAAAGTCAATCATGCAATACACCTTATAAGATGTAATTCTGTGTCAAGACTTAGAATAAAAATTTCCCCACTCTCTTTTTTTTTTTTTTTATTTTTTTTTTTTCCTACTTAGCCTTACACCTTAGCCACTGTCATCATGTATACCACTGTTAATTAAAAATTGCCAGTACACTAATGGGAAAAAACAACAACACAATCTCACTAAAGTACTAGGGAGGTGGGGGGGGGGGGGCATTTCATTAGTTACAGTGGCCGAGTGTTTACTGCCACTCCTGACGATAATATGGAACATGTATATGAAAAAAACCAAAATGAAACAGGTTTTGAGTTTGTTCTCTCAGACTATTCCTTGTCAGATGGCGTATTGTCACAGCAATTTCTAAATCTAATAGTAGTACGGCACGTAAATTGCCCATTCAAAAATTTGTGGGGAAATCACTCTGAAGTCGCACAGAGAAAGTGAAATAGCACGTAACTAAGTGAAATAGCACGGTAACTAAGTGGAAACTAAGTGAAATACCACAGTAGCTAAGTAAAATAATACGGATAAGTGTGCACGCATGCAGTATTAACCTTGGAAACGTACAGTTGGAGAGATTCTAGTTGGAGACAATGTCATTCTGTACCACAGAAGCTCTACCCATATTAGACGGAAAGTTTTCAACATTTTAAGAGGAGCAATAGGTTGAAATCGAAATTCCAGAGGAATCTAACTGAAATACAAAGATAGTGAGTGACTGATACAGTGTAGCTACAAGTGCAAATGATAAAATTAAAAAAAGATGGCCTACTATTAGCGAGTGACAGCACGGGTAACCTGTACTTTTGGGATCAACAGCACTCGTAAAGCAATTGAATAGCACTCTCTCAGTACTATTTCAATTGCTTTACTAGTGCTGTTGATCCCTAATAGCACTGTTACCCATGCTATTACTCATTATTCGATAACCCACACTTTCAGCAATGATTGGCAGCAGAAATGATTAGTTCAGACAGTTACATGCTTTACAAGTTTGGCGGGGAGAGGTGTTTAAAGAAAACTCTGTTTTTTTTGTCATGTCAAATAATTTGCAAAACTCCTAAATACAATTCATTAGCTATCTATTAAACACTACACATCACAGTATTTAGTACACTTACTTGTTATCGCATAGCATAAGTGAATTCCTGCCATTGCAGTCCTCTTCTCCTTTATCATCACTCACGTGTAGCACAAATACAGCCTAGCCAACAAAACTAACCACCTCCTAAATCAATCTTGCAGGGTCACCAAGGACAACTTTCCACAAAGGTCGAAGGTGACAGCTAGCAACAAGAGCGCGCGCAAAGACATCGCGTGAGGTCAAAGGTGAGGGTCAGCCGTTCTGCACATAACGTCTTTCAAAAAGAGGCCTGAGCCAAATTGCCAGCTACGCCCCCTTACGAAAAGACGGCTCCAATTGAGGCTGGATTCGCCCCCTTACGTGAAGATATAGCTCCAGTTGAGGGTTGAATTAGGTTGTCGAGGATTTATATCTATGGGAAAGGGAAAAACAATAGGGATACTTACGGCTATAGTCTTAATCGCTTTTCTTTTGTTCTTCAGTAAAACAGTTTTATCGCTTTTTCAGGAAAGTGGTAAAGCATTTCATATTTACGATCTGGAGGCCAGAAACCACTGTGCTTTGCCCCTTGCTGATGGCTACAAAGCCTGGAGAACTGGAGTGATAACAACTCTAGGGGCACCAATCATCAAGGACTGCCCAAAAATCATAGCTGGTGACAAAGAAGAGTCCAAAAGGTTACAAAGAATTTTCCAGTGGTGGCTAAAAACATTCAAAAGACGTTTATACTCAGATGAAGCATACACTTCTTTGCTACAGCAATCGAGTAACTGCACATGGCTTAAAGAGAGCATCATAAATAATCTATACAACACCAAGCTGGAAAGGGATTTCCCCATAGCCTACGTCTTCTTGGTCTACGAGAGCCCACTACAATTCCTTCGTCTCCTAAAAATTCTCTACAAGCCACAAAACTGGTACTGTATTCATGCTGATGAAAAGTCTCCCTTCAAGAAATTCTTTAACAATATCATTCAGTGTTTTGACAATGTGATTGCACCGTCCAAGTCGTTTGATGTGCAGTGGGGCCATTTCAGTATTCTGGAGGCTCAAATGCAGTGCTTTACAGACCTGGTGAATCTCAGACAGAGACAGGCAATTAAGAAAAAGTGGAATTACGTTGTAAACCTCTGTGGTAAAGAGCTTCCTTTGCACAGCACCAATGAAATGGTCCAGATGATGCAGTCATTGATGGGAACGTCTTCTATTGTAGCTTCGCCTATTTCTAAAAAAGAATGGTGGACCATGAAGCGTTTAAGGGGCCGTACCATTCCATTTAATTTAAAATTTTACAAAAGCATGGCATATAATGCTTTATCAGCAGATTTTGCAACATTTATGGTGAAAGATTTCAAATCAAAGACGCTATTGCAGTTTTTTAAAAATACAAATTTTCCCGAAGAGCACTATTACCCTGTTCTGTTTCACATGCCCCATGTCCCCGGAGGCTACCACCCAGGTATCCCAAGACAGGGCTACTTTGAGGTCAGTCATTATTTCTGGAGAAATAATAAGGCTAAACGTGCTTTGCCGTGCTTTGGGATCACCGTACACCAGATATGCATCGTGAATCATTTCGATCTTCCGCACATAATGCGCGAGACTAACAACGGTGACACTGCCCTTTTCCAGAACAAGTACTTCATGGAAAAGAACCATATTGTGATGGACTGCATGGAAGAGATGATTGTGGCAAAGAATAAGTTGGAGTACAAACAGGATTGTCAGTCACAAGGAGATGAATAGAAGGAGGATTTGTATCTGAATGTATTATTATAGAAGGGGGATCTGTTTAAATCAGTCACTTGAATGCAAATTAATATTATTAATACGTGTTTAGCTTGTACTAAATAGCTATGTATTAGCTATAATTAAAAAAAAACTTGTGTATATATATGTATTATCAAAATAATTGGTGTAACTGTTCATACTACTTTCCTTTGTCTTTGCATTAAATTCTGTATATACTTGCTTAATTTCATGTTCCATATAAAGTTGAGATTCCCAATAAGAAGTGCCACAACAAATATTACAAAATTAGATGTTATCTTCACCATTAGTAAATTATAGTACAACTAAAACGTAGCGGTTATGTAAAGGTTTGGCTTGCGAGACTATGCAGTTTATAGGTCAACTGTGTGCTAACTTGTGTCTTCGCTCATCCCCCCTCCCTGTCACGAGAGCTGGATCCGCCCCTGAGAGAAGCGCGTCTGAGGCAACAACATGAACAGTTACTGTTACTTAGCTGTCTGACACTATTTTTACAGCGAGTAATAGGTAGGTGTGGCCGCGTTTATTGGCCACGCCCACCTTTGTTGGAATTAATAATGGTGAAGTGGAGGACGGTAGGAGTGTTGTTCGCTGTTGTAGTATTCCTTTTCATTTTATTTATAGTTAAAAGAAGTCAGAGTCAGAAGAAAGTTGACGATAGGAAGTCAATTCAAGTCTCCAGCGAAGGTGAAGTAGTGAGTAAGCCGGGATGGACGGGCAGTCCTTGTACGGCTGTACCTGAAGACTACCAAGCCTGGAAAACTGGAATAGTAACTGGAATGGGGTCACCAATCATCAAGAACTGCACTAAAATCATTGCTGGAGACCAAATGGAATCTAATAGAGTCCAAGAGATGGCACAAAAGTGGTCAGAAGCATACAAAGACCAATTGTACTCAAAAGGGGCATACAAGTCTCTGCTAAAGCAATCCCAGGATTGTTCGTGGCTTAAGGAGACTCTAATTAACAATCTATACAACACCATGCTGGAAAGAGAGTTTCCTATAGCTTACGTCTTCTTGGTTTACGAGAGCCCACTCCAATTCCTTCGTCTCTTCAAGATACTTTACAAGCCACAAAACTCTTACTGCATTCATGCCGATGCAAAGTCTCCCTTCAGAGAATTTTACAGGAATATCATCAAGTGTTTAGACAATGTGATTGCTTCATCTAAGTTGTTTGATGTGCGGTGGAGTGTGCACACAATGATGGAAGCCCAAGTACAGTGCTTCTCCGATCTTGTGGACTTGAGGGAGAGGCAGACGGAGAATATGAAATGGAACTACGTCATTAACCTCTGCAGCAAAGAGCTTCCTTTACACACCACCAAAGAAATGGTCCAGATGATACAGTCAATGAAGGGCACTTCGTCTATGGTGGCTTGGCCTATTCCCAAGACGGAATGGTGGACTATAAAGAGGCTGAGGGAACGCCCTATCCCTTACAATTTGACATTTTACAAGAGCATGGCATATAATGCTCTCTCAGCTGATTTTGCCACATTTATGGTAAAGGACCCGCAGGCACAGAAAGTGTTCCAATTCTTCAAGGACACGGACTTTCCTGAAGAGCATTTTTATCCAGTATTGTTTCACATGCCAGGAGCCCCGGGTGGTTATAACCCGGACATCTCTAAAGACGGTTACTTTGAAGTTGGCCATTATTTCTGGAGAACTAACCAGGCGGAGTTGGCTTTGCCATGTTTTGGAATCACTGTTCATGGAATCTGTGTTGTTAATCATGCTGATCTCCCTCGCATCATGCGAGAGACCAAGAACGGCGCAATGGCCCTTTTCCATAACAAGTACTTCATGGAGAAGAACCATGTTGTGATGGACTGCATGGAGGAGATGATTGTGGCAAAGAATAAGTTGGAGTACAAAGAAGATTGTCCAACCTTAGGACGTTTATAGCATTAGGATGAGATCACATGAATTGCAGATTTTTTTAAACATGGGAGTCTACAATCTGGTTGGCATGACGATGGACCGATGCTGGTCACTTTTTTATTACTTTTTATCAGACCATCATTATCTAACTAAACACAACATATAGAAAAGCTGTTCAGTTTGAGTGGAGTGAGTTGACTCTCTATTAAACAGGACTACCACTGTGTCTGTGGATTATGTACCAAAAGTACACTTGTGTCGGTTGCATTAGATCCCAGAGAATATTTTCACCCCTCAATTCTGTTTAGCACACAGGCTCGAAGGTTTTATTGTATGGTGACAGTTGTGGTTTAGATGTGAATAGCTCATATATACATGTATAGATGGTAATAGTATAAATATACACTGCAATGAGGATAGTAAGGAACTCAATATTGTTAGAGTTGAGGGCAGTAGTCCCAATGTAATTATATGTATATATTTCCTATTCATGCAGTAGTTGGCTAACAGTGTTGTTTTGGTTTAGAGATTACAGACTTTCTACTAAAAAAAATTTTGAATGCTTAGTTTTAGTTTTTCCCCCCAAATTCTCCCTGAAGATAGCTATAGGTAGTTTTTTTTCCCTTTTACCTTTATTTAATAATGACATAATTCAAAGTGAATTGTTTACAATAAAATTGCTTAGTTTTAGTTTTGTCATCCACTCTACTGGTAGTTTTTGTTATTATCGAGTTTACTGTCTTCTAAAATATTTAGTTTTAGTTTTTTCATGTTCTCTACAGCTTAGTTTTAGTTATTCTTACAAAAAGTACATAAAATATCCCAAAACAAAGGGGTTTTAGTTTTAGTTTTAGTTAACTAAAACAACACTAGTAGTTACCTTACTGTCTTTCATAGAAAATTCTTCATGAAATATGAAGTTCATCAATAAACTATATTAATTTCACTGGCGTGTAAAGTAATTTTACTCGTACAAATTATTTAGCTATGAAGACAGATTGGCTTATAACCACCAATAGATTAAACCAGCTAATTGATGTTACTGATTGCTTCCTGCTTACTTCCCAACACCCCTCCTCTCCTCTGTAAGTAGTTAATAAATTAATTGCTTCTGATTATTTTATTCAGTCCCTCCTCCCTGCTAGGGTTGGTGTAGGAACTGTCATAGGCTCCAACTTTTAAAAACATTATATTCAAGGACAAACCGCACCCATTAATCACCACTCCCCTAATTAGTATAGCCACACCCAAACAACACCCATATTAATTGGAATTTTATTTTTGTTATGAAGTAACAGTTGTTTTTTTTTGCACATATTGAGTAGTTCTTCATAGAAAATTGTGTAATGTCACAGTTGAAGTTATGGCCATTAAAGGAACTATTGTTGATTGTTTAAGAGTTGATCCTTGATCTGTATGCCCTTTTCTCAACATAGAAAAAAAAAACCCTCTCGCTGTCAGCATTTGAAGCTGGAATTGACATCAAACCTGATACCATACATCTACAAATAACTTAACAGTGCAGCTGACCTTGCACATGTCCAACAGAGCACAATTACATATCCACAACAGATTTGTATTACAAAATATAATGTTATATAAATGGCAAGACACTTCAAGGACAAACAATAGAGCAGTACCAAGGACACAGTCCAAAAATTAAGGACTGTCCTTCGGATTCAAGGACAGTTGGAGCCTATGAACTGTACCTTTCACTCCAGTTAGTTTTGTGAATGCAACTACTGACACTATTCTCAATACACTACAACTTTTTCAATTCAATTCTCTTCCATCAATAACGCACTGAATACAAAATTCAAAAGAAAAGCGATTACATAGAAATTACGTCAGCATGGAATGAACACGTAACAAAGTGAAAGAATGACGAGTTAAAAGTTTAATAGTTCCCAACAGTTGCAAATTGTGCTGGCATAATTTTGGAATAAGTGATTTCATGAGCATAATGAGGTAGCTTTTGGAAAGAAAGTTATAATTGTATTTTGATGTGTCTTCCAGGAACTGGCTTTGAGATTTTAAAATAAATTGTTGAGATTATTAAATACTCCATGGGTTGACAATTCTTCTTGAAGGTTCCAATATTACTTTCTGTAAGAAATGGAATAATTCCAGATCCAGCACTGCTGCCCATCAAAACGCAGATCAGTAGTTTACACACATATCATCAGTATACAATTTGTCAGGGATTCAGCTGCTGTGAAGCGTGAAGGTGGTTGAGATGTGACCTTTGCACTCTGTCAGCAACGCGCACCCATGTCTATTGTACTTCGTGCCCACCCTCGACTCTCCTTCACATGTCGTACACACCCACCGGCGGCCAGACAACATACTCGTGTAAATAAAAGTTTGACACTTGTTTTGTTCCGGTGGTGTAGCTCAGCAATACGGACATATTGAATTTCTCCAGTTTCTGCTTGGAAGCTCTCACCAGCAGCATATCAGTATTGAGACGGCGCGCTCGCTAGGTCCACGAAATTTACTCAAGTTTTATTTTAGCCTGAATGAAATTAGGCAAATGGAAAACTGGTGGGATTATAGCAGTCGTACTACTGATTATATTCATTATCTTATTTAGTGACAAAATTGTATGGGTCATTGAGGAGATGTCAGATAAGGCGGGGAGAAATCACTGTGATTTGCCTCTAGAAGGCTACAAAGCCTGGACAACTGGAACAGTAACCACACTGGGAGTACCAATAGTCAAAGATTGCTCAAAGATAATAGCTGGGGACAAAAAAGAATCTGACAGAGTGCAGAAAATTTATCAGAGGTGGCTGAAAACATTCAAAAGATATTTATTTTCAAATGAAGCGTACACTTCTTTGCTTCAGCAATCTAGTAACTGCACTTGGCTTAAGGAGAACCTCACAAATAATCTATACAACACCAAGCTGGAAAGAGATTTCCCCATAGCCTACATCTTCTTGGTTTATGAAAGCCCGCTACAATTCCTTCGTCTATTTAAGATTCTATATAAGCCACAAAACTCTTACTGCATTCATGTGGATGAGACTTCTCCCCATAAAGAGTTTTACTACAATATCATTCAGTGTCTTGACAACGTGATTGCACCGTCTGAGTTGTTTGACGTGCGATGGGGCCACTTCAGTATGTTGGAGGCTCAAATGCAGTGCTTTAAGGATCTGGTGAAGTTGAGAGAGAGACAGACAAGGAGGAAAAAATGGAACTATGTCTTAAACCTCTGCAGCAAAGAGCTTCCTTTACACAGCACCAAAGAAATGGTCCAGATGATGCAGTCAATGAATGGCACATCATCTGTCGTGGCTTGGTTAGTTCCTGAGACGGACAAGGAGAGTTTCAATCGGTTAAGAGGAGGCACTATCCCATTCAATTTGAAGTATTACAAGAGCATGGCATACAATGCTCTTTCGGTTGATTTTGTCGAATTTATGGTGAAAGACTACAAAGCACAGGAATTATACCAGTTTTTTTTAGGAACTTCCTTTCCTGAAGAGCATTTTTACGCGGTTCTGTTTCACATGCCTGGCGTCCCTGGAGGTTACAACCCAGATATCCCAAAAGAGTACTATTTTGAAGTTGGCCATTACTTATGGAGAATTACCAAGGCCGAGTTGGCTTTGTCGTGTTTTGGAGTCATTGTTCATGGAATCTGCATTGTTAATCATGCCGATCTCCCTCTCATCATGCAAGATACCAAGAACGGTGCAAAGGCACTTTTCCAGAACAAGTACTTCATGGAGAAAAACCATGTTGTGATGGACTGCATGGAGGAGATGATTGTGGCAAAGAATAAGTTGGAGTACGAGGAAGATTGTCACACATGAGGATATCATGTCTAATGACAGTGACCGGGATAATATCTCGTGGTCAAAACTCAAGTATCAGCATAACAGGGTAATTGTGGTGCTACAGCAAATAGTGTTCTGTTGTTGTTATTGTTATTATTGCTCATAATTTTGATCCTTCATTTTTCTAGTGTTTACTCTACTATCCTATATACTATTTATACACTGACTTTAGTCCAGTTCTTTTGTCTCTTTTCCATCAAAATTTTCAATTCATCTAACAAGTAGTGTTGTTTTAGTTAACTAGCTAAAACTAAACTCAAAATCCCTTAGTTTTGGAGTATTTTACTTTTGGTAAGAATAACTAAATCTAAGCTGTAGAGAACATGAAAAAAACTAAAACTAAATATTTTAGAAGACAGTAAATTCGATAATAACTAAAACTACTAGTAGAGTGGATGACAAAAGCTAAAACTAAGCAATTTTTATAGTAAACAATTCACCTTGAATTCTGTCATTATTAAATGAAGGTATTAATTGCCACCAAGTAATTATTCTCTAAACTATATATAAAATATATCATACTTTATTTATAATACCTAAGATTTCATAGAAATATGCTATTTTTTAAGTTATTTGGGAAAACCACCAGTAGCTACTATTTTCTTTAAGGAGTCTCATTATTGAAGAATTTGAGGGACAACGTAAATTAACTAAAACTAAGTCAATTGATAGTATAAATAACTCAATCTTCTACATGATATTGTAGAAAAAATAAAAACTAAACTAAATCTTCAGGGAGAATTTGGGAACAAAAAACTAAAACTAAGCATTCAAGATATTTTTTTAGTATGAAAAACTAAAACTAAGAAAATCTGGAATCTCTAAACCAAAACAACACTGCTAACAAGACATGAATATTCCCTTGGAGTGGGACCACAAGTGTGGCTGATTGTGGGGGTGTTTGTCTTGCATTTCCTCCAAGATAGCCGGAGGAGAAGTCAGACCCTCTGAAGAGAGTGCTTGGATATCCTTGCTGTAAAGACTATTATGAACAGCAATATTGGCTCGTCTGATATTGGAGGATCAAGCAGAACCAGGAAAACCCATGGAATACTTACGGGCGTAGAGGAAATGGCCACACTTCACTTCAGACCAAAGAAAACCAAAAGTCATCTTCAGACCAGTGCTGAAGATGGGCCTTCACCACCTTGACAATCTCACGCCATCGTAGTTGAGAACCTGAAGCAGGACTTGCCAGCACACACTTTGGCTGCATGAAAAGGTGGGCCCATTGTGACAAGTCATTAAGAGGTGACCCCTGAGAGGAAGTCGCTGACAGGTACTCAATCTGTGTGTGGTACTACTACATATCTGTGATTTGGTAATCAGAAATGGAACAGTGCATCATATGCACCCAAAAGGTTGAAAAGGATGACCATTTAGTCAGTCCTCAAACATATGTGTCATGGCAAGCATTACTTGAAGCTGCCAGAATAAGAAGCCATGACCCTATTATGGAAGTTGCCAAGCACCAAGTAGATAAAGAAGTGCCTAAAATTTATTATCACCGGAAATGTAGAAGCGTTTTCACCATGAAAAGAGATCTGGAAACTATTGTAAAGAAAAGATCAAGTGAAAGCCTTGGTGATGGTGCTGCTTGCTCTTCTAAAAGGTTATGTAGGAGATCTTCAGAATCAAGGGTTTATGATGCAGTCTGTATCTTCTGTAATAAGGTGAAATTTCAGAAGGGTTCAAAGTCTCGTGAAAAGCTTACACAGGCTGTTCAACTGAGAGCAGATAAAACCCTGAGAGAATGTGCCATTCAGTGGCCAGTAGAGATATAGTTGCTGCTGAAGCCCACTATCATCATTCATGTTATAAGAATTACACAAGAATGAAGCCAAGGCCTGAAGATGTGAAAGAAGGTGACAATGAGTTGGAAGAAGCTTATGGTAGCCTCTTTGAGTACATTAGAACTGACATTATACCTAATAAGAAGATTGTTCAAGTCACTTCCTTAACTGCAAAACTTAAATCCTTTGTGCCATCAGGTGAAATAAGTGAGTCAACTAGGAAGAATATCCGCAGGAGACTAGAATCAGAGTTTGAGAATTCAGTGCATATATTTCCTGATGAGAAGGGGTGGTTGTTGATGGTTCCTGTCAGTGTAACATTACAAGATGTTGTCTTGGAGAATCAAAGTCTACAGAAGGAGCTTGAAATTTGGAAGTCAAAGGTGACTAACCTCAAACAGATTGATCAGGTTTCAACAAAACTCAGATATGTCATCAAAGAAGACATGAAACCCACTCCTTGGCCTTACCACCCATCTGACGTTAACAGCACATGCATATCGCACTACCTAGAGCGCTTTCTCACTGGGCTTTTGACTGGAGATCCTGATGTTAAGAGTCGATCACACAGGGTCAGCACTCTTGTGCAGTCTTTTAGTCAGGATATGATATATGCTGTGTCACACGGTCAACACAAGCCACCAAAGCATCTACTGCTCCCTTATGCAGTCAAAACACTGACTGGAAACATTGAAGTTATCCGACTGCTTAACAAGTTTGGGCACGGTGTATCATACTCTCAGTTGGAGGAGAATGACACTGCTCTTTGTCTCCAGAAATTGGCAACTAGTCTCAACCATCGAGTTGCACTACCAGCATCGATTAAACCTTATGTCTTCACAAACCTTTCATGGGACAATATTGATCGACTGGAGGAGACTCTTACTGGTAAAGGCACTTCACATCGGGTCAATGGTATAGCTGTACAGACCAATGTTTATGGACCCTATATACCTGCTACTGAACTTCCACGTGTTGAAAAGAAAAAGCAGAGATCAGTCAGATTGAGCATGAAGAGCTAGACGTCTATGTAGCATGTGCACGTGTGGGCCCACAAGGTCTCCTAACTAGAGAGGGCTATGTGCAAGAATCCCAAAAAGCAGTTCAAGTTGCCTGCAAGAAAAACCTCATGTGGATCCTTGCAAGGAGAGCTAACCAAGAGAATCAGGCAATTCCAAGCTGGACTGGGTTCAACATCAGAACCAGAGACCAAGTATCAATCTCAGAAGATGTTGTTGGGTATCTGCCCACCATCAATGCTCCAGCAACAGAGATGAATACGGTTTTCGAAATTCTGAACAGATCAGAACTGATCAGAAAAGAGCTTTTGTTGGAAAGTATTGTGGTAGTCATGGATCAGGCACTCTATGCAAAAGCTGCAGAAATTGTTTGGAAGCAAAGAGAACAGTTTCCCAACATTGTCCTTCGGATGGGTACATTCCACACTATTTGCAATGCCTTATCCATTCTAGGCAAGCGATTTGGGGATGCTGGTCTAAAGGATATCTGCATAGAGGCTGGGATAGTTGCCGAGGGATCTATCAACGTTGTCCTTGATGGTAAACACTACAATCATGGTGTACGAGTTCACAAGCACATCTATGAGGCCCTGATGAGATTGGCATGGGGACAGTTTGTGGTGTGGGTGGAGGACAACCTGGAAGCAGTTACCATGATCAAAGCATTAGAGAATAAAGTCAACATTATGGCTGATGATTTAAACCAACAGGATTTTGACAAGTTGCTAGAGAGTTCAGTCTTAGCAAAGCTGGTGACACTGTGGATGGATTTTCTGGAACACCTCTGTCATCAAAATGGAGAGCTATCAGCTTTTTGGATGTGCACTGAGAATTGACCTGCCTTGAAAGCCTCATAAACATCTGGCTTCTTCTCTGGGAGATTAGTCATCTCAGCAAAGTATGGTGAAAGATATCTGGCATAGTTTACCTTGTCGTAGGCAAAACACCATGGGAGCATATACCGAGTGGCATTGAGATGCAGACTCCAGTTTCCCCTCACGAGAAGCACGAAGAAGGCCTAAGACCACATTCTCCATCATGTCGATGTAGGAGTTGTCCAGTAATAACCCCTTTGGTCGGATCCCTGTAGATCAGACCACCGAGGTTACAATTAACAAGGACACTCAGACTCCTGGTGGTACTGCCCGATTTAGTTTGAAAGCTGGCGCTATCAAGCGGTACTATATGACAGCAGAGCATTGCAGTGCATTCCTTGGCCAGATAAGACAAATCGCACTAGGCAAGACCTCGGAACTTCACCATGCTGAGCTACGGCAGACACGAATAAAGAAGGATGAGGAAGCAGTGTCAGCAGTTGTACAGCTCATCCAAGGATGGATCAACCCCTTTACAGAGAACCAAGATCTTGTTAGCATCTCCACTGCTAAGATAGCCCCCAGGGATATCACTTCTGACCTTATGAAGGCACACTCTACTGGTGAGAAATGTTATTCCACATTCAGGAGTGAGAGACTGGAGAAGGACGCACCTACAGTGAAATTTCACGACATACTACCTGCAAACAAGCTGAAAACTTTCAGTAATCTTTGCAAGAAGAAGGCAGTGAAATCAAGTGGGAGAATGATCATCCTGAAAGCAGATAGAACTCTGTTTGGTTGGATTATAGTAATGGCACAAGGACGAAGCCTCAAAATGGAAGATATCTTATCTCATCCCCTTGGTCCTTTACCATGGGCCTTGTCCACATCAGATGGACTGCTGAGGAAGACTAACAAAGCTTCTTTAGCAACCCACCTTCAGAAGGGTATGGCTGTTGCAGAGGAACACCTGGAGAATGTGCTTTAATAGTTGATGGGATGAACTTGGTCCAGAGAGTCAAGGCTGATCAGGCCACTTTTGGAGACATTGCCTCTTCTATTTTGTTGATGGCACTGAGAGAAGGAAGCCAGGGCAGACGGATAGATATTGTGTTTGACACTTACCAGGAGAACTCAATCAAGAATAGCGAGCGATCAGTTCGAGGTGAAGAGACTGGACACCAGTTACACAGTATCACAATAGGATGATAGGATTAGGGCACCATTGTTTCAAAAGTGTGGTACCAAAACCCGGAGAAGAATCGTTGATATCCGGAAAGTTGCTGCTACTGTTGGTATTGATGTCTGTAGAGCCCTTGTTGGCATGCATGCATACACTGGATGTGATGCAGTCAGTGCATTTGCAGGCAAAGGTAAAGTAAAGGCCCTGAAGTTGTTAACTAGCAACAAAGAACACCAGAACACTTTCTTGAAGTTGGGCCAGGAATGGGATCTTTCTGCTGACCTTATGGACAAACTGGAAGCATTTACATGTCTCCTCTATGCTCCCAAAGCTTCAACAACCAAAGTCAATGATCTCAGGTACAATCTGTTCTGTGCTAAGAAGGGTGAGATTGAGAGTCACCAACTTCCACCGTGCAAGGACTGCTTGGCTAATCATATCTTCAGAGCCAACTACCAAGCTGGCATATGGAGAAGATGTCTGGAGCAGAATCCTCTGTTGGAAGAGGTTGGAAGATCGAGAAGGATGGAGCTGATGAACATTGATAATACACTGGATGGATGCACTGTAAAAAACGAGGTGTTACATTACACCTCTTTTGGTGTTCCAACTACACTGTCTGTACTACACCCCATGGGGTGTATTGATACACCCCCAAATTAGTGTCCCGTTACACCCTTCAAACACCCTCCTAGTATACCAAATAGGGTGTACCATTACACCCTATCACACTCATAGGAGTGTTATACTACACTCCTACAGTGTATATGAACACCAAAACACACCCTATCGGGTGTAATTCTTCGCCAATATAAAGTGTACTGCAACGCCATGTGATTATATTCAGGTATAATACAGTAAATATTATTTCACATACAATACGAGTATGAGATGACACAAAAATTGTATGTTTGTATGTTCAGGTCCAATGATGACAGTTCACTCCCTCAGTGATGTAGAGTTCTTCAATCATCCATCACAGACACACCTTAGACAATCTCTATTCACTCAGCTTCATCTAAACACAAAGAACATTGAACACATTAACTTCCATATTATTGATAAATTATTACAAAATATTACTACAGGCAACATGTCTACGTCAACTAACTGTGCAGCCCACAAAAAAATAAAAAAATAAAGCCCCTTATATAATATTGTATTATATTTACTTCTATTTTCACTATCACTCTATATGGCAGTACCTAAATGGGAATATAACGTCCACTACCACCTCAGTTTCAAATGCCACATGGCGCCGTGGTTCGCTTGACAATTACGATTATTCACTAGAATGGCGACACAGTTGTTGTTGTTGTTTTTAATACAGTTTCTCTGACATAAAGTAGTACTTCATAAAATAAAAAAAAGGCGTAAGTACCAAATATTTTCCTAACATTTTTTTCAAACAGCAGTCTGGAGCTATTGCAGGCATTTTCTAAATAGCTCAGTTTGCTTCGGAATTGTTTGTATTGGTATAAATCTTCACTGGAAAAAAAGTTTTTAAAAATATGTGTCCATTCTTTACCGAATTGGTGGTCAGTCACCTGCCAGTAAAAGGGTTGAAGAACACACGATTTTGCCTCACGATTTTGCCTCAGAACACTTAAAACATAAGCCCCACTTGGTAAACTTAAGGATTGGACGTGGTAAACCAATCCTGAGTTACAGTGTGAAGCAAGGGAACCCTTTACCTCAATACAGATAGTACTTTTTGATATTGCAAATTTAATTCACTCCCATCTATCCCACCTATAGATACATGTCTGTCCCACTGTCTTTCCCATCCCAGACACACATGTATGTATAGGTGGCATAGATGGACATCCCATGGAACCCCAATGGACATCCCATGGAACCCCAAGGTCCCGGGGACAATGGGATGGGTCGGACAATTTCTGGCATTTCCAGACATTTATGGAGTGAATTTACATTCCCTATTACACTTATATAAAACTTACTTAGCAAGTCCTTTGAAGCTTGTGTATAGATTACGCCTTGATACAAAACCTTTTACCTGCATACACACATGAAAATGGTTACTAAATTAATATTAACTATTATCATTGTCCAACAAAAATGAAAGGTTATGTATACTATGGAACAGAAACCCTTTGACATCAAATTTTGGTCTAATTCTTAAGTACCTGATCAAATTCAAATTGGAAGATCATGTCAGATAAATTTTGGCACTAGCTATTGTGGTATGTACTTTCATAAGTACATGTCAGGCCAAAATTATAAATGTCCTTTCAAATTCATGGTGAAAGGGTATAACATCAGATAGACTCTGGTCCGTTATTTACAGCATTAAAGGAACCCCTAGATTATGCATGTACAGCGAGGACATTAATGGCATTAGGATAAATAGGTAAAGGGTTCATTCTAGAAAATGATTAGCAGTATACTCGAGCTTCTCTGTGTTCTGAGTAATGGACACCATCAACCAGACACAAGCTTGTGTGATTTGTGGTAAGGGGACATCAATATAGTGAGTCTATTAAAATGACTTGTAGTTTGTTATGGACCCCCCTCTGTTCCAGACTGACATGCACAAGTTACACATGACTTTAAAAATAATAAAATAACAGTTAAAATAGTACTACAGACTCAGTGGATTTGTAAACTTAAAGCACTCAAAACTCTCTCTCTTAAAGTAAACACCAATAAGTTCAGCAAGAAAATAACTCAGAATCTCATCTCTGCCAACCCATTTCATTAACCCTTTACCAAATTACCAACATGAAATCCATTACACACCCTTTACCCTAAGCACAATAAACCTTTTACTGTTTCCATGGTAGGCCCCAAAAAAGATTAAAGTTGCTTAAATCCTATATCAAATTTTATAGGACTCATTATTATTCCTGTTGTAAGTATGAAACCCCTTACCTAATCTTCATCACAAATAAGAATTTTCAATACTTCACTTCTTTAACATCACCCTACATACAAATTGTTATACATATGCTTAACCCTCTACTAAAAGAGGTATTTCTAGCTCAGCACAACAGGTGGAGAAATATTCCTCTAACGGAAATATTCCTCTAACGGAAACAAAACTAAATAATACTATTTATTCAGTACAATAAAATTATTGGGGAGAAAGAGGGAGGGGCTAAAAAATAAGGGATGCCACATCACTTCTTGCAGGGAAATACCAATTTCAGCAAAGTCACATTACCTCCACTGCTCATATAAATACCCTACAAATTTTAAAACACACAACTACTCCCAATGGT
>WLWD01003717.1_pt1 | contig 45802 bp, 32 predicted proteins | sample 6712731 | NCBI WGS metagenome assembly WLWD01 (sample SAMN12718690, study PRJNA576275) | sponge metagenome | isolation source: marine sponge | host: Mycale hentscheli | place: New Zealand: South Island, Marlborough, Capsize Point | collected 2014-11-01 | reverse complement strand
TATTCGTACTACTTGTATTATAGATTGTTCTGAAATATTTATTGAACGCCCTTCTTCTTTGTCAGCAAGAGCAGAGACATTCTCTAACTACAAGCACCACAATACAGTAAAGTTTCTTGTTGCGGTCAGTCCCACTGGAGCTATAATTTTTGTATCAAAGTGCTGGGGCGGCCGTGTATCAGACAGACATTTAACAATTAACTGTGGTTTCATGGACAAACTGACTAGAGGATTCGATATATCAGATGACCTAGCTCTAATTGGAGCTTCACTAGCTATTCCACCATTTACGAGGGGAAAGGCACAGCTATCTCAGAGAGAAGTTAACTCTTCAAGAGCTCTATCTAGAGTTAGAATTCATGTTGAACGAGCAATTGGAAAAATTAAGAATTTCAAACTTTTGCAGAGCACAATTCCAATCACACTTAAAAAAACAACACATGAGTTCAATTATACGACTATTGATAAAATACTGGTAGTTTGTGCTGCTTTGAGTAAATTGCATCCAATGTTAGTTCACTAATTTCGTACACTTATAATTATTATGTTCATGTTATTTTAATTTTTAATCTCTTTCAAAAATGTTTTGTTTGCATGAAAAATATATGAAAAATTCATTTTGGAAACAAGAGGGCAGTAACAATAACATAATATTATTATGTTGCTATAACTAGATAGTTGGTAACAATAAATAAAATATTTTGAGATAAAACCAATAAAATAATATTATTTGTTTTGCTCCTTGCAGTCATTACAATACCATAATCCTTTCGGTGCACGTCTTAAGCCAATGCAAGAATAATGAAACCACTCGTACTTGCATGTTTGATTTTCACATTGTATCATTTTCCCATATTCTTCTTGCTGACATACACAGTAGACCTTGCACATTTTGTAACTTGCGTGTCATTATTTCAGGCAAAAATTGTTCAACAAAAAATTTCGTAAGTTTCTGGAATAAATCTCTCAATAAATTTTACGTCTTTATAGATTCTTTCTATATACAATCCATTTGGTGTCCACACAATAAAATCGCAATAGTTCCTTTCACATAATTCAAGTTGTCCCTGAACCTGTGTGTAGTACTTGTGTGATTTTATTAATCCCATTTTATCCATGAATGAGCCTTTCTTGTCCTGCAGTAGATGAGGTTCTCCATCTTTGACCGAAAATGGGCATTTAATTTCAATCGAACCATCTCCGCAACAGTTACATGTGACATATACCCATCTGGACTAACTCCCAGGTGTGGATAGTTTGTAATTTATGACCAGCCCCACTTGACTACACTGAAACTTCTCATGTTCGTCAGTCACTTTGAGAGTATATGCTTCACGGGCTTGATCTTGATGTTCAACTCCCCACTGAATAGCTGGAGTATGACTAATATCTTTCTTTGAAAGCAATTGCTTAATAAGGCTATCATAATTGCTTTTTCGTACAAAGATGTCATGAAATGATGATGCAGTGAGACGACCAAGTCTTTGCTCATGCCATAAAGGATTGTCCCTTTGATCTCTAGTAGACTTTTCTACTATCCTCTTGTGTCAGTGTCATAGACAAAAACAATTCTTTACTGGTTTCAACAAGTTTTTCATCGTCTAAATTTTTGTAAGCTTCACTGAATAGCTGGGTAAGTGGAAGTGGTAAGGATGGCATAAGAACTTGACTGTCCTTTTCAAACTCCTCAGATGAAAAAAATCCTAAAAATAGTCATCAACATCTTGCAAATAACTATCATAGCTGGTTAGTTGTAGAGATTCATCAGGTTCAGTCATGGGACTGTCACTGCATTGGGTTGCAGAAGGACAGACAAATTGATCTTGAACATGCTTTGGTATAATACTAAAGAGACATGAATTCGGTAAGCATTTATATATTTCGGCATATAATCAATACTGGAAACAGCAGGGGAATCTTCTGGACTAGTACCTACTTCTTTTCTTATTGCTACCTTTTCATTGACCATTGCACAATCACTTCTTTTGATATGTTTAGAACTGAATATCTGAAACTTCCAATGGATTAACCTGAAAAAATGGCAAAATTGACTAATTATTAAAATTATTCCTACTCACTTAAGCTGGGAAGTACAAGAAGGATTGTTGTAGCCAAGACGACAAGCAGCTTCCAGTTTAAACAACAATGCTGCTACATGACTGCAAACTTCACCCAAGCTATGAGAGGAATACAACATTATAATAGTCATTTTCATAAACAATTAAAATAAACATACCCTGCCATGCATTTACAACGTGCTGTCTTGATTTCCCCACTAGCTTTGGCCACTATTATCCAAGCTTCATGATTTTGATCTGGTGCCTTCTGACTTGGATTAATTTTAGCCTTCAGAATGGAAAAATTACTGTTTGATGATTCAAATATGTACACAGTGCGAACATATCCATTGTAAAAATAATTATAAGCTTGTAGAGATTTATATGCTTTTAAACTTTCTTTTGTATAAGGACCTTTTGTATCTATAAGATATGTGTACAGATCACCAAACTCCATGTTGGGCCATTTAGTTATATCATCTTGCCACAGAGTGTCCAGAATTTCATAAGGGTCAGGAAGCTTTTCTCCATCAATCTGGAGTTTGTTAGCATACCTTCTCTGAGAGGGATAGTCCAAAGACTTGAAATATTCCATAATCTTGCATTCAATCTCACCATAAACTGACATTAAAACATACCCTGCCATGCATTTACAACGTGCTGTCTTGATTTCCCCTTGGCTGCTGAGTACCAACCAGTTGGTTTTTTGCCCTACGTAATGTGGGCAATAGCTGATTGCGTGGGAGCGGTCATCACGTGATAGGTAAGGCGTCTCCGACGGATTGAAAAGGTATATATATACACTTTATAGACTTAGAGACTTTTAACTTAAGGTTTGTATTATAGGCACTTAGGTAAACAGTTTCTGATCCTGTAGGACCTTGGAAAGATCTGTATCATAGACATGTCATATAGGTAAAGGGTCACAGGCACTTCATAAAGGTCTGTATTATAGACACTTTATATTGGTAAAGGGTCACAGGCACTTCATAAAGGTCTGTATTATAGACACTTCATGTTGGTAAAGGGTCACAGGCACTTCATAAAGGTCTGTATCATCTGCACTTCTTTATATTATTGGAGAAAATGCAAACACTTTGTGTGTGAGTGTATGGTGGGGAGGAGAGAGAAATATTTTAGTTTGTTCTTAGATATTACATGAAGTGTGCAGTAAGACTGGTAGGGAACCGAACAGTCAGTTTGTATACAAGTGGGTATCAATACAAAAGACACTTAGTAGAATGTTTCCAATCATATAGTATTGATATGATCCTAATAGGTTAAATGAGAGTGTGAATGAACTTCATAAAGACTTCAAGAGAAAGTGTGGGAATGGACATGACCTGTGTGTCAAATTATGTCCATGTAATAATAATAAACAAAGTTGGGTCCTTACTGTTTTCTAAACATTACTATTGTTGTTGTCGTCATTTTTATACAAGTGCAACATATTTTTTTATTGGAGTTTTTTTTAAATTTACTTTTGAAAAAGTATGACTTGCTGAGATTTGGTAAAGGGTGTGCAATGTCCAAAGTCAATTACCATTATGTTTTGTTGTTGTTTTTTGTTTATTGTTGCTGTTTATAGATCACAGCTGACATGAGTGATGAACAGTTCTAATCATCCTGGCTGTATGAAGAATTCCTGAGCATCTTCTTTCTTTCATGAACAGTTAATTCTTCACCTATCACACAGATACAATGTCACATCACGGACAAATATTTATTGCATTTGCTGATTACTGGAATAAATTTTATACACTAAAATATATGGCCATAAAGTGAGTATTGTAGAACACCATTTGGAGTGTTGTAGTACCTAGTTTAAGGGAGTATCACAACACCCGCCATTGGTAGAGTATCAATAACACCATATTTGGTACATTATGAGCCCTGAGGGTGTAGTAAAACACTTGGTCCTTGAATATGGGCATATCACAACACCCCATTTGGTATAATGAGGGGTGTACAGGGGTGTAACTGAACACTTCCTCTAGGTGAAATGGAAACACCCCATGAAGAGTAGTATAGCCAGTGTTACCTGGACACCTCAAAATGGGTTTCCCATGCACCCCATTTTTAACAGTGTACATGTAAAATGGCAATGCAAAGTTAGTATCATAGTGTGTGATGAAACTGTGTTAAGTTTTGGACTAGATACTTTACATCTCAAGAGAAAACTGTGACCACTATGAAAAGATGAGCTCAATTGATACTACTTGTGTAGTCTCATAACTATCTTTTGTGGTATACTACATGTGTAATATTGTTATAACTACTCTTGATTGACTAAAAAGTCATCAAATAGAACTTTAACTAACATTGGGATATATTACACAAATGCACTGTGGTTGCAGGTGCCCATTCAAGAATTGGTGTTTGTGGGTTGTTTCAGAATAATTAGTTTCAATGACTTACCAACTGCAGATGAGTAATGTGTTTCTTCCACCAGAGGTACTTCTGCACACCGGGTATCAGGCAGCTGAGGGCATAGTAGGAATACATGACCACGTGCACAATGGAGTTGATCAAAGCTCCCATCACAGCTGTGAGGGGGGTAAATATTAAACTGTGATACGCAAATGACAAATTTTGTCCACTAGTTATGTAACTAATAAAGGCTTCACGGAGCCAAAATCTCTTGTAATCATTTACTATCCATACTCTATTATTCCATTGTGAAGATATCTAGCAGGAATATATAATATATATATATATATATAACATATATACCCGATTTTCAATTGTCCACCACTTCAGTATCTTGCTTGCTTATGTGACACAACAAGAATGAATTGAGAATACTGCTGCAAATCACTTGTCACTGTGGGCTAGCACAAAATTCCAATAAATGTATTGTCATGATAATATAATATAATATGCAGCTGCCATTGATAGTTCAGGTCAAGACTCAAATATTATTATTATACCAATTCACTTCAAATTAACTCTTTCTACTAGACATATTATTCTCTAGTGAGTTAGAAAGTGCTAATATGTAATAATTTAACTTCTTTCATCATGTCTAGACACACTCGTGAGAAATGAAAAAAAAAAACAGTGTTCATTCTATCTTCAAAATGAAGTAGTTTAATTTTTTAATTTTACTGCAGACTGGAAGCATTGACTGGTGGGAGCATACTACTCACCTGAGATGACACTTCCATCGTGGGATGCAGATTCTTAGTAGTCTTAACAAAGAACCTCACCACAGAGAGAATTCGGAACATTTTAATTTGAAACATCTACCTGTTATTCTACATCAAAGAAATCCTGTGTGGGGATTTTCTTTTCATTAAAACTTTCAAGATTGCTTCCCATTCCTCTTTCTTTAAATATTGTGTTGTTGTACAACTAAGTTATAAGTACAGTACATTTTACATGTCTTGCTTCATATAGTTTCCAATTTATTTCTGTGCAGAATGACTTAATTTTTTCTTGAACTTTTGTCAAAAATAGCCAATTATGTCGTGAGACAAACTAATAAAAATGACAATGAAGCAATGAATGTAGGCTAGTTTGTGAAAATGATAGACTCCTAGTGTTCACTGATAGCTGGAATATTGTGAGCTTTACTGCACCCCGCGTGGGTCAGTTAAAATATAACACGTACATTAGAGTAACATGGACTATATCAATATTTGTGAGGATTGTTCTTGTGTCAACAGTAAAACAATTATGAGACAGAAACTAAATATTTATTATCTAAGTAAGTGGCTGAGTGACGAGGTGGACAGCATACTGCCCTACTTCGTAGCTAAAGGATTAACAGTCAAAGTTTTGCACATGTAGATAATCTATACATTCAAATTACTTTTCAAGGTCTGGATTAAACTGAATCTATTATACGGTACTGATTTTATCATTTGTGTTTTTTTTACTTTGTACAGGTCATTCTATATCCAGGAAATTCTGTGCAGAAATTTGTTTGTTCTATTGTAACTCTCAAAACTTTTTCAACAACATTCCATTCTGCTTTCTAATACTATTTATTGTTGTGAAGAACGAAAGAATGAAAGTAACTACATTTACAAGTTTACTTTCATGGCATCTCCTACCTAAAATACTTCATGAAACGACTGAATGACGAAATGTGAGACACCAAACAGCCTCTCTATATAGCCCCTATATGAGGCGTAGTATCTCTTTCAGCTACAGTCTCAACTGGCAGAAGACAATACACCCATATTAATGCTACTCTTATTCCTGACCTTTTCAGGATACTCTGAAATGGTTATTATAGTGACCTTCATCAGGTTCAGATGTTACAGAGAAAGAAAATTTTCTGTTAAGCAATTTTCAATCAATAAATACTAATTTTCATTCATACATTAGTTATGTGGTGTAATACCACACCACTACAAAAGAACTTGCAGAACTTGATTGCTGCTTCTTAGTTTGTATGTTTGTGTGCGTATCTAGCTAGCTCATTCATCACATTTCCACACTTCACTGTTTATTTCCTAGTTTCCCATACACCATTCATTAAATTTCATACAGTTTGTTTCATTAGTTCACAATACATTTATAACTCCATTAACACTTCCATTGTTCTATTCATCACCCTTTACTTGTACCACCTTCACCTTATGTTTTATAATGTAGCTATCTCACATTATTTGCTCAGATCTACCTTGCTATGAAACAGTTTCCTCAAAACTATGTCAATCTTAGCTAAGGGTTGTGTAGGCCTTAACTACTTACTTACCCTGGAGTGGACTGTGAGCTATTCCCATCTGTTTTTACCAGCATTTAGGAACAGTAGATCTCTGGTGGCAGTCTACCTACTCTGTCTCTAGGCTCCATTAGTAGCTAAAGTTGACAATTACACCACAAGTTATGTGTTTATTGAAGGAAGCTTTTCCGAGAAACTGTTCCACAGCCTTGGTAGTTATATACCCAAGTCCTTGTATTGCACCCAAATCTTCGTATTGTACCCTCTATTTCTTTATTTAAATATATTTATATAGACGATTGATGGATATGATTACACAAATGCTATTATTAGCAAGTAAATGATTTTGTACCAATGAGAACTTGAAAAAAGTGACACAGTTGTCTTTGTAAGGTTTTGTGAGAGCCAAACCTTATGTGTGCCACATACGCTACAGACTGAGGTATGCTGATCATCTTATACCCTGGGGCCAGACACTCTGGGCAGCGAGCATCATGAAATGAAGCATCCCTTATAGCTTTAGTGCTATGTACTGACTTGAAGTTCTTTTGAAAAGTATTTTTTTTAACATTCAAGTGTGCTGTAACGTTACCTTCAGGACCAATATTGCCATCATGTCCAAAATCAGGGTAAAAACGAACCCAGTCAAACCGGCACGATGCAGCTGGTTCTGTGTAACAGTACTGCCTAATGTAGTCCTTTAGTTTCTTGCTGGGTCCTACTGGGTTGAAAAAATCGTCTGTGTCCAGTGGCATGACATAGTCGTAGGTTCCGATGTAGCGATAAATGCAGGCTAGTTTGCGAAGGTTCTCAGAGTGGTTATAAGCTTCTCCATTTTTCTCATAAGTTTCAGGCCACACACTAAAGTTGATGAATCCATCGCGTAAGGCATCTCGCACCACAGGGTCATTTAGCACACGTTTGTCGTAGCCATCATCCTTAATAAAGGAGTCTAACACACTAAATTCAATATGATCAACCCCTAGAGTTCTTTGATATTGTATGAATTCTTTTATCCAGGGAGCATGTATGTTATAAAGCTTACTGCACACAACAACTGTGAAGTCATCTCCTTCTTTTGGCTTCACTTTTGGAGCAGGGAAAAACAGCGGCTGTCTAGAGTAAGACAATAACTCAAATGATGAGTTAGCTGATGGTTTGTAAGCTGCATAAACACTACTACCATTCTTGACTGGAAGATCGTAGCACAATATCATTTCATTCTCATAGATGACTGGTTTAGGTCCTAGCCAGTAATGCATGAGGACATTTTCAAAGATGGAGTAGACCTCGTAACTGGTGGCTCTGACATTGTTTCCTCCACATCCCAGAATCCACTTGTTGTCTAGAATAGTCCGGTTCACATTCACAAATAAAACAGTGACATTATTGTGGCCGTTTCGCGGTCTTGAGTCAAAGTAGCTGGAGTGGACGATGAGGTCCTTAGACAAGGAAGGTATCTGGCTCAGTTTATGATGAGAGCCTAGCATAGGTGGCTGTAGTGCGGATAGAGTACTTATTGCTGGAGTAAGTGCTCTCTTATTAGTATTTGATATCATCAGAGGGTTCTTCGATGAGAAGTTAAATTTTGTTAAATTGAGTAACACTAGGCTTCCCACAAATACCAGAACTCCAGCTACTAACAGAGATCTTAGAAAAGTACCATTCATCTGGAATAATAACACATTTTTGAAATAAAAGTAATATAAAATACAAAAATATTATTACATTTTTTCATAGCTGAATGTCATGCCTATATCAAAAGTGACTTTGCCTTAAAGTTTGTGGAAAAATAACTAATCGTCTCAATTCAACAGTTAAAGAGAGGGCTATTATCTAGCGATATGTCAGAGTTGTCATGGTTACACACCTTTTTATACCATAGTCATTTTGAATAGTGTGAATGACCCACTAATAACAGGATACTGTTGTTTTGAGGAGTGTGGGTAACTCCAAAACACAGACTTCTAGAAGTGTACTTTATTTTGTTTATGTTGTCCTCAAACATGAAAGTGGCGACTGAGTTATGATTTTCAGTAAGCTTCACAATTAAGACCAGATATTATACCATCCATTTAAATGTTGAGGTCGTATTTATAATTGAATGCTATTCTCCGTACGCGAAATATGTAGTCTTGTTTACCACATTCTGTACGCTTCCTGTGGCATGCCCTTTGACCTCTAGCTCCTTCAATTCAAATTTAAAATGTAGACATGCAAAGTAAACCCTCTAGAATAACTCACCATTCTTTCAATTCGATCCACAAAATGTTGAAAACGAGTGCCCAAACTTCAAAACAGCTAGTTATATAATCATTTTTGCGAGGGATACAGGAGAATAATCAAGTCTAGCTCCTATCAATGCCGGTGTCGGCAGTGTGTGTGTGTGTGTGTGTGTGTGTATGTGTGCCCAAGTACTTCTTGACTGAAGATGATAGTACCTAGCACAACTCTTATGGTATGCTTATGTGCAGTTGAATTTAGCTGCATCAGTGGCAAACAGTACCTTCTTTCTCCTTTTATAGCCGGCTATTTTTTTCCTTACGTTAAGGTGCTCCTGACTTATTATTTACTTATGTGATGTTCTATCAGTTTATTGTGCGCTAAATTGCTGAAATGCGCTCTAAAATGGTCTCCGGAAAGTTGGTGACAAACACTGCCAGCCGACATTTTCCACTTGTCGTGAAATAAGTCCCCAGCTATGCCCTTTACATGACCTCCTCACTTAAGTCAATTGTAGATGGTGATGGAGGGATCATTTGTGAAGCTGAAAGGACCATAAACCAGATGTGTATCTCACTCACAATAATTCTTCTGTACTACTATAAAACTCAACACTCTTTGCAGTACAAAATTAAGTTTGTCCAACGGGGATTTTGGAGGGTGAATCATTGCTTTGTGAGGATGATATCACTTTTTTGTGGGTGATATCACTGTTTTTGAGTGTGGTATCACTTATGTCACATGACAGTTACTTTGTATCTATGATACAAACTATTAGCGTGGTGTTTACTACATGTAAAATGGCAAAGCTAAGTTAGTATGAAACTGAATTAAGATTTGGACAGATATTCATCTATTGTAATATGAATGTCAACTTAAATTACTTTATTCTATCTCAAGAAAAAAAAACTGTGCCCACAATGAAAATAATATGAGCTCAATTGATACTAAACATGTAGTCTCATAACTATCTTTTTTTGTATACTACACGTGTAAGGTATAACTACTCTTGGATTAACTGAAAAGTCACCAAATAGAGCTTTAATTAACATTGGAATAATATTACACAAATGCACTGTAAATATTAAACTGTGATATGAAAATGACAAATTTAGTCAGCTAACTATGTAACAATTCAATAGTATATTAATATAATTAAATGATTTTTTCTATACTATATTAAACTATCATTATATTTTTTGAATGCATTGTAGTATGAATAGAATACTATTACAAGACGTTTCAGCTCGGTGATGCCTTCCACAAGTTTGTAAGGAGGCTTCACGAAGCCTAAAAATTTTATAGTCGTTTACTATCCATACTACAATAAGTTAAAATATTGATAATTATGTTTAATAAAGAGCAGTAATATTCAGAATGTCTATATTCATTAAATTAGTGTCAATATCCATGCATACTGTATTCTTTAAATTAGTGTCAATATCCATGCCTACTGAATTCTTATCAATATTTAGTTCTTGCATAGTAAAAACCACTTATTGAGTCTAGTAATTCAACAATGCTGTGCCTTTTCCAACAAACCAAGTTTACACAATATTATTATTATTAGAGGTCTGTTCTAATCCTGGAATTACGTTATCTACCCACAAACATGCATGTATACATACATGCACACAGTGTCAGAGCCTGTATGACATCACGGCATGCTGACACAACAGTAATGATTGATCAATAAGTTTTACAAGTAGCAAACATTTTCCTTCAACTTTTCTAGACACACATCACATCAACATGTCTCATAAAACTAAAAGTTATTAGTAACTTGGCCTACTTTTATCAGTATAACTGCAGTGAAGTTGGGAGTAGCCCATTATAATTTAGCTAATCTAGCAAAAGACATATAACCTATTTCCTTTTAAAAGTACACTGCAGACCAATAGCTATTGTGACTACACTACTCACCTTTAACTTCAAGAAGAAAATATATTTTCGTCACGCACGGAGACTTGAATGCGGAAACTATAATTTGGAATCCCTTTTACTGTATAACACTATTATTATTGGCGGGGGAATTAATTTGGCGAGTTTAGGGATTCCAGGAAGCCCGCTAAGTAGTAGTTTTGATAACCTTCTACCTCCATGTGGTCCCTGGATTTCCTGTAGTTACTAGCTAGCATGTCCCTGTACAGTTATTTCAAAAAGCCCACCAACCAGCCACTACTCCCCAGGCCTAGATAGCAGATAGAGGAGGCAGCCAACAAGTCTGTGGCAAGAAAAGGCACCTATCAGACCTACTTTGATGAAATAAGAGCAAGGATTGGAAGATATGCAGCAGAAAGTGTTTTGCTGTTACCAATGTAAAAAAAAAAAATTCTTTTTGGAAAATGTATTAAAGCCAAAATATTTACCCTCCAATATGAACTCCAGAATGGAATAGCCAAATATTTTACCGGCCAATATTATAACATGTTATACAGTATGTACGGGAAGCCAATTTCACCTTTGACCTCAACGAGCGCATTTTTTTCCAGTTAGTTATTCCTTAAAACTCGAACCGTAGCGAATGAGCAGCTGAACTGGATGGGTACAGTCCACATTCTGGGTTAAGGTAATAAGACACAGCAGCACTTGAAGATTCTCTACACACGTCAGATTGCATTTCCACTTATTATTAAAGCTCAGACTCGTAAAGTAAGCCAGAACCAAATATAGGCACAAGTATTATTATAGAGTTCAGGAAACAGAGATATGACATAAGGAACATTACAATTACTTGTTGTATGAGTGTTACTCCAGTGACATCATATTGTGGTACCTGAACAAAACTGTTTTATGAAATATTTAACTGTTTTTTCATCTTTTCCATTGTCTATTCATTATTATAACTTTACAATTTACATAAAGTACAAAAATAAACCCAAAATGTGTTTATTAAATTTTTGTGGCTAATTGCTAGGCAACTTATTTTGTGGCTGTCCAAATCTATAACTCACAAGCAACAATATGATGTATTGTTGTTGGATAATATCCTCAGTAGTTAATTAATTTACATGACTTTTCTATCATCTGCTTGAAAAAAAATTCACCAGTGAAGGATTAAGATTTAATTAAATACACCCAATTATTATATTTATTACAATAGAATTGTGATTACATATGCAACTCATATGAAAAAAAAAATTGTTGTGCAATTTTACAGCCTACGCGACATGAAAGTTACAAAATTTGGACTCGAAGAGTGTGGCAGAAGCAGAAGGTGAGTGAATCAAACTCAAGCAGGGGTGGCGTCCACGGTCGGGCCAATTGTGCCAGGCCCCGACCACTTTTTGAGGCCTCAACTTAATTAGTAGGTGTGGCAATATCAATATTATTGAATTTGTATATTTATGGGTGTGGCACATTGAGAAATTTATGTTACTACATGGTTCAATGGCTTCCATGGTTTCCGTTGCTCTATGGATTCTGTTTTTACTGTCAGTGGCTGCTGGCTTCCACTGTCTGAGATTTAAAACATTTTTATTACTTTACCATAAATCATCATCACTGAGCTAAATTACTTGTGATAATATATAGCATCTATACATTAAATTTATAATATTAAACATAGTTAGCTGGCCGATACAAATACAATTACATTTGTAGATAGTGCAGTCCTGTATATGCATATTGACAGCAGTAATTACTTTCACTTCCTGTCTTCATTGGCCACATCCACTTTCTGACCTAGCCACTGAAGCTGAGTGCTATTTCAATTGCTTTACAAGTGCTATTGATCCTTAACCCTTTCCTTCCGAGAGCTGCTTTAAAACGTTCCAAGACCGGGTCGGCTTCTTTGATTTTTTATAGACACTTAACAAATAGCTAGTTAGATGCTTAAAATTTGAAATATATGTTCCCAGAGCATTACAAAAGCTAGGAAAATTGTTTACAGACCAGTTAGCTTCAAGAGCTTTTCACAAATTTTGTGTTTGTGCCAAGGCCGGTCACAGATTTTTACCGCGGTCTCTATGAAAAATTATATAAAAAGTTACCTTGGTCACAGAAGCGTTTTAGATGGCTTAGCTTTCTCTAGAAGCATTGTAGAAGAAGTAAAAAATGAATTTGAGCCCGTGGGAACTTGGTATTATATCAGACTCGCCGCTTGTTTTCTTTTGAACACTACGTGGTTGAACGCTTCGTCTTCTCTGAATTTTATAAATTAGCCATTGCTATATAGACTTGGTATTTCATAATATGCTATTGGAAGCATGTGACTTCATAGGACAAAAGTGTAAGCATAGTCTGACATTGGACAATTAAAAAAATTTTTTTTTGCTCGATCATATTCAATATGGATTCAATGTGTGTGTGTGCGCATACGTGCCTACATAATGTATACATGCATATTATTGGGATAGTTCAGTTTTCTTATAGAGTGTGACAAGTATCGTGTTGTTAAATTCGATGTCTATATCTTGTCAGCAGCTGTTGAAGCTAACAATGTGCTTAGTGTATGGCTTCACCACATTCTGTAATGGAACACCTAGCTAAGAGAAAAATATTATTCTTTATGATGAAACACCAAGCTAAAATATACTATTGGAAGAAGTTGCGAAGTCTATTATTGATTCCACAAACAAGCTGATAGGCTGGCAGGACTCTAGTGTTTTGGCGGACCTTTCTGTTTAAGTATATGTTCTTCTGTTCATGAGCAGTTTATCGTGACATTTGACATGTGATCATTAGGATTGTTGATACTGGGCCTGGTGAATAGTTTTACCTGTACACAGAACTGAATATTAATATTGAATGAAGGCATATTTACCAACTGTCCTGGTTATTTTGCCAGGACATCTCAGATTTTCTGTGCATATTCCATGTCCCGCCCAATTTATTGTACAGGGAAAAAAAAGATGATTCCTTAACAAGAAACCAACTTTAATTCTATTCTCATCTTGACAATTCCTTGAGGTTTCCTTGTATATTAATTATTTCTGAAATGTGATGTTTCATTGCTTAGGATACATCAGGAATAGGCACAATTCGGTTGTTAGGAATCATCCAGTATTCTTGACATTTCCATTTGTTTCTGGTAATTAATTATAAACTTTAAGGATACACGAGAAGTCATGATGCTGTATAGGTTCATTACTACGTAATACAATTTCTGGTTATTTTATTTATTAGCTTTCATAGTAGATTATAACTATAAATAGTCAAACGTTTCGACCCGTAGGTCTTCATCAGTTGACAAAAAAACACAATACTGAAAATGACAAAAAAAACAAAAACCACAGTATTGTGTTTTTTTGTCAACTGATGAAGACCTACGGGTCGAAACGTTTTGACTATTTATAGTTATAATCTACTACGAAAGCTAATAAATAAAATAACCAGAAAACGAGAAGTCATGATACATAAAAATGGGAATTGTCAAGATTAACTCTAGGAATTCTCTCCCTTTCTATATATTAATTGTCTTAATTACTTTTACTGAGTTTCTATATTTCACGGAGAATTTTTTTTAATCATTGACTGAAAATAGTAGAAATGGTACAATTACAAAATGTAAATGCATGAATGTGGTGTCACACAAACCAGCAATTAGTTAATGTTATAATGTTCTTATGTGATCTGTAGAAGAATCAGTTCTTTTTGGCATTCCTCAGGATGGCATTCTTCAGGACTGCATTTTTCAGAATAGCAACTTCAGTTTCATTAATATTCTGTACTTCCAATACTATTCACTAACATAAGAGGTTTAGCCTGTATAACAATTAAATAATTGTATATACAAATCATAAAAATGTACAGTATATAAACACATATCACAATTAGTTGCATTACTTTCACATTTATTATACTAGCCAGTAGCCACAATCAATTTTTATAGTCTTCACAAGTACCTTCTACAAAATTTATAAAAGTGATAAATTATCATGGTAAAACTTCTAAGATGCCCTTTCGTTATTAATACTTGCAATACCATCATTACCACAATTAGAATGGACTCACTATTTTAAATTACACATTTCAACCAGAAAATGCATATTTTACCCACAAGTTGGATGATACTTCACCCTACAATTTTGATGACACTGTACCAACCAGTTAACTACACTGTACCAACTAGTTTGACATCACACTTTACCATCTATAAATATACTATATCAACATAATTATATATTGACATAATTTATCAACACACGTATTGACATACTTTACCAACACACCTATATAGAGTATAGACAAACTACAGTGAAACCTCTCTACGAAAGCCATGCTAAGGGGCAAGCCTTTTGACTGTGTAGAGAGTTTGGCTGCTTTTAGAGGTTATTTGGTATTGCAGTATATCTTTTTGTTCTATTCATGTTGGCTGTTGTTGAGAGCCAAGTTGCTTTTCTGAGTACCTTTATAGAGAGGTTTGATGGTGTCCATCACTAATTACCAACAAATCTCTATAAACATTCTTTACTAACATACGTAATGGCACACTTTACCCATACATGTATAGACAAACTTCATGAACACACTTTACCCACACACGTCTGAACTCACTTTACCAACACACCTATATACTTTACCAACTATGAATATAATTTACCAACACAACCAATGGTGAATTTTACCAACACAACTAACGATACACTTTACCAAACAAAACGGCTTTGCACTCTACCAACACAAGTAATGGCACACTTTACCAATACAACTACACTTTACCAATACAACTACACTTTACCAATACAACTGCACTTTACCAAACATAACCAATGGTACAATTTACAGAACACAACACTTTACCAAACACAACTACATTAAACACAACTATACTTTACCAAACACAACTATACTTTATCAAACACAACTATACTTTACCAAAAACACAACTACACTTTACCAAAACACAACTGCACTTTCCAAAAACACAACTACACTTTACCAAAACACAACTACACTTTCCAAAAACACAACTACCTTTACCAAAACACAACTACACTTTACCAAACCCAACTACACTTTACCAAACCCAACTACACTTTACCAAACCCAACTACACTTTACCAAACCCAACTACACTTTACCAAACCCAACTACACTTTACCAAAACACAACTACACTTTCCAAAAACACAACTACACTTTACCAAAACACAACTACACTTTACCAAACCCAACTACACTTTACCAAACCCAACTCTTTACCAAACACATTTACCTACAAAGACAACCAATAGTACACTTTACTAAACACAAGTACAAGTAATGGTGCACTTCACCAATACAACTGCACTTTTCCAATACAACTGCACACATCACACTTTACCAACACATTACACCTTACCAACACACTACACCGTACCAACACACTGCACCGTACCAACACAGTGCACCTTACCAACACAGTGCACTTACCAACACAATACACCTTACCAACACACTGCACTTTACCAACACAATGCACTTTACCAACACAATGCACTTTACCAACACAATGCACTTTACCAACACACTGAACTTTACCAACATACTGCACTCTACTAACAAGTGGAGGCCACCTGATATCTTGCTGGTAAGAAGTTAATGACATTATTAGCAGTTTTAGCAGCATGTGACTGCTTTTCTGAACATTAGTTATACATTATAAGACTAGTTACAAGCATTTCAGTACTTTAAAAGTACTTCTAACTTTTGGTAATAAGGGATATGCTCAAATACAGTACAAGTATTTTCTACTCAATTTACCTAAAGGATTTGAGTACTTTATGAGTACTTTATGACCTGTATTAAGTTTGCTTTAAGCACAAGTACCAAAATACTTATCAAACACCACTAATAGTGCACTTGACCAATACCACTGTACCTAATTACAAAATAACACTAATGGTGTACTTTAGTTAACTAATGATAAACTAAAAAAACCCACAATTAACCAGTTTAACATACAGTTGCTTTTGCCAGAATAAATTTTATAGATTAATAGCTCCATAAACATACGTGTTTAGACCTCTTAAGTAATGTCCTACATAAAAATGACACCATCCCCATAATTGTGAGAATATTTTCTTATCTGGTCAAACACTTAAAAAATGTAACTCGTATTGAGTTAGCTATCATCTAATTTTCTTTAATTATACAATCTAATTACAGATAAATTTGAAGTGGACATAACAGATCTTATTCAGGAAAGATTGAGCAGTTCCATTAAAACTACAGTATTGGCCCAGTATGCAGGCTTTTCCGAGTGACTACTTCAATGGTATGTGAATGAGAGGCCTGTAGGACCCACAAATACTGTATTTAATGTCAAATACGATGGACTTAATTCATATCTGCGATTCAAACACGATGTTAATCAGATTATGCTGAAAGTGAATGGCACTAAGTGGAAAGACATGCTAAAATTACCTAGTGCTCAACAAACACCCAGTCTTTTTGGATCCTCTAAAGCTTTCGTCAACAAAATGGTAACCAAAGTAGGAAATGGAAATATTCTTTCTGATGTCAAGACTACTACTGACTCTCTATCTGATATGTATGTTCATCGATTTCTATCACATGATAAACACAAGCCTACAAACAGAAAGTTTAGACCAGAAATAATTCATTTAGGTCAAGACAGGAAACAAACAGCAAGCCCAAAAAGTCACTATGTCCCTCAAAACTCGATCTTGTCTTCACAGAACAACTTGGTCCCTGATAATAACAAAGAAAGTGGTAGAAAATTCCTAAAAGAAGTAATTCGTTTAGGACAGAACAGGAGACTAAAAAGTGCAAACAATCAGTGGAAACACCAACCTGCACATGGTCAATCTCTAGAGGAGAATATTCATAATAATATTGTTCCAGAAAACACTATTTCATCAACTCCCACACCAGATTGGAGTGAGTTCAAACTAAGCTATACTATAACAAATTCATCAATTTACAACCACTAGAAACAAACTTGTGATGATTTTAAAACAATAAAGCATTATAATGTCTCTTAAATAGTTTTGTATTAATTTTGAAATTTAGGTGTATCATAAAGTTTAATTAGATTGTATAGTAGAAAAATAATGTTAAAGGTCATATAGTTGTATCAACATTAATATTCACTACTTTTCACATGATGGATACATATTATAGCGCTCACATACATATGAACATACCAACATAAACAAATACACATGCACATTACATATACATACATACATGCCATCCAAGAGACCATAATTTTATACTAGGAATAATTGCTAACTATATAAAATGAAATTTCATCTGCAGGAAATGCCAAAGCATTGCATAATATATAAATGTATGACTATATTACATAGTTTATTAATAATACTAGCATAATCTTTACAAGTAGAGGTAAACGGCAAACTCCAGAAATATCTCCATTAGATGAAAGTTCCGTATGACGCAAAAGTCACATTGAAGTGTGTTTCTCCAACTGCCAAACTACTTACTTTCATTAACACTACTTTAGACTTGGACCAAAACTTGTGGAACAGACTTTCTCCTGATATGTCTCCAAATCAATACTTATCACAAAATAGCTATAAGCCTACTAGCACTAAACATAGACCAAAAATAATCCATGACAAGATGCAGCAAACTAAGCTAAAAGATCACTATTTACGTCTAGACTCAACTCTTTCACGACAACAGCAAACAGACCCTGGGATAAATGATAGAAATTATGTCACATTATTTGTTCCAAAGAAAACTCCTTTTCCGACTACTCCACTAAATTTTTGTAAGTTGAAATAAGGCAATAATTACAAAATTTTATTTTAGCAATAATGTGCAATATTTACAAAATTACTCTGATGCCATAATTAGAGTAGCAACAATTTGTTATTGTACAATTGAAGGGTTATAAACTCACAGTTACGCTCTGTTTTAAAAGCTACTGAAGTACTATTGTTAATAAATTAAACTAGTTCAAGTTACCAAAAAACCCTCATATTTACATCCTGTGTACAGTGTATTGTTGACCCCCACATTACAGTATTTAACTTAACATAGCTAGCTACCATCAAACTTCTTTAGGTCTTCATATTATAATCTCCAGCTTTCTGGACCAAGCGCAGATGCTGCGGATTTAGTTGTAGCTAATGGTAAATTTACATAGCTAGAGAGCAGAACAAACCTGTTGTTGTAGAGACATTTCGTAGAACACACTGATTCTTACGCACATAAGTATACATAGTACTTCTAGCCTAGTAAACAATAAATTATTAGTAATTGTTACCCCAATAAATGATCCAATAACAAATACCTCACTCTTGCTAACACTTAATAAATCCATCATAACGAGACACACGGCTTATGGCAGCAAGACATTCATTGTGTATGAAAAAATCTGTTTATGACAAAATTGACATTACCATTGGAATAATTGACAAATAGCCTATCATTACCGAGCTTGACTTGTCATTGCAACAAAACTTAGAAAGGAGAAATTCAACTACCTCTTCAAATTGAGATAGTGTTATACATGTAATTGAATGACTTTTATTTTTCAACATTTCTATAAGTATAAAAATAAGTAAATCAGTATAAAACATTATACATATTCAGTGAGTATAACTTACGAAGTTTCTTGCATGAAGTATTAATGAAGTCATTATAGCTAGGGCACTCGTGTTCCTGCCACTACAGTAGATACGCATGAATGCATACTTGTTAATCTATTTATGTATGCATGTATATGTATCTGTTTAAATGTATATATCCGTTTAAATGTATGTATTTATGAATGTATGTACATGCTAGCACTGTTTTGATTATTAAACGTAAAACAAAAATTAATTACAGTGAGATGAAAAACATTTTAGATAGCTATCTGTTGTAAAACTATAGCTAAAACAATTATTATGTGTTATCGACATTTTGCCTGTGACTCATGCAAGTGAGAATACTTAAAGTATAGTTAAATTAGTCAAGACTTGCTAGTCTCTATTGATCAACTACTCATAGTATTCTTGCTCAATTAAGACTCCGTCATAAGGTTAATAAAAACTTACTGCGGCTGACTGAGTTTGTTTTTTTTCTTCAAAACTATATAAATGTCATGTTAGAGGGATTAAAACAGGAGACTAATAAAACTCTAAACACAAAATAGCTAAGTTAGTGCTGAAGATACAATACAAAAAATTGTTACGAAAAAGTGATTGAATAAATTGAATACTTGTGTATAATCACCATAAAACAAAATAAAAGTGCCATAATCAATTTAAGCAACCAAAACTAAAACTAAAATTGAAGAATTTTTTGATATCCCTAGTAGAAAATATTAAAGCACCACCCACAGCCAAATATATAATGAAGAAATAAAACAGACTGAGAGTTTAAAATGGTAAGTATATAATTTTGTAACTTCTAAAATTGACTCATGCCTCTGAATATATGCTACAGGTAAAATAAAATTGAGCAAATTTTGAGAAAAATGGAACTGGTCAATCATTAGAACCCTGTCCATTTATGTAAAAGAGAAGCAACATAGCTACTACCCCTATATACACATGCTTATGCAGACTAAGTCCATTATCACACACTTTATAAACAGAATTTTTGTCGGGGAGGGAGAGTCTTAGTGTACTTAGCCACACCCACTTTTGTAACCTACAATGTTTTGATGCACATCTTTACATACTGATCCGTAAGTGGTCCTATGGACTAAATGGCTCAGTTTTGATAGTGTATGGGGAGACTCAAGCTCAGGGGGGTGGGGAGAGATCCCTCTCTGTATGGAACCCTGATAATCTAGACCTGAGAGCATCTTGTTAATCTTGCTCATTCTCCAATCAAAATTACCCAACTTACTTCTCCCATTTCAATTCTTTCTTGTCTTTTAAGCTTCTTTTTCTGTAAACTTTCAGACATGCAATATTGGCCCTAGTCTTGACAATCTTGCCATTCCTTGACAACATATACAAACCCTTACCCATACATCTATTGACGATGTATGGTGCTAGCCATGTAGGCTCAAGCTTGCCACCTTTTCTCTGCTTCTGAGCAGTATTCTCCAGAAGTACCTCTGTCCCTACGTTTATAGTAGCCACTTCATGTTTTCAATCATAGGTATTTTTTTTGTTTTTCCTGTGCTTTAGTATATTGATATCAACTTCATTGAATACTTTCTTTCTTGATTCAAGTAAGGATTCCATGACCTCATCCAGCTTCTCTTCATCACCATTTTCTTCCTTACATGCTTGGAGGCTATCACTGTCAATGGGTAGCCTCATATCTTGCTGGAAAAGCATGTAGTAAGGTAAATATTTTGTTGAACCTTGAAACGATGCCTGATAACCCCATGAGTAGGGCCTGCCGGATTATGCTCGAAAGTTTTAGAATTATTCTTTTTTTTTATTCTAAAAAATTGGAGTTATTATTCCAAAAGAATAGTATATTATTCTAGACATTTTCGTATTATTCTAGACATTTTCGTATTATTCTCTTATTATTCCAATAGAGATAAGTGAATATAGAGTTGGTACGTTATGAAATAAATGAGTAAAACTATCAGTTTCTTACTGAATTATCAATTTGAAGGATTGTATATAGTTAGCTAATCTTACAGTGAAAACCTTGAACATCTGTAAAAAAATGTTCAAAAAACATGCTCTACTGCAGCTGAAAAAAAGTTCAAATCTTGAGAAACCTTACAAAACATTTGGGGGAAATTATAATTACGGCATTAAAGAATTTTAATATGCTCGGCTGTGGATCCACAGGTCGGCTGGTAATAATATACATTTTATGTCGATTCTAATGCAGTATGATTTAATGTTGTGCAGTATGATTGTTGAGTGGCTCAAGAAGAGAATCTATTTAGCATAATTCTCGATATGACTTGCTGACTCTGAGCCTAAGCTGACAGCTCTCCCAGTATTTCAAACTTGCTTTTTTTCATTTTGGAAATTCAATAACAGAGTAGCCAACACTAACCCAGCTGCTTTAATTAAGTAATGAAGATCTACCTCATAACCATTATTTCTACACATGTTTATGTCCTTTGTTGTAGAAGAAAAATAGAACATAAAAAGTACTACTGATTTTCTTTCATAATTAAGGATTATATGGACTGATTTTTCTCATTTTCCCTTTATTATTCTCCTAAATACCTTATTATTCTAAAATTATTCCACTATGCTATTACATGTCTATTATTCCAGAAAAAATGCTAGCATAATCTGGCAGGGCCTACCCATGAGTACGCAATCAATTTTGTCATCATCCCAATCACTTTGCTCTTCATTACTTAGCTTTGCCAAACACTGACAAAGAGTTTGGTTTAAGCGCTCAGTTAGCCCGTTGGTCTATAAAAAGAAAATTGATTTTTTAATATGGAAACTAAAATGATTGTTAAAATGTATCTGAAATTAAATACCGTTGCTATATTGTTGTCAGGTGTAATAACTTGGCAAGTGTGCAATAACACTTGCCCGGTATTTAAAATAGTTAAAGCATGAGCGCTTAGTGCCTAGTACATTTATCGCACTCAGTCCTCGGGCCTACGGCCCTCGGGCTGTCGTGCAATAAATCGACTAGAAACTAAGCGCTCATGCTTTAACTATAACTTAAAGTATACTCAATTTGTAATTCGGTGGTGATTCTTAATTTCTACATACCTTTTGTCCATGGCTGGATGTAAAGCTATAAGCTATAATAATTTTCACTTTTTGAAGCAGAAAATTCCTTTTATGGTAACATAACAACCTAGAATGTGAATTTTATATATATTTTGCATTTTGGAGTATAAGAGATTTATTGTGCATGTATTTCTAAGTTTCGGCAACCTTTACAGTATATCAAATATTTATTAATTTACCTCAGATAAAAATGAACAATAATATGGTCACTTAGGTGGTGTCATGTGATCGTTGTCAGCGCCAAAACAAGCTGAAGAAGTCAGTAGGTACACTCCACCCTATTCCAGTCAAATCCAAGTTATTCTACCAAATGGGAATGGATTTAATTGGCCCACTTCCTGAAACCACACAAGGGGTAATAAATATATAGGTACAGTAACAGACTATTATTCGAAGTGGGCAGAAGCAGCCCCTCTTCCATCGAAGCATGGAGTTGGAATCTCCAAATTCATTTATTCAGTAATTTTTTTGCTATTCTTTAAATATGTTAATTAGCTACAGTTGTTGTTTTTTCTTCATAGGTAATGTGTCAATTTGGTTGCCCTCATATTTTGATTACTGACCAGGGAAGGGAATTTATTAATAGATTGTCCAGTGAACTCTTCAAAAAGTGAAAATTATTATAGCTTATAGCTTTACAGCCATGGACAAAAGGTATGTAGATTCAAATAGTACAAGTGGTAATTTCAATTGTATAATTAGAGGGTTTTCTATGGAACGTTCCACTGTACAGAGAGTAAACACATTTTTATATAGAGTAATATAAAATCTTGAAATTATAAGTGATATTCTTGTTAAATAATACTGCAAACATAATATAAAATGCTATAATCGTATAATCATCAATATATAGTATCTAAACTTTCTTGATTTCTCCACAATTGATTGTTTCTAAAACAAGGAATAATTCAATACTTCCTATATTTTCATGTAGATCATTACAGTCTGTTTCTATTTACTTAAATAATAAACCATACTTTAATGTAATGATGTTAAATTATTATTTTAAATAATACAGAAAGTGACTCCTATGAGTGTGTGAGAATGCAGAAATTATTGTAGGTATTCGCTGAAGGCACCAAGTTCCCTATCACAATTGAATTAAATATACGGCTTCTTAAATAAATTATTCGCATATATTTTCACATTATTTATCTAATTTCAAACATTCCAGGCCTGTAGTATTTTCTTGACACAATGCCATCTGTTTTGTGTAGCTACTCCAAAGTGACTCTGATCAGGAGTGTTTCATACAATTCTCCTTTGCTTTTCCATATCTTCTACAATTAATGTTGGACTTATTGGATTTGGACTTTGATCCAATAGCCAATCAATAAAATATTAAGAAATGAATAATGCTCTAAGTAATTTGAACTAGAATCATGTGGAGATTGCTATGGCTATGGAAGTAATATTTCAAGCTTTTGTCTTCAATAAATTGTGACAGAATCCAAGGTTAACTTGCTGTCAAGTACACAACTGTAGATTTAGAATAATCAATCTTATAGCTGTGTCATCTAGATGATTAAGTCTTCATCTAATGTTAAATTAAATGAATCTTGGATTAGCTACTCAACTTCATAAACCTTATCATGAAAGAAATCTTCATAAAGCAGTTAGCTTCATTGCTCATGTTAAATACATAATGTTATTACAAAAAAAATTTTTAGACAATGATAGCTACTCCTCTCCGATATATAGTAGTATAAATCGCCTCGATCAACTTAAAAAAACTTTGCCCACCACCTCAGGACACTCTTCCTACTCTTTTCCAACCCCTGTATATGTTCTGGGTAAGCGTGAGCACACGAGAAGGAGAACGCACACGAGAAGGAGAAAGCACAAGTATTACCAACACTTCCATTTCAATCGGCTGCGAGGGTACCCAAATTTACGGCGGGATACCAATATTTCCGGAAATATGGGTACGCCGGGATACCCAATTTTATATTTCCACGACAACGGTCGTCAAGATTCTTTGCTAACGAAAAGATAATTTCTCTCTATCTAGTGAGCGCTACTCCAACAGGTTATGGGCCCAGGCTCTACATGCTGATCTAATTGAGTTGTAGCGTAAGTTTACCGTGACTGATTACAAGAAATGGCCGATCCAAAGCTGACGGCGATCGTCCCGCTCAAAGGGGAAAACTATCCCACGTGGAAGATTCAATGCCAAATGGCCCTAATGAGAGAGGGTCTGTGGCGGTCACAGGTGAAGAAACCGCTCCTACTAGAGGTGGTGAGAGTGAGTTAGCAAAATTTGCATCTAGAAAGGATCGAGCACTTGCCTCTATTGTTCTGGCTGTGGATCCTTCTCTTTTGTATTTGATTGGAAATCCAGAAAATCCTGTTGAGATTTGGAAGAAGCTTACTGATCAGTTTGAGAAGAAAACATGGGCCACTCGTTTTGACTTGCAGCGTAAGCTTCATTCTTTGAGACTGAGAGATGGTCGTTCGGCACAAGAACACATCAAATCCATGATAGAATTGTTTGATTCCCTATCAGTAGCTGGGGAGACAGTTAAGGATGAGGATAGAGTTGTCTACCTCCTGGCAAGCCTGCCAGACTCGTATAGTGTGCTAGTGACTGCACTTGAGGCAAATAAAGAGGTCCCCAAGCTGGAGACTGTTATTGAACGCCTTCTGCATTGTGATGTAGTAGCCAGCTACTCCCCCACACTTACAAAACACCCACTACCATTATCACTTAGTTTGTTAACATGCGCTTATCTTAGTTGTTTTTGTAAGCCAGCCAGACTGGTACCTCAATTCAGACTATTCATTGTTCATGTTCATTCCCACGCCACGATGCATACATACATGTGACTGTATCATTCTCATGCACTGGGCATGCCCGGGGAAATTGTCTATATAATATTGGCTCCCCTGAGTGTGCCCCAGTAGTTGTACACTTGGTCTTAATTCTCATGATCTTAACTTAGACTTAAACAATCTAAGATTGGGGTTGTGGGAAAGCATTAGAAAGCTGGACTAATTGTTCAACTCTGGTGGCGGCAGCATGCCCTTGGCCCCTTCTCGCTACTCTCCTGTTACCACATGCATGAAGAGCGAAAATTCCAGGAGAAGAAACCTGTCAGCTCTACTCGAGAAAATGCAATGACGTCTCGTGGTTTCTCCAAGAGTAGACCCAGAGCAAAGTGTTTCCACTGTGGAAAATATGGCCACATCAAGAAATATTGTAGAGATCTCAAGACAGAGAAGGAGGGTCACAAGGAGAAAAAGGAACGATCTTTACATCTCGGAATGCGACTGTGTAGGTTGCACAGGAGGACTCAGATAGTGAGGATGAAGTGCTAATCACCATAGATGACAAGATGTTATGTATGACAAATTCCCATGAGCAGACTTCATGGATCATAGACTCTGGAGCCACGACACACATGTGCCACGAAAAACAGTCTTTTGTCAACCTATACCAGCTCGAGAATCCTATTGATGTGGTGTTAGGAGATGGGCGATCGTTAACAGCTGTTGCAAGAGATGTAGTGTTAAACATGATGCTTCCTAGTGGCGAGTCCAAGTCAAGTAAATTATGCGATTTTCTGTATGTACCCAAGTTGTCATATAATCTGGTTAGTGTGACCAAAGTAACTCAAAAGGGTAAAACTGTGAAGTTTACGAAGTCTGCTTGCTATATACTTGACAAAAGCTACAATATGGTTGCCAAGGTTACAAAAGTAGGGAATCTATATCAGCTCAAGTATGAATCAAACTATGAGCGAGCTAATTTTGCTGAGAGAGCAGACTCGAAAGAGGACCTGTGGCACAAGAGGTTCGGACATTTAGGAGTCAGAAGCCTTCAACAGTTAGCCCACAATATATAAGGTGATGGATTTGACTTCGATGTATCTTGCAAACTTACATTTTGTGAAACCTGTCCATACGGGAAGCAGCATCACACCAAGTTTACTTCAAGTAGCACAAGAGCAGGTGAACCTCTTGAGTTGGTGCATAGTGATTTGTGTGGCAAGATGAATGTTAAATCTGAAAGTGGGGCTGAGTACTTCCTGTCTTTTATTGACGATAAAACTCGTTATATGTGGATATGTTTTACATCGTAAGAATCAGGTTTATGAGAAATTTCGAGAATGGAAAGCTGCAGTGGAAAAGTCGACAGGGAGAAAAGTTAAAGCCATCCGAACAGACACTGGGAGAGAGTTTACGTCCAGAGAATTTGAGTCATACCTGACGACAGAAGGAGTTTGCCATGATCTTACTATTCCAAACATTCCGGAGCAGAATGGCGTCGAAGAGCGAATGAATCGCACACTTGTTGAAATGGCACGGTCAATGCTTGTAAACTCTAAGTTACCATGCTTTTTTGGGGCAGAAGCTCTGTCAACTGCAACATACTTACGTAACAGAAGCCCTTCTAAGGCAGTGGCTGGTATGACTCCTTACGAAGCCTGGTCTGGGAGAAAGCTTCAAGTTGACGGATTAGGATTTTCGGATGTCAAGCTTATGTACACATTCCAAAGGAAGAGAGAAAGAAGCTGGATGTTAAATCCAAAAAGTGCATTCTGGTAGGATATGGTGGTACTACTAAGGGGTATAAACTCTATGACCCTCTCAAAGGAAAAGTATGTTATAGCAGAGATGTTATTTTTTTAATGAGCAAAAGTTTGGAATGGTGGAGTCTGGATCACAGGAATCTGAGGATCAAGTGGTTCTGGAGTATTCAGAAGAACCCTCTGAGGGAGTAGAATTTCGTATGGTGGGGTCTCCCATCATTGAGTCTTCTCAAGCTGAGTCAGCTACACTCGAGTTATCTGCACCTCCTCAAGTTGTGCCATCTTCTGTGACTCCATGGCGATCGGTGCGTGAGCGAAAGCCACCAAATTATTATGGCTTCGAGTGCAATTTGACCAGTGTGAAGGAACCGGAGTCAGTGACTGATGCATTCAAGAGTCAAGGGTGGACTCATGCCATGCAGACTGAAATGGAATCACTTCGTGATCATGATGTGTGGGATTTAGTTCCACTACCAGAGGGTCGCAAGACAATTGGCAGCAAGTGGGTGTTTTAAGTTAAAAACCAATGCTGATGGTTCAGTTGAAAGGTGTGAGGCCCGGCTAGTCGCCCAAGGTTACACACAGAGAGAGGGATTAGATTATAACGAGACATTCAGTCCAGTCGTACAACCAGAATCAGTTCGGTCAGTTACAGCTCTTTCTTGTCAGGAAGGTTTGAAATTACACCAGATGGACATAACGACTGCTTTTCTTAATGGTGATTTAGAAGAAACTGTCTATATGAATCAACCAGAAGGATTCGTTGCCAATGGTCAGGAACATCTAGTATGTCGCTTGAAGAAAAGTCTGTATGGACTTAAACAGTCCTCCAGGTGTTGGAATCTAGCGCTGCACTCACATCTCAAGTCAATAGGATTTACCCAGAGTGCAAGTAATCCATGCATTTATACTTCTGTGAGTAATGATCTGATTATTTTGGCTGTCTATGTTGATGACATATTGATAGCAGCAAAGTCTCAAGGGAAAATTGATCAAGTGAAAGCTGATATTGGAAGGAAATTTCAGGTGAAATACTTGGGTGAACTCCACTATTTTCTTGGAGTTAATGTGAAGCGGAACTCCGACACACATATGGATTGGCCAAAAGGCTTACACATAAGCAGTTCTCCGTAAGTTTGGTATGGAAAACTCAAAATCTGCCAGCACACCAGTTACTCCGGGAATCAAGCTGATTAAAAATGTGGCAAGGTTTTGTTCAAAGCCTACAATGGAGCACTGGGTTGATGTGAAACGTATTTTTAGATACTTGAGAGGCACTGTCAGTTATGGTCTTCAATATACAAAGGATGGAGATAATGCACCTATCTTAACTGGTTATTCTGATGCTGACTGGGTGGGAGACGTTAACGACTGCAAGTCTATATCTGGATATGTGTTTGTTATAAGTGGAGCAGTAGTCATTGGAAGAGTAGGAAACAGACATGTGTGGCATTGTCTTCTGCTGAAGCAGAGTATGTTGCCCTAGCAGGGGCAACGCAAGAAGCTGCATGGATGAGACAGTTGATGAATGACCTATGCCATGAGCAAGTAAGATCAACAGTGACTTATGAGGACAATCAAGCAGCTATTGCCATCTCTCAGCAACCACACTCTCACAGCAAAATGAAGCATATAATATAGACATTTGTTATCATTTTGTTTACGAGAAAGTCCAAGACAATACTATTGAGCTACAGTACTGTCGGACTGATGACATGATAGCCGACATCTTAACGGAAGAGCTCACTCATGAGAAATTCTCACGACTACATGCACTATCAGGATTGAAAGATCTGTCTGCCTTCACGTGAGAAGGAGTGTTGGAGAATCTGGACACACTTGTCAGACATAATCATCGAGTCACGTTTACTGTTATTACCACTTATAACATCATTATTATGTTTTGTGACTTACCTTATAATCACGTGATTTTTTCTTCTATGTGTTATATAATCTTTTGTATTGTGGTCGTCAAGATTCTTTGCTAACGAAAAGATAATTTCTCTCTATCTAGCAAGCGCTACTCCAACAATATATGTCAGTACAATGATATAGATCATAATCTTCTGTTCTTTCATCATAGGTGAGGCAAAACTTGGGCACAGGGCGACTGTCATCTCAGACACAAAAAGAGCATCACTGCATCAAACGTCAAGTTGGAAAAGATCAACAAGAATTTCCTAGAATATATACATTGTTTAGATGACAGTTACAGAAGAACAACACTATATATATACAAGTACACTCAAAAAAAATATTTTTTTTTGTAAAATAAAACACCAAAATTTAGTGTAATACACGAAATTATCTACGATCACAATAACCGCGTTACTTACGCATACATCCGGTAACATACACATACTATTACATACACAAATGCATGTCAAAAGTGAATGTCAAAGTGAAATTCTACTCAATAGGCTATACAGAGACCCAGCAGCCCACCCTAGATTATTGCAGGTGCACGAATATGTTCCACTAAAACAATACTTAACACAAACAATATTTTTGTTTGTTATTAGTGTATTTTACCACTGTTATGCATACACATTCTTAAAAAGAACATATACATATAGAAATGGTACTCAACTTACCCTGGCAATAACAATATCAAGTATATCCAACTGCAATACATCTACGCCAAGTTGGAACGGATCACCTGAGTGACTCCCATCAGTAGCACCACTAAAACACACAACAAATTAGTTGTTCAGCTGTTGTGAATTATAAACCCAACTAAATAATGTAATACACATACCATAAAAAGTTAGCCTCCCCTCCCACTACTACAAGTACATAAACAAATTTTGAATTTTTTTAATGTGGTAAACAATAACCAAATGCATCAATAAAGATATAATTCAAAAAGCAAACACACACACATGAACAATACACAACAATGTATTCTCAACTGTTGTGTATAGCAGACCCAACTAAATAGTGTACACAACATACTAAATGAAAAAACAAAACAAAACAAACAAACACACAAACAAATAATATGCAATACTGTATTTTCCACTATCGTGTATAGCAGACCTAACTGAATTGTGCACATACACAATCTAAAAGAATTAAAAACAACAACACATGAACAATATTCTACTCATGCAGATTACAAGGAAACAAAAATGTCTAACCCCATTACATCCACCCAAGTTAGAAAAGACCACCACGGAATCTCCACGGTACCTCACAAACACACAAACATAATTTGCTGATTAATTGTAACAATAATTATATCTTTTTATTACAATTGCTGTTCTATCTAAATCAAAGTAAACTTACTTGGGCCGCGGGGGCCCTCACCCCTGAGTAGAGGCAGAAGGGGAAAAAAGAAGAAATCAAGTTTTTGCTGTACTAAAGAAAGGTACTGTTGGTAATGGTCCCAATGGTCATACACTCAGAAAGGAATCACATCGACCAATCACTCAAGCCGGGAAATGGACACCAATACTCAATCACTCAACTAAGGCGAACACATGTAACGGACTCCAACACTCAGTATGGACGCCTACACTCACCCGAAGGCAATTCACAGGAATAAAAAACAACAACTCTCTACCATCATGGCGAATACCATGATGTGAACACACCACACACCTATGCCTATCCTTGCCCTTCACAGGGAAATGACCAAGCTCAAATTTAGTCTCCCACCCTGATCCACCTGAGGGGGGCGACTACGCCTCTTATGTCCTGAATATGAACCAATCAGAGCTTTAGTATGGCAATTCGCTGATTGACATAGCTAAACTCATCGGGCTTTTACTAGGTCTAACAAAAGACAACAAAACAAAGGCATTAAAAAATGAACACTCAAATAAACGGGAAAATATTCGCTTCCACCACTTCTTTGAACGTCGACCAATATTATAATAACCAATCATCTGATCTCCCCAGTGTACACCTCACATGAATTTTTTGATAATCAGGTAAACAGGAGGGGCAATTCACACTCAAACACTGTCCACCTTTTTGTGTACGCAAAACAGTAGGCTGCACGCTTTCCATTGGTTTGTTTATAATTGTCAAGTAGTTACAAGGGGGTCATAGGACAAATATTTACACACACCCTTATTTTGTTTAGATTTAGAAATTATTAGCGATTTTGGAAACCCCTTCCTGTTAGTCAGCATGGTGCCACAACAACCTATACCTTTCTGGGCTTAAAGTAAGAAATTCAGACATTACCCTTCCTTACCTGTGTAAATCTCTAGCCGATAGACATAACCATTCCTAGCATTGCTCAACACAAATGCCTTTGTACCCATCTTGGTAGGCTTGTCTTTCATGTATTGCTTGAATCCTAGGAAAAATCTAAGCCTTTCACTAGGTCAAGGACAACCCGACTACAGAAGCCAGTACTATCAGACATTACCCCTTCCTTACCTGTGTAAATCTCTAGCCGATAGACATAACAATTCCTAACATCGCTCAACACAAATGCCTTTGTACCCCTCTTGATAGGCTTGTCTTTCATGTATTGCTTGAATCCTAGGCTACCTTTGAACTATCATGGCCTCATCCAAGCTCAATTCTTTATGGGTGGTATATACAGACTCAAACTTGGGAAGTATAAGGTCAAGCAGCTTTCGTACCTCATAAAGCCTATCGTAATTTGGTACACAAGTAACCAAGGATGGTTCAATAGCATTTACATGGAAACACCTACACAGCTGATAAAAACGATCCCTGGGCATCACCCTCTTCACTGCAACCGGGGCAAGATCTTCATGCTTGGTGGACCAATACATTGCCAAACGGGGAAGTTTACATAGGCCCATTATCACAAGAAACCCCAGGTATGCTTTTATTTCTTCCTCACAGGTATCTATCCATTTATCTGGAATGATTCTTGCACCATAGGTATTAGCATTAGTCTGAGACACAAGCAAGTCCCAAACTTGGGCAGTAAAAAAATAAAAAAAGTAAAAAGCATCAAGAATAGTGCTCATTGGACTAACCACATTGTGAGCAGGGCCGGCCGGGTACACCATGATAAGCTATATAATGGGCAAAGTGTCCTTATTCTCCCATTTACCCATTACCTCCACAAGCCGACTTGCTGGATGGGTAGTCCGAGGCCACTTCCTACCGAGAGTAACTCCTAAACTTCCAGCAGAAGCTTGACCTCTTCTTCTTCCTCCCCTGGTTCCCCTGCTACTCAAGGAGGCCTCTTCCTCTTCATCGTCATCAGAAGAGTCTGGTCTTCCTCCTCTTCCTCTTCTACAAGTACATAAAAAATTTGAATTTGGTCAAATAAACCACCAACAGTAAAAGTGTACAATTCAAAAACTACTCAAAAGAAATACATAAAATACATAACATAGTGAAGCTAATTGGCGAGCGAGCGTAGCGAGTGAGACACTTACAGGGTTAACACAAATCGAAAATCGGGGATGTTTGTTTATTTATATATATGGACGTATGTATGTCATTTTGTACTTTGACCCTCCGTATTTTTGTGTTCGCTCCGCGTTCGACCCCGTCCCAAACTTCACTAAACAGAATCCTCCGGTTTAGCGACCATTACCCGTATCACCTTAGAAGTTGAATTGTTTACGGCTTTGAGTTGTTTTGCGGGTGCAGTTAAAACTCAAAATCTTATGGGAGCTCCATTTCTATTCGAGTTAGTGGCGGTGGTAAGTTAATACACTATTTGTCACAGTTATAAGCCCTACTCAACAGCATTTACTTAAAAATGCATTGTCCACTAGACGAACCACGAAGGTAAGTCTTGCGTAGGTATGTTCAGTTGTGTGAAAGTATTGTGCGTTACAACTACTGTTAAGAATATCACAAAGAAATTTTTAAATAACGTGATTTGATTTTGTTGCTTCTTTTTCAATTCAAACTGTTGCGGGAGCGGTTACTATGACATTGAAACCCCTTTACCTCATACGTAATTAAAAAACTCGATTTTATTTTAATAGCTCGAGTGTTAGTTTTTAAAATCAAATTTAACAATAGTGTAGTTTAAGGCTCGCTCGCCATTTGTGCTCAAGCACACCACTAGTACCTTTCTTATGCTAGCTATGCTAACAAGAATTATGACAGACAATATCTAAAATATGAGCTTACCGGGGTCAGAAATACTTTTGTCTATTTCATCGTCAGAGCTGCTGAATTCTGGATCATCAGCTCTAAAACTAGGTCCATTGTAAGGGTAGCCCTCATCTCCCTCCTCTCCACTTGAATCTGAATCAGGAAATTCGGAATTGTTCTCCTCAAGTAACTGTAAAACGTCCTCAGCGCTATAGCTCGTTGAAGCCATATTGAATATGATTGAGCAAAAAAATTTTTTTTTAATAGTTGCCGATGTCAGACAATGCTCACACTTTTGTCCTATAAAGTCCCATGCTTCCAATAGCATATTATGAAATAACCAAGTCTATAATATAGCAATGGCTAATTTATAAAATTCAGAGAAGATGAAGCGTTCAACCACGTAGTATTCAAAAGAAAACAAGCGGCGAGTCCGATATAATACCAAGTTCCCACGGGCTCAAATTCATTTTTTACTTCTTCTACAATGCTTCTAGAGAAAGCTAAGCCATCTAAAACACTTCTGTGACCAAGGTAACTTTTTATATAATTTTTCATAGAGACCGCGGTAAAAATCTGTGACTGACCTTGGCACAAACACAAAATTTGTGAAAAGCTCTTGAAGCTAACTGGTCTGTAAACAATTTTCCTAGCTTTTGTAATGCTCTGGGAACATATAGTCAAATTTTAAGCATCTAACTAGCTATTTGTTAAGTGTTATAAAAAATCAAAGAAGCCGACCCGGTCTTGGAACGTTTTAAAGCGGCTCTCGGAAGGAAAGGGTTAAGAATCAATAGCACTTGTAAAGCAATTGAAATAGCACTCAGCTTCAGTGGCTAGGTCAGAAAGTGGACGTGGCCAATGAAGACAGGAAGTGAAAGTAATTACTGCTGTCAATATGCATATACAGGACTGCACTATCTACAAATGTAATTGTATTTGTATCAGCCAGCTAACTATGTTTAATATTATAAATTTGATGTATAGATGCTATATTATATTATCACAAGTAATTTAGCTCAGTGATGATGATTTATGGTAAAGTAATAAAAATGTTTAAAATCTCAGACAGTGGAAGCCAGCAGCCACTGACAGTAAACAGAATTCACGAAACAACAGTAAAAACAGAATCCATAGAGCAACGGAAACCATGGAAGCCATTTGAACCATGTAGTAACATAAATTTCTCAATGTGCCACACCCATAAATATACAAATTCAATAATATTGATATTGCCACACCTACTAATTAAGTTGAGGCCTCAAAAAGCGGTCGGGGCCTGGCACAATTGGCCCGACCGTGGACACCACCCCTGCTTGAGTTTGATTCACTCACCTTCTGCTTCTGCCACATTCTTCGAGTCCAAATTTTGTAACTTTCATGTCGCGTAGGCTGTAAAATTGCACAACAATTTTTTCTCATATGAGTTGCATAAATGTAATCACAATTCTATTGTAATAAATATAATAATTGGGTGTATTAATTTAATTAAATCTTAATCCTTCACTGGTGAATTTTTTTTCAAGCAGATGATAGAAAAGTCATGTAAATTAATTAACTACTGAGGATATTATCCAACAACAATACATCATATTGTTGCTTGTGAGTTATAGATTTGGACAGCCACAAAATAAGTTGCCTAGCAATTAGCCACAAAAATTTAATAAACACATTTTGGGTTTATTTTTGTACTTTATGTAAATTGTAAAGTTATAATAATGAATAGACAATGGAAAGGATGAAAAAACAGTTAAATATTTCATAAAACAGTTTTGTTCAGGTACCACAATTAGTCAGGTGGCTTAGGGTCATTATGCAAGTTTACCAGTTTCCATTGGACAAAAGCATAAAATTTTGTATGGTTGTTCCTTAGGGCCTACTAAAGAATTTTAGCCTAGGAGCCCTCATGAAATGCGTTCGTAAAGCAAGATGGCTGCCAATCAAAAATAATATCGGACAACTGTTTGGAGTTTGGTGAATCAAAGTAATAACAAGTGTGAAAAATTGTCACTTATAGGGAAAACACAAGCAAGAAACTCATTAAACAACTTATCACATGTGAATTTGTATTTCATATGACAAAGTTTACAAATTGAAAGTATGACAGCTGCTATAAATATCACTTTCTGGAAGCAAGCAGCATTAGCTATGTACCTTGCAGCTGCAATCACTTTCAAAAGATAGAAAGATTTACAGTATGTGCTATAGGATGAGATCAGTTTGAGTTCAGTGATGGGGCCGAGGAATTGTTTAGCTGTAAGAGCCTAAACATTAACATAGTAAGTAAATACCAGGCTGGAATATGGACTTCTTGCACTCAACCCCACCAAGTAATTTCAAATCCAAGTGAATTTGGTCAAAAATTGCTTCTGCACGGTGTTGAGAACTGGTCTGGCTTAGCACCAGAAGTTTTTTTAAGTGTGCCTGCAAAGGAGATTACAGTAGATATAATTGTGCCAAAGTTAATGTGCTGCTCACCAATGTGTAGTTGCTAATGCAGCCATAAATATTCAATTATTATCAATCTATGTTTTAAACTTGAAATTTAACATGTTAACTAGCTATACAAAACAGAATATTTAAAGCATAAATAACAATAAATGCTCTGGCGGCCATTAATTAGTGGGCTTAATTAAAAATTTTGGGTGGGGCTCCTAGGCTAATAATAGTTATGAAGTTGAAAGAAAAATTCATGCAAAATTTGATCCTTTTGTCCAGACTAAATATGATGTCACTGGAGTAACACTCATACAACAAGTAATTGTAATGTTCCTTATGTCATATCTCTGTTTCCTGAACTCTATAATAATACTTGTGCCTATATTTGGCTCTGGCTTACTTTACGAGTCTGAGCTTTAATAATAAGTGGAAATGCAATCTGACGTGTGTAGAGAATCTTCAAGTGCTGCTGTGTCTTATCCCAATCAACTTATATACACATAACTGACAACTAGGGTTTTATGAATAATGCCAGCATAATTTTGAGCATAATGAGTGCTCTTAGCATAGGAGGAAGAGAAATGCTATTAATTATGTTGATAATTTAAAACAAATACATGTAAGAGTTGCAATCATTTGCCCATCTTTAGCCAATCCCTTCTCATCACGCTAACAATTTAAAAGCAAAAGTTGAAGCATTATTTTTAGTTGTCAATTATTAGCCAAGCTCTCAAAACTACATCTCATTGATAGTTTAAAGAAAGAGTTGGAACCACTTGGGTTAATTAATACCTACCCTTACCTTAACCCAGGACTCTCACCCAGTTCAGCTGCTCATTCGCTGCGGTTCTAGTTTTAAGGAATAACTAACTGGAAAAAAATGCGCTCGTTGAGGTCGAAGGTGAAATTGGCTTCGCCGTACATAACGGGATTCCAAATTATAGTTTCCGCAGTCAATTGCTGTTCCAGTCTCCGTGCGTGACGAAAATATATTTTCTTCTTGAAGTTAAAGGTGAGTAGCGTAGTCACAATAGCTATTGATTTGCAGTGTACTTTTAAAAGGAAATAGGTTATATGTCTTTCTAGATTAGCTAAATTATAATGGGCTACTCCCAAATTACTTGCAGTTATACTGATAAAAGTAGGCCAAGTTACTAATAACTTCTAGTTTTATGGGACATGTTGATGTGATGTGTGTCTAGAAAAGTTGAAGGAAAATGTTTGCTACTTGTAAAACTTAATTATGCATTGAGGTTATTGTGCAAGATACAAAGTGAAGATTGATCAATCATTACTGTTGTGTCAACATGCCATAATGTCACACAGGCTCTGACACTGTGTGCATGTATGTATACATGCATGTTTGTGGGTAGATAACGTAATTCCAGGATTAGAACAGACCTCTAATAATAATAATATTGTGTAAACTTGGTTTGTTGGAAAAGGCACAGCATTGTTGAATTACTAGACTCAATAAGTGGTTTTTACTATGCAAGAACTAAATATTGATAAGAATTCAGTAGGCATGAATATTGACACTAATTTAAAGAATACAGTATGCATGGATATTGACACTAATTTAAAGAATAAAGTATGTTGACACTAATTTAAAGAATAAAGTATGCATGGATATTGACACTAATTTAAAGAATAAAGTATGTTGACACTAATTTAAAGAATAAAGTTTGCATGGATATTGACACTAATTTAATGAATATAGATATTCTTAATATTACTGCTCTTTATTAAACAATATTTTAACTTATTGTATAGTATGGATAGTAAACGACTATAAAATTTTAGGCTTCGTGAAGCCTCCTTACAAAATTGTGGAAGGCATCACCAAGCTGAAACGTCTTGTAATAGTATTCTATTCATACTACAATGCATTCAAAAAATATAATGTTAGTTTAATATAGTAATTTATTGGTATATAGAAAAAATCATTTAATTATATTAATATACTATGAATTGTTACATAGTTAGCTGACTAAATTTGTCATTTTCATATCACAGTTTAATATTTACAGTGCATTTGTGTAATATTATTCCAATGTTAATTAAAGCTCTATTTGGTGACTTTTCAGTTAATCCAAGAGTAGTTATACCTTACACGTGTAGTATACAAAAAAAGATAGTTATGAGACTACATGTTTAGTATCAATTGAGCTCATATTATTTTCATTGTGGGCACAGTTTTTTTTTCTTGAGATAGAATAAAGTAATTTAAGTTGACATTCATATTACAATAGATGAATATCTGTCCAAATCTTAATTCAGTTTCATACTAACTTAGCTTTGCCATTTTACATGTAGTAAACACCACGCTAATAGTTTGTATCATAGATACAAAGTAACTGTCATGTGACATAAGTGATACCACACTCAAAAACAGTGATATCACCCACAAAAAAGTGATATCATCCTCACAAAGAAATGATTCACCCTCCAAAATCCCCGTTGGACAAACTTAATTTTGTACCGCAAAGAGTGTTGAGTTTTATAGTACAGAAGAATTATTGTGAGTGAGATACACATCTGGTTTATGGTCCTTTCAGCTTCACAAATGATCCCTCCATCACCATCTACAATTGACTTAAGTGAGGAGGTCATGTAAAGGGTATAGCTGGGGACTTATTTCACGACAAGTGGAAAATGTCGGCTGGCAGTGTTTGTCACCAACTTTCCGGAGACCATTTTAGAGCGCATTTCAGCAATTTAGCGCACAAAAAACTGATAGAACATCACATAAGTAAATAATAAGTCAGGAGCACCTTAACGTAAGGAAAAAATAGACGGGCTATAAAAAGAGAAAGACGGTACTGTTTGCCACTGATGCAGCTAAATTCAACTGCACATAAGCATACCATAAGAGTTGTGCTAGGTACTATCATCTTCAGTCAAGAAGTACTTGGGCACACATACACACACACACACACACACACACACACACTGCCGACACCGGCATTGATAGGAGCTAGACTTGATTATTCTCCTGTATCCCTCGCAAAAATGATTATATATATAACTAGCTGTTTTGAAGTTTGGGCACTCGTTTTCAACATTTTGTGGATCGAATTGAAAGAATGGTGAGTTATTCTAGAGGGTTTACTTTGCATGGCTACATTTTAAATTTGAATTGAAGGAGCTAGAGGTCAAAGGGCATGCCACAGGAAGCGTACAGAATGTGGTAAACAAGACTACATATTTCGCGTACGAAGAATAGCATTCAATTATAAATACGACCTCAACATTTAAATGGAGAATTATTTGGAGTGGTATAATATCTGGTCTTAGTTGTGAAGCTTACTGAAAATCATAACTCAGTCGCCACTTTCATGTTTGAGGACAACATAAACAAAATAAAGTACACTTCTAGAAGTCTGTGTTTTGGAGTTACCCACACTCCTCAAAACAACAGTATCCTGTTATTAGTTGGTCATTCACACTATTCAAAATGACTATGGTATAAAAAGGTGTGAAACCATGACAACTCTGACATATCGCTAGATAATAGCCCTCTCTTTAACTGTTGAATTGAGACGATTAGTTATTTTTCCACAAACTTTAAGACAAATTACTTTTGATATAGGCATGACATTCCGCTATGAAAAAATGTAATAATATTTTTGTACTTTACATTACTTTTATTTCAAAAATGTGTTATTATTCCAGATGAATGGTACTTTTCTAAGATCTCTGTTAGTAGCTGGAGTTCTGGTATTTGTGGGAAGCCTAGTGTTACTCAATTTAACAAAATTTAACTTCTCATCGAAGAACCCTCTGATGATATCAAATACTAATAAGAGAGCACTTACTCCAGCAATAAGTACTCTATCTGCACTACAGCCACCTATGCTAGGCTCTCATCATAAACTGAGCCAGATACCTTCCTTATCCAAGGACCTCATCGTCCACTCCAGCTACTTTGACTCAAGACCGCGAAACGGCCACAATAATGTCACTGTTTTATTTGTGAATGTGAACCGGACTATTCTAGACAACAAGTGGATTCTGGGATGTGGAGGAAACAATGTCAGAGCCACCAGTTACGAGGTCTACTCCATCTTTGAAAATGTCCTCATGCATTACTGGCTAGGACCTAAACCAGTCATCTATGAGAATGAAATGATATTGTGCTACGATCTTCCAGTCAAGAATGGCATTAGTGTTTATGCGGCTTACAAACCATCAGCTAACTCATCATTTGAGTTATTGTCTTACTCTAGACAGCCGCTGTTTTTCCCTGCTCCAAAAGTGAAGCCAACAGAAGGAGGTGACTTCACAGTTGTTGTGTGCAGTAAGCTTTATAACATACAAGCTCCCTGGATAAAAGAATTCATACAATATCAAAGAACTCTAGGGGTTGATCATATTGAATTTAGTGTGTTAGACTCCTTTATTAAGGACGATGGTTACGACAAACGTGTGCTAAATGACCCTGTGGTGCGAGATGCCTTACGCGATGGATTCATCAACTTTAGTGTGTGGCCTGAAACTTATGAGAAAAATGGAGAAGCTTATAACCACTCTGAGAACCTTCGCAAACTAGCCTGCATTTATCGCTACATCGGAACCTACGACTATGTCATGCCACTGGACACAGACGATTTTTTCAACCCAGTAGGACCCAGCAAGAAACTAAAGGACTACATTAGGCAGTACTGTTACACAGAACCAGCTGCATCGTGCCGGTTTGACTGGGTTCGATTTTACCCTGATTTTGGACATGATGGCAATATTGGTCCCGAAGGTAACGTTACAGCACACTTGAATGTTAAAAAAAATACTTTTCAAAAGAACTTCAAGTCAGTACATAGCACTAAAGCTATAAGGGATGCTTCATTTCATGATGCTCGCTGCCCAGAGTGTCTGGCCCCAGGGTATAAGATGATCAGCATACCTCAGTCTGTAGCGTATGTGGCACACATAAGGTTTGGCTCTCACAAAACCTTACAAAGACAACTGTGTCACTTTTTTCAAGTTCTCATTGGTACAAAATCATTTACTTGCTAATAATAGCATTTGTGTAATCATATCCATCAATCGTCTATATAAATATATTTAAATAAAGAAATAGAGGGTACAATACGAAGATTTGGGTGCAATACAAGGACTTGGGTATATAACTACCAAGGCTGTGGAACAGTTTCTCGGAAAAGCTTCCTCCAATAAACACATAACTTGTGGTGTAATTGTCAACTTTAGCTACTAATGGAGCCTAGAGACAGAGTAGGTAGACTGCCACCAGAGATCTACTGTTCCTAAATGCTGGTAAAAACAGATGGGAATAGCTCACAGTCCACTCCAGGGTAAGTAAGTAGTTAAGGCCTACACAACCCTTAGCTAAGATTGACAGAGTTTTGAGGAAACTGTTTCATAGCAAGGTAGTTCTGAGCAAATAATGTGAGATAGCTACATTATAAAACATAAGGTGAAGGTGGTAAGTAAAGGGTGATGAATAGAACAATGGAAGTGTTAATGGAGTTATAAATGTATTGTGAACTAATGAAACAAACTGTATGAAATTTAATGAATGGTGTATGGGAAGCTAGGAAATAAACAGTGAAGTGTGGAAATGTGATGAATGAGCTAGCTAGATATGCACACAAACATACAAACTAATAAGCAGCAATCAGATTAATAAAATTTTAAAGTTCTGCAAGTTCTTTTGTAGTGGTGTGGTATTACACCACATAACTAATGTATGAATGAAAATTAGTATTTATTGATTGAAAATTGCTTAACAGAAAATTTTCTTTCTCTGTAACATCTGAACCTGATGAAGGTCACTATAATAACCATTTCAGAGTATCCTGAAAAGGTCAGGAATAAGAGTAGCATTAATATGGGTGTATTGTCTTCTGCCAGTTGAGACTGTAGCTGAAAGAGATACTACGCCTCATACAGGGGCTATATAGAGAGGCTGTTTGGTGTCTCACATTTTCATTAATTCAGTCCCGCCCATTAAAAAAAATAAAATTGGCCAATTTAGTCTGAAGTGACAATCTATGTGTATCTAAGTGTATATTTGTGTGTGTATGTGTGTGCTACATATGTCCACATGTGTATTGATGCATATTTCTGCGAAACATGAGCGTTCTTGTAAAGTGTGACAAGTGTTATGAGGTTAAAGATATAGCATTACGGATTCATAACTACACGGAATTTGTCAGAACAAGTGTTCTGAGACATCCTAACATAACACAGTTCCTTGGTTTCAATTCAGTCAAGACTTGTTCACACTTGAAGGGTATTCAATTTATAACATTGAATTCTTAACTGTTGAACAAAATGTTGCAATTTTGTATATTTACAGCTTATTTATGTAGCTACTATATTCTTCTACATGTAGAAGAATATAGTACATAAATAAGCTGTAAATGAAGAATATAGTACATAAATAAGCTGTAAATACACAAAATTGCAACATTTAAAAACTAGAGAAAATGAATAACTAAACTTTTGTCCAATTGTTGATAACACTATTCAGATATATTCTGTCACTGAAGTTATAACCATTTCTCCAGACATTCTTTATTGTGAATAATATTTTTAAGGCTTATCCATTGATATAATTAAAAACATTGTATGAAATATAATATTTGTCATGAATTTTTATCTTTTTATATAATCTTGTATCTTTAAATAATGTAAAAAAAATGAAAAAATACTTCAAGTCGTTTCATGAAGTATTTTTGGTAGGAGATGCCATGAAAGTAAACTTGTAAATGTAGTTACTTTCATTCTTTTGTTCTTCATACAACAATAAATAGTATTAGAAAGCAGGATGGAATGTTGTTGAAACAGTTTTAATAGAACAAACAAATTTCTGTACAGAATTTCTTGGATATAGAATGACCTGTACAAAGTAAAAAAAAACACAAATAATAAAATCAGTACCGTATAATTGGCGAGCGAGCGAGACAGTATTAGGGGTGGATAATGCAAAATATGTATGTATGTATGGATGGTACCTATGCTCTTTAAATGCGCGCGCGGGGAACTTTTTTCTCCTAAAAACACGGCTATTTAGGCTTGACTCCAGTTTATTCAGAAACTACAGCATCAAGCAAACCTTACTTTATACTTAAGCTCTAAATTATGAGAAAATTCCTGCTAAAACGCTTGTTTTCAAGACACAAAAAGTTGATTCGACAGGTTACTATGGCACTGAAGACCCTTTTCCAGACTTAATTTCAAAACTTCGCCGTTTTATGGGGGATACGGAGTGCCAGTTGTTGGTTGTTAAGAGCCGTTGGTAGTCAGAATGCCGTAGTATATTAGTGCTATGGAACTACTACTTCTCGAGGGAAGCTGAGATAAGTACGCAATTCCATATTTGTTAGCTAAATATGCAAAATTAACTCTGGCCTTTCTTTTTTGTAGCTAAGAGCTTTGGCTCAAATTTGGTACTACAAAAGTTACCACTGCTCAAGAAAATGAGGTAAGAAAGTAATTGTGTATTTGTGTGCTAAAATTGATTGTCTTTTGTTTTTGTAGGTGAGAGCTTGTTGTCAAGAATTCAAGGTAATTCAGATGGTCAAAGTAACTTCAATTTGATACTACAGAAGTTATCAATACACAAGTATGGTGTAAGTAGTAATTCCATATTTGTTGCTAAAATTACAAATAATAACACTGGTTTATTTTTTATCGTAGCTGAGAGCTTGTTCAAGAGTTACTGGTGATTGAGATTATCAGAATGGTTGATGTTTGATACTACAAAAGTTACCATTAATAAGATAAGAGAGTGATTTTGTATTTGTTTGCTGAAATCAAATGTCAATAACTGCTATTATAGTGTTTGCATGAAGTAAGCTAAAACATAGTAACATTTTATGTTACCTAACTATCAGGCTCGCTCGCCATTTGTGCTCAAGCACACCACTAGTTTATATATATGGACGACGTATGTCATTTTGTACTTTGACCCTCGCGTTTTTTGTGTTAGTCATGTTGTCGACCCCGTCCCAAATTGCACTAAACAGAATCCTCTGGTTTATCCATCAGTAACCCGTATCACCCTAGAAATTGAATTGTTTACCGTTTTGAATTCTTTTGGCGGGTGCAGTTCAAACTTAAAACTTAAGGGACTTCCATTTCTATTCGAGTTAGTGGCGGTGGTAAGTCAATGCGCTCTTTGTCATGGTTATAAGCCGTGCGCAACAGTATTTACTTGAAAATACATTGTCCACTAGACTACTGCGAAGGTAGTCTGTGTAGGTGCATGTCCAGTTGTGTCAAAGCATTGTGTGTTACAACCACTACTTAGCTAAAGAATATCACAAAGAAAACTTTTAAATAACGTGTATTGTTTTGTTGTTGTTTTTCTCCTTCAATTCAAGCAGTTGCAGAGAGTTGTTATTATGGCACTGAAATCCCTTTACCCTGTATGCTAAATTAAAAAACTGGACCTTATTTTCAGTAGCTTCAGTGTTAGAAGTCAAAATCATTCATATAAAAATAGTATAGTCTTTAGGCTCGCTCGCCATTTGTGCTCAAGCACATCACTAGTAATGTATCAGATTCAGTTTAATGCAGACCTCGAAAAGTAATTTGAATGTATAGATTATCTACATGTGCAAAACGTTGACTGTTGGTCCTTTAGCTACGAAGTAGGGCAGTATACTGTCCACCTCATCACTCAGCCACTTACTTAGATAATTCAGCGAGCGAGCGAAGCGAGCGAAGCTGACTATCAGTTGTGTTCAATTGAGATTTCAGATATATATAATACTAGTGGTGCGCTCGAATAGCGCAAATGCATGGCGAGCGAGCAGACTCTTTTTACTAAAAAATAGGACAGAAATTACATATAACTGTTGCGCACAGTGTAACCCTTTCCATTCTCAGTTAATCAGAGAATCTAAAGTCTCTGATCCCAGACTAAACTAACAGAATTACCTGTATAAACTTCGAAAGCAGTGGCAAAGAAGTGCAGCTTGACAAAGACTTCACAATTGTTTCAAGAAGAGAGTAGCTGTAAACTTTTCGGTTGAAACAAAGTTGCGTCTGCAGCAGGATTCTCCGCGCTCGTTAATTGAAAAATACTGGAACTGTGAACGCTTTACCTAACTTACGTAATTAGAGGCGCGGGCGAAAACAGAAGTCTCACGTACCCCATAAACAGATAAATAAATAAACTAGTGGTGTGCTTGAGCACAAATGGCGAGCGAGCCTAAAGACTATACTATTTTTATATGAATGATTTTGACTAACACTGAAGCTACTGAAAATAAGGTCCAGTTTTTTAATTTAGCATAACAGGGTAAAGGGATTTCAGTGCCATAGTAACAACTCTCTGTAACTGCTTGGAAGGAAAACAACAACAAAACAATACACGTTATTTAAAAGTTTTCTTTGTGATATTCTTTGGCTAAGTAGTGGTTGTAACACACAATGCTTTGACACAACTGGACATGCACCTACACAGACTTGCCTTCGCAGTAGTCTAGTGGACAATGTATTTTCAAGTAAATACTGTTGCGCACGGCTTATAACCATGACAAAGAGCGCATTGACTTACCACCGCCTCTAAGGATTCTCAGAGCTCGTTAATTGAAAAATACTGGAACTGTGAACGCTTTACCTAACTTACGTAATTAAAAGCGCGGGCGAAAACAGAGGTCTCACGTACCCCATAAACAGATAAATAAATAAATTAATATAGCGATATCTCGATTGAGTTACCCCTGATAGTGTCTCGCTCGCTTCGCTCGCTCGCCAACTAGTGATGTGCTTGAGCACAAATGGCGAGCGAGCCTAAAGACTATACTATTTTTATATGAATGATTTTGACTTCTAACACTGAAGCTACTGAAAAGGTCCAGTTTTTTAATTTAGCATACAGGGTAAAGGGATTTCAGTGCCATAGTAACAACTCTCTGCAACTGCTTGGAAGGAAAACAACAACAACAAAACAATACACGTTATTTAAAAGTTTTCTTTGTGATATTCTTTAGCTAAGTAGTGGTTGTAACACACAATGCTTTGACACAACTGGACATGCACCTACACAGACTTACCTTCGCAGTAGTCTAGTGGACAATGTATTTTCAAGTAAATACTGTTGCGCAAGGCTTATAGCCATGACAAAGAGCGCATTGACTTACCACCGCCACTAAGGATTCTCAGAGCTCGTTAATTGAAAAATGCTGGAACTGTGAACGCTTTACCTAACTTACGTAATTAAAAGCGCGGGCGAAAACAGAGGTCTCACGTACCCCATAAACAGATAAATAAA
>WLWD01003258.1_pt1 | contig 45814 bp, 29 predicted proteins | sample 6712731 | NCBI WGS metagenome assembly WLWD01 (sample SAMN12718690, study PRJNA576275) | sponge metagenome | isolation source: marine sponge | host: Mycale hentscheli | place: New Zealand: South Island, Marlborough, Capsize Point | collected 2014-11-01 | reverse complement strand
AAAATTTGAACCATAGCAGTTAGTCCATTCCTGAGCAATACGCAAGAGAAGATTCTGGATCCATTACTTTAGAGCATGAGAATTTTTTATTGTAAGTTGACTCCGCCCCAGCCCTATCAGTACCACATAGTGGTGAGTGAGGCACAGCTGCATCACACGGGCACTAATTTGTTACAGAGTGGCCAAGGGTAGAGAATGATAACTGAGCAAGATAACTTGTGCTACTGCATTCTTTCTTTGCAATATGTCAAGCGGCGCTATGTGGCGGGGTACTTGCTAGTTCCAAATAATGGTTTCCGGACTGGTGCCACATATTGCTTGATTAACGGTCACAAATTAAGAACTTGCCTTAACCTAAGAAACTATAATATTATTATTAATACTTTACTGTGACCTGACAAGCTATTTTATACAGATATAATTGAATGAATATACATGTGATTTAATCTTATCTTACCCATATTTTCCATTACTTTCACAAACTTGTATCCGTTCTTCTTGGCAAACTTCTTCGCTTCTTTTATCATGAGCTCTGCATTAACACAATGTAACCAAAAGCCAATTGTCAACTTCACTAGGAATTATTTGAAAAAAGAAAGAAGGGAAACAAAATAAATTTTTAAATAGGTAGTAGTCATAAAATTTCTCGTCGTCATTTTATCATAACAATTGTAGCATTAAAAAAAAGGAGCAGAAAGATTGCAGCAATTTATAGCAGTATTAATGAAACCTTTAAAAATCCTCTTTCCAACCTTCAGGATATAACCCCTTTCACCGTCGGATTTATTTAGACATTTTGAATTTTTAAAATATAAAAACAGGACTATAAAATGGTCCATAGCAACCATAGAAAAAAATTGTCTTTATAAAATATACATTACAGAAAAATGTTTATGTTGCCTAGCAACCAATGTGTGGTAATTACCACTTGTAAACCATAACATGAATATAATTATCTTGTAAACCACCACAATGAATAACGTTATTTTGAACTCTAGACTGGTTCAAGCCAGTCCATCGATTATTTTACTGTAAAGCTATTTCATGGGACAAAACTAATCAACCAAGGTTTCATATTTATCCTGGGCTCAATTTCATGAATATTATTTAGACAATTCCAGTATAAAAAATGTATTAGACCTATCTTTCTAATCATTATTCTTCAAACAGGTTATTATTTCTATAGACCAATAATCAGTAATGTTCATGTGAATTTGAGATGATATGTGTTCATAAAATATAGAGCATGAATAACCATGAAGTACAAAAAATGAATAACTGAAAATTGTGCATAAACTATCAAATATTGTGCATGAGTCATTACAAAATAATACAGATTTCAAAAATATGGGCGGTTAGTTTCATGAAGTGAAGTCTACAAGGGTGTGATACTTTTGAAACAGCTTCTTTCAGATGATACACATAAATGCACTTTGCAGTACTCACATTGAACACGAGACTCATGGTGATTCCCAACAGCAGTAAGCTTATTTTTTCTTAGGATAACTGACAGCACAATTCCCCTTTCTATTTGCATGCTTAGGCCAGTGACCTAAATTTATATTCAGTCTATTAGCTGAAGATCTCAACAGATTGTGGACGATCAGCACTACGACATCTTGTAGAGAAGCTACCAATGAGCTGTTTTGCTAGCTCAAGTAGTACTGCTACTACTGCTGCCTGAATTGATTGTTCTTCCACGCCCCTTTCTACTACTAAGCCTTGTACTAACACACCTCCTATCTCTTATTCCTCTTCCTCCCCTGCTAGGCCTTGCTCTTACTGTTACTCGCCTACCTCTCCCTCTCCCTCCTCGTACATGCCACCTACTTCCACTAACACACTGTTGAGAAATGTCTGATTCTGCTCCAGACCCTTGAGAAGTGACATCAATAGTAGATGAAAGACTGAAGTCTTCCATGGATGAAGGAAGATGGAAACTCCGTTGACTTGCTTGAGCATCCATGTCAATTGACTCCGTCTGTAAAGTTACAATAGATTCCTGTTCAAAGCATTCTTGTGCATTCTCTCTCTCTCTCTCTATATATATTTTTTATTGATTATTATATTGACTTGCAACTAGGGTTGGGCGGTATCGCGGTATTTAGTCATGGTACGATAAAATAAATTATACCGAGTAATGCGGGAAATACCGCGATAAATTGCGCATGTGCAACGCATAGAGTTCCAGCTGTATTTTACCGTTTTTTAGTGATGGCGTCTGGACAGCAACTTACCGAGAAATGCGGTACAAAACAGGCTGTTTGGAAGTATTTCGGTTTAATCGCGGATGATAGTGGCGGAGGCAGCCAACAGGACAATCCTGTTTGTCGAATTTGCGGCGTGCAAGTTAGGGCGGCTACTGGGAACACTTCGAACTTGTTATCGCACCTAAAGAACAAACACCCCAAGGTTCACAATAAAGTCAGGCTCCTGATGAAGAGAGAAGGTGAGAAACGGTCTGGAACGACTGACATCAATCAGCCAACACTTTCTTCTGTGCTATATGCAGTCCAGCCGTATGAAAGAGGCCGGAGACGATGGCTGGAGCTGACGGATTCTTGAATATCAACTTATAACTAAAATACTTGCTGAAAAAAAACTTTTTCTATCATTATTTTGACAATGACAATTCTCTCATTTATACACTTTAATTTAAATTTAAAAAAATAGTTGTTAGTTACTCATACCGCAATTAATTTTATAATATCATACCGTGATGAGAATAACCCAATATCGCCACACCCTACTTGCAACCAGCTTTTTGGATGTTACTTACTATAACACCTAAAAAGTATTGTTTGACTATATTTTATATAGCTACTACATCTATTTTACTACTCTACATTTACCTGAAACATCCAAGTTGGCTCCAGTAGTGGTACTAGGCTTAACTTCCACTCCACTACTCAGAGTTGCTAGCTCAACTGTGTCCAAATGCTGCTGCCCAGCACAAGCAAATATTCCTTCACCCTCCTCGTCGCTAGTTTCATTCTCAGAAAGACCGAAGTCGTCGTCGAATAAGCGCTGAATAACTTCGTCGGCATCCATTCTATCTCTTGCGGTCAATTTAAAAATTCAAATTTACTTTTCCCGTTTTCTCCTAGTTACCGACGCAAAATTCGCCTATTTAGAGCGTTGTTAAAGCTTTTCATTCTGCGTACTTTGAGACCAAATTTAGGATCGGATCACGAGCGGTTGAATTTTTATTGGTAAAAGCGCCATATGGCGCTATTGCCGGTGAAAGGGTTAAATAACAATTATTTGTTGCTCAGAAAAAGCTGTTCAGTATATGTGACCGTCTACAGGAAAACCGGGCACAACGTGGAACCCTTCGAAATTTTTTTTTTGTTGCACTTACAGAGTTATCGGCGTCCAGATATTGAGCTCTCCAAGTTTTATCGTTGTAGCTTGAGTTGTTCCCACTATAATAGACCTAACCGTTTCCTTCCGTCAGCTTGAAACTATACATTTTTAAGAAATCGATTGATCTTTTCTCGATATTTACGCACGCCGCGTTGTGCCCGGTTTTCCTGTAGACGGTCACATATAGTCATATATTTAAGTTATCCAATTGAAGGTAGAGAACTTCTCTTGCATAACAGTGATGTAATACTCCTGCACAATTTCTTTCAACTCGAATCAAGTTGCTACATTAGTACTGTTTTGTTTAGTCTTGTTCTGGAGTGTATACATGTGTTACGACGGGTGTCATTCTTGAACCTTTGAACTGTGCACTGGAACCACAAGATTTACCATAGACGACATCAACTGACCACATCCTCGCACACCCTGACCTCACCCCCCACACACTGACAACACCCTGACCACACCCTCACACACCTTCACCTGGTGTTTCTGAACATTTCACAATGCACACTAAGTTCAGATTAGGACAATGTGTAGAGTATTCTGTTACTATATTCGCACATATTGTATGTGCGTGCTTTGTCGTAAACATGCCAGCATAATGTCTACATATTTTCACACCCTATAGTTGTTATATCTTGTACGATTTTGCTTGATACGCATACAGATACCACATATAACTAGATGCCATTCTCTTGTAAGATCTACAGCTATGTCTCAAGACAAGGACTCAGTATTAAATATTAAAATTATTTCAAGAGAGCTAATCTTGAGCTGTCTGTATCCATCTTGCTGTTTATACAAGGTTGCATCAGCAAAAAATACAGAATTGTATAATAATACACTGATCCGATATTGAAACTGAAAGTGAGTTGGGAGTAAAATAAAAATTCATATAGTCTTTCATAAAAAGGTACCGAAGTCATGTGACTACTGCAGGTCATGAGAATTAATGATTACCAGTTTAATACTATAATGTGACCGGTTTTTGGGAAAATCCGCCTAAATGCGGCATCTAAAGTTTTCAAATTTATTCTACCAGTAGGTTGCACGGGGCCTTGGGATGCCATCCCTCTAATTTGAAAGCTGTAGCACAAGCAGTCTTCGCCCTACGCACTACAACACTTCAGTATTTTTGCTAAACTTATTATTGCTGTTTTCGAAAAACACCGGGAAGGCGTTGCTAAGGTCAGGGGGCGTGTCTTGCATCCGTATACTATTACCGCGTGTCTCCGGGACACTATGGACTAAACCGGTTACAGGCGGATTGAAAGAAGTCGAAAAGGCTTAATGCAAGGCTCCTCGAGAAACTATGATGGCGAGAATTGCGTGAGTACTTGGATTATGCAGAATAGTAAATGAATTAGTTAGCTACATTCCCCCCCCCCCTGCCCCCCCCCCCACCCCCCCCCCCCCCCCCCCGCTGTTAGTGAAAAGCTCACCAATAATTTCTTAGCAACGAGTCCAACCGGCTAGTGTTCATAGCGTGAGTTCTAGAGCTCGCCAGAGCTTACAACTGCGTCATAAGCTAGAGCTAACTGGAGCCTATCCATTTCTGCCATACATTTTTTTTGAAAAAAATCGACCTATAAGGCTTTACCTGGAGATACTGAAAAAAAATTGTTTGCCATGTTTTGGTGGATTTTCCCAAAACCGGTCACATATGAGATTACAGTTTTTCTTAAAAATGTGTATGAAATATGAAAATTCAATCAGGAGAGTACTCATCTTTTATTTATACTCTCAGCAGTAACCACTAACAGCTTCCTTCCATTACACCTAACTGCTAAAACTATTGTGAAGCTAGTATATACTACACAAACCCATTTATAGACACATGTGTAATCATAATCAAATCTTTGCTCATATATGGAATATAGCTATGTAGTCACATGCCCTGAGTCGTGGCTATAAGTGGGCGGATGAATAGGCTTTGGTTGCTAATTGCAAATGCATCCTCAGCAAAGCCATACTTATTCATGATCATAATCTAATAAATATCCACTATTCGGCTAGGTGCAGTGACCAAGTTACTATACGGCTTGATATGATATCAATGGAGTAAGGAAGACAGGGGTTTGGTATTATGATAGCTGTTGTGTATTACAGCAACATAAAAAAAAAGAAACTAATACTTAACAACAACAGCATGTCATATTTTTTCTAACTAGCCCTAATTTTTTTGGGAGTCTACAGTAAAAGGTCAAGTTAGAAATGTTCAACTTGCAACTACCCTTTTACTCCAACACTTCAACTGGACTAAGAGTGCATAGAGATGATTCCAGTTATTAGCTACACTACATGCAGGTGCTTGTACGCTACTCATTACACAGGCTTACTTTTTTTTCTGGCTTACTTTTTTCTCTGGCCTCTTGACGGATTCTGATTTCATTAGGAGTCATTTCAGTAGCAGGACGACACAAGCAGCACCACTGGGAACCCATGGTTAGATTTCATACAACAAGAAAAAAAAAATTAGTCGGGCTGAAGTGACTAAGTATAGTCTCCCAAATAAAAGCAGCAGTTAATTAGTCCTCAGCGCGCATGCGTGATTGTGCTCATTTCGGGCAGACGACTTTTGAGAGACTGCATTGACACCGTAGCAAGAAAATTTCGGACTTCGGCCAGAAATATTTGGACCACGGCCAGAAAAATGCGGACTTCGGCCAGAAAAATTTGGACACAAAGCTGTCAGGGATGATCCGCGTAGGTACCTGCTTTAGTGGGTAATGCCACCCATTGACACTTCGCAGCGTTGTGGAGTGTTGGAAGTGGAGTTTTGCGTTGTACATAATAATTATAGTTATACCTGGGAGTACATCTGGCCTGTGTTTTATGAAGATAGTTGCAATCAAACCAATCAACACCGACGAACCAACAAGATACGGTAAGAGATTCATAACAAGATGACGCTTGCCTGATATGGAGCCTCCGTAAGTACATACCATTCCAAAAGTATTCAGAAGTGATGGCATAATTGCAAAAAACAAACAAAGAATTAGAGCTGTAAAGAGTCGGCAAGGCGAGACTATAATAATAATCCTCCTCATGAATATAAGGTGGCTAGCCGCAAGCCGCAAACTACTGGCAAGTATGGAAACGCCTTACCTGCTGAATCAGAGGTTTTGAATTTGCCTGCCTGGCTGAATTGACTGGGCTATGTTAGGCGGTGTGGTGCAGAAGCACTGGCGTGCTACACAAGAGCGGATCGAAAAATTTATCTCTGGTGAATACTTTACTGATGCCAACTTACAGGGAAGGTAAACCAGTGATATTGTTTTCATTTGTTTCAAAAGTTGATTACTAGCTACTGAGACTACATAGGGTTTGTTCACAAGCCTCTGAGCCATTTTTTTTACACAAGGTACTTTTAGATCTTGCAAGTCATGATGTGATGTGTAACTATATTGTATAGGTGCTTGTTAGAACAGTTCATTGCTTGTTCATTAATGCAAATTGTTTCTTTAAATGCACTAGAAACTATCCTCTTTAGACCTTTTATATACACCTCTTCTATTATTTGGGTATTATCTGGGTAGCTAGGCCTGTCGAGTTCTACTGTGAGTGTACGTCTGCCGCTTTACATTGCTTTCTCCTCATCACGTTTGTAAACCAATCTCCTGCTTCATTGGTAGAGGTTGCCACATGTGTATATAGAATATATATGTAATAGTAAACGTTCTCATTCTAACAGCCAATATTTTGCTAATTAATACCTAGCCGGCTATCATAACATTGGGACTGACAGGTGTTCGCTTAACTGAAATGTTTGGAACTGAACACCGCTGAAAATGTAGTTCGAAACACCAATGAATGAAGGGGCGTGGTCTACACATGCTACTATTAGATTTAGGGTGTTCGGTTAACTGAAGTGTTTGGATAATTGAAGTTCGGATAACTGACATCCTACTGTATCTATTTGTTACAGGCTGTATTCCGCCAATGCTCCGTTAGACTGCGTGAAGTGGTATCCAGCACCAGGTCAGTCTGTCATATCCTGGGAGGAGGCTAGAAGAGGTCTCCAGACCCATGGCAAGGACATTACTGACTGTGTGAAAGGTTTCTCTATCGGCCCTACGTGAGTGCAGTAGTACATTTATATATTTATAGTATATATGTATATATTATGTATGTATGTATGTATTGTGTATATGTTTTGCCAAGTGTATCAACTGCTGAATTATGGTATAACAGTTGAATAGAAGGTGTTTCAAAAATTAATTTCTGATTAATTAATTAAATTTATTGCATTACTGTTACTTTTATTGTTGTTGATGTGATTGTTATATTTATTATTATTACTGTTGTTATTACTATATTTTTATTGTTTGCTTTACCTCACTTACTCTTCTTTAGCACACAGCTAGACTAGACATATGTATATTTAAACATTTTTTTATCTTATTTATAATCACTAGTCTAGGAAGACAGACGGCTCAACTGCTCACCTCGTAACATAATATTTATTTTCTCACCTTAGTTTGCTTTAGCTACATAAGTGTACTGAAATTTTAAATTTAAAGCATCTTGAATATGCAGTGCACTGGATGCCATTTTATTATTTAACTGAGTATTGTTGGCGACAACTAAGATTTTTTCACATTTTTCCTTTGCCTTTCCCCAGAGAAAGTGAGAAAGTTCAATCTATATAATGTAGTGTATGTATATAGTTCGCTGAATGTTGATAGGCTGTATTAGTGGAAGTTGTCGCAGTGTACTCATTGTTTAACAGTGCCTTGGTTCTAGAAGAGTAGTGCAGGCTTACTGTGGTATGGCTAAGAGGCTTTGGTTGACTAAGTAAACACAAGTTCAAGTGTTTAGCTCTGCTTCAATGATGGCCTAATTCTTAGGGCACAATAATTATCAAAATGGTTGATAATTTGATTACGAACCATAATCCTTAACTAAACCACATCCTTACCACTATCCTATTACTTGGCAATCATCCACTATCTAAAGGTCGTCGTTTACCTAAACACCATTTTTTACCAGAATATGCCATCCTTTACCCGAACACTATCCCTTTACCCGAACACTATCCCTTTACCAGACTATCATTCTCCGTGAGACCATCATCCTTTTGTCTAATTTTTGTCCATGTCACTTGTGTGCATGAATATGCGTGTGACTGTAATTGTGGGTGTGGCAGTCAGTGCAAATGTTGATAACATCCATATTTCATACTAGATAAAGTGACTGAGTCACGTTTTGTTTTTGTTTGTTTGTTTGTGTTTTTGTTTCCCGTGCAGTTGGTCGACTCACTGGTTCGAGTGTAATGTGACAGTTCCGGAAGAGTGGGCGGGGAAACACGTCAGATTCCGATGGGATTGCTGTGCGGAGGCAATGGTATGTGTGAGTCATTGTGAACTCTACCAGTTTTACTAATTCATTACGACTTTATTTTGATCTTCAATTGTGGTATTTCTGAATTTTTATAGAACAGTTGTAACAATAGCAAATTTTCTCGTTCCTTGTACCGACAGTCAATATTATGTTAATTAAAACTTGACCCGAAATTTTGACTTCTTGCTGAAGTCCTCTTCAGTGGTCACTAAGTTGAAACGTCAGGTTAAGTTTTAATTAACATATAATTTGCAGCTAGAACGAGAAAATTTTCTATTATTATAATTATTTCAGCCGAGAATGCCTGAATCATTGTCATAGCTGTTTACTAGCAGTAGTAATGAAGTGGTACCTCTACACTACAGTGTATATACATACTTTATCGTGCAAGGCTCCATTGCTGCAAATAGTACATAATTAGCTGGACATAATGCAGTTGTCTGTTTGCTAACTATTAACTTGCACATGCTTGCTTACAGTGTGCTCATTCAATAACTTTAGATTGCAATTAAATAAAAATTTTAGTATAATTGCAATGTATTAGTATTTGAGTGACTCTGATATGTACATACAAGTTACAATGTATTTAGTTACTAGAAATAATTATGATCGCAAGTTTGAAAAATACATGCATTTGAAGATATGGGCAAGTTCCTAAAAAAATAATTCAATAATTCCAGGAGGAAAGGAAGGGGATTGGTAGCCAGTGCGTGTGTACATGCGTGTGTGTATGTGTGTGTGTGTGTGTGTGTGTGTGTGTGTGTGTGTGTGTGTGTGTGTGTTACACCAGACCAGGTTTGTGATGTTCACAAACATAACTAACACAGTTATATTTTCAAAGTGTTTGTAATGGAATTAAGTATGTACTTCTGGAGTATTTGACCTCAACTCTGTATAGCATTGTATTGTGGGAAGACTAAGTGAGATGTATTTGACTACGGTTTGACTTGTGCTTGATTTATTGCAGAGTGAAGCCTTCCTGTTGGTAGTTTGCATTACATTCTATGGTAGATGTCGTATACATTTATTTTAACATATTGTGCTGAGAAGGGGACTTTCATAGACTAGTGAAGCTTTGATTGTCAAGGGGGTGGGGGGACAATTTAAGGGGAGGAAACTCATCATAAGGGGGAAAATCCCACTGTTCCCCTCCCCCCCCCCCCCCCCCCCCCCCCCCCCCCTTCCAGTCTCTCTCCGTAAGTATCAAACATTGATCATTGATTTTAGTGCTTCTCTTGTGTGTATGTATGTACTTAGGTATGGGTGGATGGAGAACCCAAACAGGTGAGTGTGGTATATGTACATACATACACAGATATGATGTGTCCAGCTTAAAGATACTAAAGTTTGAACTTGGGAAAGATGTGTTTATAGCAAACACAGGGTAGCTTATGCACATTTGAAACTATCCGTGCTAAACTAAACCATTTTATATGGCATATGTATGTACCAGAACATCTCCATTCTCGTAGACTTATATAAGACTAAAATTGCCACTTTATTTGAGGTCCACCTATAGCTGTGATTTTGTATCCGGCATTTGCTGTGGTGCTAATTCAAGGTCTTGATCGTGAAGCAGCAATAACCCAGGTGGGACTTTAACTTCCCACACCACTTGCTGTGAGGAATGACATATTATATTCTCCTACGAGTTCTTAGCTGTCTCCAGTAGCATTGCTTGCACTGCTCGTCCTGCTCTTTTAGTGCACAGCCAGGCGGTTGCAGGGGAATTTGATTTATATGAGTGTGGGTGAGAGTCAGTGTGTATGTATGTATTTGATGTTTTTATCTCCACCTGTAGATACCAAGGTGGATTGAGTATAGTACACAACTAAGCTGGAAGCACTATGTATGTGTGCATACATACATGCCTTGCATATGATATGTGGTATACTATAGTAGTATATAATACACCATTGAGATGCCTATTGAATCCAGTGTGCACCCCAGTCTGGTAAAGGTGGACAGTGTGTGCCACCCCAGTCTGGTAAAGGTGGACAGTGTGTGCCACCCCAGTCTGGTAAAGGTGGACAGTGTGTGCCACCCCAGTCTGGTAAAGGTGGACAGTGTGTGCCACCCCAGTCTGGTAAAGGTGGACAGTGTGCCACCCCAGTCTGGTAAAGGTGGACAGTGTGTGCCACCCCAGTCTGGTAAAGGTGGACAGTGTGTGCCACCCCAGTCTGGTAAAGGTGGACAGTGTGTGCCACCCCAGTCTGGTAAAGGTGGACAGTGTGTGCCACCCCAGTCTGGTAAAGGTGGACAGTGTGCCACCCCCCCCCGAAAGTGTCTGGTAAAGGTGGGACAGTGGTGTGCCACCCCGTTTCCTTGGTAAGGTGTGACAGTTTGGTGCCACCGCCAGTCTGGTAAAGGTGGACATGTGTGCCACCCCCTTCTGGTAAAGTTGGACCGTTGTGTGGTTTGGATAACTACCCTATGACTACTGCCAATTGTGGAAGCTAAGGAATTGAGTCCCTGATGCCAGATCACAGGGTCTTTTGTCTAATAGCAATTTTTTCTCATTCTAACAGCCATATACTAATTCGTACATCGATTTTCTTGGCGAAGTCCTCTTCAGGGTTTGGCGATGTGCACATCACCCTTCACGATATAATAAACTGTAATCGTTACCCTCCTGTAATCTTGCTGTATATTATATATAATATTATATATACCGGTTTGATACAGAGGGGGGGGGGGGGGGGGGGAACCCCTGGGATATCGCCCCCCCCTGAGCAGAAGTTCCCCCCCCCCCCCCCCCTATGATTTTCACCTATACTTTTATTAAAACATACAAAAAACAAAATTAAAAATAGAAATATAAAAATCAGAATTAACAATGTAATTGTAAGGAAATCATGTAAGTAAGTTCATGTAAGTTGTCAAACTAATTCATAAACGAATTCTTCTGTTCTGCAGTTTAAAAATATTTAAAATTTCTTCAAAATCAATGTCAGTAAGTTCAGGCCCTTCTATAGCAATTCTCATCAGTAGCTAAGGAAACATCAGAGAGTCTATTTCTCAACCTACTCTTCACCAGTAAGTTCAGGCCCTTCTATAGCAATTCTCATCAGTAGCTAAGGAAACATCAGAGAGTCTATTTCTTAACCTATTCTTCACCAGTTTCATTTGGCTAAATGACCTTTCAACTGTCTGTTTGTATGTCTTGCAAAGTAGGTCGTGGATTTTCTTTTCTTGTACAAATGCCCTCCTAAATGTTTTCCACTTTGACAGAAGTTCGTCTCAATTTATCAAAGGAGAAGATGTGAATACTGTGCCATCATATTCCACAGATTGCAAGGACAAAAAAAATACAACTATAAGGTCGCAATTTGACTTTCCCCCCCTAGCAAAAAATCCTGTATCAAACCCTGTATACATATATATATAATATATATATTGTGTCTATTATACATATTACCATGGAGAGTTCGACCAAAGTTGAACACTGAAGCGGATTTTGGCAAGAAGTCTGAAATGTCAGGTTAAGTTTTAATTCAGCGAGCGAGCGAAGCGAGCGAAGCTGACTATCAGTCGTGTTCAATTGAGATTTCAGATATATATATATATATATGTAGGTATGTATGCGTACGTCAAAAAATTTCGCCCGCGCTTCTAATTACGTAAGTTAGGTAAAGCGTTTACAGTTCCGGTATTTTTCAATTAACGAGCACGGAGAATCAACTAAGTTTCAACCAAAAAGTTTATAGCTACTCTCTTCTTGGCGAAAGACTGAATGGCAAATTGTCAAGCTGCGCTTCTTTGCCACTGCGTTCGAAGTTTATTAGGTAATTCTGTTATTGTTAACTCTTCATGCCTAATCATTGCTATTATTTAGCGATTTCCTTCACAAATTATCTTTACCTATACTCATATATTTACTCGCTCGCCATGCATTTGCGCTATTCGAGCGCACCACTAGTTAGTATAATTTTGGCTGTTAGAACGAGAAAATGTGCTATTATTATAATTATTTCAGCCGAGAATGACTGAATAAGTATATGTAAGTGACCATTTCAATAATTAATGATTTTTTAAAACTTTGAGTACCTGATGAAATTAGTGATGTTAAACATATGTCCACACTGTGAGCATGTGTGCACATGTATCACATGTCCACACTGTGAGCATGTGTGCACATGACATGTATCACATGTCCACACTGTGAGGATGTGTGCACATGTATCACATGTCCACACTGTGAGCATGTGTGCACATGTATTACATGTCCACACTGTGAGCATGTGTGCACATGTATCATGCTTATGGCTTTCATTCAACACTATATGCTGTAGTTCAGATGTCATGTGACATGTGTTATATATTTTTGGTAAAGGGTCTTACTGGTAGCAGTGATAGGCACCAGTTGAGGACGGACTACATTCTCACCACAAATGCCACACCCACTCAGCGGTAAGTTAACTACAGTACATTTGAAATCTTTTCCCCCCAGGATTTATAAGATATCCTTTTTAGATTTTGATGCCAATAGTGTACTGTGTATTATTTGGTTTTAAGGTGTTGTAATTGTATATTAGAGTATTAGTACACTTTGTGTGGTGTAGATTTACACTCTACATTGAGGTAGGGTGTAATGGTATGTTTGGAGCTGGTAAAGATGGACTCATTGTTCCTCCTGACCCGAACAAGACATTCACCATTACTATGGCAGAAGTGGGCGTGTTCCAGGTGGGCGTGTATCATCTCCTCATGGATCTGACTGTACTCTATGACCTTACTAAGGTGAATCATTATGATTTTATTATTATTATCATTCTTTATTATTTTATTATTATTATTTTATTATTGTTATTAGTTCCCGTTGCTATATTGTTACTAGGTGTACTAACTTGGTAAGTGTGCACTATTTTTTGCCTTTAGCCATTTCTGCGAAAACGCTGATAAAAAAAGTTGCTAGTGGCAACTGGGCATGCGTAAACGGGATCTAAAATAGTTAGAGCATGCGCGCTTAGGTACTGGTGGATTTAGTGCACACAGCCCTCGGGCCTACTGCCCTTGGGCTTCAGTGCACTAAATCCACCAGTACCTAAGCGTTTATGCTCTAACTATTACTTAATTAATATTTTTATTATTATTATTATTAATTATTATTAATTTTTATTGTTGTTATTATTATTGTTTTTATTATTATTAATTTTTATTATTGTTATTATTATTATTATTTTATTATTATTATTATTAATATTACTAGTGATGTGCTTGAGCACAAATGGCGAGCGAGCCTAAAGACTATAATATTTTTATATTTTGACTTCTAACACTGAAGCTACTGAAAATAAGGTCCAGTTTGTTTATTTAGCATACAGGGTAAAGGGATTTCAGTGCCATAGTAACAACTAACTCTCTGCAACTGCTTGAATTGAAGGAAAAAACTAACAACAAAACAATAAACGTTACTTAAAAGTTTTCTTTGTGATATTCTTTAGCTAAGTAGTGGTTGTAACACACAATGCTTTGACACAACTGGACATGCACCTACACAGACTTACCTTCGCAGTAGTCTAGTGGACAATGTATTTTCAAGTAAATGCTGTTGCGCACGGCTTATAACCATGACAAAGAGCGCATTGACTTACCACCGCCACTAACTCGAATAGAAATGGAAGTCTCTTAAGTTTTCAAGTTTTAACTGCACCCGCAAAATAATTCTAAAAGGTAAACAATTCAATTTCTAGGGTGATACGGGTACTGATCGACAAACAGAGGATTCTGTTTAGTGAAGTTTGGGATGGGGTCGACAACCGAACTAACACAAAAACACGAGGGTCAAAGTACAAAAATGCCTTACGTACGTCCATACATACATATATACAAATAAATAAATAAATAAACATCCCCGATTTTCGATTGTGTTACCCCTGTAAGTGTCTCGCTCGCCAATTATTATTATTATTTTATTATTATTATTGTTAGTTATTATTAATTATTATTAATTTTTAGTATTGTTATTATTATTATTATTATTATTATTATTTTATTATTATTATTACTATTAATTATTATTAATTTTTATTATTGCTATTATTATTATTATTTTATTGTTATTATTAATAATAATAATAATAATAATAATAATAATATTAATATTATTATTATTATTAATATTCCAGGAACTGCCTGCGGACTCCCCTCGTGCCTATGATGCTCTATATACAGCTAATAGAATCATCAACATCTGTGATCCATTTGATGAGGACACATTTAAAGAGTGAGTGACTAACAAATTATTACTAGCATGCAATTCTTAATTACCGTTTTTATATTATAAGTGAGATCTGGAGGTTACTAAAATATAGGCCACAGTGTGCGGTATTTGCTGCCATTATTATTGTATTACTAGCAAGTACCCCGCCACATAGTGGCGCTTGACGTATTGCAAAGTAAGAATGCAGTAGCACACTCTGGGGGGAGTCCACAGTTATCTTGCTCAGTTATCATTCTCTACCATTGGTTAAGGTTACATAAGTTTCCCTCTCCTGCTCTTTTTTTTTCTGAGCTTTTCTTCTACCCCACGTCTCCTATCTTCAGCTCTTCTTCTTGAGTCATGGAGCCCCCTTTTCCTTTGTCTATCTCTGCTGCTTCTGAATTTCTGTCCTACTTTGGGAAACTTTAGTCTTCTATTTCGTACTTTAGCCTTTCTTTTGAAAATGAACCACCCCCCCCCCCCCCCCGCCTTTACTCGTCGATTCTACCCGCTTTTTAGTTATAATTAATCGCTTGCCTTTTTGCCTTCTCTTCCCTTCCATTTTAAACTTGCACCACCTTACCTCGCCGATTCCATCCGCTTTTCAGTTACTTCTCTTCCGTACTTTCACCTTCCTTTTAGAAACCTATGCCGCCTCCCATCGTCTATTGCACTCTCCTTAGAACTAAACAGCACGGTCTACTGAATGTGACGATACTTTACCTAACACAGGAGGCGATACTTTACCTAACACAGGCGACGATACTTTACCTAACACAGGCGACGATACTTTACCTAGCACAGGTGACGATGCTTTACTGAACCTACAAAGCTCATGAATTATTCATGAATACACACACCGTCGGTCGTCGTCGTCATTACTGACACACAAGCGTATCATTATAATATAGATAAATGGTATATTGGATTGATAATGGTGTAGATAATTCTGTTTGCCTTCGTATGTATACGTACAGACTATTGTCTCTGTGTGTTCTGGTTAATTTAGCTCTGATTTTTATAAAACAGAATATATTTTTGACAGCATAATTATTTAACCAATACACTGTATTGTACCATGCACACATACATATACACCCGTATGCACTCTAAGATTGTATGTATCTGTCATATATACAAAGTATTATGGGAATAATGATACATGCAATAATAGATGTAGAGCCATTTCTGCCAAGTTCTTCACTGAAGGCAATGGAGCTGCCCAGCACACAGTGCACGCCATGGGTCACTGCCACATTGATAGTGGTGAGTCAGCAAATTTCACGTTTTCATGTGAGCTATTCTGTAGGAGTTATTCAGTGGCTGGCAACCCTGGTGGGGACCAGAAGGCGTGGCTCTCCATAGTTCCCTTGGCTTAATTACTATGGTTTCTAATCTAACCTTGTATTATACTCCAGTTAATTCAGAAACAAGAAAGGAGTTCAAGCTTTTACCTTAAATTCCCAGACCATACATGTCTCTTTCAACTTGTAGCCAATTCCAGCGATTAGAAAACTTTGTAGTATATTTAGTGGGGCAGCAAGAAACTATTTTATGGAATTATGACGTGATGATAAAGTGCGCTTACCCGTAATGTACGATTGCATCCCAAGTATAGACCAGCTTTATCTATGAGGGCACTGTGGTGAAACCTCACCTCATTATTCAGTAACGGTGACATTGACACTGTTGCACATACGCTAGACCATTGGCATGTGTTAGTGTTGTGTTTTCTGAACTAGCTAATTATCACTTACTCCATTTATGCATCACCATTACTCAGCAGGTTCTATATCACCTTTGAGCATGTGCAGGTAGATTGCCTATAAAAAGGCCTGTCTGTGCTGTGCTAGGGAGTGTCACATTTTATGAGCTTTGAATAATACTTAACTGAGACAGTCTTTGCTCTGCTTTGAAAAGCAGCACTGATAATTAAGGGAAGCCTTTGGACAGGCTTGTGTAAGGTTCAGTAGTTCAGTGATACTCTGGTGGCAGCCTATCACAGGTTTGTCTCCTCCACCAGTGACTGTCCTTCCCAGACAATCCACCACAGGCACTATTGCCCAAGTACAACAGTTTGACGCTATTGTCAATGCTTGGAATGTTAGTTATAGAATTGATTATGCCTCACTGTTATACATGTATTGCCCTTTGGATATACATAATTAGACAGTGCCAGAAGATTCTTTTTGCCAAAAAAAAAAAAAAAATGTAACAGCTAGCCAGTGTATTGTAACACTGGAGGTTTGCCACCTTAGGTACTTCATGACAATAGTCGAGGTGATGGAAAATTCTATGGTTAGTGACATGATTAAAACAAGTCATTTTGTTATGTACTAGCTTGGCTGTGGCCGTACTCTGAAACGAGAAGGAAATGTGGGAGGAGCTGGTCATCAGTTGTGGCGTTAATGGACAGATATCCAGAACTAACCTTCGTATGCTCACAGGTTAGCATTTCAAGTACAACATATGAGAAACATAGCATGTTTGAGTTGTAATGATAAACTATTTAATGTTCTAGACAGTTTAAAGAAGAAATGAAATAAGTGAATATTTAACTTCGTAATATGAGGGTAACACAATGATTTGGCTATTTTCGGCAGTTTATTTTGTTAATGGTCACCAAATAAAGCTTAAAGTTCAATAGTCATTATTATTATTATTATTTTTATTATTATTATAATAGTACGGCGCGTAAGTTGCCCATTCAAAAATGTATGGGAAAAATCGCTGTTCAATTGAAATCACACAGGGAAAGTAAAATAGCGCGTAACTAATTGAAATACCTCGGTAACTAAGTGGAAACTAAGTGAAATACTTCGGTAGTTAAGTGAAATAGTATGGGTAAGTGCGCACGCGTAGAGCGTTAACCTTGGAAATGTACAGTTCCAGTAGTTTCTAGTTGGAGACAATGTCCTTCTTTACCACAGAACCTCTACCCGTATTAGACGGAATGTTTTACAACAGATAGGAGGAGTCGTACGATGAAAAGAAAGTTCCAGCGGAAGCTAATCCTGAAATAAGGAGATAGTGTCTGAATGATACAGTGTAGCTACAATTGCAGAAGACTTTTTGTAAAGCTGGCCTACTATTAGCGAGTGATAGCACTGGTAACCTGTGCTATTAGGGGTCAATAGCACTCGTAAAGCAATTTAAATAACACTCGGCTTCGCTTCGTGCTATTTCAATCACATTACTCATGCTATTAATCCCGAATAGCACGGTTACCCGTGCTATTACTCATACGAATTATTATTATATTAATAATATTGATATTATTATTACTATTATTTTTAATTACTGTCACTATTATAAATTATTGTTATTATTGTGATTTGATCATTTCGTAATTTTAATCATTTTATTCTCGTATTATTATTATCAAAGGCACAGCAACTAGAGTGGGTGAAAGAAGATTACCCAACATTGTATGGTAGAATCAAAGCTAAAGTGCAGTCAGGCCAGTTCATACCTGCAGGAGGAACTTGGGTGGAAATGGTATGTATTATAATGTGCATATATAACTGTGCAAAGGAACATCAGGCAGAATGCGACCTGATACACTTATGCTAATCCTGATAATTGAATTATAACATTTATTAGGATGGTAATATTCCAAGTGGAGAGTCTTTTGTGAGGCAGTTTCTGCTTGGTCAGCAGTTTTTCAAGGAGGAATTTGGCCAACATTGCACAGAAGTAAGTGATCTTCCTTTTATGTGAGAAATTAAATGACAAGTACATTAAAAAATAAAAACATTTAAGTGTGCATGTATCTATGTTAGTTTTGGCTGCCAGACACATTCGGATACTCTGGCCAGATTCCTCAGATCATGATTGGTGCTGGAGTGAAATATTTCCTCACTCAGAAGTTGAGCTGGAATCTCACAAACAAGTTTCCGGTAAAATTGTAAAAATTATTTTATTTAGTGTAATTTGACTGTAATATCACAAAGATTAGCTACATACATACACATGTACAATTAATATTAGTGTGTGTTATACTCATTACATTTAGTTTTTTGTAGTTTTTTTTTTCTTCTTGAATTAAGTGTGTTTATAGAGCTCATGAATCCCATTTTGATAAGTCATTGTTAGCAGCTCTGTTTGTACCATGCCATTCATGAAGTGTGCATTCTAAAAAATGATTTTTAATGTTGTTTTGCACATAATTTTTTTACCAATTTACACCAATTATTAGGGGACTGACACTATAACAATGATATATTTATCTCGTATTGCTTTACATTTTAATCTTGCAAAATAATTACATTTTAAGTTTACCACTGAGTTTTTTTTTGTTTTTTTTCTTAAATTCTTTTTTTTTTCCATCCTTTTTTTTTTTCTTCTCTATCTAAAATGCTTCCTTTTTTTTTTTTTCCAGCATACATCATTTATGTGGGAGGGTATAGATGGAACTAGGTGAGTTTATACATATATGTATGTATAATTACTTTTTTGTTTAACTATAGTATGTCCAAGTTGAGTTGGTGCGGTAAAAACTGTTAATAACTTTTTGAGCGGAAGTAGCTACGCTTCCGGGGTATGTACCATTAAAAAGCTCGTGCTGAAGCGGTCTAGAAAATTCCCTTCAAAACTTCAGAGCCAGCGGGAAAGTGCAGTTTCAAAACTCTATAGAAAAGTCTATGGTAATAAATAAAACCACACGTTTCTCGCACTACACGCGGCGGGATTTAGTCACATGCTCAAACCGGGCCAACCACGTGCGCAGTACCTCAGAGACATTTGTAAACAAAAAGAAGTCGCAGTTAGGTGACTTCGTTTCTACCCTTCGTCTTGACATTCTGGTTCATTTTAGGCTCAGGACTTTGTTGCTATTCAAGGCTACTTAACAATAGCAAGCTACAGTGTGAGGTACGTTTGTAACATGGGTTGTTTGTCCACTCAGATTTTCTTACCAGTTAAATAGGGCCTATTTATTTAGGAACTCAACCAATTTACTGTTTGCTGACCAAGATAACAAGATATATAATTCATCATAGACTCTGTATGCCACTATTTATGGGCTTTAGCTGTCCCATTACTCCTCATATCTATATAGGTACAGTTCTCTATGGTTATGGGAATGCTATTTACCACCCTCCAAATTCAACTGCTGCTTGTAGCTACCACAATTTCATGTCATCATAAAATTATAATAATTATATATGGCATCATAAAATTGTATTAATATATGTCAATTTTTTGTATAATTAAAAAAATTGAAATTCATGAATAAAATGATATGAATGATTCAGTGTGAAGGACTAAGTGATACTAGAATGTGTGTGGCCATAGCTAAAGGTGTAGGTGATGTACTGGATTCTTCACATTACTGTTGAGTACTTCAGAAGTTCGTCACACCTAGAAAGTAGTATAGTGTTTAAATACACGCTTAAGCACACAACAATCAGACTTACTTGAGGAGCCGTTCAGCCGTGGTCCTGCGCTTCTTTTCCTCTAAGATTTATGCTACATTAGTAGCTCCGGATCACCCTCTGCAAACTTCAGCCAGTTTTAGCGCACAACTAGAAGCTCGTATAAATGATAAAGTACTCGTGATTAGTTATAACCGGGTAATATTGAATACAGCCACGGAAGAAACTGCCATAGCTTCTTTTTCATTTCAACTGGTAAACTTACAGTAATAATGCGCACCTTAGACCCACCCCATTTCTACTGTGGGCGTCGATGTTTTCGCGTGTTTGAGCTACTACTGTCATGTGACCTTAATTGGTTTCCGGTTTCGCCAAGTGCATTCCTCTTTTGCCACATTTGTGGTCGTACCAACTCAACGTGGACATACTATAATACTAGTGGTGTGCTTGAGCAAAAATGGCGAGGGAGCCTCAGTATTGTGATTGTTTTTAACTTCTAACACTTCTACAACTAAAAAGTTTGCAACTTTTAACTGCACCTGCAAAAGAATTCAAAGCAGTAAACAATTCAAAAGCACAAAAACTGGAGGGTCAAAGTACAAAATGGAATACGCATGTCCGAACATAATATAAACAAATGAACATTATTTATTACATTCAGTGTCCTTTTGCTTTTTCTGTGTAATTTTGGCTTAATGTATAGGTGTAATTCATAATAAATGTACACTTATTATCCAATCTTTTTTGATAATAAATACACTAATAATTATATCCTGTATTGGTGCTATTCATCTAGCCCACCATATAAGGATCAGACAACTTTGTATTTCAATCAATTTTATTAATACGTGTATGCACGTACACTCAAACCTCTCTTATCCGGACAGTCTGGGACCAAGGGGTGTCCGTAACTAAGAAATGTCCGTAACTCAGAAATTATTATTTAATAAGTGTTAATTACATACTATTAATTAAAATGTGATAAATAAATAAATAAAATGATGAATAAAAATAAATGCAAGTACTTATGATCTATTTGAAATATGAAGTGATCTTTGTTTGTTTCATAGATCTCCAGCGCTGTTTAGCTGCGTCATCTCTCCAACCCTTGACCAGCATAAGATGTGCAGGGTCTGTGCTGCCTTTAGACTCCAACCAGTATCAAAAGCCGCACAGGCTTGTGATGGAGTAACTGCACTCCTAGAATGAGCTTCATCTTCATCTTCAGACTCCAATTCCTCTCTGTCATGCATCAAATCTGCCACAATTTCTTCCTCATTCATAATCTGATATCCTGGATCAGTTGCATCTTCCATCAACCAGATTTTTGGAAGTGACCTGTTAGAATCATTCTCCGCATAACCTAAGCTGTCAAAAAGCTCTTAAAATTCCGATACATCAGCTGAAACTTCTCTATGCTTATCACTGGCTACAACCTCTGCAGTGACACTATCAGAAACTGACTGCTGACTGACCGTCTCGCATTGTAAGAGTTTCTTCCAGCCGCTGGCCAATGAAGATGATGATGCTTCATCCCAGGCCTGAGCAGACCAATAAACAACATCCTTTATTGTTATTTGTTTCAAAACTTCTGGAATTGTTAATGAAGAAGATTCATTTTCAATAATCAAATGCTGCAACAGATGTTTCTTATAACGATTTTTTAATGGTTCAAGAATACCTTGGTCCATTGGCGATGTAGTATTCGCAGGCAAAAACATAGTGGTCACCTTACCGTCAGTTGACTGTAGACAGTCCGTAGAAGGATGTGCTGGTGCATTGTCAACCAGCAATAAAATTTTGTATACTATGCCAGTATCACTGCAAAATTTCTTTACATAAGGAACAAAGAAATTATGAGACCACTCTTCAAAAATTGCAGCCGTCATCCAAGCTTTTTTTGTGTAAAATAATTAACTGGCAACTTAGTCATGTCCATATTCTTAAAACATCGAGACTTTTTACTGACATGAATAAATGCCAAAGGAAGTTTACATGTCCCTGTAGCATTTGCACACCCGAGCAATGTAACCCTTTCCTTTGCTTTTTTAAAATTGGCAGCACGTTTTTCACCACTATGCACTAAATATTTTGATGGCATAAGCCTCCACCACAAGCCAGTCTCATCTGCATTAAAAATTTGATTTGTGTAACCTTCAGAGTCTATTTTAGAATGCAACTCACTTTGAAAATCACCAATGCAGGAAAGATCAGAAGACAATGATTCTCCATGTCTGAGACAAAATTTGTGCAGCCATCCTGAGCTGGCTTTAAATGAGTCTACATTAAGGTCAGGATAAAGCATAGCAAACAACTGAAGTGCCTTCTCTTTTAACACAGGACCTGAAACTCCCTTAGATCTCTGCTGAAGAAACCAGACATGACAAGCTTGATCTAGTTTCTCATAATTAGGATCTCTAACAATACGTACATCTTTTTTTGGTTAGAGAGGGACACTAACTAGCAGAAACAAACTTTCAATTTTCCCCCTTCCCTTCCAAATATCACTCAGTGTAGACTTTGGAACATCAAACTGCCCAGCCACTAACCTCACTGACTTTCCTTTTTTAACTTCAGCTAATATTTCCAGCTTTCTTTTCAGAGTTAAAACGCTATGCTTGCGTTTAACTACCTTGCTCCCAACACTGCCGGTCGTTGAGTTCTTAGAAGAACTAGCATCACGAGTTCTGAGAAGAACTAGCAGTAGACGCACTAACTACTTGTCGATTTCCTTGCTCCATCTCCACGCACAATACCACTGCCAAATGAACTTGAAGTACACACGCGAGAAAATTTTTTTCCGATTTTACTCGTTAAATTTGATATGTTTACTAGCCACGCTGACGTCCCGTACCGTCAATCATTTTGGTCGCTGTGTCCGGTAGACAGAGGTGTCTGTAACTTAGACGAACAGATAAGAGAGGTTCGAGTGTAAATGAATATTGATTCTTACTGGATTAAATTGAAAGCACAGGGAATGAGTAATAATGGTGAATATTTGATGAGGTTGTAAAGGTGAGAAGACATTAGGGCTGGACGGTATTTGGCTTTGTACCTATTGACTAACTAAATAATAGTTATCACGATAACGACTAATTATTGACTAATTTTTTTAATTGCAATTGTCAATGGCTGTCATAATTGGTATAATTGGTGTCAAGTGATAATGAGTAAAGCTGGATACATAAATTAATAGTGATGAATACTGGGTTAGTTTGTGAGTTTATAAAAGGTTGATGAAAATAGTGAAGATGAATGATTAATCAAGATTTTTTGCCAAAAATACAAGCATATTTACTTTATTAGGATTCAGTGACGATCGTGAGTTTACAATATGTCCGGATGTACTGAAAAGACGTTCAGACGCACAACTAGTTGCACAAATGCAGAGAATCTTGACACACAATTTAGCCAATGTTGGGTACAACATTTTGTTTACCTTCCACCAATTCAATGGTTTCTGGTCACTCTCAATGTCTAAATTTGGAGCACTCAAATAAGATTCTATCTCTTTCATTACTGTCAGTTCAGGTGAGAGAGCAACTGCACTAGATGTTTCTTCTACTTTCTTCAGGAAAGCACACAGTTTCTTCTTTTTTTTGCACGGTGATTTTGGTGTGGTGAGCGGTTCAGGTGAGCTTGATTCTTCAAACATTTCAAGTGCCTGTTCGGCAACTTGTGACACTAGTTCTTCCTTGTTGTTACTATAGTCAGCCTTGAACCGAGGATCCAAAAATGTGGCGGTGTGAAGTAACTTTTGGATGCTGGGATTACTGTACCGAGAATGCAAATCGCCGACGATAGTTTTTTTTATATCTTTGGTAAGTTCGGCCTCTTCTTCTTTGGCTATCAGAATTTTTGTCTTTAAATTATGCAGAACCGGAATGACAGAAGAAATTGTGGCATGATATTCTCCACTCAAAAAGTCTGTCAACTCTGAAATTGGGGACTATGCTTTAAAGAGACATTCAAAAACATGCATGTCCTGCCAGGTAGGGACAAGATGGCCGGTCTTGCGATCAGTGCTCAAAACGACTCTAACCGCCTCCTCCTGCTCAAGCAATCTGCTAATCATTGCCTCCATTGATCCCCATCGAGTAGGACAATCCTACCACACATACACACATATTTGTATATTACATTATGACTTTAAAATTAACTGTAACTGCTTAACTAATTGTGAATTTATGTACACTTAATAAATTTATTGCATTTGATTTTATCTTAAGTTTAGAATTTACTTACACTGATCAAACTGTGCTGAGGAAGATTTTTAGACATCTGAACCGCCGATAACTCTCTCCTCCTTTTCCAGCTGTAAGAAAAAGCACTGACTATGCTCCTGGCCAGACCCAAAGCTCTTGAAATACGATGGTCATTTTTTGTAGCCTTTGTTACGGCAAGATTTAGGTTGTGACCAAAGCAGGGTAATCTCTGCCATTGAAGTTTATTTGTAGCAAGAACAATATTGGAGCCATTGTCCGTGGTGATGCAGACTTGCTGTTCTTTTTTCAGATTCCAAGCATCAAGGACTGCCTCCAAAGCTTCTGCTAGGTTGTCACCTGTATGGTCAGAAGGCAAAAACTGCGTCTGAAGGCAAGACGTCCGCAATTCCCAGTCTACAGTGATATAATGGATGGTGAAACTCATGTAGGGATGCATTGTTCCACTAGACCACAGGTCCGTTGTTGATGAAAAAAACTTCAAGCTAACTATTTCTCCCTCAACTCTTTCCTTAACAGAGCTATATAAGTGAGGAATAGCTGTTTTTGAAAAATATTTCCTGCTAGGTGGCTCATACCTGCTATCAAATGTAGCTAACATCCTCTTGAACCCAGGCTTATCCACAGTTGAGAATGGGAGACAATCCTTAGCAATAGTATATGCAACAGAATCAGTCAGCTCTTGCCACCGCTTGCTACTCCTTGGGTAAGGTTTACCACTGTCCAAACTTTGCTGAAGTGAGAGCTGACTACGAGGTCTCTGACTGCTTGGCCCAGCTTTAGCAACAGTTCTCGTACTTTGAATGTCAGCGTACTGTCTTGGGTGCTTGTATTTCAAGTGAGAAAACAAATTGGAGGTGTTCCCAGACTTTGCTGACACCTTAGCTTCGCAAATACGACAAACTGGAGAAGCCTCATCTACAGATCCATCTTCGCTAGGTTTTAATAATCCATAGTAAGCCCACACTGGAGAAGAAACTTTCTTTTTTTCCACTAGCTCCATCTTGCAACAATACCGTTAGGAGAAAAAATGAGCCTCCCGTTATTTGCCAGCTGCATTTTGTGCGCGCGCAGCGGCGGATTGCGGTATTGCTGATATCGTACCGACTAAATCGGCGGTTACCGAATAAAGCGAATAAATACCGATATACCGTCCACCCCTAGAAGACATCATTAGCTGACGCGGGTTGATCATCAACGGACATAAAATTTATGTGATTAAATGAGTCATCAATGCAATATTCTCACTGAACACACTTGTGCATCTTTCATGACTTGATCAAACATGAGCTGAATCCACTCTTACGCGTGAAATAATTATAGATGGCCGTGCTTTTAGGATTTTATACGATTGTATTTTTGAAAATTAGTACAGAACTTATGTTTGGTTTATACATGCCTATACTCTGCTGCTGAAGGTAGTGTAGTATTGTATTATGTATTATGCAAATGTTGTACGTATGTATAGTGTATTATGTCACATGCCTCCTGCAGACACTTACGAATCACGAGCAGATGTCAAAGATGTAAGTCCATGTCTTTAGTAACCTTCTAGCTGATAAGGCAGAACAATCACATGCGCAGTTGCTGTTTATTTTAGGTGCTTGTTATCGTCCTGGCTTTAAGCACTTTATATTAATTATTTTATCAACTTCTGATTGGCACCTAGTCTCAGTTTTTTTTTAGGTTACCACTCACTGTTAGGTGCCCTATTTTTTATTTTTATTAAAGCTCCAATTTCCTTACCGTTTGAAGTAATAAGCATGGGTTCAAACTACCCACATTTATGGTATGTTATATAACAATACAGATAACACAATTAAAAAGTGAATGAAAGATATATTTCCACATTTGAATAGTGTTAAATGTTTACTTATTGGTAAAAGGTGAAATATTTGTTTTTCTGATGATTCATGGTGTACTGTACAAATATTTTGTCCCTGTAGTTGTTGAAGTGTGTGAAAGGTAATAAAGACAAAGGACGTAGTCGGCACTGTGTGTTGCTATACGGTCATGGAGATGGGGGAGGTGGTCCAACGTTAGTTCTTTACATACATGTACATCTAGCACACTCTCATACTGATACTCATTCAAACAAACACTTAAAACCTAGCAATTAATTGTGTTTAACTTGTTTTGACGATGGAAGCAGGTCTCCCTACGGAGCCCAATTATTATTATTTTGGTATATGGTCGTTATGTTAATAGATGAACTTTGATATTGGTCTATTGTTAAAAATTAAAAAAAAGTGAGGTTTAATTTGTTTGGTAATTTTTTAAAATTCATAGCATGTTCAGCATTTCTTTTCAAACAGTGTATCATGTGAAACATATAATGAACAATTTGTTTAGATTAGTTTATTGTTGCATTATTTAACTTTCTTTCATATAATTGTAGGGAGGATATGTTAGAGTCTATGAGAAGACTGCAGGATGTGGATGGAGTCCCGAGGCAAATACTTACCTTATGTTTTATTCTACTTTATATCACTACAATATTTTATTTTTATTTTCAGAATAGTACAATCTACTCCTTCTAAGTTCTTCACATTGCTAGAAAGAGTGGATAAGGCCAATTTGTGCAAGTGGGTTGGTGAGCTGTATTTAGAACTTCACCGAGGAACCTACACTTCACAAGCTAAGGTAAAAACTATCAGAATAGTAATATTAGTAGTAGTAATATAAGTAGTAGTAATAAATGAAAAGTATACATAACTAAATTTTAGACTAGCCTATTGGATTGTGTATTACTCTTACTTTTTCCCATAATAACTATGTTAGCTGTACAACTGTAAGCCTGAGGTTTTGAATCATTATAATATATTAAAGTAATTGTGAAACATTTTATTTGCTAGTTTACTAATTTGGTCACTCGTGTGTACAGCTGAAGTTGGAGAACAGAAAAGCAGAGTTCAAGTTTCATGATGTAGATTTTATTACAGCATTCAATTTTTTAAGTGAGTTAAAAGAGTAAAAATGATTTTTAATTATGTTAACTAATGAATATTGGCTTACCTCAGACTCAATCACTGGCCAACTTTTTTTTTCTTTCTTTTTTTTTTTCTTTCTTATTTCATATGATGTAATATTGAATTTAATTTTTGTACTCATTTATTTTATTTATTTTCTATTCTTTTAGTTGGAGGCAAAGCTACAGCTAATGATATGGCAAATATTCAATCTTCTCTTCGACCACTCTGGAAGAAGTTTCTTCTGAACCAGTTTCATGATGTGATTCCTGGTTCATGTATTCGAAAGGTTGCTGAAGATGCTATGGAAATATATCAAGGTTGGTTAGGTTGTAATGCACATAATTATTGTGTAACAGGAATAGACTTCTCTCACAGACTATTTTGGCAGCCTTGTGTTTAGTCATAAAGTTTAACCTTTTTAAAGTACTGTTGTTAGCAATATGTATCTTTCTTAGTTTACCACAATGTCAGTCCTTTATAGTGACTTTTATTCTATTTTTCCACTCTATGTACAAACTAGTAAGTGCGCATCACATTTGGTAATGATCATCATACACTTCCACCATAATGAGTCTGTTATGTGCAGTAGGAAACCAAATAAATGTGCAGATTTCGTTCCACAGTACGACCGTGAAACAGTAGTCTGTTTCCCGTAGTTTTTAAAGTTGCATTCCGTACTGTTTTGACTAAACGGCCGACACGTATACTAAAACGGTTAAAAACAACAACAACAAAAAGGTTAAGTTTTTCCATCGATTCACTGATATTTTCTAGCTAGAAACTCTTCCATAGCTTTATAAGCAGGCTAAGGCCTCGTTAAAAGCTACGGTGATAGTTCAAAAAGGCTCATACAACAATTTTACTTGCTTCAATAAAGCTGCAGACCAAAGTTTCGGCAGGCACACAGCTATAACGAGGTCTGTGCTACGTAGGTCTTCTGCTAGCAACTTTCACTAGTAAAAATCTAAGCCTGAGAAGGCCCTAACATCGAGAAAAACTCGATTGTAGTCGAGCTAACAATTCTCCGCGAGTCAACTTCAAATAGGACAGCTTCAAATAATTTTGTACCTGAAAAGCTCAGCCTCAGGAGCCTGTAAACAAAAAATGGGAACATAAATGATCTTTTATATTTCTTTGAGTGAGGCATGCTGTGAACTAGAAAGATTAAAACAGTAATGCCGGTCGAATGGAACGGCCGTTTTTTACCAAACAAACAGTGTACTGTTTTTTCCCTGTTTTTTAATCGTGCGATGGCCGTTCTACGGAACGGAATTCTAAACTTCATTTTGTCTCCTACTGTATACTATTATAGATAGACATATCCATGTGTGGTCTATTTGAGAAAAGAGTTATGATGTGGTGTTAGAAAATATATATGATGCCATCACCATTTTGTGCCATAAATTGAGTATAGAATCACGTATCACTTATAAAAAAAATAGTGCACACATAGAATTTATACTGAATAAAAATGAAAATTAGTGCAAGACAAGAAATCATACTGAGAAAATGTGAAATTCTTTATTAAAAATAGATACATATAAGGAAAGGAAACATGCAATGCCCAAATTTATTAATCACTATTGTGTTAGACAACTTTTCATAGTGATTTTTATGTTATTTTAATAGTGTTATTTTAGAAAAAAGTTCTTTTTTTTTTTTGTGCATCTAGATGTTAAGCTGCAACTTGAGAAAACTTATCGTAATCAAGTTTGTGAAGCAGTGACTAAGGTTGGTATTCTATCAGTCATTATTACACTGTGATGATGATGACAATAATGATGAGGAGGACGATGATGATGGTGGCAATAAAATAATAACTAGTGATGTGCTTGAGCACAATTGGTGAGCGAGCCTAAAACTACACTATTTTTAAATGGTTGGTTTTAACTTCTAACACTCAAGCTACTAAACAAAAGTGGAGTTTTTGAATGACGTATATACGGTAAAGGGGTTTCAATGCCATAGTAACTCCCTGCAACTGTTTGAATATAAAAAAAGCAACAAAAACAAGTCAAGTTATTTAGACGCTTTCTTTGTGATATTCATTAACTAAGTAGTAGTTTCACACTTAGCTGAACACACCTACACAAGGCTTACCTTTGTGGTTAGTCTAGTGGACAATGAATTTTCAAGTAAATACTGTTGCGTAGGGCTTACGATAAATAGCTATTAACTTACCACCGCCACTAACTCGATAGAAATGGAACTCCCTTAAGTTTTGAGTTCTAACTGCACCCACAAAAGAATTCAAAGCAGTAAACAATTTAATTTCTAGAACGATACGGGTAATGATCGATAATCAGAGGATTCTGTTTAGTGAAGTTTGGGACGGGGTCGAACACCGAGCTAACGCAAAAATACGTGAGGGTCAAAAGTACAAAATGACATACGTATATCCTAACATATATATATATAAACAAACAAACATCCCCAATTTTCAATTGTGTTATCCCTCAATGTCTCGCTCGCTTGCCAATAATAGTAATTTTAATAGTAATAATAGTCTATAAAGTAATACGCTTGTGTGTCGATGACGAGCGACGATGGTGTGTGTATTCATGAATAATGCATGATTTGACATCACAATGGGGAAAACTTTGACAAGAGAAAAAAAAAGTGAGGAAAAAAAAGCATCTTTACCGTGATATGAACCTGCCATCGGCCGATTGCAGAGTAGGCACTCAAACCATTTAACTATCGGGAACTAACAGTTTACCATAATGGGTATAAGAGAGGCAAAGAAGCACGAGGATGGAAGGCTCAGTATAAATAAAAGCTGGTGATAAAAAGCTCCGACTAACTACTTCTTAAAAAAATTACAGTAGATAGGATGGAAACTGGGGAGCAGGAGAGATAGACAGTGGTGGAGAAGGGAATCGATGAGTGGAAAAGAGAGTAAGAAAAACAGGGCATGGATGGGTGAGGAATAAAATCAAGTGTTGTCCAGTTATGCCAGGCAGTTTTAGCTATAATTGTTAATGCATCCATGTGCTACTATATTAATACATATATTAAAGGAAAACCAAATTCTATGAATATAAGTTGGCAGCTAGCGTGGCAATACTGACAACAACATGCAGACCCACAATACAAACTAAAATTATTATTACCATTATTATTGGTGTTATCATTATTATTACATTATTATTATTACAAGCAAGTATCCAGCCACACAGTGGCACCTGATGCACTAATTTGTGCAAATTTGGAGTGCAGTAGCATAAGGTAGCTTTATCCATGTTTTCTCTCTCTCCACTGTCTAACTCGACACTATGCGTTCAAGTATGTCATTTTTCTGTCAGCCTTTTTTTTTTCATAGTGCATGAATTATAATGAGTTACTAATTTAACAGCTACCTTCTCATGGTGATGATAACAGTAGTAAAGTTGTTGTGATCAACTCCTTCAGCTGGGAGAGAAAATGTGTCATTTCTTTGGAAGAAAACCATCACATCAGTCAGAGCAAGAAACAGAGATTAGATGATCTCTGTGAGGAACCGTTACATCAGACTGATGATAATGGCTGCACTATGAGTAAGGGTGTTGGCATATGATTCTGTCTAAATTAATGGATTTATATATATCACTTATATTACTCTATTATGTTTTTATTAGTTCTTTTATGTATGAGGTAGCGATATGCCAGTTATTACTAGTTCCTTCCATTTGTTTCCTAGGTCATTGGATAAACAATATTCTTTTCCTAAAGTGTTTACGATTGATTATTCTGTGCATTGTGCATATTTTTTTGTAGAATACATTCAAATGTCCCCAATGAGTATTGGAGGTATCAGAGAAGTACAGCCAACATCTCCTGTCACTTTAATTATGGTTAGTGATTGTAGTGCCTTTTTTTACTTAAATATATTATTTACTTCTCTTTTAGGACAACAAAGACCGATCTTTTGTATTTGAAAACTCCATTTTAAGAGCTGTGGTGACATCGACAGGTCTGATTAGCTCTCTCCTTCACAAACCTACCGGCAGGTATACCCAGTAATTTTAGAGTTGTATCTTTTTGTTTATTAAAAAGTAAATGCGGTGCTTTTTCACTCTTATAACTAATTTTCACCCCTTTTTCCTTTCTCCCCTACTGTACTAAAATTTTTAAGGGAGGCTATAAGTAAAGGATCTTATGGCAATCAATTGGTTCTTTTTGATGATGTGCCATTATTCTGGGATGCATGGGATGTAATGGAGTATCACCTCGAGACACGTGCTACTATCCTGGGCCAGCAAGCCAACTTGGCAATTAATTCAACTGGTGCCAAAATTTTGGAGGATGGACCTATTAGAGCAGCATTACTGGTAAAATGTGTATGTTTTGGTCTGTATTTTATATATTTAGAATCCTATTTGTAGCAATTATATTAATTGATCTTGTACGTTTAGCTATATGTATAATTCTCTCCTTTCAAATCTGGAATTACGTTTTTTTACACTGGTGTTGTTACTCAGTGGCACTCTCCTAGTGACTTAATATTAGCGAACAGACAACTAAGTGTTTGACTTCTGTAATTACACTATGTAGAGTATATCTTATTTTTAACTCACGAAAAGAAAGATTCTAGAGCATCGTTGCTTGCATTTTTTTTAAACATTTTGTTTTTGCCTATTTGTCAAATCTTTATTTTTCTCAGCTTATAATGTACACTTTGTTTATCCTTTACTTATACAGCAAGTTAAACACATTACATGGCATGTTATAGACATGTAATTGTGTAATTAAACTAATATAGTGTTAGTGTCAATGTTTTGATATATAGGTATCAATCCCTATCAGTCAAGTTAGTCACATCAAACAGAAAGTCATTCTAGAGGCTGATTCTCCGTATCTGAAGTTTACGACTGAAGTTGGGTTGAATTTACATTAAAAAAAATTCTTATTGAATGTATTCTATATTCTTCCAGGTAGACTGGAATGAATCTCACAAGTTTTTAAAAGTTGAATTTCCATTTAATGTGCGATCACATCTGGCCAATTATGAAATTCAGTTCGGACACTTTGCTAGACCGACTCACTTTAACACGTCTTGGAATCAAGCTCAGTTTGAGGTATTACAGTATTGTGTGCTTGGTATTAATCAGAATATTATCAAATAAAGACAGCTACAATAGCATCACTCTTTCAAATTAAATGTTTCCTTTCTATACTAGCTTAAGAGTAATGTAGTCTACAGGTGCTTATCAAGTATGTATTTGGCATGATTTCACTCAGTAGTTTCAAAGAAGATTTTAGTTATCTGGGATATTGTTGTAAGAGTAAAAAGGCAATTAGTATATATATTTATTACAAACTAGGTGCAGATAATAATTGATATTGTATTTGTGGTTACTTCTGAAGTAACCACAAATACAATATCAATTATTATTATTTCATTTCTATTGTTATGTTTTATTATTTTTTTCATATTTATTGATACACTTGATAAATCAGGTATGTGGGCAGAAGTGGGCAGATCTGTCAGAACATGGATTTGGAGTAGCTCTTCTTAATGACTGTAAATATGGCTACTCCACTTTGGAAAACATCATGAGGCTGTCTCTGTAAGTTATTTCTTTTGTGTGTTTATATTTTGTAATAATTTTTCATTTATTAAATACAGGCTGAGGTCGCCTAAATCTCCAGATGACCAGTGTGACATGGGCAAGCACTCCTTCAGCTATGCCATTATGCCACATAGAAGTAAGAAAATAGTTATTTTTCTATTCTTAATAAATTTGTTTTATTATATAATCTTTATTATAATATGTGATATTTATTTTAGTTGTAAACATTTTAAGTACATTGAATATGTTAATTTAGTTTCTTTTAAAGTGTGTAATTTTGTTCAGAGGACCATGTCATAAGTTTTATTATTTTTATCAATCTAGAGGTATAGAAACAATTAATTGTGTCACTGAAAAAATAAGCTATGGCCATTGATAGCGATAGTACTGTACGTGTAAAATGATTACGTTTATTATTCATGTTCTCAGTAAACCAACAAATTTTGGATCTGTTTTGCAGAATAACTTCAAAATAAATTGTTTCACATAGGGAGGGGCAGATAAGTTTTTTTGGTTCAAAGATATTTATAATGGTTTGATTGTTAAGTACAATGTTCTTGTAGTTGTTGGGGTTTTTTTCAGTAAAAATGTATTTTATTTTCTATTCATAACCTACCTTCCTTTTATTGGAAAATAAACGCTATAAAGGTTTTTTGTGATTGTAATGTTCAACATATATTTTTTAAGTAACGTGTAGATATAATAGCATATACATAGTACCAGTGCAAGATAACTTGCGTATTATAATAGTCTCTATACTGAATTGTATATATTATATCATTTTGTGATATTATTTCAATTATCTAACTTCAGGAACTTTTCAGGATTCCTTTGTTATTCAAGAGGCTTATAATTTTAACCATCCTCCAATTGCTATTAGTAGTGGTCAAAGTGTTGGTAAGTGTGAAGTAGTCTCTTGTTTATATGGCCAAGCTACATGTATAATTAAACTAAACCTAGCATTTTCATATTTTTACGAAGTTTATTTAAACGTCGCTAAGGTCAGAGTTTTTATGCTAATTTTATGAGTAAAACACAATTTGTAATACTTGATTACAGTGTTGTTTTGGTTTAGCGATTCCAGACTTTCTTAGTTTTAGTCATTCATATTAAAAAAATATCTTGAATGCTTAGTTTTAGTTTTTTCCCCAAATTCTCCCTGAAGATTTAGTTAGTTTTTAGTTTTTCTTCAATGCCATGTAGAAGATTTAGTTAGTTATACTATCAATTGCCTTAGTTAGTTACATAATTTATGTTGCCTCTCAAATTCTGCAATAATGAGACTCCTTAAAGGAAGTTGTTGATGTAGTTTTTCCAAAGAACTTAAAAAATGGCATATTTCTGTGAAAACTTGGGTATTATTAATAAAGTATAGTATTTGTTATGTAGTTTAGAGAATAATTACTTAATGGAAATTTATATTTTCATTTAATAATGACATAATTCAAGGTTACTTGTTTACAATAAAATTGCTTAGTTTTAGTTTTTGTCATCCACTCTATTGGTAGTTTTAGTTATTATTGAATTTACTGTCTTCTAAAATAATTGGTTTTAGTTTTTTCATGTTCTCTACAGCTTAGTTTTAGTTATTCTTACCAAAAGTAAAATACCCCAAAACTAAGGGGTTTTGGTTTTAGTTTTAGTTAACTAAAACAACACTACTTGATTATTATTTTTGTTTAGTCTATGTTCAGTGTTAAGCATTACATTTTGTTCTAACACTTTTAAATGTCTAAGATAGTGTGGTACTGCACGGGAGGTTAATCCTCAGAGTTCCGCTAAGGAGGCTGACAAAGGGGGGTATCCCAGAGTAGGACGGGAAGTCAGGCTAAGGGATGGTATCACTGCCACCAGAGTCCAGTAGCTCACCGAGGTCCAGGGTACAGCTAAGCCGATCCTTAACAGACACTCAATTCACTTTTAAAAGGATTAATTCTTAAACTAAGACTAGACTGACGTAATGCACGCTACGCAGCTCTTTTAAGTCCAGAACTGCGCACATTCAAGAACCCGGGGAGTACTTTACCCACCGGGCACGGCTGATACAATACATACTTATGATACATTGAACTAAACTCTGACATGACACACAACTGAATGATACACCAACTACTCTAAACGTTCTATTCTATGACTCTTTGTCTTCTCTCGAAGTCTGTCTCTCTCCTCTTCCATCTTCCTTGGAGGGCGGCCCCACAGTTAGCACTCATGAATCATAAGCTGCCAACATTATGAACTCCAGACTCATGGGGATTAGTTGAAATATAATTTTATTGGCCTATTATTGGTACAGCTAATAATTATTGAATTATTATAATAATTATAAACTAGCTCCAGGTGACAGCTTCATAGAAGTAGACAATTCAGCAGTTATAATTGAAACACTAAAATTAGTAAGTTATTGAGTAATTTTAACAATATACATATACATATTAAGTAGATTGTAGTTTATATTAATTGAAGATCTGAATATTTATTTTAGAATATATATGTTGGGATGAGATCTTGATAATATTATTTCAAACACTCAATTGAGAAGACATGATCACACTAGCTACCACCTCAGTTAGCACTTTAACTGGGTTATTTAGATATATTAAATGCTAGTTTGTAAGGCATATCAGGCTATGGCACCCGGAAATTTAGTTTAGTACATTTTTTTTTTAAATATAGCAAATGTTATTACTAAATGAGATTAATTTTGACTTATGAAAACACTTCATCGATAATTCCAAAAGAAAATTTAAAATAAAACTATATTTTTTCTCGAGTATTAACATAATATTTTTGTTGCTATCAAATGTTGACGTGAACAATTATTTTTACTTTACCTAATTCTATTGTCATTATGTATTTATTTTAAATTTGTGATAGTGTGAAAATATTTCGGAGCATCCGAACTTGTTAGTGAGACTCTATGAAGCATATGGCAGTACAACAACAGCAAAGTTGAATTGCAGCTTAGCCACAGCTTTTCAGAGGTTAGATTCTTATTGTTGCTGTTTAACTAATAGGATTAATTTTAGGTTCCATTTTTGTAACGAGTTATTTTTTTAATTATGTATACTTTACATTTTAAAACAGGAACAAAAATCAGTATAGCTACAATACTTTATAACTAGAATTAATGGTAACTGGATGAGAAATGGTTGTTGTTTTTTGTGTTTTTTTTGGTATTTTTTTATGGGTAGCTTGAGTATTGTAATTAAAAGTAATGAAAGTTTTCAAGTAAGTCATGATTCATGATATTTAATTTTGTTTTTTGCAGATGTACTTTGCTGGAAGAGTGTACAGGTCCACTCGTAAATGGTACAGATATTGAAATTGAATTTCATCCCTTTCAAATTGTCTCTTATATTATTTATTTTTGATCAATTTTTTTTTTCCATAATAGGAAGCTACTTAATAGGTCAATAAACCCATTTAAATCATCATTACTATAATTTAGTAACTGTACATTTTATCAATCAATATGAATGAAGGTATATTTATACTTGATAATAGCTAGATTTTGCATGAGTCAGGGTACAATTTTGGGAGATATTCCAGCAGCAGTAAGAGTGAATGTCATCCCCATATTGTACGACGAGTGTGTTAATTATTTTATTTTACATTAGTTAGATAATAAAAGTAATAATCCATACTTCAAAACTTTAGCTGCCCGGAACTATGCATGGGTATGTATGTTAAAGGATTCAAAATGAAAATTATGTTGAACGCTCGCTTAATGCAGAAGTACTCGAGGAATATATCCAATTTATATTATAACTAGCTACTAATAATGACTACAAAAGTCAAAGTGAAGGAAATGTTGCTGTAAACCCCACAGAAACGTAAAGCTTGAGTTTGTCCAACTTAGCTAAGTGGGCTAGAATGAAAAAGTTAAATCGAAAGTATTCTAGGTTGATAATATACTTGCTCTCTATGTGTGAAGCATCATTTTAAACTGTTGATTAAGAGTTGTACAATAGTAATAGCTAATAATGTTCCGACTTTCTTAAATGACATTCTAACCAGTTGTAAGGAAAACCATGCGTTGCTTTTATCTAAATTGTACAATAGAAAAAGAGAGCACAGTGCTTATCTATTTTTACTTTGAAAATATTAGATATATAGCTAGCAAGGGTGCCATTGAACTTTAAAAAAATTTGGTCTCACAAATCAATGCCTTAATCTACTAAGTATCTTTTTAATATTATGCCAATGCCTTCTTCATGTATAATAACACCTCCTTCACATTCTCCTATATCGGTGCCTCATCGGTATGCCTCCTACTAAAACGTTTTCTCACCACTAGAGTTACAAGAGGTAGACATAATTTGACGTTATTATAATGGCCTCACCAATTCAATTTGGCTTCATCATCCTTTGATCGAAAAATGAATTTGATTAATAAAATAGACAAAATAAAAATTTATTTTTCATCAAAATGAACCAAAATTTTTTTATGCTCTGGGATTCCAATAAATTTGATTGCCACTGCAATCACTGAAAGCACAAGTATTTTATTATAATTACAAAATGATTTTATAAGCAACATCAGTAATGGGTTCATAATTATAAGTAGCTATTATAAATAAGATGTACAGCTATACTTAATTGGACCTATAAAGCAAAAAATACAATAACGGAAAAAAGAGTCCTCCATATCCAGAACTCACAGCCGCCTTGCTCTGCTTGTGGCAGTTGTAGTTTTGTTTAAGTATGGCAAAAAAAAAAAAAACTCATCAGTTGGCTCTAGTGCAAAAACGGCCATTTTGCAAACCAAAAGGATCTCTGAACCACATTTTTTGTTCCATGCTTGATTTCGACCGCTAAATTTGACATTGACCACAACATCTGGTAAAAGATAGGGAAGTAAGAGACAAGCCTCCTTTTTGGCCGCGCAACTGGCGTCGCTGACGCTCCTGGCAAGCAATATGGCTAGAAGGTCCCAGTCTATGAAGGCCAGTTTCCTAAACGATGCAAAGTTGAAGCAGTATTTTTGGATGGGGTTGAATCAAATGGTTGAACTCTCGGAGTTATCTTACGGATCTGTATTGGATGTAAGTAAGTGTTTGCACAGGGTGAAAAGAGTCCATTTACAAACAAAATCCGTAAACTGTCTTGTTAATTATTAGAGTTAACAAAAAAATTACAAGGCTGTAGAGGTTATCAAACTAGTTACTATACACTAATGTACAATTTAGTTTTGGTTGTCAATAGACACTTTTCAGGCAGTTGGTTTCTGGTGTAACTTACAGTGGCTAATAAAGGTCCACCAGAGAGTTCTCAACTTTCCACATTGGGACACTAAGCCACACCTACAGACCACACTAAAACCACATACTATCAGGAAGCAAGCATGATTGTCTACAAGAATCTATTTTTTCAAATGAGTGTGAGTGGGAATTTGTAGGATCTAGTTCCTGCCTATTATAAACTTCAGACGGTACATAGTGAAAAAAAAGTAATGTAACAAACCAGCAACAATCACTGCTTTGACAACCACGTTTTTTACTCATCCAGTAAAACATTTGTAAACTAATGATTCGCTTCAGTTTTACCTGTGTTGTACTGGACAGTAAATCCTAGTAGAACATGCAGTTAACTCTAAAACCGGAACGCTTGTGTACACTTCAAGTGTCACTCATGTTTTACCATACCTGTCCACCACTAGTAAACTCTAGCTCACTCTAATGTAAAATATTACATTGCAGTACTGGTGTACTTGTGTTTTACTAGGTTTTACTTCACTGTGCAATTAGCATACTGTACCGTACTGTACCAGACAATGCTGCGCACCAATACACAAAATTCTGGTTAGTAATAAAAAATATATAGCTATTACAGCAAAGAAAAAGGTACACAAAATTTTGGATGATAGTTTGATATCAAAACAAATATGTGACCGTCTACAGGAAAACCGGGCACAACGCGGCACCCTTCGAAAATTTTTTTTTTGCACTTACGCAGTTGTCGGCGTCCAGATATTGAGCTCTCCAAGTTTTATTGTTGTAGCTTAAGTCGTTCCCACTATAATAGACCTAACCGTTCCCTTCCGTCGGCTTGAAACAATGCATTTTTAAGAAATCGATCTATCTTTTCTCGATATTTACGCACGCCGCGTTGTGCCCGGTTTTCCTGTAGACGGTCACATATTATGTCGAAAAGTCTTGTACTCATCGTCGTTGCTGATCATTGTAGCCAATCTCCATTACTGCTAGACACATCAAAAAGCATACCCTGCAGCATACAGATAAAGTGGCAATAATTATTACTGAAATTAATTTGAACACTTCAAAATATACTGCGAGTAAATGTTGCTAGAATGTTAATGACTGAATAATTCTACTTTAAGTAGAAAGTGTGCCATATGTCTTTTCCTCCCCAATACATATAGATGAAGTTGAGAGGTTTACATGAGTGTGAGCGAGACATTTGTATGAGTGCTACATGAGATGCATGCTCAAGTACGTCACACTCTAATCGTGCGAGCGAAGCGAGACTCTCACTAACAAGTCTCAATTGAGATTTTGGTGTATATATATATATATATATATATATAATGGCAAAGTACAAAGAGGTCAATGCGTGTCCACCCCCGGAGGCTACTAAAAAATGTAAGCATTAGTGCGGGCGCAAGAAATTCGGGAGAAATGACTTTGAAATAAACTAAACAAAATATTTTTAACTAACAAAAATCATTAGCAGGTAGCATTCAAATTCAAATTTCAGTCAACCAGCTAACTCGCCATTTGCGCTGAAGCACATCCCTAGTTATACTTTAACATCACTAACTAAAATTGTGAATTTTAATATACAAAAATACAGATTTTGTGATCATTATCTTCTATATATCTAAATATTCATAGATTCTGATGGCCCCATGCTCAAGCTCACCAGTTGTGGATGAGATAGTGCTGGTGAGTGACCTACTTAACAGTACCAGATTACATGTCAGGAATAAAGGTGATTAATTCTATCTGTTTTCTTTAAAATCCTTTCTCATATTGGCACACATCAAAAGTCTAGCAACGAACATGGTTCAAGTACCAATAGGTACTAGAATGGTCGCTGACAACAAATTGTGCAATAACTACTTACTTTCATTAATTGAACCTTGCCATATAAAAATCAATGTTAATTACAAAGGAACACTATCTGAAATTGAACAAAATTTAAAGAAAATTGCTGCAATCATATAGTTTATTCTCTCAATTTTGTTTTCAAAAACTAAGCTGAATTAAAAAAGAGGCCAATAAGCATATCAAAACTTCTGTCAAATATGCTGTACAAAAAATTACAAGCCTTTTGTAGCTGCACCAACGGCAGAAATGTACTGTTGTCAATTGCAAGTCAGACCAAATATAGATAATTTATATGGTTTTTTTTCAATTCTTTCTTATTAGGTCTCAAAACATCAATCAATACGGTTAGATTCTTGTTATTTACCTTCTATTCTTGCCTATGATACCCAGCACATTTGGAGCAAATCCACTACATCGCCGCATTTTATCGTTATAGTAGAGTTCTCCGAATTTAGCCTAATAGAATTTGTATTGCAAGTTGCCGACTCAGCAAACAACTTGCAAAAAATCTTTTACTGCATTGGGAAAAATCCCTTCATTACGGGAAGCATTAAATAGAGGTGGTTTTTAGCTGCACATTGATATAATAGTTATCCGTTGAATTGGACCGCTAACCACGCACTTTGGCAAAATCGCTAGCTATATAAGGGAAAGCTGTGAACCTGTGTGGAATGACTCTGACATACAATATCAACAAGTAAGTTAAAGCTAAGTGGCATGATTGTTAAAGTTAAGCCTAAAAAAAGGCAATGTATTAGGCTAGGTGAGTACCAATGTAAACTAGAACAACAGCAGTCTCTATACTGTCTACACTCAATTACAACTTAGTATTATAATTATTAGTAAGATGATTAAATTATTATTGTAGCTATTTTTTTTGGAGTATCTCTCATCCTGGCAAGACTGGAGTAGCTACCCTCTTTTGGTTTATCCCAAGACAAGGATGCTATTGTTGTCAAGTAACTCAAATCCAGTTGAACTATGAACGTGTTATTATGAAACTATTTAATCATTATTCAATACTTATTGAAGTGACTGGCGACATTCGGGCAACAGTAAAAACTAAGTTATGGAGGATGTGAAAGTTGTATTCAAGCTATGGGGGAGCCAAGCGTAAGCAACAGCTGTTGAAATGGCCGAGCACTTCATGGAAATTTGAAGTCAGTGAGGTGAAAGTAAATCATCAGCTCATAAACAGAAAAATAAAACTGGAAAGCCGGTTGGAAGAAGAAAATAGCAAGAGAAGGAGACTTGAGAGTGAATTGAAGAATCTGAAAAAAAGTACAAAGGAACAGGCAACAGTTATTGCTCGACTGAAAACTGGACGATTGGAGAAAAGCAAAGGATCTTCATTACGACCATGGAATGAATGTAGTAGACAGCAGCAGTATAACAGAAAGAAAAATATAGCCAAAGGAGTTAAGGCTGCTTTAAGTTTTTGTAGTGACAAGGGATTCGAGCCGTGTTCAATCGAAATTCTAAATGTTGACACAGGGAATCATGAAACGCTACAAATTAAGAATGCAATGTTTTCACACAACAAAGACAATTCTGTAAAATCAGTTGGTGGTGAACTTCATTCCAGTCTTTATATAAAGGATAAATTTTGTATATCAGATGAAGCATTTCATGAAACATGTATGCTTCCCAGCCTTCCCAAGTCAGGTCAAGTGAAAAGGCTAGCACATGAAAAATGAATTCAAAATATTATGAAATACTTAACACACCGAATGGGACCATTGGAGTTCAGCAGTCACTGAAAAGTCGCATAGAAATTCGAATGCCTTACCGTGCAGACAAATATCAAAGAGAAAAACGGGCATTGACTTGTAGTAAATGTAAAGAGTTGGTCACAATCGTCGCACTTGTAGCGTAAACAACCATATATCGACCATCACCTATTATCGTCCAAATGTCATCCAATTATCGACCACTTATCCGGAATAGAAATACGGACAAAAAAACGGGAGTATGTGTAAAGTGGGCGGTGGCCGCCAAGCGAGTTTAGAGTACATTTATCTGGGACTAGTTTCTTTGCTATTTCTGCTGCTTCAAGCGACTTGGTAAGTCTTACTTGCAGCCTAATTATGCTGCTAACTTATGTAGTCTTATTTTAGTTGCAGTTCACAGCGCTTGGGGTATAGCTAAAAGCTATATTTGGTGTTCAAGGTGACTGTCTCTGACCTAAGTAAGTCCTCACAGTAGAATGCAATGGTTATTTTTATTTCTTATAGCTATTGCAGTTGCTACAAATATATATAATGGTTACTTTAATTTATTTATGCAGTTGCTAGCTACAAAGATATGCCTCGCAAAGGTGTGAGAAAACGCCTGACTAGACGAAGAAGTTCCACATCTCCTCCTTTGCCTACTACCTTTAGGCCATATGCAAGAAGAAATCAATGGTCAAATGAGCAAATGGAAGCAGCTATTAAAGCTGTACACTCCGGAAGTGGAATCAACAAGGCAGCTCATGAACACGGTGTCCCACGTACAACTCTGAAGGATCGATTAAGTGGGAAGGTAGTACATGGTCGAAAACCAGGCCCCCAACAATACCTTAATAGTACTGAAGAGCGAGAGCTTGGGCTTTTTTTAAAAGAGTGTGCTGGTATTGGGTATGGGAAGACAAGGAGAGACGTTATGCAAATTGCTCAGTCAGTAGCAGCTGAGAAAGGTGTGCTTAGGAAGTCCCGTATTACCCATGGGTGATGGAGTCGTTTTTTAGAGCGCCAGGGAAATTTATGCCTTAGAAAAGGTGACAGTACAGCACATTCTCGTATGGATGCAATTAACAAAGAAACCTTAACTCAATATTTCAAGTTGCTGAAAGATGTATTGGATGAGTGTGGTTTGATGAATAATCCTGCTCAGATTTATAATGTAGATGAGTCTGGTATTCCTTTTGACTTTAAACCCCCAAATGTAGTTGCTGTAGTGGGTTCCAAAAAAATTCGATACCGTCAAGCAGGGAAAAAGGGACAAGTTACTATTGTTGGATGTGCCAATGCAACAGGCCAGGCAATTCCCCCGATGGTCATCTTTGATGCAAAGAATCTTAACCACGCATGGACCAAAAATGAAGTGCCCGGAACCAAGTATGGCCTCAGTGACAATGGTTGGATCAATACAGATCTATTTGAGGGATGGTTGAAAGAACACTTCATTAAGCATGCAGTTTCTGGACGTCCTCTTCTATTGCTTCTTGATGGTCATTGTACACATTACCAACCAGATGTGATACGTTTTGCTCGTGACCATGATGTTGTTATGTTGTGTCTTCCACCACACACCACCCACGAAGCTCAACCATTAGATGTAGGTGTGTTTTCTTCACTGAAGTCACAGTGGACTAATGTTTGTCATGATTATTTCCATAAAAACCCAGGAAAAGTTATTACAAAATTCAATTTTAATCTAGTATTTTCACAAGCATGGCTGAAAGCTCTGGTTCCTTCAAACATTATTGCGGGTTTTAAGAAATCTGGAGTGTACCCCTATGATCCTACTGCAATTAAAGTCCCTGATGAAGTTGAGGCAAGACCACAGCCACAAGTGGATCCTGCTGCTAATTCAATGTCTCAAAATGTTAAAGATGGATCGAATGATGGAGATGGAGATGGTGCATGTGATAATAGTGAAAGTGATGAAGATGGGAGTGAGTGTATTTGTGATAAAGATGGAGTGTGTACTAGAGATAGTGGGAGTAATAGAGGTGGGAGTGATGAGGGCAATGAAGATGAGGGAAGCAACGTGGGTGATAAAAATGATGAAGGCCACATGGGCGACGGAAATGATATAGATAATGGAGATGATGGAAGCAACGGGGGCGGTGGAGGCTATGGAGGTGGTGTGTGCGAGGAGAGTCTTGGTCACAATGAGAAATCAGACTTGTTTGATCAAGATAAGTTAGAACTTTATGAAACGCGCTTCAGGGAAGGATATAACTTATTTTTTGACAATAATTACGTCAACTGGCTTAAATTACACCACCCTGAAGCACTTCCACCAGACAATGAATATACGAGTTTGACTGACATATTTTCTTCTGTCACTCCTGAGACTCCTGTGGCATTTGTAGAGACACAGCAGAAATCTGATAGCATCTGTGTCTCAAACAAGAGTTCCACTACTCCTGTATCAGAAATGTCTACTCCATTATTACCAGTACCAGGAAACTCTGGAAACTCTGTATCTAGTGACGAAGACAGCACTATATCCAAGTACCTGGTCAGTCCAGTAGCTAACACTCCTTGCACCAAGAAGCCTGTGCCACGTGCGAGGCTTTTAACAAGTGCAGATTCACTTGCTCAATTGGAAGAGAAGGAAAGAAAGAAACGTGAAGAACAAGAAATAAAAGAACAAAAGAAACGAGAAAGAGAAGAAAAAAAGAAGAAGAGAGAGATTGAGCTTCAGCAGAAAGCAGAAGAACGAGCAAAGAAGGTAGAAGAGAGGGCAATAAAGAAAGCTAGAATTGAAGAAGAGCGCTTAAGGAAGGCTGAAATGAAAGCCCAAAAAATAGTTAGTAGGGCGAAGGAATCCAGAAAGAAAACTGGTATGAAAAACACTACTGCATGGGAACCGTCAACATCTGCAGGATCAAAGTCAGCAATGGTAGAAGCCACTTCTTCTAGAAGCATCAGATCAGCACCTGCTAAACAACCTAACACAATAGATACAAATACTTGCTGCATGTGCAATGCAAGATACGAGGATGATATCGTCTCTGGGTTTGGTGCTGAGTGGATCTCCTGCTCATGTGGGAGGTGGCTGCATGAGGACTGCACAGAAGACTACATACTGGACAAGGATGGGAAGGAACGTTTTTGTTCTGTTTGTCTTGATTTATTTTCTTAGAAATAAAAACAATTCACATTTCAAACTATATTACAATAATTTCTTCTTTAATCAATATAAAAATACAGTTTAACGTAAAACTAATAATGCAACAATTATAATTTTTATATGCACAGATTCTATAACACCTTTTACATTGCAAGATGCAAGTCTGGTAATGGTGGAACTGATTGCAGGTTCTTTAATAAGAGAAACTTCCATCCGGCCGATAATTGAAGATCGAGAAATGACTGGCTGGTCGATAATCGGTGCCGCTACTCGATATTAGGTTCAAAGCGGGTGTATGTTGGCCAGTTATAACTCCGCGTAGGAATGACTTCCGGAACTGTAACTTGCTGCAATCTGCTCCTGAATAGTTGTGGTAGTTTTTGGCCTTAATTTGAAGTTCGGGCGATGATCTATGCGGAAGTTATGAGGTAAGGGACAAAAGGTGGTCGTTATATGGTTGCTTACGCTAACTAAAGTAGTTTTCATCAAATCATTATTACACACATTATTGGTCACTAACATAGTTTGTATTCATGTTTTACAAAATAAAATCAATTTACACATAAAATAACTAATCAAAATATTTGCTTCACTCCGTGATTCGATTCTGCTTTCTTTAAAGGTGGTAGATATATATCCTTCTCTGTGTATTCCAGGTAACTATGTCTGACTTTCTTTCTTAATCTTGAGGACATTCTGCAACTTCAAAAACATTTATAAAGAGCACACCTACTTAATGATATTCATCAGCTGTATTTACTGGGAGCACCTCAGCCAAACTACAAGCTAGTTGCAAAAGCAGCTGCTGCATGACTATTGTACCTATTTGACATTTTGCCTAGAATAGTTTTGATATGGGATAT
>WLWD01005975.1_pt1 | contig 45816 bp, 53 predicted proteins | sample 6712731 | NCBI WGS metagenome assembly WLWD01 (sample SAMN12718690, study PRJNA576275) | sponge metagenome | isolation source: marine sponge | host: Mycale hentscheli | place: New Zealand: South Island, Marlborough, Capsize Point | collected 2014-11-01 | reverse complement strand
CTAGCAACTAATGCCATCAGGCTTACTACAGAGAGGGGAGGTGTGTGTGTGTGTGTGTGACCCTAGCAACTAATGCCATCAGGCTTACTACAGAGAGGGGAGGTGTGTGTGTGTGTGTGACCCTAGCAACTAATGCCATCAGGCTTACTACAGAGAGGGGAGGTGTGTGTGTGTGTGTGACCCTAGCAACTAATGCCATCAGCTTACTACAGAGAGGGGAGGTGTGTGTGTGTGTGTGTGTGACCCTAGCAACTGATGCCATCAGCTTACTACAGAGAGGGGAGGTGTGTGTGTGTGTGTGTGTGTGACCCTAGCAACTGATGCCATCAGCTTACTACAGAGAGGGGAGGTGTGTGTGTGACCCTAGCAACTGATGCCATCAGCTTACTACAGAGAGGGGAGGTGTGTGTGTGTGTGTGTGTGTGACCCTAGCAACTGTCCTGGGCAGGGACTCATTTAGAGGGGTCACTACTTCCATAAACGGGAGAAGAGGGAGGGGACAGGTTGATAAAGTTGATAAAAAGTATTTATTTATGGAGAAAGTTTGGCTTAGTTTAACAAGTATAAGGGGAAAAAATAGTTAATTTATGGAACACATGAACACACAATAGCACAAAAGGAATTAGAGTACTGCTTAACTTTCCAGAAAATTACAAGGGCAGCAAAATGAACTCAAAGGGGGAGGGCAAGTTTCTCCCTGGGGCCCTCAATGAATTCCTGGAGCTTGTACAAAAATGTTTGTCCAATATAGACTTCTCATTCTCACATAGGGTGTGTGTCCATGTAGTAAAGTGTCGGGTTGTGAGACAGAAGCTGTCTAAGCTGTCGTGAATAAGACGATGCACTGCAACAGTGCACAAAGCTAGCCACCATCTTCATCATTGACATAACAGCAGAAACTGTAATTCATTTTCTACTTATTATGTATACTTTCAAGCTACACCGTACCACACGATCCTCCACCAGTTGACCCACAACTGGACTCTTGCTGAGACACACCTCCCTGGCTCCCTGAGTCTTCAATAACACAACAGTACTCAGTCCAGTCAAGTAACTATCACATAAACACGCACAAAGTTATTTGCCAAGAGTCACTCTTGCTACTCTTTACCTCAGCAATAAATAATTCTTTAGGCCTAAAAGGTCCACTCCGTCTTTAGCAGAATAGCTTTGTGATATCACTTGTTCTTTAAGAGATTGCATTTGTTGTGTCATCTTGTCCAGCTCAGCATTGAGCTCAGAGAAATATTTCAACGCCAGTGGAACTTCACCGGCAGAGGCCATAGTCGCTCAATATAGTGCACACCACACCCGACTCCGCAGCTCCGGTGGGCTAGAAAGATGCCAAGACTGGACTCAGATGTGAAGTTGGATTTCAAGGATGTACTTGTAAGGCCCAAAAGGAGCACTCTAAAAAGCAGAGCAGATGTGAGTATCCGTTGTGTGTTGCCTTTCAAATAAATTATTCCTGCAATCCAATGGCAACAGGTCGACTTGCACAGAGACTTTGAATTTCGCAGTTCCCGCCAAACTTATAATGGCATACCAATCATTGCTTCCAACATGGACACAGTGGGGACATTCGATATGGCCAAGGCTCTGCACAAGGTGTGTTATTTCAGCCATAACAGCCCCTCTATGTTTTCAAGCAAATGTATAGTTCTAGTTGTTGTCAGTATAAAATACATTTATAGTAAAGAGCTGCTAGGAACAAGGAGGTCTCCTCTGCAGCATTCTCATTCACTCTCTACCTCATTCTATTGTGGTCCATCCTATGGTAGTCATGTTAGAATATTAGTCCTTCAATGATTCAGTCATTCTTTGCTGAAATTTTGATATTAATTTCAGAAGTTGGCAGCCAATAAAACTTAACATTTTTGAATTTGAGTTCTTGAGTTCTCTCAGAGGTCTGGTTTGACCTACAACCCCGAGATACTCCAGCAAGAAGTCAATACGTTGAGTTAAGTGTTAGTATACATTATTACTTGTGTCACTAATCCTTCTGCAATGAGAGGATTTCAATAAAACTGTGTATTCCTGCACTTTCCAAGAAACCCGGGATATGTTCTTTAACTCTGTCCTTTTTTTTATACTTAGATCATGCTTTATCTTTCTGACATTTAGGCAATGCAGCGTGGAATCAGCATCCTGTTGCACGTTACTAACTGCAAGTGTCTTCATCCAACACAATGTGTCTGTATCTCACACTCTCTCTCTGTATGAACCCTGCTACCAACACAGTGTGTCTGTATCTCACACTCTCTCTCTGTATGAACCCTGCTACCAACACAGTGTGTCTGTATCTCACACTCTCTCTCTGTATGAACCCTGCTACCAACACAGTGTGTCTGTATTTCACACTCTCTCTCTGTATGAACCCTGCTACCAACACAGTGTGTCTGTATTTCACACTCTCTCTCTGTATGAACCCTGCTACCAACACAGTGTGTCTGTATTTCACACTCTCTCTCTGTATGAACCCTGCTACCAACACAGTGTGGCTGTATTTCACACTCTCTCTCTCTGTATGAACCCTGCTACCAACACAGTGTGTCTGTATTTCACTCTCTCTCTCTCTGTATGAACCCTGCTACCAACACAGCGTGGCTGTATTTCACACTCTCTCTCTGTATGAACCCTGCTACCAACACAGTGTGTCTGTATTTCACTCTCTCTCTCTGTATGAACCCTGCTACCAACACAGTGTGTCTGTATTTCACTCTCTCTCTCTGTATGAACCCTGCTACCAACACAGTGTACCATTTCACTCTCTCTCTCTGTATGAACTCTGCTACCAACACAGTGTGTCTGTATTTCACACTCTCTCTCTGTATGAACCCTGCTACCAACACAGTGTGGCTGTATTTCACACTCTCTCTCTGTATGAACCCTGCTACCAACACAGTGTGTCTGTATTTCACTCTCTCTCTCTGTATGAACCCTGCTACCAACACAGTGTGTCTGTATTTCACACTCTCTCTCTGTATGAACCCTGCTACCAACACAGTGTGGCTGTATTTCACACTCTCTCTCTGTATGAACCCTGCTACCAACACAGTGTGGCTGTATTTCACACTCTCTCTCTGTATGAACCCTGCTACCAACACAGTGTGGCTGTATTTTACACTCTCTCTCTGTATGAACCCTGCTACCAACACAGTGTGTCTGTATTTCACACTCTCTCTCTGTATGAACCCTGCTACCAACACAGTGTGTCTGTATTTCACACTCTCTGTATGAACCCTGCTACCAACACAGTGTGGCTGTATTTCACACTCTCTCTCTGTATGAACCCTGCTACCAACACAGTGTGTCTGTATTTCACACTCTCCTGTTATCAATGTGTGTTTATGTAGCATGCAGTGTTCACGTGTGTGCACAAGCACTACGGCGTGGAGGAGTGGGAGGAGTTTGCCAAGTGCAATGCAGAGGTCCTACCTAATGTGGCTGTGAGTTCCGGCAGTGGTGAGGAGGATTATTCCAAACTGAAGGACATTGTAGACAAGGTCCCTGGACTCAAATACATCTGCCTTGATGTCGCCAACGGTTACTCGGAGCACTTTGTCACTCTGGTCAGAAAGACACGCAGGGATTTCCCCAACCATACTATATTGGTGGGTGTGGCTATAACATGATGAGACTCTATGATAGCAATCATAGTGGGTGTGGCTATATTGTAATAACCTTACTTTATTGCTGGGTGTGGTTTTATAGTAATCTTGCAGTTTCTCTTACAGTGTCTCTCCCTTCATATAGCGCTCGTGACATTAACCCTAACTTCATATAGCACTCGTGAGATTAACCCTAACTTCATATAGCGCTCGTGACATTAACCCTAACTTCATATAGCACTCGTGACATTAACCCTAACTTCATATAGCGCTCGTGAGATTAACCCTAACTTCATATAGCACTCGTGACATTAACCCTAACTTCATATAGCACTCGTGACATTAACCCTAACTTCATATAGCACTTGTGACATTAACCCTAACTTCATATAGCACTCGTGACATTAACCCTAACTTCATATAGCACTCGTGACATTAACCCTAACTTCATATAGCGCTCGTGACATTAACCCTAACTTCATATAGCACTCGTGACATTAACCCTAACTTCATATAGCACTCCTGACATTAACTCTAACTTCATATAGCACTCGTGACATTAACCCTATAACTTCATATAGCACTCGTGACATTAACCCTAACTTCATATAGCACTCGTGACATTAACCCTAACTTCTGTGTGTACGTGCGTGCAGGCTGGGAATGTGGTTACCGGGGAGATGGTAGAAGAGTTGGTATTGAGTGGAGCAGACATAATTAAAGTTGGTATTGGTCCAGGTGAGACTGGTGTGTGTATGTATGTGTGTGCGTGGATGATCTATCTTGCACTCTGTTTCTAGGTTCAGTATGTACGACCAGAAAGAAGACAGGAGTGGGTTATCCTCAGCTCAGTGCAGTGATGGAATGTGCTGATGCGGCACATGGTCTCAGAGGGCATATAGTATCGGTCAGTGTGAGGGCAAGACACTTGTGAACTCCTGTGCTTTAAATATGACCACACCTTACCTTACCTCACTCATGTTTGTAGCTTGCTTTGTGTTTAGTAAATATGATGTCCCCTTACCTTGTGTAGGATGGTGGTTGTGTGTGTCCTGGTGATGTATCCAAGGCGTTTGGGGCAGGAGCAGACTACGTGATGTTAGGAGGAATGCTGGCAGGCCACGACCAGAGTGGGGGAGACGTGATAGAGAGGGATGGACAGAAGTACAAACTCTTCTACGGAATGAGCTCAGCCACAGCCATGAGGAAGTATCACGGAGGGGTCAAAGACTACAGGTGAGGTCAGAGGTCAACTGTGTATTGTGGAATTCTTTAATTTGAACACAAGCTGGTTGAACAGACGAGTAGCTAATGACCTTCCAGAGAGTTACAGTTGGCATTCCTGCATGACAGGTAGAATAGTGTCGCCATGGAGACGTGTTGGGTGTGGTGATTGTTAGTAATACGAGGTGAGTTCCAGCAGTCTCACTGGCACTGAAGTCTGTCTCACTGTCACTCAAGTCTGTGTCACTGGCACTCAAGTCTGTCTCACTGTCACTCAAGTCTGTGTCACTGGCACTCAAGTCTGTCTCACTGGCACTCAAGTCTGTCTCACTGGCACTCAAGTCTGTGTCACTGGCACTCAAGTCTGTCTCACTGGCACTCAAGTCTGTGTCACTGGCACTCAAGTCTGTGTCACTGGCACTCAAGTCTGTGTCACTGGCACTCAAGTCTGTGTCACTGGCACTCAAGTCTGTCTCACTGGCACTCAAGTCTGTCTCACTGTCACTCAAGTCTGTGTCACTGGCACTCAAGTCTGTCTCACTGTCACTCAAGTCTGTCTCACTGGCACTCAAGTCTGTCTCACTGGCACTCAAGTCTGTCTCACTGGCACTCAAGTCTGTCTCACTGGCACTCAAGTCTGTCTCACTGGCACTCAAGTCTGTCTCACTGGCACTCAAGTCTGTCTCACTGGCACTCAAGTCTGTCTCACTGTCACTCAAGTCTGTCTCACTGGCACTCAAGTCTGTCTCACTGGCACTCAAGTCTGTCTCACTGGCACTCAAGTCTGTCTCACTGGCACTCAAGTCTGTCTCACTGGCACTCAAGTCTGTCTCACTGTCACTCAAGTCTGTCTCACTGGCACTCAAGTCTGTCTCACTGGCACTCAAGTCTGTCTCACTGGCACTCAAGTCTGTCTCACTGGCACTCAAGTCTGTCTCACTGTCACTCAAGTCTGTGTCACTGGCACTCAAGTCTGTCTCACTGGCACTCAAGTCTGTCTCACTGGCACTCAAGTCTGTGTCTGGCACTCAAGTCTGTCTCACTGGCACTCAAGTCTGTGTCACTGGCACTCAAGTCTGTCTCACTGGCACTCAAGTCTGTGTCACTGGCACTCAAGTCTGTGTCACTGGCACTCAAGTCTGTGTCACTGGCACTCAAGTCTGTGTCACTGGCACTCAAGTCTGTCTCACTGGCACTCAAGTCTGTCTCACTGTCACTCAAGTCTGTGTCACTGGCACTCAAGTCTGTCTCACTGTCACTCAAGTCTGTCTCACTGGCACTCAAGTCTGTCTCACTGGCACTCAAGTCTGTCTCACTGGCACTCAAGTCTGTCTCACTGGCACTCAAGTCTGTCTCACTGGCACTCAAGTCTGTCTCACTGGCACTCAAGTCTGTCTCACTGGCACTCAAGTCTGTCTCACTGGCACTCAAGTCTGTCTCACTGGCACTCAAGTCTGTCTCACTGGCACTCAAGTCTGTCTCACTGGCACTCAAGTCTGTCTCACTGGCACTCAAGTCTGTGTCACTGGCACTCAAGTCTGTCTCACTGTCACTCAAGTCTGTCTCACTGTCACTCAAGTCTGTGTCACTGGCACTCAAGTCTGTCTCACTGGCACTCAAGTCTGTCTGAGTGAAACTAACTTATCAACTCAAGTGCTGCCATAACAACTAAAATTGGCATAATTCATGTGATTTCTTGTATACAAATGAGAGAATTCAACTCACTCTTAATTAACTGACTCTTTTAATTAACTGACTTTTAATTAACTGACTTTTAATTAACTGACTCTTAATTAACTGACTCTTTTAATTAACGGACTCTTAATTAACTGACTCTTTTAATTAACTGACTCTTTTAATTAACTGACTCTTTTAATTAACTGACTCTTAATTAACTGACTCTTTTAATTAACTGACTCTTTTAATTAACTGACTCTTTTAATTAACTGACTCTTAATTAACTGACTCTTTGCTGTGGGTAAGGGAATGTCATGTTTATAAAACAGCTCTGCCTTGTGCAGTGTTAATGTTTGTGTGTACATGAGTTTGTTTGTTTGTTTGTAGAGCATCTGAAGGTAAGAGTGTTGAACTGCCGTATCGCGGTGATGTAAACGACACAATGCTGGACATCCTGGGAGGCGTGCGGTCAACATGCACGTATGTGGGCGCGGCTAAACTCAAGGAGCTGAGCAGGCGTACCACGTTCATTCGTGTGACCCAACAGACCAATGAGATCTTCTCTAGGAATTAAGTGATCAACACAATAATAGACATCAGCTAATATAAATATATTTGCCACATGTGGCACGTGCTATTAACAAACAATTGACTGTTTATGAAATTTCCAACTATAAGGTGTGAAGGAAAGGGGAGATAGTCAGACAGTGGAGGAGGAGGCAGGGCAGGTCTGGTTCATGATTCTGCAGATAACAAACAACTCGATGTGAACTAGGAGGTGGTAATACAAACACACAAACTTACTCTCAGCTGCGTCCTTGCCTCTGGCTGGCTTGGGTTTAGGTTTTGGTGCAGGAGCAGGACTGCTTTTGGTGGCCTCCTTCAGGTCTGGGGTTTTAGGGGTGTGGTTATCGCTGGCTGGCTGGATTTGGGAAGAGTCTTGCGGAGAAGATTCTTCAGTGCCTCTAGGTTTAGGGGGCGGGGCTGGACTGGACTTGCTGGATGATTCTCCATCTTTAGTGTCACTTGCTTGGCTCTATCAGAGAATAAATACAAGGACGTTGTCATGACAACAACCACACCTTGCTCAGTATAGAGAAACATACTTTATTAGGTTTAGTGGGTCCCTTCTGGAGCATGCTAGCCAGAGAGGTGAGGTGCTCTGCCGGCATCATCGGGACCTTCTTACTCTCTCCTTCTCCAGATTTCTCCTTCACGCTGTCACCTTTGCGCGGCTTGCCCTTGACTGTGGGCGGAATTTTCTTAATGATCTCGGGACTTGGACTTCGATGCTTGTCTACTTCAGGTCCATCCAACACCTCCCACTCTCCACTCAACCCGTTCCTCTCTTTAGCCTCAGGTTCAGACTTGCTACCAACTTCAATACTGGACTTCTCTGCAGGCTTGGGGGCCTGGAACAGTATCTTTGATATGTTATCTCTATGGCAACACACCCACACAGAAGGATCATGAATACTATTCAATATGCATCATCTCAACTCTCTTACCCTTTCTCTTTAATGGAAGTCTTCTTATCATCTTCTGTTTCAATAGGTCTGTCAGTCTGAAATAGAACACGTGTGAACCCAGCCCTGACCACACCCATGTGTGAACCCAGCCCTGACCACACCCATGTGTGAACCCAGCCCTGACCACACCCATGTCTAAATGCCACGCCCACTATACAGAATGCCACACCCACCTTCTCAGTGTTCCTAATCTTGTTGTTGATTTCATCCATCATGCTGATGTCTTGTTGCACTGTTCTGTGTTCTTCATCGTCACTGGATTCCTCTCTGTTCAGAGATACTGCCTCACTTGCCTCAACAATGGGTGGAGTCTTTTCTTTGGTGGGTGGAGTCTTCTCTTTAGTGGGTGGAGTTTTCTCTTTTGCTGCTGTGATGTCAGTACTTTCCTGTACATCAAACTCGTGATTATACTTTGGACTGCAGAACTGTTTAGCCTCCCTTTACCAACCCTGTAGAGGGCAGGCTGTGGCATACCTGGTTGTCATGCTGTTTGCTGGGAGGTTTTTCAGCTGGAGGAGGAGGTAGTTTAATGATGGACGCTCTACTGGACCTGTTTGCAGATGCTGTCACTGGGGAGGGGCTGGAAGGGGGTGTGACCACTTTTTCTGCTGCCACATCTTTATTGCTAGGAGGAGAAGTTTCAGTCTTTCTTGAAGTGGTGCGTCCCCTGTGCATGCGAGCTGGTTTAGGTCGGGTCTTGCCGAGATGCTGGAGACTGGGCCCTTCAGTGACTAGAGGAATGCTGGGCAGATCAACTAACACACATACGTACAAAAATAAATGATATACCATGTGGCTGAAGCGCTATGTGGTTGTCAAGTACCAAGTCAAAGTAGATGGTGTAGTCAAGTACAATGTGGTTGTCTGTTATCATGTGGTTGTCAAGTACATCTGAATAACTTACTGATATCGTCATCATCTACATCATCATCAGGATCAGCTCGACGTTTCCTAGGCTTTCGTTTGTTTCCAGTGGGCGTGGCTGCATCGTCTTGTGCTCTAAATGTGAAGTTCCTGGAGACTTTGGCATCCGTACCACGACGAGCAGGTCTCTGGTCACTCTGGAACTGGAGCTAACACACACACACACACACATCTAAATACTCTGACAATAAATATTTGATGTTAAGTTAATATGGACATCTGTGAGTGCAGGGAATCTATAATAATGATACCCATTACCAGGTGTGTGTCTACAATGATGACATCCACTACCAGCTAAGTGTGATCTAACACCTGCTATTTCTCACCAGCTTGCTGTTGATCTTGTCCAGTCTGGCTAAAGTGTAGTCCACCAGTTGCTCTGATATTTCTGCAGCTACTTCCACGTTAGTGTCACTCACAAAGTTAACCACTTCAGGCAGACTGTGTCTGATGAGGTCTCTCTTGGCTTGTGAGAACTCTCTTGTCTTGCTGTGTAGCACTAGCTCATCCAGACGTCCGCACAACTCCTCCGGGAGCTCACTGCCACTAATCTGCTTGGACTTGCCCACCATCTTCTCTGTCCTTGCCTAGCAACACAGCCACATGTATTCAAGTAACACATAGCAACACATAGTAACACATAGTGATACCTCTCCAGTAGCACTACTAACCAGTGTTGTGTTGGTGTAGAGATCCCCAACATTGTTAGTTTTGATTTCCCCCCTCCCTCCCCCCCCCCCCCCCCCACCCACTTAATGTTATCAGAAGATATAACTATTTTAACTAGTTTTTTCTTCATTAAAAAAAAAGAAAAAAAGTATTGCCTAGCAACCCACTTCCACCACACCCACTTCCACCACACCCACCTCTATGTGTTCCAGGAATACGTCCTCCATGAAGTTGTCAACGAGTTGTTTGATTTGGTCTGAGATTTTCTGGAACTGTTCGGACTCGACTTGCGGAGAATAGAGGCCGTCCGTCAACTTGATGGTACCGGTAGCTAGTTCCTTGACTGCCACGCCTTCTTTTACTAACTCATTCGTGGGGTCCGTCCCTTCAATCCAGTGCAGCAAATCCTCCAATTGAACTAACTCACGCCCAACAACAGACTACATACAAACACATGCACACACACTCGTTACTGAATGACCACTTGTGTTCACAACTCCTCTAATTAACTGACTCCTGGTCAGCCGGTGTAAAAGAATAGCATCTTTTATTTAAGAATACACTCCAGTCATAGTTAAACCCCACCCACTTTGGTCCCACCCACTGGTCCAACCCATTAATCCAACCCACTAGACCCACCCATTAGTCCCACCCACTGGCCCACCTTCTAGACCCATCCATTTGTCCCACCCACTGGTCCACCTTCTAGACCCATCCATTAGTCCCACCCACTGGTCCACCTTCTAGACCCATCCATTAGTCCCACCCACTGGTCCACCTTCTAGACCCATCCATTAGTCCCACCCACTGGTCCACCTTCTAGACCCATCCATTAGTCCCACCCACTGGTCCACCTTCTAGACCCATCCATTAGTCCCACCCACTGGTCCACCTTCTAGACCCATCCATTAGTCCCACCCACTGGTCCACCTTCTAGACCCATTCATTAGTCCCACCCACTGGTCCACCTTCTAGACCCATCCATTAGTCCCACCCACTGGTCCACCTTCTAGACCCATTCATTAGTCCCACCCACTGGTCCACCTTCTAGACCCATCCATTAGTCCCACCCACTGGTCCACCTTCTAGACCCATCCATTAGTCCCACCCACTGGTCCACCTTCTAGACCCATTCATTAGTCCCACCCACATTCACGTCAAACTATTTGGTTGACCCACCCACTAATTTGGCCCATCTAAAACTAACCCAGCCCATCTAAAACTAACTCCGCCCATCAACTCACACTCTGCTGGGTTGCAGTGAGCAGCCTGTTTCTGTGTCTAGCTGCCATTTCGACCTTTAACCTCTCATCAGAATGGTTGCGACACAAGTAGCGCTGCATCAGCTGCACGTGCTCTTCCACACCTTTACCAGCACGGGCTATATCATAGAGTGGGAGTGGCATTATCCGCAGCGTGTAGTTACTGCAAACATAAAACAAGATTCAGCAATCTCCAGAGAATGTGGCTGATGATAGGAGCCACTCTTTACCACATGACTACATGCACAAGAGGCCAGGAGCCACAGTGAGGACTTTCTAACATCAATGGGTCTTGGTCATGATCAGCACTAAGTCATGAACTAGCAAACTAGGAGAGGATGATTTGCTCACAATAAATGAACAAGGTAACAAGGTAAACGGTTTTCAATTGACTTTCAGGTCATGCACACCACTTATCACTAGTACACCACTAATCACTCCTACACCACTAATCACTCCTACACTACTAATCACTCCTACGCCACTAATCACTCCTACACCTACACCACTAATCACTCCTATACCACTAATCACTCCTGCGCCACTAATCACTCCTACACTGCTAATCACTCCTACACCACTAATCACTCCTACACCACTAATCACTCCTACACCACTAATCACTCCTACACCACTAATCACTCCTATACCACTAATCACTCCTGCGCCACTAATCACTCCTACACCACTAATCACTCCTATACCACTAATCACTCCTACACTACTAATCGCTCCTACGCCACTAATCACTCCTACACTACTAATCACTCCTACACCACTAACCACTCCTACACCACTAATCAATCCTACACTACTAATCACTCCTACACCACTAATCACTCCTACGCCACTAATCACTCCTACACCACTAATCACTCCTACACTACTAATCACTCCTACACTACTAATCACTCCTACACCACTAATCACTCCTACACCACTAATCACTCCTACGCCACTAATCACTCCTACACCACTAATCACTCCTACGCCACTAATCACTCCTACACCACTAATCACTCCTACGCCACTAATCACTCCTACACCACTAATCACTCCTACACCACTAACCACTCCTACGCCAACACTCCTACACCACTAATCACTCCTACACCACTAACACTCCTACGCCACTAATCTAATCAATCCTCACTCACTCCTACGCCACTAACCACTCCGACCACTAACCACTCCTACAAACTCCTATCACCACTAATCACTCCTACGCCACTAATCACTCCTACACCACTAATCACTCCTACGCCACTCCTACGCCACTAACCACTCCTACACCACTAACCACTCCTGCGCCACTAATCACTCCTACACCACTAATCACTCCTACGCCACTAATCACTCCTACACCACTAATCACTCCTACACCACTAACCACTCCTACGCCACTAACCACTCCTACACCACTAACCACTCCTACGCCACTAACCACTCCTACACCACTAACCACTCCTGCGCCACTAATCACTCCTACGCCACTAATCACTCCTACGCCACTAATCACTCCTACACCACTAATCACTCCTACACCACTAACCACTCCTACGCCACTAACCACTCCTACACCACTAACCACTCCTACGCCACTAACCACTCCTACACCACTAACCACTCCTACACCACTAATCACTCCTACGCCACTAATCACTCCTACACCACAAGCAGTTGCTACTGCAATCACATAAAGTCAGATCAGCATTGTAGTTGGGTAAAGGGTTTCATTCACAAGACTACATAGTCACTGCAATATATCAGGACACTGAACAGTTGAGTGTAATGCCATACGATTTCATACTGTGTGATAGCAGTGTGTGTGTGTGTGTGTGTATGTGACTCGGGCAGCGAGCAGCCCTACAGGTGTTAATTGTTACAATACACATGGATACCATAGCAACCAGTGAAGCCTTAGTGGGTTCATTATAGCGCTTGTCGATAATGAGTTGTTTTTTTCTAGTAAGTTATTTTAACTAAGAGTCGGCCATCAACAAGTTTATTTTTTTAGTTGTTTTTTCTTCTTACTGAATGTTTAGGTATAAAACCTTTTAGTCTTAGCTAACTTATTTTATACTGTTTCAACAACTTTGTGTGTGCATGCTCTCTTTCTCTCTCTCCCCTCTCTCTATCTGTGTGTGTGTGTGTGTGTGTGTGTGCATGCTCTCTTTCTCTCTCCCCCCTCTCTCTATCTGTGTGTGTGTGTGTGTGCATGCTCTCTTTCTCTCTCCCCCCTCTCTCTATCTGTGTGTGTGTGTGTGTGTGCATGCTCTCTTTCTCTCTCCCCCCTCTGTGTGTGTGTGTGTGTGTGTGTGTGTGTGTGTGTGTGTGTGTGTGTGTGTGTGGCCTCCACCCCACATGGCCCACAGCTTCATACTGTGTGAGAGTTTATAGAGCAACTGTTGCAGGTGAAATGTGTGAGTGGTTTTTGTGAGCATCTTCAACTTCTCAACTGTGCTTCACATGATGACCATTATTCAAATATATGTTAGTGATTAGCTCATTTATGAACTGGTCATGTGATGTGGTCATGTGACTTACTGTTTCATAGCAGCTGCAATCTCCTGGAAGCCCCTCAGGCTGACATCATTGTGGTCCCACTCTAGTTTGCTGAGTCGACAGTTACAGAGAAGTGCTTTGGCCAGCATAGCCACGCCCCCATGTCCCATTTGATTGCCACTACATACACATGCCACACATTCACTGCACATGCTCAGTACTCTACTGTAATGACTGACTTGAGGTTGATGGAGGTGAGAGAGTGGTTTTCTGCCAGAGACTCCAGCACTGGGCCGGCTAGCTCCTTCAGATGGGAGTCTTCCAAACACACAGACAGCAAGTGACAATCGTCTTTCTCTAGCAGCTGAGCTAAAGCTTGGACAGCTACCAGCCTAGAGCAACACAACACCACGTACACATCATAAACAATAAACATGTGTTTGTTTGCTATAAGTGAAAAGGGCGTGGTCATGAGTTTACCATAGCAACTTCAGTAAGGGACTCAAGAGGGATCCGAGTGTTTGTACTAATGGAGTAGAAATTTAACTAACAGGAAGCCAGTCTAAAGAATAATGAAAATGAATGATGAAGTGAGAGAGATTGTTACAGATCAAAAGTGAACTATTCTCACTGATAACCTTGTGGCCAAACACTGCACAACCTAGCAGTACTAGCTGCCACACCTATTTGCTATGGCAACCACGCCCATTTGCTATGGCAACCACACACTTGCGCTATGGCAACAACAACTATGACAACCATTAAACTGTTGGTTACTCACTTGGTTTTGGCATTGAAGTTCTTTCCCAACTTGATGTGTCTGAGCTTCATGTTTTTAGAGATGGCTCCAATGACATCTGCCATGTTGGGGTCCAGGCCTGTGTCTGACAGGTTCAGGTGGGTCAGGCAGGCCACACCCTCAAGCTCTCGCAGCAATGGTTGAATACCCTGCCCACCTAGTTCATTACAGGACACATCTAGTCGGACACCTGACACATTCACATTGCCAGAAAGACCTCCTAACAAACTCCTACACACACACACACAAATCAAAGGTCAATTGACTACTCCATTTCATAGCAACTTGTTTTCTATACTCTAGTTACTAACTTGTTTTCTATACTCTAGTTACTAACTTGTTTTCTATACTCTAGTTACTGACTTGTTTTCTATACTCTAGTTATACTAACTTGTTTTCTATACTCTAGTTACTAACTTGTTTTCTATACTCTAGTTACTAACTTGTTTTCTATACTCTAGTTACTAACTTGTTTTCTATACTCTAGTTACTAACTTGTTTTCTATACTCTAGTTACTAACTTGTTTTCTATACTCTAGTTACTAACTTGTTTTCTATGCTCTAGTTACTAACTTGTTTTCTATGCTCTGGTTACTAACTTGTTTTCTATACTCTAGTTACTAAATTGGACACTTTGTTTGCCATCTTTCTCCATAATCTTCCTACTCACATGACGACCTGACTGTTCAGTTTGCAGCCGGCCATTTTGATGAGTTCTATAGAAATGGCGGAGCTACAGAACTTGTGCAGACTTGAGGCCAAAGTACTCGCCACTTTCTTGGGTTTGGCCGGATTGTGAGAAAGATCCAAATCTCGCAGATGCTGGGTGGAGCCTCGTATGAGCACTGGTACTACCGTGTCCAACAGCAGCGAACAGCGAGACATCTTGAGCGTGGTTATAGTCTGGGGCTCTTGCAGGAAGGCTAGCCCTCCCTGCTGGTCTGGACCCAGTGGATTCCCGGAGAGGTCGAGGTGCACCAGAGAATACTGCATCTGCTTGTTCTTCCTCAGACTAGAGGCCAGCATGGAGTTTCCTGGTTGCCATGACAACACCATGTTATGGGTGCCACACGTGCACATGGTACCTTACCTTTAGCAGTGATCTTGCAGTTGGCTAACTTTAGAATCTGTAGCCCGTGTGACAAAGATTCGAGAGCAGAACAGAGACCTTCCATGCCTAACACACAAACATACAGACTATCAATACCTGGGCCGTAAGGTTGCCGTAGTACTGACCTTTGTCCTCCAAAAAGCTGTCGCTGAGGTCGAGATGAGTGATAGCTGACTTGTGATTGTTAGTAATGGCAGCCGACAGACGGACAATAGCATCGCTGCAAAGCACAACAGTAACCACACCCACTGTCTGTCAACCACACCCACTGTTTGTCATATATTGGCTTACGGTTTGAGAGCACAGTTGGCGATAACGAGAGTCTTGATAGCTTGAGACGACCGCAACACATACCACAGCTCCTCCAGTATGTCTGCTGACACCTTACCAGCTGTCTCTACCACACCCTCAAAATATGTGTTATGACGCAGCGAACTCACAACAGGAAGTAGATCTCTGGAGAACAACACACAAACAACAAACATAAAACACACAAACAACAAAAACACACAAACGACACTAACACATAATGAACAACAGACAACATTCACACAAACACAAAACTAAAGCACAAACATTTATAACACAAACAAACAACACACATAAACACTACAAATAGACAATCAAGCCACTTTATGGGAGTCTGGCAACCACTGGACACCCTGGCAACCACTGGACACCCTGGCAACCACTGGACGCCCTGGTAACTGCTGGACACCCTAGCTACCATAATAGCTACCATGGAACTTGCTAGCAAATCAACCACAGGGACACACCCTGTCAAATAATCTCAAGATTTACCAACATTGGGAGACCCTAGCAACATACTGTTCAAGACCTAGCAACCAAACTGAAAGAATTCTCACTGGACTAATGAAACATGCATCAGAGAAATAAAACAAACACATGCACACACACGCACACGCAAGTCATCAAATACCACAAGAAAGTTGTGTACATTGAACACCCTAGCATGCACGTGCACACACATACATACATACATATTGAATCCTGAAACATTCCTCAGAGGCACAAGCATCAAACACTCGCACACGCACACACAAACATTTAGAGTATTTTTATAGTTTCACCATAATCAGTGTTTCAGGCAAAATAAACTAGTAGTCACTGGTGTGTGTGTGTGTGTGTGTGTGTGAGTGTGCACGTGGTGGTGTGTATGTATGTGTGTGTGCGTGTGTGAATTTTTAACAGTGACAACAACACTTTACCTACTAGGGACATTTTGTGATGTGCAAAATGTCAAACTGTTTAGTTTTTGTTATTTGCTGAGGGTATAGATACTGCCTGCACCAGCCACTCATTTATAAACCCATACTACTACACTGTACATGCCATATGATAGTATATACTTCACACTGATCAGTGCTTAGTCACATGATGATCACATGATGATCACATGATGATCGTACTACTCATAGAGTTGAACTCTAGCTAATGTACTCTATTAATTTTAAAGCCAGAACCACAGGTCCCCCTAACTATGCTGGTGGCATCAGTTATAACGGTAATGATTACACTTGACCAACTGCATGCACAATCAACCACAAGTGGCGTACTTGGAGGAGTACTGATCGAAGTCCGCCAGTTTCATTTCCCTGAGGCCGTGTGCCAGGTAGACATTCTTCAAGTACTGCAATAGACAGAGCTCGAGTCACTAATACAACAAGTACACAGCCCCTCCCACTTCTCCCCCGGGACTTACCCAGGAAATCTGAGTGTTGTACTTGACACCAAAGAAGTCCGAGAGGAAGGCGTATGCAGTGAGGAATCCGTCCAGGCTGGAGGAGTCCACACGATCCATGCCGCCCATTAGCTCGTCCCGCAATACAGACACCTCTCCGCTCAGGGAGTCCGGGTCAAAGGTCAATTTCATGATCAAACTACACATAACAACATTATTTTTCTCTTTCATTTTCTTTCAAAAGATTCCCAACAGAACATAAAAGAAGTTATCATTGAGAAAGCAAGGTTAATCAGTCGTGAAAAAGGACCATCCCAGAATTCATCTCAAGATGGTAGAAGCTTGAACTCCTCTGTTCCTCTACCAAACACATCTTTAGTGCATGGACAGAAACCTAAACTACAACTTTTCTCTTAGCAATTCTATTATACACTTTTAAATAATTACACACAATAACATTAGCAATTAGTCATGTTTTAACTTTGTATGTAGTACAAGTTCTGATCACAGAGTCTTCACAAGTTTAAAAGATGAATTAGTGAAGAAGTGACATTTTGCTAGTGAGACACCCGTCTCCATGTCAACACATTAGACCACACCCACATGTGAGGAGTAATTCCTACCACACATGAGCCCGTCACAAAATAAAGGATATTTGGGATTTGATATTGGACACTCTATGATATCACGGACTAACTCATAACATGAAAAATGCAAAACAAACAAACACACATACATACATATACTCCAGAGAATTGAACAAACAACATCAGATACTCCAGGGCAATACTCATCACACACACACACACACACATACACACTATAACACCACACACGTGCATACATGCACACAATCGTCACTTCCACAGAGTTACAATCACACACGTACAAACAATGCTTCAGACTTTACAAGTGATGAATGTGTGTGTGCGTGTGATTTGTGGCACGTGTCTCTATGCATGAGTGTGTGTGTGTGTGATAATGCAGGGAATCTGGGGACATTAGAGGAAATGTTGTGTTCTAAATAATAACTTTCCTAATGCAAACTATTTCGCCTGCACTCTAGTACTCACTTTGGGGTTCTAGCCACACTTAACTTCCCAGGAAGTACCCGGGGATTCTACTTACTCCAGTGCCGTGATGGGAAAGACGTTCTTAATTTGAGCAGTAATGAGTCCCACGATCTCCACAGAGTCTTGCCGAGGGACCACAAACTCACGGAGTCTAGACTCACCTAGCAACTGGACACTCAGCTGAAACACAAACAACAAGAGGGGTGTGGTCAAGTGGGAGGAGTGAGCAACACTGTACCAGTATGAGTAGGGACAATATAGAAATACTGTACCTTTTTCTCTGAGCATTTCAACTGCTGTAACTTGAGAAAGTTGAAGCTAGTCTCAAGCTACAAGAACATACACACAACAAAATCAATCTCTTGACACGGAAAGCAAACCATTTGAGTTATGACAACAAATAATCCAAACACATTCAAGAAGAGAAGCCAGACATGAGTGGAGGAGAGAAGACACACACAGCAATCTAAAGAACACTCTTAGCAACCAGAACATGTGATAGGATGCACATAGCAACCAACTTAACTGCAACACACATGTTCTCAAGTGGCTTACCTTAGCAACTGGATTCTGAATAATGATATAACATCTACTGCTAGACAATACCTACACAACACACCCAACACAAGAGAAGTGTCAATCGTTAGTCCATTAACACTTTCCTTTCAATTGATACTTTTGCTATTCTCCTGAACTGCTAATGAACAGGCCCCTGTAATTACTATACTAAAAGTGGCCGCTAATTAATCGCTACTACTCTACCTGGATCAATGTGTCACTATAATAGTACAACCCACTCTAAATAACACCTCACTGCTACAGGTAGGCCACAAAACTAACTGCCAAGCTCTCAAGTGACCGTGCTACTAAGATGTGTGTAGTGTGCTTGTGCAGAGCTAGTTTGGCTACATGCCCCAATGTTGGGCTGATGGATGAAGCTTCTCCACTTCACTTCCTTCCTGGGGCACACTTCCTTCCTGGGGCACACTTCCTGTGTCAAGGACCGACTAGATACTTACCAGCAGTCTTGGCTCCAAAATATCTCCTTTCTTGGAGTGTGTCTCTACTTGCACCTTCTTGGCCAGGAATATGTCCCCCACTTTCCCCAACACCTTCAGCTCAGCTTCTGTAAGCCAAACACACAGTGACACAACAGGTGGGAATGGAGCTACCGCCCACACGTTGCTACAGCCCCTCAAGGCCTGCTAGCTCTATAGCCCCGCGTGTTCCTAGACGTGCAGCTAACCTGTAAGTTGCAGATCTTTTCCGAAGACATCTTGAGCCTTCTTCGCAGGCGTCACCGCTACCAGCTCGGCCATATTGTAACTAAGAATCCGCGCAGGGACTAGTTAACACAGCTACGGTGAAGCTCCAGTCAGCACAACCTATCCACTCTGCACGCCGCGCAATTTCCTTGTTTAGAAGAGCTGATCACGGAATTACCCGGCACACACACACACTGCTAGATAGCAGCTTGATGCTCCGTAGCACTTTTGGTGCGGGGGCGAGCCAGCCCCACCCCGCGCGGCCCATCCATTAACGTAACCCGTTTCCTCCTTTCGCCACACACGCGCAGCGCGCCTAGTAAAGTGGTGATCTCCAATTAGAGAGTTAAAATGGCTGTGGATGTGAGCGAGCAGGAACAGGAATGGGCTAGAGTTGCTAAAGAAGCTTTTGACAATCACAGATTCGAGAACTGCCTTTCAGTGCTCAATAAACTTCTGGATTCCAGGAGGCGAGATGCTCGCGTGGCGCACAACAGAGCTGTGGCCCAGTATATGTTGTCCAACTTGACCCACACAGACGAGTTCAGGAAGACGCTGCAAACAGTCAGTTCTCAGGTATTTTAATAGTTGAAGTTAGCTGTGAATGAATGTGTTAGTGTTCTACTTGCATGTGTTGTGTTTATATAGTTCAGCGAGGAGTCTGCAGTGGGTGGGGCTGAGGGTGTGGTTGGCGACTCAGGTGTCCTGCTCTACAACCAGGCACTCATCCACCTCAAGGCAAGAATTTATTTCAGCATCGTATCGTGAAAGCTGTATTCTCTTTCTGATAATAATTGGCTGCTCTCTGAATGAACATGTTGATTCATAAGTGTTCTGCCATCTCCTGTTGTCAGTCCTCAGTCCACACTTGTGAGTAGTCTGGCGCGCGCAGCCCCTCTGCGGAAAAAATAGGGAGGGTCTGGTGACCCGTACGTACCAGTTTGGTGTATTTCCCCATGAATCGTGGGGAAACGTATAAAATGTGTACTTCATATGATAACGTGATCTAAAAATAGTTACAATTATATCCGTGGGCGGTGAGGAAATAGTGCTGTAAGAAAAAACGCGCTGCACTTGAAGCGCGTGGTAGATCTGAGCTCGCCAGACTAAGCTCTGCTGGTGATGTCTGAGAGTTGCATGTTGGAGGAACTTATACAAGATGTGGCTACTTCTGTTGAGCTACCATTTGAGCTAAGCATGGAGCAGGTAGAAAGTATTGTACACTTTGCTAGAGGAAAGGGTGTATTTGTAAGTCTTCCAACTGGATCAGGAAAGAGCATGTGCTATATTCTTCTACCAAGAGTATTTGACAAGATAAGGGGTGTGGATGCCACACGCCCGCGATGACTGCGCGCAATGTTTTGGCTTGCCTGACCGTGCAGGAATGCAATCAATGTGCTTCTTAATCACATTCCAGGATCACCAAACTGGTACGTACGGGTCACCAGAACCTCCCGATTTTTTCCGCGGAGGGGCTGCGCGCGCCAGACTAACTTGTGAGGTGGCTATAGTGCTCGCTCTGTCTGATCTTGAGGGCAGTGGCCTCCCGAACAAAGAAAGGACATCAAAATATTCCACTGGATAATTTAATCACTAATGTGCCAGATTATTTGTTTCAACTTAGTTTTTCAGAGAAAGATAGTCATTTTTTTGCCGTATGACGGTCAGCCCTGCACTGTAATGACACCTCCTATGTCACGTCATAATCGCATGACCAAAAAATATATATTGCTTCCCACGTCAGAGGAGACTATAGCCTTACTATCAGACATAGAGGAGACTGTAGCCTCACTATCAGACATAGTAGAGACTGTAGCCTCACTATCAGACATAGAGGAGACTGTAGCCTCACTATCAGACATAGAGGAGACTGTAGCCTCACTATCAGACATAGTAGAGACTGTAGCCTCACTATCAGACATAGAAGAGACTGTAGCCTCACTATCAGACATAGAGGAGACTATAGCCTCACTATCAGACATAGAGGAGACTGTAGCCTCACTATCAGACATAGAGGAGACTATAGCCTCACTATCAGACATAGAGGAGACTGTAGCCTCACTATCAGACATAGAGGAGACTGTAGCCTCACTATCAGACATAGAGGAGACTGTAGCCTCACTATCAGACATAGAGGAGACTATAGCCTCACTATCAGACATAGAAGAGACTGTAGCCTCACTATCAGACATAGAAGAGACTATAGCCTCACTATCAGACATAGAGGAGACTGTAGCCTCACTATCAGACATAGAGGAGACTGTAGCCTCACTATCAGACATAGAGGAGACTGTAGCCTCACTATCAGACATAGAGGAGACTGTAGCCTCACTATCAGACATAGAGGAGACTGTAGCCTCACTATCAGACATAGAGGAGACTATAGCCTCACTATCAGACATCAGACTAGAGAGACTGTAGCCTCACTATCAGACATAGAGGAGACTGTAGCCTCACTATCAGACATAGAGGAGACTGTAGCCTCACTATCAGACATAGAGGAGACTGTAGCCTCACTATCAGACATAGAGGAGACTATAGCCTCACTATCAGACATAGAGGAGACTATAGCCTCACTATCAGACATAGAGGAGACTATAGCCTCACTATCAGACATAGAGGAGACTGTAGCCTCACTATCAGACATAGAGGAGACTGTAGCCTCACTATCAGACATAGAGGAGACTGTAGCCTCACTATCAGACATAGAGGAGACTGTAGCCTCACTATCAGACATAGAAGAGACTATAGCCTCACTATCAGACATATAGGAGACTGTAGCCTCACTATCAGACATAGAAGAGACTATAGCCTCACTATCAGACATAGAGGAGACTGTAGCCTCACTATCAGACATAGAAGAGACTCAGACATATAGTCCAGTGGGAAATTGTACTTTTGATGCAATATAGTGACAGAGTGGACCAAAGCATGAAACTTAGCACAGTGTTTGTTGAAGGTATGTACAGCAATATTAGAAGGGGTGCCATCCAGATATACATTCCTTTACAAAAATATGTCTTACAAGAAACTTTGGTCAATATAATCGGCGATACCTGCGAATTTCTTTATTTGCGCGCCCAATACAATTATTATAGCAAAAATAAAAAACGGCGATAATACAGGCAGCTAGACTATTTAATAGAACTAGCTAGCCAGGTGTAGCAAGTTTCAGAGAATTAATTTCAGTAGAATAAAATCATAATATTTCGGCTTGTGGAGCCTTCTAGTGGTTACTGAACTGAATGAGGGTGACTGAACAAGGAACTTTGTATAACCAGATGATACAGAACATTGTGTGGTGGGGCACAGCCCCTGGGAATGTTAGTTGGTGTTGGACAATTTCTGTGACATGTGAGTTGTACTTGGGAGGTGTGAAGGTGTAGTCATAATTTAATTAGTGGCAGTCATTCTGGAGGGGGCCACTAATTTAATTATGACTACACCTTCACACCTCCCAAGTACAACTCACATGTCACAGAAATTGTCCAACACCAACTAACATTCCCAGGGGCTGTGCCCCACCACACAATGTTCTGTATCATCTGGTTATACAAAGTTCCTTGTTCAGTCACCCTCATTCAGTTCAGTAACCACTAGAAGGCTCCACAAGCCGAAATATTATGGTTTTATTCTACTGAAATTAATTCTCTGAAACTTGCTACACCTGGCTAGCTATCAGGGTAGCTAGTTCTATTAAATAGTCTAGCTGCCTGTAATATCAGGTGACTCCTAATCATTAACATTTAAGTATTAAACCTCAATACATTATAATAAACAATTTAGATTGAGCTCTTTTACACAATTAACTGTTAATCAAAATTTCACACTAAAAGATTTAAACAATTTTATTTGGCACCCCTTCTGATATGCCAAACCGAACCTCATACCAAGTTTCATGCTTTGGTCCACTCGGTCACAATAATGTTTTTATCTGCTGGACTAGTAGAGGAGACTGTAGTATTGGTAGTATTTCATACAGTATGGTAAAGGGTCTTATAGTAATTTGTTTTACTGTTGCAGCTGCATCAGAATAAGCCAGCATCAGATATTCTGGGTCGACTCTTCAAAGCCAGAGATTGCCTCAGTGAGTTGGCCACGCCCATGACCTGTGTGGGTATGTATGTGTGTGCATGTGTCAGATACCCAGCTTGCCATGGATGTCTGCATCTTGCTGATAGAAGTGTGTATCGCCACTTACCAGTTGACAGTAGCATCTTCACACATTGACTTCGTGGAGGCCAAATTGTTTGCAGATAGCAGTAGAGAAAATGGAGATTTCAAGTCTGACGTGGTGGAGCGCTACCGTACCAGACTGCATTCATTTAGAGCACGCCTGGCGCTGCTTCACGGGAGCATCAAGAACTCCAAGAAGGAAGTCAAGTCTTACATTAACATGGGAGGCAATGTAAGAATAATAACTAACTGACCACACCCTCCTAGCTTGAAGCCACACCTTTCATACCATACTCTGTACACTCCTTGTTGAAGTCCCTTTCTTTTCTGTATATTGGTATCACTGGCCTGTCTTCATTACCAAGCCTCAGATTGTAGAGCTGTTCACTGCATCTTTCTATGTTTGCTAAACTATCACAAATACAAACTATAAAGATAGTAACGTTCCAACATGGTAGGTAAAGGGTCTAGCTGGCGAGATCTTTCATATAAGTAAAGTGAGAATGTGTGTGTGTGCGTGCGCTGTGTAAATTATTTATACTTGTTGTTTAAAATGCTTGTTTATTGTTTAGAGTGCGTGTTTGTTGTTTGTTGTTTAGAGTGCGTGTTTGTTGTTTGTTGTTTAGAGTGCGTGTTTGTTGTTTGTTGTTTAGAGTGCGTGTTTGTTGTTTAGAGTGCGTTTGTTTAGAGTGCGTGTTTGTTGTTTGTTGTTTAGAGTGCGTGTTTGTTGTTTAGAGTGCGTGTTTGTTGTTTAGAGTGCGTGTTTGTTGTTTGTTGTTTAGAGTGCGTGTTTGTTGTTTGTTGTTTAGAGTGCGTGTTTGTTGTTTGTTGTTTAGAGTGCGTGTTTGTTTGTGTGTTTGGTTAGAGTGCGTGTTGGTTGTGAGTGTGTGTTTGCGTGTTTTGTTGGTTGTTTCGAGTGCGTGTTGGTGTTTAGAGTGCGGTGTTGTTGTTTAGAGTGCGTGTTTGTTGTTTGTTGTTTAGAGTTGCGTGTTTGTTTTGTTGTGTGTTGTTCGGTTGCGTGTTGTGTTTGAGTGCGAGTGGGTTTTGTGTTTAGTGGTGTTTGTTGTTGTGTTGTGTGTAGAGTGAGTGTTTTGTTTGTTGTAGAGTGCTTGTGTTGTTGTTGTTTAGAGTGTGTGTTTGTTGTTTGTTGTTTAGAGTGCGTGTTTGTTGTTTAGAGTGCGTGTTTGTTGTTTGTTATTTAGAGTGCGTGTTTGTTGTTTGTTGTTTAGAGTGCGTGTTTGTTGTTTGTTGTTTAGAGTGCGTGTACGGTGTTGCTAAAAGCTAATGTGGAATATCTCAAGCAGAACTTTGTGAAAGGTATGAAGGTGATGGGTCCTCCCCCTAAGTCTCCCATAGTAACGGAGTCCGGAGAGTGCATCAGTGCCTTCTACTACAACAATCTGTCGTGTCTTCACTTCCACCTCACACGCTATCACTTGGGAGTTTACTTCCTGTGCAAGGCAATAGAAGAGAACGACTCCACCCTCAATGGGTTTCCTCCCCTAGACAGAGGTGGGCATGCAATAGAAATAGAACTGTGGGTGCAACTGGAATAGGTTTCTTGGATGCTGGTAGACCACTCCCACTGGGCAGGGCCTGTCTTATTCTGTATTTGTGTTGATGATGTATATAACTAGTCAGGAATGCGTACTGTGGTGAAGACTGCAGGTGACTTGTAGCTAGTAGAAGTCAGTGGGTGTGGTCTGCAGGTGACTTGTAGCTAGTAGAAGTCAGTGGGTGTGGTCTGCAGGTGACTTGTAGCTAGTAGAAGTCAGTGGGTGTGGTCTGCAGGTGACTTGTAGCTAGTAGAAGTCAGTAGGTGTGGTCTGCAGGTGACTTGTAGCTAGTAGAAGTCAGTGGGTGTGGTCTGCAGGTGACTTGTAGCTAGTAGAAGTCAGTGGGTGTGGTCTGCAGGTGACTTGTAGCTAGTAGAAGTCAGTGGGTGTGGTCTGCAGGTGACTTGTAGCTAGTAGAAGTCAGTGGGTGTGGTCTGCAGGTATTAAGCAAACATTGTGGGTGTAATATTGGTGTATTAGCCACGCCCCTGTCTGGTCGCCCTCTGAGTGTACTGGGTGTGAACTGTGGGTGTAATATTGGTGTATTAGCCACGCCCCTGTCTGGTCGCCCTCTGAGTGTACTGGGTGTGAACTGCCGTCACATCCTCCTCTACAACCTCGGTCTTCAACAGCTGTTTGCAGGTCAGCCGTGGGCGGCCTTCGACTCCCTCCTGGAGGTAGTCCAAGTCTATCACGCTAACCCTAGGCTCTGGCTGAGACTAGCGGAGGCTTGCATCGCTACTCATCACAGGGTAGGTCGCCATGTGAACTAGCACATGTCAGGGTGGGTCACCATGTGAACTAGCACATGTCAGGGTGGGTCGTCATGTTCACATGTTTCTATTGCTCTGCAGAACAGACATCAAGATGAGTCCAGTAAAGGGAAGCTAATTCGAGGTGTGATAGGCAAGGGACGCAGCAGGAAGGTCGTTGTGGACACAACTCACAGCTCCACAGGACATACCAGGTACCACAATTTACCAGATATGAATTTACACCTTACCAGATACTCAAATGTTGTCAACTTTCTTTATGCTGTGCTTTAATTAGCGTGGAAACATTGTGTGTGTGTGTGTGTGTGTGTGTGTGTGTGTGTGTGTGTGTGTGTGTGTGTGTGTGTGTGTGTGTGTGTGTGTGTGTGTGTGTGTGTTGCTGTGAGGATGGTTTGTTTGTGTGTGTGGCATGTAGTGGGGACCCAGTCTGCAGCAAGCTGCTCCGTGTCTGGAGTTCTCAGGTTGTGTGTCTGAAGAATTGCTCTCTTTCCTATCACAATACTGCACTAAAAATGTGTCAGCTCCGAGACTATTGGCCCCCGCCCCCCAGGACCTCCGATGAAAGGCGATGCTATTCTCAGTCTTAGGTGAATCACAGGGTGGGTGGGGGCTTGTTGCTGTTGGTGGTGGTGGGGGGGGCTTGTGGATGATTATGAATGAGTAGGGCTTAGGTGAGGTTACTACGAAGGGTTTAATACAGGATTGTCAGTTTGGGGGGGGGGGGGGGCGATGTTGTGTGTGGGTAACTGGATGGGAGAGTATACTGTTTGTGTGTGGGTTAACTGGGGATGGGAGAGTATACTTGTTTGTGTGTGGGTTAACTGGGGATGGGAGAGTATACTTGTTTGTGTGTGGGTTAACTGGGGATGGGAGAGTATACTTGTTTGTGTGTGGGTTAACTGGGGATGGGAGAGTATACTTGTTGCAGGTCACCCCCAGTAATGGTTCTAGCAGCATTGTGTTCTGAAGTTGATGCGGTTATATCCTCTTTGCAAGATGAACATGACATAGTCGTTGGTACAACTATAGGAACATCTAGAAATGCTTTAGCCTTTTCCAACCTGAAAAGCTTTAGAAATTCAGTTGCTCTTCCTTACATCGATATTTTGGTACAAAACATTGAAAATCGATTTGCAGAAGGAGTACAATTACTAATGGCAGCATCTTTACTAATGGCAGCATATATTTTCAATCCAGCTCAGCTTCCAGATAAAAGTGATCCAGACTTCAATTATTTTGGTAATAAGGAAATCAGACTGCTGGCTAATTTCTATGGCAAAGAAGTTAAAGTTGATTTTAAGGGAAGCACTTTCAAATATTCTCCTGTTCTTGAAGCTGATCAGCTCATTTCAGAGTGGCCTGTATTCCATAGGGCCCTACAAAAAGAGAAAGAAGCACTGATATCTTCAAAAAGCCTTAAGAAAGCTCCTTCTTTTCAAGAGGTATTTGAGGCAATGCTATTGTCAGATGCCTACAGTGAAATTTTCCCAGAAGTTTATAATCTGGCCAAAATTTTACTAGCACTTCCAATTGGAACAGCAACCGTCGAAAGATCGTTTAGTCACATGAAGATGATGAAGACCAGGCTAAGGAATCGCTTGTCTGATGAAACTTGACTCACCTTATGAGAATTGCCATTGAAGGCCCAGACTTAAGTGAAGTTAATTTTAATGAAATTCTGGACATTTTTAAAGAAAAAAAAATAGGCGCATTAGACTGTGAACTCAATGAAGAGGAGCCAGAGCATTGGCTTCAGGTGAACTCAATGAATAGGAGCCAGAGCATTAGCTTCAGGTAAACTCAATGAATAGGAGCCAGAGCATTAGCTTCAGATGAACTCAATGAATAGGAGCCAGAGCATTAGCTTCAGGTGAACTCAATGAATAGGAGCCAGAGCATTAGCTTCAGATGAACTCAATGAAGAGGAGCCAGAGCATTAGCTTCAGATGAACTCAATGAAGAGGAGCCAGAGCATTGGCTTCTGGTGAACTCAATGAATAGGAGCCAGAGCATTGGCTTCTGGTGAACTCAATGAATAGGAGCCAGAGCATTGGCTTCAGGTGAACTCAATGAATAGGAGCCAGAGCATTAGCTTCAGATGAACTCAATGAATAGGAGCCAGAGCATTAGCTTCAGATGAACTCAATGAAGAGGAGCCAGAGCATTGGCTTCTGGTGAACTCAATGAATAGGAGCCAGAGCATAGCTCAGGTGAACTCAAGAATAGGAGCCAGAGCATTGGCTTCAGGTGAACTCAATGAATAGGAGTCAGAGCATTAGCTTCTGGTGAACTCATGAATAGGAGCCAGAGCATTAGCTTCAGGTGAACTCAATGAATAGGAGCCAGAGCATTAGCTTCAGGTGAACTCAATGAATAGGAGCCAGAGCATTGGCTTCAGGTGAACTCAATGAATAGGAGCCAGAGCATTGGCTTCAGATGAACTCAATGAATAGGAGCCAGAGCATTAGCTTCTGGTAAACTCAATGAATAGGAGTCAGAGCATTAGCTTCAGGTGAACTCAATGAAGAGGAGCCAGAGCATTAGCTTCTGGTGAACTCAATGAATAGGAGCCAGAGCATTAGCTTCAGGTGAACTCAATGAATAGGAGCCAGAGCATTAGCTTCTGGTGAACTCAATGAATAGGAGCCAGAGCATTAGCTTCTGGTGAACTCAATGAATAGGAGCCAGAGCATTAGCTTCTGGTGAACTCAATGAATAGGAGCCAGAGCATTAGCTTCTGGTGAACTCAATGAATGTAGCATTTTTTTTATCTTAGCTTAGCTCTTGTAATAGCAAAAATCAATTTTATCAGATTTAATTTAAAAGTGTTTTGCTTAAATTTGTTGCTTGAATTATTTTTGTATACAATGCTCGCTTGCTATTTGTGCTGAAGCACATCAACAGTGATCATGTGATAGGTGTCTATTTATTCGTGCATGTGTGTGTGTGTGTGTGCAGGTGTTCCATCCTGAGTGGGCTGAGCTATGTGTCTCTAGGTCTGGGAGATCCAGTGTCTGCCTTGTCCTACTCCCAGCAGTTGCGTGCCACGCCCAATCTTCCCACTGGCCTCCTCTACCTCTCCAAACTCTATTCCGCACAAGCTCTCGTGCTCCTGCAGAAAGTGCCTGAGGCAATGCAGCTTCTTACACCGGACTCCATAAAGGATGTGGGGTTCACAGGTCAGCCACACCCACATTACCAGACCATTTCAATCTCAGTGCACTCTTATCCCTGAATAGATATTTCATAGCTGGCAAGAACTGGTACTCAGACTCCTGGTTATGGGACCTCTATCCAGAACTGGTACTCAGACTGCTGGTTATGGGACCTCTATCCAGAACTGGTACTCAGACTGCTGGTTATGGGACCTCTATCCAGAACTGGTACTCAGACTGCTGGTTATGGGACCTCTATCCAGAACTGGTACTCAGACTGCTGGTTATGGGACCTCTATCCAGAACTGGTACTCAGACTGCTGGTTGTGGGACCTCTATCCAGAACTGGTACTCAGACTGCTGGTTGTGGGACCTCTATCCAGAACTGGTACTCAGACTGCTGGTTATGGGACCTCTATCCAGAACTGGTACTCAGACTGCTGGTTGTGGGACCTTTATCCAATACATATATATACAACTCTCTCAGAGTACTGGCTCAGTAGATAGAGCTGGGCGATATTGGATAATCACAGGCGATACGATATTAACTTGAATTATCACAATAAAGCGATACAATATCACGATATTTCTTAAGTATAATACCTAAAAAAATAAATTTTATTCACAATGAGCTTTCCTTGTTCATCAGCTTCCAGTCCAAAGTTAGTCCTCGGGGCAAGACTGTGTTGGCTTCCTTAAGCCAGAATCTGAACTCGCAGCCATTGCTAGCTACTTTAAAAACTTAGCTAGTATGTACCATGTTACTGCCATGTTTACAAAGAATGAAACGGCTGTTCCTCATAACTGCAGTGCGCATGAAGCTCCCACATTAATTTAACGACCCGTACCAATGTTTTGTGAGAAACCTATAATAACGTGCGAATACATTTGAATATCGTCTCCACGATGTAGGGTTTCTATCGCGGTGCAACGATAATTCCGGTATATCGCCCAGTTCTAGTTGATAGAGTATAGAGATGAGACAGAATTATTGGAGCAAGATATAATTTGAAGCCACACATTTCAGTTGTGGATGCCACAATAAATCTTACTCTGTGTGTGTGTGCTCAGTGACGTCAGAAGTGGAGAGTGATAATGGTGATGGACACGCCTCCCCACCTGTTACTAGTGAGTGAACACTAGACCACACCCAACTCTCTGCAGCTTTATATTTACCACTCTGTTGCCATGGCAAAGATATATGGTGGCTATCTTCTTAATTCATACTCACATGCACATACATTGCTGCTCAGCCTGCTCCTTATGTATTGACCTGTGTCACACTGTGAGGTGTAAAGGTCACCTGTTTGTGTTACACTGTGAGGTGTAAAGGTCATCTGTTTGTGTTACACTGTGAGGTGTAAAGGTCATCTGTTTGTGTTACACTGTGAGGTGTAAAGGTCATCTGTTTGTGTTACACTGTGAGGTGTAAAGGTCATCTGTTTGTGTTACACTGTGAGGTGTAAAGGTCATCTGTTTGTGTATCTGGTTTATTTAGACAGAATAAAGTTATTTATAGTATACAATGTTATTACTATCTTATGTAACCCCTGAGAGGACTTCGGCAAGAAGTCGAAACGTCGGGTTAAGTTGTAATTAACAATATTGGCTGTTAAAATGTTTGCTATTATTACTATCTTTTGTGTTCGTGTATTTGCAAAAACTATGCTAACCCAATCATCATTTATACATCAATTCTACACTAGTTTGTTTGTTTGTTTTTGTTTATCTGTTAGAGGTGGAAGGTTATTTGAGTGACATCCAGCAATGTAAAGCAGTGATGTACTACAACATGGCCACTGCATTCTGCGTTCTTAAAGAACATGACAAGGCCAAGCAAGCTATGAACAAGGTAAGGGGAAGCTAGCTATGAACAAGGTAAGGGGAAGCTAGCTATGAACAAGGTAAGGGGAAGCTAGCTATGAACAAGGTAAGGGGAAGCTAGCTATGAACAAGGTAAGGGGAAGCTAGCTATGAACAAGGTAAGGGAGAGGTTGCAGTAGTTGTGTTCATGTTTTGAAAGGGTAAGGTCGTGTTATGGTTACTGACTCCACCAATTCCTCAGTCTTTACAAATGTTTGAAAGTTACAATACTAGTTATTCAGTACCTACTGCATTCAGTGCCTACTGCACTCAGTACCTACAGCATTCAGTACCTACAGCATTCAGTACCTACAGCACTCAGTACCTACAGCACTCAGTACCTACTGCATTCAGTACCTACAGCACTCAGTACCTACAGCACTCAGTACCTACAGCACTCAGTACCTACAGCATTCAGTACCTACAGCACTCAGTACCTACAGCACTCAGTACCTACAGCATTCAGTACCTACAGCACTCAGTACCTACAGCACTCAGTACCTACAGCACTCAGTACCTACAGCATTCAGTACCTACAGCACTCAGTACCCAGGGTTTCATTTAGGGGGGGGCGAAAGGGGGCATTTGCCCCCCCTTGGGTTCTAAATGCCCCCCCTTGGATTCTAAGTGCCCCCCACCCTTTTGAAAGAACCGATATTTATTAAGAGAAAAATGTAAACCAAATTAATAATAAACAATATTCACACAGCAATTCGTCTAGGTTTTTTGTTCCATACTGTAATAATGTCATTTAATTGTGTAGATGAGAGCGTCTCGGGTGTCTCCATGGCTATTTTCATCAAATAGGATAATTGTGATTGCCCAATTCGCTTTCGAATTCGTGTTTTAATTAGTTTCATTTTGGAGAAGCTCCTTTCCACTGAAGCAGTGCTGACAGGGATAGATAGACATATGTTTGCCAGGGTGCTAATGTTTGGAAAAATTTCACTAAGCATATCACTTGTGGTGAGCTCTTTCAACTGCAAGTGCAGGTTACCTTTCGGCTTCTTCGATAAGTAGCTTCGAAATGTTTTCCACTCCTCTCGGGTTTCGCGGGAAATAAGAGCTTCTTTGGTGTATTCATCTCCACCAGCAGTCTTAGCAGGCAGCTCTGCACCATAGTGAGCTAATAGTACATCTATTAAGTCCTCACCATATGTATGGAAGTCAGAAGAGTCAGCAGCTGGCACTTTCTTCGGATCAAAGATGCCAAATGAGGAGACAATATCTTGTGAAATAAATCTGCTGGATATGTTTGCCTTCAGCATCCTGATAAACGGTTCAGCCACTTGTCCTTGGAATGTAGCAATGCTTTCCGTGGTTAACGTGATGTCAGTGACTTCTTCGATCTCATTCTTTGCATCCATCAGTTCTAATACCCAGTTAGCAGCAGGTAACATGGCATCATCAAGTGTATTGAGAGTGGCATCAACAAGAGGGGTGATAGCTGTCAAGTCTATTCTCTCAGTCTGGAGAGCTCTGCTCAACTTCGCCACTTGTGGCAGAACATAATCAAGGAGGTATATGGCCACTAAAGTTGAGGGCCTACATAAGGCTTTACTGATACCTAGAGCTTCAGGTGCATGTGTCTGCTCATAGATATTGTTTAGAGCAGTCACAATTGCACTGTAGCTAGCTTTGACTGCCTTCACACAGCGTTCATGGGACAGCCAGCGAGTATCTGATGGTTTCACAACTTTCAGCTCAGGTAAGTCAAGCACCTGCTGTACTGCTTTGAGACTCTCAGCTCGCTTAGGAGAATAGTGGAGAAATTTCCAGAGGGTGGTGAGTGTGATGTACACATGTTTTATCCCACTGGTAGCATTAGCTGCTTGAACGCATGCTAGCTGTAGCAAATGGCAATGGCAGTGTACGAAAAGTGCATGAGGTGAAATTTTCTTCAGGAGACTCTGCACACCATTGTGATTCCCAGAGAAAGTAGCTGCTCCATTGAATCCCATACCCACCAGCTTGCTAATCTGTATGTTTTTATCTTTCATGAATTCAACAAGGGCAGAATAAATAGTCTTTGCATCAGTAGCTTTCAATGGAACTATATCCAAGAAGTGCTCAACAGGTTGACCGTCCATGTTCACCCAGCGGAAGAAAATTGAAAACTCTTCTGTGGTCGTCACATCAGTGCACTCATCTGCCATTATGCTGAAATGGGAAGCTTGGCGAAGCCGTTTCAGTAAACATTCTTCAGCCCATAAGCCAACTGCCTCAACAAATTCAACAACAGCAACTTTAGATGTGTAGGTTGCATTTAATCTAGCTCTTTCAAGGAACCCCTTTAAATCTTCTGCACCACAACTTACGATTAGATCAATAAGTTCATCAAAATTTGTTGTGTGGGGAATGTGGCGACGAGCTAGAAAATGGGTGCAACGAATTAGAGCTTTAATGGCCATTCTGTTCTTCAACTTTTCCTCATCATTAATTTGTTGGAGTTGCTGAATGACTGACCCTTCTTGTAGTGCTGTAGCTGCAGCCATCTCTGCTTCACATGATAGGAGGTGAATATCACTCTTTGCATGAATTTTCATCTTCTCTATTGCCTTCTTCCAGTTCGTGAAAGGTTTTGAGATCCATGTTCCTCCTGTTCTTTGAAGAGAAATTCCTCTCTTCCTGCAAACCTTACAAAAAGCTCCTTGGAAATTTTTATCAAACATCAGCCAATTGAAGCTCTCTTCCCATTTTTTGTTGTATTTTCGACTGCTTGCAGTGATTTTCTTGCTTTTCTCATGTGTAGTTAATCTTTCCTTTGCATGCTTCTCATGGACAATTAATCTTTTCTTGGCAGGACTTGGCTCCAAAAACTCAGTATCAGATTGATTGCTGTCAATTTTATCTTCTGTGTCACTGCTACTTGAGTGGCCAGGTGACTTTGAAGAGCTTGCACCACAGAAGAAAGAGCGAATATCCATTTGAGACTATCTTAAGCTGTCAGGGACTACGAGTGCTTAGAGTTCTGGTTCTGGAAGTTGTAGAATCTGTATAGATCAAAACTCAACAACTGCTACGGTGAGCTGAGGGCTGGCCTTTTTATAGCCAGCCAGCAACCGTAAGTGTGAATCAACGTGTGATAAACCTAAGGGGAGGTGAGAGTCAGAGTTGAATAGTGTGTGAAAAGCATCTAAATAGTGAATGTCACAGTTGACTGAAAATTGCTAGACGGTGGAGGTGAAAATGAGTAGCTGAATTAACTTGTCAGGATCTGACATATGCAGACCTCATTAGATAAGATTATGTTTTTTTAATGTAGGACATAGGCCTTCCAATAATTCTATTTCACTCCCATGGTGACCAGTGCCGCCCGCCCCCCCTTACATTTTCAAAACTCTATTTTGCCCCCCCTTGCAAGAATGTCTGGATGAAACACTGCACTCACATACACACACACACATATTGCTGCGATAATAGCCATAAATTAAAGGTAATTTCCCACAAGTAGTGTATGTGGGATCAGGATGGTTATCAGTGATAATTCCAAAAATTGCAATGGTACTGTAACTATAGTATAATAAAATAGTTGGACAGCCATTCTCGGCTGAAATAATTGTAATAATAGCAAATTTTCTCGCTCTAACAGCAAAAAAATGTTTACCCTTGTAAGAAAAAGTTGCATTGAGTGGTTGCTGTAGTGTTCCAGAAAAAAAACATGAAGCACAAAAAAAGTTTGGTTTCAGTAGTTCAGAGTTGGTTATCCCATAAGCTTCTGGTAATCTTTATGGCAAGCTAGTATTACTGCACTACAAACGATACAGCCACAGTACCTAGGTCAGCGTTGTGCTACTGTAAAGAGAAAAAGCATTTGTACTTTAACAGCACCCACAAAAGAAGCAAAATGGTAAACATTTCAATTTTTAGGATGATATGGGTAATGATCGATAAACCAGAGGATTCTGTTCAGTGAAAAGGGACGGGGTCGGCCACCAAATTAACACAAAATGCCAGGTACCAGAGTACAAAAATGCCATACGCGTCAAACCATATGCACTCAAACCATCCAGCATTTTCAATTGTGTTACCTCTGTAGTGTGCGCTCACTCCTAATTATTCATTATGTCTTGACTCAGTGCTCTATAAAATTCCTACCTACAGCAAGACTGTACTTTGTGTATTCATTCCTACATTTATTTTCTTTACAAGCAAGGTCAGTACCTTTGCACTCAGTACCAGATACAATGCTTACCTTTATACTCAGTTTCTACATCGGAGTCTATGCTGGCACACAGACCTACAGCATTCAGTACCTGACATGTTTGATGGTAAGCAGGAGTACCATGGACACTCAGTGGGGACACATTCGTCTCCTACAGCACGCAGTGCCTACTAGACTCCCTCCTTACAGCATTGACGAGGCGGCTATTCAGTGCCTACAGCATTCAGTGTGGGTCGCACTCTGTACCTACTATCCTCAGTGCCTGGTGTGTCAGTGAGCAGAGCATTGGAGACCATGCAGAAGGTAGTGGATGCAGCACTCACATTCACTGGACCTGAAGGGCAGTTCTACCCACCTTGAAGCATTGAGCACCTAAGCAGGACCAACTCAGCACTCAGTGCCTACAGCAAGTGACCTACGTTCAGCAGTGCCTACAGCTGAAGGGAAGGAGCATTCAGGGCTATAGCAGCACTAATTACAGCATTTATTTCTCACAGCATTCAGTTCTACAGATCTCAGTCACCAGGCTTTATTAGTACCTTAGCAGAAGTACCTATAGCACTCAGTACCTGAGCAAGTGGTCCTGAGTTTTATCTGGAGACAGCCAAACAGTGTGTTTTAATTTCAACAGAACAGCACTGTAAAAGAAGAGATTCACACCTTACTGTACCATTATGTATGAGTTTGTACCTACTCACTCAGTACCTACAGCACTACTACTTAGTGTTTGGGCAGCTGGTTTGCAAGAGTACCGTCATTTTGTGTGAAAATATAATTCAGCTATAACAGCACAACAGACTCAATTCCTTCACACCATAGCTTGAATGTACTTTACAGCACAACACATATTTTCCCTTTAAAATTTTTTTTTTACCAACAACAACTATCTTCAGTTTAAAAAATTTTTTTTTACAGCATTATGTACATACATGGATAAACATGGCCTTTTTTAATGGTTGTTTTGTTATTTTAGGGCATAAATTTTTTTTATAATACGCATTAGCTATGTTATCAGTAAGTCTACTGGAACACAGTGGTGCAAACCCTAAGCAGATATTGGATTTTACTTGGCAAAGCCACAGATAATCTGAAAGTTTTTATACCAACAATGTCACCAGGATGGCTAGTTAGACAGGAGAAAACATCACCTCTGCCTTGCTAATACTTGTAGATATAAATAAAATTTAACTGGAAAATTAAGACAAAAGAAATTTGTTACATTTAACTGTCTTATACTACAGTTGATATCACTATTTTAAAAGCTACTTTTGCCTAGAGTGGCTGTCGACAGACAGTGAATGAGAGAATGAATGACTACGGACTCAATAGGTATCGTGAATTGTGTGGCAATTCCAGGAGTGTTGTAATATTTGACGTCCCCATATTCACCTACATGTTGTGTTACGTTGGAACACCTCGTACAATTAATACTCACTATTACGATATCTGTAATGTAATGCAGATTGTTAAGGGTTTTACTCTTATTTCAGTTTGGGTATTTTGTGTAGGAGTCATGGAGTCCCAAGTGTGTATCCATGTATGTATGTAACTTTGTCATGATCATTGAGCATGCCCAGTTGTCTCTGAAACAACGAGTGTGTGTGTGTGTGTGTGTGTGTGTTGATTAGCTACATGTATTGCACTCTACATTATACTTGTTTCCTTAATGTTCTCCGGTTCCTCCTATAGACAAACCTAACCTATCTCACTTCTAATGTAAACAGGCACTTAGTATCCACTGGAGACAACCAGTTTGTGTGTGTGTGCGCATGTGTGGGGGGTGCTCGCTGGCCTCCTAATAGTGTACTTGAGCACAAATATCAAGCGAGCCAGCCTCTGGCAACTTTCTGTCTGGTTCATCTTCTTTAGAATGTAGCAACAGCTAAGTACTAAATAAAATAAATATATATATAATTTGTTTACTTGATTGAAATAGTCAGGATATGTTTTATGAATGCTGTAAATGTAGCCTTGGAGATCCCTGGTGTACAGCAGCGTAGCAACAAGCATTTTATACACTCGATTTTGAAATGCCGCAGAGCATAAATCTACTTGAATAGATTCTTATAACAGACCAATCAGATTTCTCGCATGTGACTATCTATATTCTATTTAATATATTACACTTCATTCATGTTGACAATTGTGGTAGTGATGATTGTAAGGATGATTGTTGTTGTTTTTTACAGGGAAGGAGATCGTTTCTTGGAGGCGTGCAACTGCAACCGTGATTGGCCATCTGGGCGTGGCATCTTCCACAACGATGACAAGACCTTCCTCGTGTGGGTGAATGAAGAGGACCAGCTCAGGATCATCTCCATGCAGAAAGGAGCTGATATTGGAGCTGTCTTTGGGAGGCTTAGCCGAGCCGCCGCCCACATTGAGACTGTGTCAAAGTTTGCCCACGACTGCAATCTTGGTTACATCACTTCCTGCCCCACTAACCTGGGCACTGCCCTCAGGGCATCCGTCCATATCAAGCTTCCCAAATTATCTGCCAAGAAGGAGGAGTTCCAGGCCATTGCCGATAAATACTACGTTCAGATTCGAGGTATCCACGGAGAACACTCCGAGTCATCCGACGGCATATATGACATTTCCAACAAACGTCGTCTTGGCCGCTCTGAAGTCCAGCTGGTGCAGGACATGTACAATGGAGTGAAGGCCATGATCACGAGGGAGAAAGAACTGTAGAAGAGGAACACAAGAGTAGTATTAGCAATAGCTGGTATATGAATTGAACATTTTATTGCCTTGTTTGTGTTAGCAGTTTTAACAAACTATTTATCTTGTCATGATAGCTATTATATCTGCATATTTGATTTAGATTATGATAATAAATTCTACTACAAAGATGAAGAAGCAAATTAGCTGCAACATAGCCATGTTTAAAAAAAACAAAAAAACTCTAATTAAATGCACACAGGAGAAAAGGTTATATATATAAGCTAACTTCCTTCTGTTATATGGATTGCCTGTTATATAACTAGCTTATGTCTACCTAATAACAGTGTTGGTAGCTTTACATCATAATATAGCTAAGCTATTGTATTACAAGGCATCTAATAGCTTATACTGAACATTTTTCAAACAATACTTGTCTCATCAGTTAGGGATGAAGCTGTGCAAATAATCATTCATTATCTACCCTCAATTATTTGAATATGTATACATAGACATTGATAAAGAATTCTTTTTATCACTGCATACATGTTATGCTAAGGCTCGCGCAAAATAAATTGCTGCCCGCGTAAGAAGGTGTGGCTTACTTTCGCGCATGTGTATTTCGTTAGTTTGAATCGCATTAGTTTGCACCATTTAGAACAACCCGCGGTGTAAAGCGTTCCCCTAGCAACGAGGCGTCAGAACGGGACCTGGGTTTGGAGCTGTCCGATTCAGCTTCGGGCTGCTTTTGTTCCTCCACTTATTTCGAAGACCTTTAAGCTCTCTCGGTAAGTTCTAGCGTTGTATAAGAAGGTTCTAGAAAGGTACTGCAAGCTAAGCTAGCTTTCATAAGGGGGTGTGGCACCTGGCTCTGGAACTTTGCATCCAAAGTTGTTGTTGTGGTTTATTTATGCAGATTTTAGGATGGGTAGTTGTCAAAGCCAGCAACAAGTGGTGGTCCCAACTCCTACCAATAAGACAGAGTCACAAGATGTGCAGTGTGGACCTCACCTCAAGAGCCACGAAGAGCTCACTGGCTTTCCAATATTTCCTGAAGGCACAAAATCCTCCGTGGCACGCTTTAACACCCGCAATGTCTGGGAAATGCTGCGTGGGAAGAAGGACGCTCATGGAGTGCCTTATGAGCTCTGCATCTTCTCCGGCTGCAAGAACGTTGACTCCGGGATAGGAACTTATGCTGGATCTCATGATTCTTACAAAACATTTTCCTTGTTTATGGACAAGGTCATTGATGATTATCATGGACATACTCCTGGAGATTCTCACGTCTCAGACATGGACGCCAGCAAGCTGGATTGCCCTCCTTTACCAGACGATGAGGCAGCTATGATCGTGTCCACTCGCATTCGTGTGGGTCGCAACCTGGATGGCTATCCTCTAGGTCCTGGTGTATCCAAGGAGCAGAGGCTGGAGATCATGCAGAAGGTAGTGGATGCCTGCAACACATTCACTGGAGACCTGAAGGGCACATTCTACCCACTTGAAGGAATGAGCAAGGAAGTCCAGGACCAACTCATTGCTGACCACTTCCTTTTTAAGTATGTCTCCTGCTCAATCATACGATTTGAAAAGTTATTGTTTTACTTTTATTTCTTACAGGGAAGGAGATCGTTTCTTGGAGGCATGCAACTGCAACCGTGATTGGCCATCTGGGCGTGGCATCTTCCACAATGATGACAAGGCCTTCCTCGTGTGGGTGAATGAAGAGGACCAGCTCAGGATCATCTCCATGCAGAAAGGAGCTGATATTGGAGCCGTCTTTGAAAGGCTTAGCCGAGCCGCTGCCCACATTGAGACTGTCTCAAAATTTGCTCATGACCCTCATCTCGGTTACATCACTTCCTGTCCCACTAACCTGGGCACTGCCCTCAGGGCATCCGTCCATATCAAGCTTCCGAAACTCTCTGCCAAGAAGGAGGAGTTCCAGGCCATTGCCGATAAGTATTATGTCCAGATCCGTGGTATCCATGGAGAGCACTCCGAGTCAGAGGGCGGAATCTACGATATCTCTAACAGACGTCGTCTTGGCAGGTCCGAAGTTCAGCTGGTCCAGGACATGTATAATGGAGTGAAGGCCATGATCACCAGAGAGAAGGAACTTATGGATTCTAAAGGAGTTACGTGTGGCTCTCACCTCAGTGGCTCAGAGAGCCTCACTGCTTTCCCTATATTTCCTGAGGGTACCAAGTCATCTGTAGCTCGTTTCAATACACTGGAGGTCTGGAATGAACTTCACGGCAAGAAAGATGCTCATGGAGTGCCTTACGAGGTTTGCATCTTCTCAGGCTGCAAGAACGTTGACTCTGGCATTGGGGTTTATGCTGGATCTCATGACTCCTACAAGACTTTTGCTCTCATCATGGACAAAGTGATTGAAGACTACCATGGACACAAGCCTGGTGACACTCACGTCTCTGACATGGACGCCAGTAAGCTGGATTGCCCTCCTTTACCAGACGATGAGGCGGCTATGATCGTGTCCACGCGCATCCGTGTGGGTCGCAACCTGGACGGCTATCCTCTAGGGCCTGGTGTGTCCAAGGAGCAGAGGCTGGAGATCATGCAGAAGGTAGTGGATGCCTGCAATACATTCACTGGAGACCTGAAGGGCAAATTCTACCCACTTGAAGGAATGAGCAAGGAAGTCCAGGACCAACTCATTGCTGACCACTTCCTTTTCAAGTGAGTCTCCTGCTTAATCATACGATTTGAAAAGTTATTGTTTTACTTTTATTTCTTACAGGGAAGGAGATCGTTTCTTGGAGGCGTGCAACTGCAACCGTGATTGGCCATCTGGGCGTGGCATCTTCCACAACGATGACAAGACCTTCCTCGTGTGGGTGAATGAAGAGGACCAGCTCAGGATCATCTCCATGCAGAAAGGAGCTGATATTGGAGCTGTCTTTGAGAGGCTTAGCCGAGCTGCCGCCCACATTGAGACTGTGTCAAAGTTTGCCCACGACTGCAATCTCGGTTACATCACTTCCTGCCCCACTAACCTGGGCACTGCCCTCAGGGCATCCGTCCATATCAAGCTTCCCAAATTATCTGCCAAGAAGGAGGAGTTCCAGGCCATTGCCGATAAATACTACGTTCAGATTCGAGGTATCCACGGAGAACACTCCGAGTCATCCGACGGTGTATATGATATTTCCAACAAACGTCGTCTTGGCCGCTCTGAAGTCCAGCTGGTGCAGGACATGTACAATGGAGTGAAGGCCATGATTGAGGCGGAGAAGGCACTGACTAAATAAACTCTACTCATTGGGACTAAATAAACATATTAGCTATTAGAGCAAACTGAAACCATAAACCACTCATTGCTGTTGTTGTTGCATTTTTGCTGTGTATTGGATACATTTGCTGTTACTTTAGAGCGATACGTTGCGTAAAAAGAACTAATTTGAGGGGAAAAAACTACCTTGAGAGCAGTAAGTATACATATGTCAAAATGTATCTGAGTGCATCAGGCCTACCCGTCTTGATTATGTCTTTATTTGGAATTGTTGCTTGGAATATGAAAGAGATAAACACCACTTCTTATCGTGTCTTCCACTTCAATTCTGTAACAGGCAATGACACTCTGTGTTTACAGGATAATAGTAAGTCGTGCCAATCGCTGGATCTCACCAGAAACATCTCAGCAGAGTATAGCCTTAATGTAACAATAGAAATAGAAGAGGATGCTGAGCTAAGTGTAGTCATTCAGCTTGTAAATGGCTCTTCATTTCAAATAATGGGAATCTCCAATGAAAACAGTCACCAGCCTGTTATTAATTGCCATGGAAGTTCTGGCATCAGCATTCGCAATAGTGAAGAGATAAGTATAAGTAACTTAAAGTTATTCCAGTGCAATGTCCAGAATGACTTAGACTACAGGTATGGGTATGCCATTGGTATTATAGAATCAGCTAATATAGACATACAGAATCTGTCCATTTCAAATTCTAGTGGGACTGCTGTGCATTTCTCAAACTGCGTAGGGGATATTACATTGCTCAACATACAACTGACCAATAATGGACGTTCTAGCCTTTCAGAAAATGAAATTAATTACCCTGGAGGAATTCAAATCAGCCAGAATGAATCCCAAATTGTTCACTATAGCATTAAACAGTCCTACTTTGCCTACAATAAGGCGCCTAGTAGTAACAATATGAGCAGGACAGCTAGGCACCACATAGGCTATGGGAGTGCACTGTACGCTTCCATTAGTGGCACTACAGTGAATAGCTCAGTGGCTGTTGAATCTTGTTGTTTTAAGGGGAATAGTGGAGCTCGAGGAGCAGGGCTGTATGTGTATTTATGCAATAACACTTCGGGGAACAAGATAATACTTAACAACAACAATTTCTACAGCAACATAGCGAAACTTTCTGGTGGAGGTGCAAGTTTTGGTTACTGTCGACAGGCTGTCAATAACACAATTATGATATCAAATTGCTCCTTCATTGATAATGTATCTAGGTTTGGTGGGGGAATGGCTATTTTTTCTGATTACACAAGCATACAAACAAACAGGAACATTATAGTCACGAATTGTAGCTTCAGTTCAAACACAGGATATTTGAGTTCAGCAGTGGATATAGCTCCGAAAGATCCAGACCAAGACAAAAATGGCTTCTTACCTAAAGTAACATTCATAGATTGCACGTTTGAAAAAAATGAAATTAGTAGTTATAGGATGAACTCCAACATGAGGATTGACCGTACCAGCGAGCCCCGGGTTTATCATGTCAATTCCGGTGTGGTTATTATCACTCGGTTTAAAGTATTGTTTGGAGGAAAAACTACATTTGATCAAAATAGTTTTTCTGCTTTGGTAGCTGTTTCGGCTACCATAGAACTGATGCCCCACTCAGACATCACCTTCAGTCAGAATATGGGTTATGATGGAGGTGCTCTTGGCTTGTATGGATTTTCTAGAGTGACTTTAGCACCTCATCTAAATTTAAGTTTTATAGACAATCATGCGTTGAATCACGGAGGAGCTGTGGTGTACAGAACTATTGATCAGCACGATTTGGTCAGTGGTAGAAATTGTTTCTTCCAGCACTCTGACCTGCACAATGAGACATTGGTAAAAACTACACATGTAGTCTTTGACGGTAACACGGCAGACGTTGCAGGGAATTCGATATACTCTGAATCTTTTGTAGATTGTTATCATCAGTGTTTTAATTCAGAGACTGACGAGGAAGAGGTTGTGTTTTATGACTATGATGATATCACCATATGTCTAGGAGACTTTAACATTTCTAGTGTCCCTCATCAGCAGTTAGTCTCCAGTGGTAGATCCTTACGGTTTGATTCTAACTTTAAGGAGGATGTATCAGTGATACCAGGAGTTCAAGGCCACCTGCAATTTAGTGTAGTGGATGATTTTAATCAGACTGTAAATCCACTTATGAGTGTTAACAGCATAATACCAGATAACAAAGATGTTATTATTAATAACAAGTATACCCTATCGCCTACCATCAAGCCCAGTGGTGTTATTGGGGCTTCTTCAACTTTCACCTTCACTGTAATCAGTGTCAGGCAGATATACATCAAATTCAATGTAACTTTACTCCCATGTCCTCCTGGTTTTTATCATGAGCATGAACAAAAAGTCTGCATATGTGCCACTGATTACTATAGTGATGTTATCAAATGCACAAGCACTCATGCGAAGATCAAACTTGGACTATGGGCAGGGTATATCCCACATGAGAAAGACAATTATAGTAAAAGTCACCAAAATCTATATTTCTCTCCTTGCGCAACACCAATCTGCCAGCTGCACAATGAAGACTTGACAAACAGTGACCTCCTGCCATCTTCCCCTGATAATTTGAGCTTTCATATATGTGCTAAAAACAGAGAAGGTATCATGTGTGGGAGATGCAGCAGTGGTCACTCCACCTACTATCACTCCAGGAACTTTGACTGTCAATCCAACACCTGGTGTCACCTTGGTCCTCTGTTCTATGTTCTGTCAGAGATAGTTCCAATGGTGATCTTCTTTATTTTTGTCATCACTTTCGATCTCAGACTAACTTCTGGATCTTCCGTTGGGTTTATATTCTTCACCCAATATCTCGATAAATTAACGCTTAACATTCATAAGCTGTTCTCGTATCTGCGCACGCCGTATAGGGTCTTTTACGGACTCTTCAATTTTGAATTCTTTGCAATAGAGTCACTAAGTTTCTGCCCCTGGCATAATAGTCAAATAATGGATGTCTTGGCTCTGAAGTATATCACCATAACCCTGGCTCTCTGCTTGGTCTTAATCTTGGTAGGTCTCCTACATCATAACTGCTGTGTGAATATTTGCCACATGAAGAAGCACATTACAGCCAGCACATCTGTTGTTCACGGTTTGTCTGCTTTTCTTGTGATTTGTTATTCACAGAGTTCAAGAATTACTTTCTATATTTTGAAATATTCAGTCCCCTCTGGGTACAATGGGACAAAATCTGCGGAAGTATATTCTTTTTATGGTGGATTACCGTACTTTCAAAGTCAGCATTTAATATACGCTATTCCGGCACTTGTTAACTTGATATTCATCACTATTCTTCCTCCATTAATTCTTCTTTTCTATCCGCTTACATTGCAACTGCTTTCACTGTGTAAACTCAGTGAACACTGGTTTGTTTTGAAAACGTTACACATTTTAAGAATTCAAAAGTTGATTCCGTTCATCGATTGTTTTCAAAGCTGTTATCAAGACAAGTACAGATGTTTTGCTGGACTTTACTTTGTATACAGAATTATAATCCTCGTCTGCTTCTCCATAGACCCTAGCAGAACTGGTTTCCATATATACTCAGAATTAGCCCTCGTGGTATTTTTAGGTATTCATTGTGTTACCCAACCGTATAAGAAAAGGTTACATAATATAATAGATTCACTTATTTTTTTAAACCTGGGCGTGATTAATGGAATAGCAGTCATAACTGAGCAGTTAATGGAATATGCTACTTTCAATACGCTCAAACATCCATTCCACGTCTTGATCCTAATCATTACATCCTTGCAGCTCATATTGATTTACTTACCAATGGTGGCTGTGATTGGTGCATTTGTACGCAGAGGGTATGTGTATATGACCAGAAAGATGAAGAACAGGAGCTTGGTGGAGGTGCCAGCTAATGACGTGCTTGACTATAGCAGGAATTTAGGCAAGAGTAGTCTTTGCTTGAACGAATCTCATTCCATCAAAAGATATGGATCAGTGGATTATAACTAGCACGTGTTTCGTGAGAATTATTAAAAATTAAACTTAATGAACTAATGTTTTGTATTTTGTGACTCTTTTGAATGACGCTGTATTAAGTCTTGAATTTTAGATAATTTATGATTATACTGTTATGAATTAAACAATCTTATGTGCATTAGATGAGAAGGCCTTCTTTAAGAATATTTAGCGATTGATGACTGATCCAGAAAACATTTACAGGGAGTGATCTGTAACAATTTACACTTCCAGCATGAACAAATTGTTTCATGGGCACTTACTATTGGCACCTTCTTTTCTGCGTCTGACCTACTGTACCAGCATGTGAATTTCTTGCTGTTTGTGACCCAAATTCGGCTGAACCACTATAAGGGTTGAAAGCAAGCCATTTCAAAACAGACTGGTGTGCTTTTTAATGTATGGTAAAACTAGTTGTGCACAAGTCTCGTCTCTTGAACAAAACAAAGGTTTTCCTACCAACTAATAAAAGTACATATGATTCAGATTTGTGGTATTCTGTCACTTACTCAAAGACATAAAGTTTTAATGAATATAATTAAAAGCATTGAATGAAAGATCAGGTTTCTATTATGCTTAAATTATTAATTCTATGAGATATTGTCACCATAGTAATAGGTTCCCGCCCCGACTGTGATCGTGAGATATCTCACAGTATCCCTTGAATTGTAGTTGTTTAGTTCTACTGGGAACACAGTTGGTTGCTGCTTATACACACTGTGACCATTTAGCTAGCTAAAATCTTTGCTGATGTGCCTACAAATTTTACGCAAGACAAGTCACAGCCTAGAAACCAAACTGTATAGAACATCCCATTGTTTGCGCAGACGTGTGTGTGTGTGTGTG
>WLWD01000018.1_pt1 | contig 45847 bp, 44 predicted proteins | sample 6712731 | NCBI WGS metagenome assembly WLWD01 (sample SAMN12718690, study PRJNA576275) | sponge metagenome | isolation source: marine sponge | host: Mycale hentscheli | place: New Zealand: South Island, Marlborough, Capsize Point | collected 2014-11-01 | reverse complement strand
AGAGTTCATGCTTGAGTTCCAGGACAAGACGCTGGCTTACACGGCAGGTAGTAAGAAAGAGAAAACTCCTTATCAGGAGTATGATAGTGAAGAACCACCCACCGATTACTGGGGATGGGCTGATCCAGATCACGTGGTCCGTGCACCACCAAATTTCGCTGTCAATAAAAACCCAGCTCCTAATCCCTATTTGGTCTCTACCAGTGAGAGTACGGGTAGTTGGTCGGTGAACTACACTAATGAGCCGCTCCCTTTTAGGGTGGCGAGTGCTGAGGCGGGACATCCCGAGCAATCTGACCTTGGTGAAGCCTTCGTTTCCATGACGCGTGCAGACGAGGCACTGAATGTGCAGCCCACCGCTGGCACGCCGATCAGTGAAGGTTCCCCATTTAAGTTCCCCCCACCTTTTGCAGGTGCTGAACCGACCGACCCTTATACGCCATTGCTTCGCGCATATCCAGGCGAGCAGGTACAGGTCAGAACCCTGGTGGGCGCACACGAGATGCCCCATGCATTCACGATGCATGGTTTAAACTGGCTATTCGAACCTGCGAACAGGAATTCGGGTTTTAGAAGTACTCAGGGTATGGGTATCTCTGAGTATTATGAGTTTATTTTCGAAGTACCGAGAGTGACTCAAGATACGGCAGAAGTTGCAGATACGACTGATTATCTCTATGCCCCTAGCTCAGGAGTAGACGGTGTGGAGTTCGGTAACTGGGGCATTCTGCGGTCATATAAAACCGAGCAGCATGACTTGCCACCGCTACCGCATCAACCCATCAATACCACGGCAGTTCCAGTGTGCCCCACTGGTGCGCCCAAGCGAAGTTTTGAGCTCGCAGCGGTTTATGCAGGCCCTAGCGGTACTACTGGAGTCTATGACCTCTTAAAGGAACCAATGCTCTACAATTCCCGAGGGAAGGCCGGCAAACCTGCTCAGAAAATCATTAATCGATACTCGATGATGTATGTTTACAATAATGATCTGGAAACCGTTGGCGATACCCTTCAACTAAAAGCTGATGCTCCCATCGAACCAGTCGTCATTCGGGCAAATGCAGGAGATTGCATCGAGGTTACGCTTCACAATAAGCTGCCAGATTTTCAGCTGAATCGGGGCTTGAGCGTTGGTGAGAATGCGTTCTGCGATAAAACTGATTCGACTTGTGCAGGTGTAACGTTACAAACCTCGAAGCAAGTGGGGCTTCATCCCCAACTGCTCACTCTGGATATGAATCAAAGCAACGGCGTCAATGTTGGTTCCAATCAGATTCAAACCGCAGATATCGGGGAGTCCGTCACGTATCAGTGGTATGCCGGTAATGTCGAATGTAATGAAGCTGCGGAATGTACCCATACACCGGTTGAGTTCGGGTCGGTTCCCCTCACCCCGGCAGATCCGCTGATGCAGCACAACTTCGGTATGATCGGTGCGCTGATTGTCGAGCCTGAAGGGGCGACCTGGACGGAGGATGTGAACACCCAGGCTCAGGCGACCGTGAAAGTTGGGGGTACCTCCTTCCGGGAGTTCGTTCTGATGCTTCAGGATGACGTCGCCGATCTGAAATACGGGGAGCTGGTTAATAACGGTAATACGGGTACTAAAAAGCCCACCAATGTTCAGGTTCCCAACTCCAGGTCCACTCAGGCAGTGAACTATCGCACGGAGCCGCTGGCCTATCGATATGGAGAGAGTAATTTCCTTACGTCGACGTCGATTGCCCAGGCATTATCAAACTCCCAGGTGTCGGGTGACCCCGAGACGCCAGTGTTTGCTGCCGCTGCGGGTGAGCCTGCGAGAATCCGGTTGTTGCACCCAGCGGGTCAAAACGATCAGTCGATGACTATTCACGGCCACTTATGGCAGGAACTTCCCTATACCGACAATTCAACCAGGATTGGGGACAATCCAGAGTCTGAATGGTTAGGTGGACGCACCAGCTTTGTCCCCAATTCATCATTCGAAGTGGTCATTGATTCGGCCGGTGGTGTTGCTGCTGCCAAGGGCGACTATCTATACCGTGCCTTTGTCGGTAAAGACTTTCAGAATGGTATCTGGGGTGTAATGCGAGTCGGTGATAAAGATGCCGATACAGTGACCATTACCCGTTTTGATGAGACCGGGGTATTTGATCGTAACACGGTTAACTTGGCCACTGGTCAAATGGCAGATACAGTGAAAGTTAGGCTTAAAGGTGAAGCCGAGGCTGTTGTTAAAGTAGATATGATGACGGGTAAGTGGGGGCTTAAAAAGGCAAATCCTCCTACAGAAGTGCTGGTCGTCTCGTCTCATGGTGGTAAAAAAGTAGCCAAAGGTTACACCGGTGCTCTTATTCGCCCAACAGATGCATCCAAAGCGAAGAACCCTAAAACGCACATCCCTCCTCGAATAAATGAAGAGCAGTTTAGGGCCAAGGCAAGGGTACATCCGCTTTAGTTAACGAAGTAAATCCCCTTCACTCCTTGGTGCGTAAGCACCAAGGAGTGAGTTACTTTTTAAAATACATTCCTGTTATATAATAACTTACGTGTGGTCGCTTGCCATTTTCAAGGTACTCGACTACGTCGCCTTTCTTCAATGAATGTAGATAACCCTTTCTAGTGGACTTCAAGAAACTTAGCTCAGACCAGCGGGAAGCGTTTCATCGCGACGGATTCCTGGTTGTACCTGGCGCGCTAGATCATCATTTTGTTGAGCGACTGGTCGAAGCTGGGGATGAATTTGCAGCGCCATTTCTCGGTAAGTTCGAGGTTTTGGATAAACCCTGGTATAACGATTTGGATTTTCGACCGGGGCTATTACAGAAAAAAGCATTTTTGGACCTTGTGTCCTATGCACCAACCGTCTCTTTGGTGGTCCAGTTGCTGAGTGAAAATATCCATCTCCATTCAACCGCTCTCACCTATAAGCGGCCAGAGAATCCGTCTTTCAAGGCATTTCGACGCGGATGGCATCGGGACCTACGGCTGCCCCGGGATCTCGGGCATGTCAACGTCCCAATGGCCGGGATCAAGATATGCTATTGCCTAAGTAATTTCGACGTAGCAGACTCGGGGATGACGATTCTGGCCCGAGGCAGTCATCGTCGGGATGAACCATTGGTCATTTCCAAAGATGGCATCGATCCGGAAGACTTTGAGGTTTGTGACCTTAACTTAAAGGCAGGAGATGCAGTACTGTTTCAAAACGGTATCTTTCATACAGCGACACCGAACCGCACGGATCGAGTCGCAAAGCGGATTATTTATGGTTATGCCTATCGATGGCTCAAACAGGAAATTTACCTTGACCCGCCTGATGCCCAACTTCTTCGCCAAGCTGATCCGGTCACCCGGCAGCTGATTGGGGGCTATAGAGATATCGATACCCGGCCCTGGGCCTTGCTTGAGTGGACTAAGAAGCACGATGTACGCTCTACCCCAGTACCCTGGTATATTGAAATATAGTGAGGTATAGTAATATTATGTCTATAAGCAATACGCGAGTTTTACCATCTCCACACTCGACGCTTCCTAATTTTTTGATCTAATGTCAAGTCTACGCTTTCATTGGATGCTCCCCAAAGGGGGAGAGATGACAGATCAGGAAACCTCGCGGGTATTGACCACAAACAAGACCTCATACGCTGGCGTACCGGACATGGAGAACTGGGTTCACTTCGCCAGGACGGCTGAGGAATGCGGCATCGAATCGTTGTTGCTCTCATTCGGTAATTATGAACCTGACACCCTGCACATCGCCTGCGCCCTTGGTAGAGAAACAACCTCGCTAAAATATATTGCGGCGTACCGCTTAGGCTTGATGCAGCCTACACTGTTTGTTCAGCAACTCAACACACTATCCCATCTTGTCGATGGCCGGGTTTCCGTGAATGTTATTGCCGGCAGTTCGCCCGCCGAACAGCGCGGTTATGGTGATTACCTGAATCACGATGAACGATACGATCGGGCGGAGGAATTTCTGGCGATTTGTCACCATTTCTGGCGTGATAGCAAGACAGCTTTCGATTACACGGGGCGATACCATTCGGTTGAGGGGGCGAGAATCCACACACCATTTTGTGATCATTTCCGATCGACACCGGAAATCTACGTTTCCGGTCACTCAGAGGGCGCAAAATCGCTTGCACTCAATGCGGGGACGTGCTGGTTACGCGTGATCGACTCGCCAGAGGCTTTGGCACCCCACATTGAAATTGCATCAGCGGGGGGAATCGAAGTGGGGCTCCGATTGAACGTCGTTTGCAGAGAAACCAAAGCAGAGGCGATTAGGGCCGCTCAAAGTCTACAGGCAGATGATGCTACTATAGAGCAGGTTCGACGCTTCTTACTGAAAAGCGATTCGAAAGTGTTTAAAGATTCGCTTTCTAACGCTGACGACTATGGATGGTTGACGGATTATTTGTGGGCAGGCCTGGTACCCAGCTATGGCCCCTCTGCCATTACGATTGTAGGCACTCCGGAAGAAGTTGCATCGGCGTTTTTTGAATACAAGGCAGTTGGTATTCACCAGTTTATCATCTCGGGATGGCCAAAAATTGACGAAATGAAAATCTTCGGATCCGAGGTGTTGCCAATTGTGAGAGCGAAAGAAAATGCTGTCTAACAATGTCGTTGTCATCCAGTTGGTAAACCACTATGCCCCATAAAATCCCCATTGCGACCAATGCTGCCCCACCGTCCGTGGGAACCCATACCCAGGCCATTCGGGTCGGAGATCTCGTATTTACGACCGGTCAAACGGGTCGTGATCTCAACGGTAAGCTTGCCGAGGGACTAGAGGCCCAAACCCGACAGATGTTGGCCAATCTTGAGGTGATACTGAATGCGGCCGGTTGCTCGTTGAGCGACATCGTGCGGGTTAACCTGATGATGGCCGATCTTAAAACCTTCAAGGCTATCGATCAAATCTATGCGGCCTGGCTCCCAGACAGAGCGACTTCCCCTCTACCCACGCGATCAGCACACGTGGCCGCGCAGTTGCCGGCAGGCGCGCTGGTCATGATGGATGTGATTGCTGCGTATCCGGGTGAATAGTGGGTGCTGCATATAATGAGGTAGTCGTATCGAAAGGGCTGGCAAGGGATTTGCTGCATGCGGTGTCAGCCTTGCCGAGATATGAGAACAAAGCATATTACGACCTGGCATTACAGCAGGAAATTCATGATCACATCATGGATAGACACCTGGATGGGTTTGGCGCGTTGGTCAATGAGATTCGCGCTGCTTTGCGTCAGCGTCCTCATTGTGTGGTCGTGAAGGGGCTTGATTGGGATGAGAAAAATCGCCTTTTTGTGGGCTTAAATCGTGCTTTTGGTGATCTTGTGGCAGGTCCTTATGAGGCGCCTCGTGCTCAACTGGTTCACTACATTTATCCCGCTGCGGATCTGGCGGCATCGGGCAAAGTGAAATACGAAACGGAAAACCTCCATACGGATACCGCGGATTGGTTTGAGCCTGTCGCGCTGATTTCGATGGTGTGTGTCCGGCCAGATTCATCAGGCGGGGGGCGTTCCCAGATTCTTGACCACACTGATGTGAAAGAGCGGATCATGGATGGTTTGGGCGAGGAGGCATTAGAAGTGCTTCAGACATATCCTGTTCCCTGGCAAATTGCCCCCTATCTTGGTGGGGGAGTGAGTCGGCGAAAAATCATTGACGGGGAGAAACTATGCTGGCGCCGCTACACCATTGATATGGCGCTGGATTCTCTCGGTGAATCCCTCCCCGATGACCTGGTTGGGGTTTTAGACAGAGTAAATAGCGTCATCTCTCCGTCCCCGAGAGAATATTTAATGCAGGAGGGTGAGATTATGTTTCTGGACAACCACCGATCAATCCATGCCAGGTCGCCTATCAATACCGTCGATGGTTGCAACCGTCTGATGATACGCAGCTGGATACAAACCCACTAATTTCTCAGACTTGGACAGTCTGCCTAACTTCCTACCAGCATCCACAATTTGTCGGCATTTTCAACAATATAAGAGGGTACAGTGAGGACGACCTTATAGTTCCCTGGATTAGGGACATTCACCTGGGCTGAGTAAATCCCAGGGGATTGCTCGGCTAGCTCTGTATTCTTGACTGCCAGACAGGGGAATATAGCAATACCCCGACATTTTCCTGTCCAGTTAGGGCTTCCCCGGTCTGTGTGTCGGTGATCTTGAATTTGAGATCATAGGGCTGATTAGCGGTAGGAGCTGAACTGACCGTTTCAACGTTCACAAACGGGATGAGGGCGAGTGGCGCGGCGTCCGGTGAAGGCGCGATGCTGACATCGAAGCAATGAACGATCTGTGGTGCATCCAGATAGAAGATGACCTGATGTTCACCGGGTTTTTGTAATGTAACTGCGGTTTCGTACTGCCCCGGATTGATTTCTCTTAGATTTCGTTCTACTACCAGTACGGCCCGTGGTTCCTGGCCGTAGTTGTTGAACGTGCCCATCGGGGCCGCCATTCCCTCCTTATAGAAGTAGATCGCTTCGTCCCCCGGATTGGCGACGAGTACAGCGTAGTGTCCAGAAGCCTGGACGATGGCGTCTGCGCTGCTTGGCAAGCTCGTGTGTCCCAGAGGATGTTCTCCGCCGGGAAAATCGATGACCGAAACAGGACGGTTGGGGTCACTCAATTCCAACAGCGGAACAATGAGTACATCCTCGCTATTTCTATGGCGGATGTATGCATTTTCGTCTGTAAAAGTGATCTGGTCCGGTGCGTCCAGGACATAGGCGATTTTGATCAATCTGTTAGTTGAGACCTCTATGATCCCAACAGTATGTTCTATTGGGTTCGGGACGAAAGCAAACCGACCGTCTGGGGAAATTCGAACCTGTACAATACCCGGTTCCAATACGGGTGCATGGTCAAACAAAGTATGTGCTCGGCCGTCAAGGACAGCAACCCTACCGTCCCCTTCATGGGCGATATAAGCTGACTGGGTGAGTTTTGAGTAGTCGATGGAAACAGGTCGTTGTCCGGTATCGAGTTCCTGTATTTCGGTAAGGGATCGAATATCAATGATGGAGACACTACCCGCTGATTCATTGGTTACAAAGACATATTTGTTATCGGTGCTGAAGGCAAGATCATGTTTTCCGGCACCGGTTGGAATCTGTTTGATGATCTGTTGTTTGGCAATGTCGTAAACAGTGACACCCGACTTTTCGGGATCATCTTCATAACTGGTGATCCATAAATAGGCTTCATCGGGTTGCAGCTCCAACCGATTAGGCGACTTCTCCACAGGTATCGATCTGACCACTGACCAATCGCTGGTGTCGATTACCATGATACTGTCGCTTTGGGGTTGTGAGACGTACAAATATCGATTTACTCCATCAAGGGTCCAGTCTTGACCGGGGCTGTCGAGTGGCACCATCGCGAGAAGTTTAGTGCCTCCAAATCCGAATAGAGGATCGACGACCGTAATTGTCGGCTCGGCATTCATGGCAACGACGTAAAACACGTTCATGTCGATTTCCGATTGGTCGAAGATGCTGCCCGAGAGATAGCGTCGCGCCCTCTCGGTGCACTGGGTCCCTTCAGGATAGCGGTTGGACAGATCTAGCCATGCCGCTGGGTTAGCGCCTCTCATAGCGCTTCCGCTGGTTGTATCTGACAACGAAAAACGGACAGTGACATTATGACCCGCGTGAAGGAAGTCCTCTTTAGCCCCTTCAGCAGACTCTATGTCAAGATCAATCCGAATGCCTGTGCGCTCGGTCGTAGCGTGGAAATCAGATGCGCTGCCAATAGGTACGATGACCCACAGGGACAACAGGAGAACAAACTGAAATCTACGAATGGTGCTCATTAGAGGCTGGACCTGATAGAGGCGAAATCCTTGTTGTCGATTTTGGTCAGGAGTATTGATAGAAAAATTCACGTGTTGAATATCCCATGCGTCCATCGGAAAAACGATTAAATCCGGCAATGGCAATAGCGCCTCCAACCGGTCTGATCTGCAAAGTGGCAGTTAGTGGGCCAAGTTGCCAACTTGCCAAAGCGGCAATGCTGGATTTGCCGGTTTCATCCAAACAGGCAAAAATATCTACCTGGGTTGTACCCCAATCGACCGCAGGTGCATCGGATGATAAAGGTGCGCCAAATGCCTGAGCGGTGATATTAGCACCTTCTTCGGAAATAAGGATGCGTTCAAGTCCTGGTGCGGCGATATCAGTGTTACGCCAGCGACCTAACAATGTGCTGACATCAGGGGGAGTGACAGCACCGCTATACCCAAACAAGCCAGTGTTCTGACTGGCGTTTTGAATAGGGGTCGCGTCTTTCAAATCAAGGGGATTTGAAAAAGCAAAAAATTCCCGAGAAAAATATCCCACTGTTCCATCAGCCGGGGTCTTAAAAGATGCAAGAACTAGAAGCCCAAGATTGAAATTACCCTGAAGGCGAATCTCTGATCCGTGTTGGTCATGTGCAACTGAGCTGATTGCGGTCAGCGCTGGACCATTAATGCCTCCGAAGCAGTTTACTGCATTAAATGAAACCGTTGATCCACCAGCTAGATGACACTCCAGCGACCACGACTCTTGTCCCTCAGTAACCTGAAGTGATGTCCACCCTTGGGCGGTTTCGGCTATGTTGATCCATTGTCCGGTTAGTGCACCAACCTCGACACTGACTATAGGAAGAAACTGATCGAGATTGCGAAACGAGGGCGATTTTGGTTCAGCATCAGACATATTATTTTAACTCCAATCCGACAAGCATCCTTCGCGATAAAAGAGTTCACGGGTTACGTAGTTGCTGCGACCGCTGTCGTCATTAAACCGGCTAAATAAGGTCACAGCCAGAATACCCTTATTCTGCCGGATCTGGAGTTCGCAACTGAAGTACTCGAAATCGAACATGATTAACGCGGCAGCACTGGGTACCCCATCCTCTTCCAGGCATTTAAACAGAGGACCGGTCGCACTCCCCCAATGAATTAACCCTGTCTCACCGACACCACTTACGGTAGCTTCCAGTAGGTTATCGGTTTGCTTTAAGCTGATTTGGGCTACGCCCTTTGTAGACGCATTCGTATTTATCCACTCGCCGCAAAGCATCTTTGCAGGCAAAGAAGTCTCTTGTAACAATCCTTCAATCTGGCAGAAAGAGCCTCCAACGATGCGATCTGCGGTGTGAAATTGTTGCTGGTTTGCGCTAAAAACTCCCGAAAGAAAAAATTACGGTAGGTGTCAGTATCAGGATAGGCAACGTGGGCACCCACCACCATCACTCCGAGTTTCAGATTAGCTTGAATCATGGCAACACCGGAACCAAGGTCGCAGACGAAACTTACCCCAGTGAACTGGCTTGAGTTGACTGCGTTTGCGAAACGATGTTGAGTCCGATGGATTCCCCAATCGACAATCCCGTCGATCCCGTCGATCCCCGCCCCTAAAATATGGGCGTCAATTCCATCTGACGTTTCCGTAAAGATGATCTGGTCAATCCCCCGCGGCTCAGCTTCCGAGCTTTCCCATCTGCCGAGCAGGTCCTTAGCATTAATCCCAGGTGTCTCAGGTAAGTAAATGTCATCGCATAGGCGTAAGGAGTGAGTTGTTTCCATGGCGCGATTATACTATGATGAGTTCACCAATTTGTAGTTTTTAGGTCGACTAAGCGAACTTTCGGTATCAGTACTGGTGTAATCGGTCGAAATATCTTGATTCTGCATTCTGGGGATTTGGTGTGCCTAGCGGGGGCTCGATTTGAACTCACCTATCAGTCAGCGGGTGCCAGACCAAAAACGAAAAGATGCAATGGAGCAGGCATTTTTAATTTACGGAGTTGCGGTTTCGTCGTTTTACATCCACAATTAGTAACCAGGCTAAAATATGCCAAATAGCGGGCGAATGGTGTCTGAATGGAGTTTAGTTCGCCTTTTTTGTTCTTAGTGGCTGGACTGAGTCTGTCCAGCACCACGAGTGCAGTATATCCACCACAATATCAATTATTAGTCATGACCGATACAGCTCCGCGTGCATTTAACCGCCACATTTACGATGACCACAGAGAAAACGTATTTTACGGTACCGATGACGGGGCGCAAGACGGCTCGTTTAGTGAATTTACTGAGTTTGAACGTCACTACAATGACGTTGAGGAAAGCAGGAAAGATAATATTCACATGATTAGTGTTGTGGGCGGTCTTTACGGGCTCAACATGATCCCTCTTTGGAAGCCGTCCCGGATCACCTTTTTTGATATTAACCCAGCGGCAATCTCGTATCTGAAGGTAGTACTAAGAATGATTGATACGAGCGATAGTAAAGAGACTTTCTTACAAAGAATGGCGAATGGGGACTGCGAGACCTACGATGAACTGGAGCAGTTCGTGCTAGAAAATATTCAGATGCGATGCAAAGATGAGTTGCCCAGGAGCCGAGGATCATCCAAAAGAAGTTATGAGGAAAGCTGGACCAAAATGTTGGACCAATTTGAACTGACCAAGCAGATTCTCGCGCAGTCTGAAGTGGAAATTCGGACCGAACCGATGGAGAGTGAAAGCTTCAGCAGCACCATCTACCAGAAAAATAACTTGTGGATATATGCGTCAAATATTACTCAGTTTCACTTCTTCGACCTAACATTCAAAGATACATCTAACATTGTAATCGTTCAGATTATCCATCCTAATCAACCCCAACTATTGGATCTGGCACCGCTAGCGGGAGGCGAAGTCAAGTTGAACGTGAAAATCCCATTGCAAGCGACGAAAATTGGCTAGGGTCTGAGTGGCTCAGATGGATAACCGTCACCTCCTCTGCGAAGCTGAACTTCGGTGCTATGAGCAGTCGGGCTATATCCATTCGATTCCGATCCTGGATGCGCAAGAAGCCAACTACTACCGTAATTGTGTTGGGAAAGCCTGTCAGGCTTTTGGAAACAATGTGACCCGTTTCGATGGAGCTCACTTTTTCTTTGAATGGGCCTGGGCGTTGGCGACCCATTCCAGAATGCTCGATAGTTTGGAGCGACTACTCGGGCCTGATATCCTGCTCAAAAATACCCGTTTTTTCTGTAAATGGGGCAATACGACTTCTTTTGTCGGTTGGCATCAGGATGGCTTTACTGATCAACAGGGGGATGGGTTGATTCCAACTGTCTGGTTAGGTCTAACCCCTGCCACTATCGAAAATGGTTGTTTGCGGGTTATCCCTAGTTCCCATCGACTCGGATTAGTGCCACATCCTGAGCAATTCGATCAAAACAATCTCACCAAATCGGGTACCACAGCCCAGGTGGATACCGGTTCCTGGTTTGACGTTGTCATGAACGCTGGGGAAATGAGTATTCACCACCCCTTAACATTACATTCGTCGGGTCCAAATATAAGCGCTGGACCCCGAATTGGATTCTCAGCAAGTTACGCCACACCGCAATTGATCAGCAGTCGCTCACCAGTGGTATGGGCTCGCGGGGGGCACGATTTACCAGATTCCAATTTAACGTTCTCCGAAAGGCCAGAGCCATTGCCAATTGCTGAGGCGGCGGAGTTGTTTCAGAGAAACCTAAAGCCATGGGTCTCGATCACGAGGTCGGATTTTTAACTCTCAGTTGTCGGCTACCTCACAACAACTCGGCTGTAGCTAGAGACCGTGTGATCTTGCGAAACTAAAATAATGAATCTATGTGGAGCGATACTGCAATAACGGGGATAGATCTGCCGGACAAGACAATATGTCTGACATTTGACGATGGGCCAGGGGTCGGTTTCGACGAGAGTGTCAACGCCTGTTCGAGTACGGTACGACTCGCTGAGTACCTCGCTGGTCAGCGAGTTCCGGGAACGTTTTTTGTTGTGGGTAAGTATGTAGATCGCCATCCAAGAGTAATTGATAGGGTGTCGGAACTAGGGCATTTGGTTGCCAATCATACCTATGATCACGTTTCGTTACCCGAATTTATATCCATCGGTGGTTCTGCCGCGGTCCAGGTTTCAAAAGCCACTACCCAGTTGATGGGATCGGCCGACGCCTCTCTCCCGATTTATTTCCGGGCACCATACGGGGCATGGTCGAGGGACGTTGCGAGGCAGCTCAATCAGGATTTTCTGCTTTCGTTGAACCATATAGGCCCCATTGGATGGGATATTTCACCAAACGATTGGCGGTTTTGGGTGGACGACATATCACTCGATACCGCTTTACAGCAATGTGTTGAATGTATTGAGGATGTCGGCCGCGGTATTGTGTTGATGCATGACAGCAATGCGGATGGCCTCGGCCTTGCGCGGAAGAATATGGCCTATATGTTGATCGAGCAGTTAATTCCGATTCTTAAACAACGAGGATTTGATTTTGTACGTCTGGATGAAATCCCCGCGCTAGCTGCAATGTCACGTCAGCCTTTTGAGTTCACGTTACAGACGGCGAATTCAATCCATGAGCCCCCACTATATTGCTGCATTAATGGGCATAAGGTAGATCTATCCGATCAGGAGGCAGATCAGGCTCGTTGGACAGCAGTCAATCTCGGTAACGGGCGAATTGGGCTGCGTTCGCTCTCTGGATATTACCTGTCCTTCACCGAGACGGGCGGAACCCAGTGTGTTTCTACTCAAATCGGCGACAAAGAGGCATTTGACGTCATTATTCTGGGTAGTGAGTTGATTGCGCTTCGGACGCATGTCGGTAGCTACCTCAACTACAGCCCTGAAAGCGGAACGTCAGTGTTGACCGCAAACGGATCACGCCGGCTTAACAACGGAGAGATTTTCCGGTTTCAAAACCGGGTCAGCGACATTGGGTGAAGGCGTGTGTCGCAAGCCAGGAGATGCGTCGGCGAGTCACTTTGCCGAGCTGATCTGCCGTCGAAACAACCCTGGATGGCGAGGTGTCAAAAGTCAAATAACGAGCAGTCATGAAATCTGATCGTTCTACTGTCGATTTTAATGCTATGTTTCCCCACCAGGTTTGCATCAACCTGGACCGGCGTTTGGATCGATGGAAGCGTATGCAGGAGCGATTATCGAAGCATGGAATCGCAAATGTTGTACGGGAGTCGGCGTTTGATAGCGCGCAGTTTGGGGTTCCCCATAGTTGGGAATCGGAAGCAGGTGCCTATGGTTGCTTGCAGAGTCATCTTAAGGTGCTAGTTGATGCGAAGGCGAGGGGGTTGGATCACATTATGATATGGGAGGATGATGTCATATTAGCAGACGGAATTAACCAACGGTTTGCACAGAATCTTCGTCACATTCCAGCAGATTGGGATGTATTGGTCCTCGGCGCGCTCCATGCCGCAGAGCCCGAGCACATTGCCGGTGACATCTATCGCATCACGAAATCGTTCTCTAGCTTCGCCTTTGTCGTCCGTCATACTATCTTCGACGACTTTATTAAGATACACCAAACTGGCAACCGACCGGTAGATCACCATGCTATCGAGTTACAGCGTCGCCGAAATTTTTATAGCTTCCTGCCTCATCTGGCTTGGGTTGAAGATGACCCTTCGGATATTCGAGAAGAGTCGGTTGACTACTGGTATATCAAAGAGTCTTTAGTGGTTCTTGGTAAAGGAGTCGATGCCGCCCTCAGCAGGGCGACGCTTATTTTTGCATTCAAAAACACAGGACAGTCGAAAATGTCAGATACTTATCTTCTGTTTCTGATTAACACCTATCGCGAGACATTGCCTAACCTTCCCATTTTGGTGGTTGAGCAGGGCACTAAACCTACGCTATCCAAAGACCGTCTACCTTCGGGTTGTCAATACTATTTTTTGAAAATAGAAGGTGATTTCGATCGACAACGGTGTTGGAAAACGGGGCTTGATTTGGTGCTCGATAAAGAGTTCGTTGTATTCTCAGATCCCAATGTTTATTTGCAGCGATTGGATATCTGTGGGAACGTCAGGGTTTGCGAGCGCTATGATGTGGTGACTGGTTTTTCCCAACTGCTCGGGTCCGAAAAAGAAGCATTTCAACAACTTGATCAGGCTGATCCGCATAAACGAATCGGCCTCCGTAAGCTGGGCTCGACGGTACTTCCCCGAAACTCTGGGGCTTGCCTGTTCATGCGTCGTCGCGTTGCCCAGCAGATGTCTGAAAGTTGGGGGAACGATTTTGATACTATGATCAGGTCTGAATCCTACAGGGAATCTGGAAAATTCAGCGTCTTTGAATCTCCCAATTTGGCCATACGACTACCCTTTGAATCGGCACCATGACTAATGATAGGGCGGGCATCAGAGACTAGTCTCAACTGCCGTCGGATATTTAGCTCTTCGCCCTTATCCAGGTTGTTTCCTCGTCATTTTCTCTAAGCGCTGTACCAACATCCAGCTAAGAGTAACCGGGTTTCCCATTAGTTTGTCTAAAATGCAGCGTATGACAGTAGCAGATGCTAACCCGAGGTAGGTAAGTTGCGGAATAACAACCGATCTGTAGGAGGTGCACTAGGATTCATCCAGGGTTAATTACTTTCTCCCACGCCATCCATTCTCTGTTCTGAAAGCCATTGCCGCTTTTGACGATGACGTACCAGACCATCTTCAAACGAGCACCGGGGAGGGGCGGCTAAATGGGTGTAATAACCGAACTGATCCAGCCCTCTTGCAAGGACGACTTCATGGTGTGGTCGCTCATGCTGCACCTCTGGAGAGACGTAACGCACAGCGAACCCAACCCGATTGCCACTTGAATTGTTGGTATTAGAGCCATGCACAAGATTAGCGTGGTGAAACGACATTTCTCCAGCTCGAAGGGTAACGTCGACGGCCAACGACTCATCCATCGTATCTTTTAAGGTGCTTCCCGTCGTCAGCATATTATTCTGATTGTGAATCTCTGTGTGTTCACGTAATTGCAGGTGAGAACCAGGTATGACTCGCAGACAACCATTATCAGTTGTACTGTCGCTTAGCGCGATCCAGGCAGATACGAGTCGAGGGGCTGACAATCCCCAGTAGGTAGCATCCTGGTGCCACGAGACAAAGCTGTTACCAGGAGGCTTCAAGAATACGGTGGTCGAGTGGACCAGGATATCAGGTCCAAGTATTAGTTCCACCGCATCCAGCACATTCGGGTGGGTACACAAATTATACGCCCAGGTGAAACTAAGATGACTCTGACCAGCGTAGCCCCGGCGCTCTTCAGGCGCCAATGCATGGTAGAAGTTCTTCGCCATTTTACGATAGTGTAATTGCTCATCCTGCATAAGCACGGGTATGGGAAAAAGAAAGCCTTTCGCCCTATAATTTGCTGCATCCGCTTGACCCAAAAATAGCGACGGCGATTTCATGAATTGGCCTTTAATATGGTTGAAACCCAGGCGATGGCGCGCCTCAAGGGAGATTTTGGCCCGCACCACTTAGTGGGTAAAGCTGGAACTTTACGATTTCGGTTTCTTTTTTGTCAACCATTTTCCGCTAGCAGTGCCAGAATGCCGAATAAATTGGTATAAAATGCGATAGTCTTGATTTTCGACTTATTGTTGTCTCGGCGCCTCTGTGTCAACAACGACAGCGGATGGCTTTATAGTTAATGTGCTGAATGCTGAAGAGATTGGTCGTAAGTGAAGCGAGTATTATCAACCTTGGGCAATGACGATCATGGCATTTAAATTTCACTTTCTTCAGATTGCTCATGAACCCCAGACTTGGGGTGATCTGGATCATGATCTGGCTTTGCAGATGCGACTGCGCTATCTCCAATCAGAGGGTCCCCATGAAATCGTTGATACCCCAGAGGAAGCAGATATTATTCTGTTTTGGGATCCGCACCAGGACTCTCAAATCATTACCGCATCGAGGCTGCGGCAACATCCTTTGGTCCATCGCTTTCCAGAAAAGGTGTTTACGGTTTCCGGTGAAGATTATCCGTTGGGGTTTTTGCCTGGACTGTATTGCTCGCTGTCGAAACGACTGTTTCAACCTGATCGTCATAAAACCTGGTTCTATCACCGCACTCCCAACCCAGCATGTTATCAGGTCGTTGACAACAATCAGCGCGCACCTGGCAAGCTCGCATCATTTACTGGAGCTAATTCCCATGCGCTAAGGTCTTCGTTGTTCAATCACCAAGAGCAATTTAGAAAATGGGGGATCGATGTCAGGGAAACGCCACGAAACCGGTTTAACTCAAATCCAGGAGATCCTGTACTTAAACGGGAGTGGCTTCATTATGTAGATACAATCCTGGACGCTAAGTTTAGTCTGTGTCCTCGTGGAAATGGTCCAGCGTCCTATCGACTTCAAGAGACCATGGCGCTGGGTCGAGTCCCAGTGTTGATTAGTGATGACTGGCCTCTGGTTGATGGATTGGATTGGGGCGCTTTTACGATCCGAATTGGGGAAAATGAAATTGCATCGTTGCCCGATGTCCTCACGGAGTACGAGCCAAGATGGCGTGAGATGGGAGAGCAAGCCCGTGAGGTTTATCAAAATACGCTATCTGGTTGCCGATTTGTTGAGAATGTAGTAGATCGAATCGCGGGCATTTATCACTCCAGAACTCACGACGAGCGTGACTACATTGCGAAGTGGCCCGAGATGATTGAAAAGGAACTCCGCTATGCGGTTCTTGGCAAGTACTGACCTCCGACGACCCACCTGTGTCCCGTCGTCGAATCGGCGGATATCAGACAGAATCTCAGGGGCGACGACAGGCGCGGTTTGATAAAGGTGAGTCTCCATTTTCCAATCTTCGACGGACTTCAGGTCAGTGCTGAAGAGGCTCCATCAGCACCGACATAGTCCGCTTGCGAATTGTTATCGCATCCATGGAGACGCTATTTTCTGGATTCTTCCAGAGCCATTCATGCTCGCTGACTAACCGGCACTAATCCCGAACCGGCTGGTGCAATCCATTTTGATCGAAAACTGAACCCGACGACAAGACATTGTCGCTCACCGACCGACTGTCAGAAATCACTCCGCTGGTGTAAGGGAATTCTTCGAATACCCGTTTTTCGGTTGCGATTTTTGCCAGGCAGTCATAAGTCGTCAGAATCCAGGGATGCGAGCAGTTCTCCAGACGCTTTGGCAGCTCCAATATTCCTGGTCGTGCTGGTTCCCTGCTGTATGGGAAGCGAAACAGCGGTGATCTATCTACCGAACCGATGGGTTAGCTTATCCATCGTGTTGCCATCTGAGTTGCCGTTTACAAGAACCTCTATCTCCGATGGTTCATTAGACTGATCCTGGGCAGACTACAGGGTGTCGCAAACTATGTAACCACGATTTCAGGTCGGGATCACAACGGATAATATCTGGATTTGCCTTTGGAAGGTTGTAGGGTGGCAGGTTGTTAATGTTGATGTGGGTGAGCGAGTTATTCCGACATGCCTGGCTCGCTGGTCATATGTACTTGATTCAGGGGCTAACGAGGAAGACCGTAGGTTAAACGGCTTATATCAGAGAGTAAAAAGTTCTGGAATGATTTTAAAGATATGGCATAATCCCTTCGTTGTCTAGTGACGAAAACGGTGAAAGGCGGTGTTGCCTCAATCCAAACCTTAGAGACCTCCTAATCCATCGCGCCGGAAAATATTCGCCGTGATGGGCTTAAAGGGAAGGCAAAATTATCTATTAGGGATCCATCGTCTACCAGTGAAACCGCCTGGAGCGAACTTTAGGTTAGAAGCTCTGTTCGGGCAATGAATTATGGCCATATCAGACATTCAACTTAAATGGGTTTGCAACGTCACGAGACCGAAGCGATGGAGATAATCTGGCAGGAAGGTGGCTGGCCCTGCTTTTCGCCTGACGGTTCTCAAATCGTGTTTGCGAATAGAACATGGGGTAAGGACCGCCATCTTTTGCTAATGACGCTCAATAGCGATTCGCCACCAACACGCCTGACGCGGATGGAGTCCCTGCGGTTCGGCCTACCTGGCTATCCGACGGTGATGAGATCGTATTTAATTTAAGTCACGAGTCAATCTACACGGTGAATTTGACCTCCGGGGATATCCAACCATTTGGGAAAACCGACTATCCTGACGTTGGCGGGCTGGCGCATCCATGTGCATTTAGAGGTGAGAGGGCGGTGGCGGTTGCTTCGGTACGGTGGGTTAACACCGTGAGGCAGGGTGTGATTTACAAGCTCGTTCCTGAGTCATCCAGCCCTCTCGAAGCCTGGACTAACCCAGACCAGATTTCTGCCGGGCGGCCTAGTGTCAGCCCAAGTGGAGATCAGATTGTTTTTGCGGGAAATGCAGAGGGGTTTAATCAGGGGGCAAACCAGTTGTGGGTGGTCAGTTACGGCGCTCGCAGCAAAAGGTTAGAGCAAGGTGCAGCCCACTTGGTTCAGGGGCGGGCACCGAGTTGGTCTCCAGATGGTAAATGGATTGCCTGTACCTCGACCCGCCCCATATCCGACCCGACGGAAGAGACGCCAAAAGCAGTGTGGATTATTAGTGCAGATGGCAGGGAGGCCCATCGTATCACTGACAGTTCTCTCAATCCGCTCCATGTTGCCTGGTCACCAGATCAGCGTTATCTGGCCTGCGCAGGGGATGGTTCGCCTTTGGTGCTGATTTCGTTAACAGAAGTGTTCCATCGCCTTGAGTGCGGCTGAATGTCGACTGATAGCACGCTAGAGAAAAATATGTCGAACCCTGATGCGCCTTTTTTCGTACTGGGAGCGGCCCGATCAGGTACCACAATGTTCCGCCTGATATTGAATCGGCATCCGCGATTGGCGATCCCTTTCGAGTCTCACTTTATGATGGGAATGTTGAGAGAGTTACCTTTCGACCGGCCACTACTAGGAAGTGAGACAGAGCGATTTATTCAGCTGGTGATTACCGAAAAAAATTTCGCTTCCTGGCATCTTTCTCCCCGTCAAGTGCGGGATAAAATCGAGTCCATGTCTCCGGGCATGATGTCGGATCTGATTGATGCGTTGTTTCGAATGGAGATTGCAGACACTGGAAAACCAAGGTGGGGTGACAAAACCCCAATGTACTATACATGCTGGCGCCCCCTTATGAACCTGTTTCCCAATTCCAGGGTAATCCATATTATCCGGGACGGCAGGGATGTCTGTCAGTCCCTGGAAAAACTGGATTGGCATGGCCCAACAAACCAGGATCGGGCGAAATATTGGCGGGACCGAGTTGAGATTGCTTACCAGGCTCAAGCTGAATTTGGTACTGACCGGCAATATATTGTCCGCTATGAAGATTTGGTGACCGATACTCGCGCTACGTTAATCAATGTGTGTGAGTTCCTGGAAGAATCGTATGAACCGAGCATGATGTCTTTCTTTGAGGACGCGTCGGATCACATGAGCGATATCGACGGAGATATCCACCGAAAGGTACATCGGCAGCCGTCAGAACAGGATATTTATCGATGGCGTCATAACATGTCTACGTCATCCCAACAGCAGTTTGAGATGATAGCGGGATGTGCACTCCGACAGATGAACTACGAATGCTTGTTTTCGTCCGCTGCCAGTTAACATCCACAATTTTTTCTATTGATCACCATACCATACTGACTATGACAAAAGCCCCAAAAGAAGGTACGATGGAATTCGCGGATCTCCGCGAGATTTATTATGGTACCGATGACGGATTCGACAAAGCGCATACAACCACCGATACACCGAATGATATCGACCAGCACACCAAAGTCTGTCAGTTCTATGAAGCGTTTTGTGACGGAATTGCAGCTGATCGTCGTCAGAATATCCACTATGCCAGCGTGGTCGGTGGGTTATTTGGGTTGAATCTCATCCCCATTGTCAAACCCCAAAAAATCACTTTCTTTGATATCAATCCGTATGCGCCGGTTTTATTTAGTTTGCTCAAAAGAGTGTGGGTAACCTGTGAGTCATCGGAAGAATTTCTGCGTAAACTGCAGGACGCGGACTACGAAGTGGGTTCTGAAGATGAGCGCGTCATTCAAACATGCCTGGTCAAAAAACAAAATGGGACGCTATTGGATACTCGATATGGCGGGGAGGGACGCACGTCCCACAGCTTGAAACACAGCTGGTACTACGCACTTACCCATTTCGAACTTACCCGGGAATTATTTTTAACCGCTGAGGTGAATACATTTTGTAGCGGTATTCACGAAGAGGCTTTCAAGACTTTCGTGTCTCAAGAGCCGAATCTTTGGATCTACTTTTCCAATGTGTTTGCGCATAAGTATTCTGATCTTGTTTTCGACCACCCGAAGAACGCAGTGGCATTCGCCTGCCACCACGATGAGCCTGAAGCATGTGACATTTCAGCCGGAGGGCAGGATGCCGCCACGCTATTGGGTCGAGTGCCGATGGCGGTGGCATAACCAGGATTGCGGATTGATCGAATTCGGAGATTTCCTCGTTGTCAACATTTAGCGCACCCGATCCACAGAACAGCAACAACATATCGGTTGTGATTCCCTGTTTCAATTGCGGGAGCTCAATTGACAGCGCCGTTCACTCCGCATTACGGCAATATGGTAATGACGTTGAGCCTGAAGTGATTTGCATTGACGACGGCTCAACAGACTCTACATCAGAAAAATTACGTCGACTCTATAGTGATGGTGCTATCCAGCTCATTCATAACGGGACATCAAGGGGCGCTTGTGCGGCAAGAAACCAGGGGATGCACGTTGCCACTCGCCGGTATATTCAATTTCTGGATGGGGATGACATCCTTTTGCCAGGCAAATTGCTCAGACAGTCTGACATTCTTGATCAAACCCATGCCGATTTTTTGGCTGGTGCCTATGAAAGTCAAAGTATTGGGGGAGGCCGGACAGATCGGTTTCCCCATGATGATCTTTGGTCCGGGCTGATTCTTTCCCGCTTGGGTAGGACCAGCTCAAATCTGTTTCGCAGATCGGCATTAATTCGGATCGGTGGTTGGAATGAAAATCAAAAGAGCAGTCAGGAGTATGAGTTAATGTTTCGACTAATGAAGTCGGGGGGGACGAACAGTTCGAGTGTTGCAATGGATCAGGAAATTGGCGCGCACATCATTTCAACCCCAAGGAGTATTTCCCATAGCACTGTAGATGCCAATGCAATGCGTTTGATTCAGCTGCGATCACAGATGCTTAAGTATCTGGATGATAGAAATGAACTCACAATCACTCGAAAAAAGGCACTTCAGGAAATATACAACAATAGTTTGTCTGAAATGTCTGAGAACTTTCGTGTCAAGATAGGTTTCTTACCGATGACAGACGTTGACAGCCTTCACTACTACGAAGTCCATTATGCGCCCCATTCACTTTGTTGATAAATCAAGGTCGACCTATGTTCAAAACGGCCTGAATCGGATATGTGAGATTCTAAACGGTAGGGGAGTCACTGCTGGTTGGTGCGATAAGGTGGTAGATGCGCCAGAGGGAGCCATCCTGGTGGTTCATGATCCTGTGGAAATCGACCAGATCCCACTTGGGTGTTCGGTACTGGGGCAAAGGACATTGAATCGAAGGGAGAGGTTGATTCTGGCGGAGCAAAGCGATTTGCCGGTTCCCGCATGGGGAAGTCTTGATGACTCCGATCGGTTTAGTGATTTATTGGATGAATGGGATCTAGATGTGTTACTCCATAAAGCGGACTGGTCCTATGCCCGAAAAGGTGTGCAGGCCAGGTGTCGCGGGGATACGATCGATAGAAATTCGTTCGACCCCAATACCGATGTCTTCATGCAGATGATCCAGGGTGGAAGCTACCACACCTACAAGGTTGACATGTATTTTGATCAGATCATTGGTTGTCGCTATGTCTACACCTACCACCCCCAGCATGAGATGTTCCACAAAAAATTCTCTCAATACAGCAAACAGCGTGAATTGCCCGGACTTTCTCAACAATTGGAAACCCTGGGTCGTGCAGTGATGGCTCATGGCGTCGGCCTGTCAGGAGTCGATATTATGGTTGATGTCAATGACCGATCCTGGGTAATCGAACTTAACACAAGCTCTGTAGGACGAGAGTCAACGTGGCAGCGATGGCCAGATATTTACATCAACAACTATGCTCAGGGTATTCTGAAGTGGCTCAACGAGGGATCGGATGCAACCTTTTGTACCGACCGGTCTCCGTTAGTCCATTTGCTGACTGCTCGATCTGGGGGTATCGATGTGCGAACCTAATGCGTCAGCTAAGTCGTCACTCAACACGCGTACGCTATCTGAAAATGGCAAAACCCTGGTCGCTGTAACAACCTGTAGTCGACCCGATTTAGTACGCCATTACTTGCCAAAATTAATTTCAGTTACGGCCAGTTTAAAGCAGGTTGATCTCTTGTTAGGGATTGATGGCTTATCCAGCCCCGGAAATTGTGAATCCCTGGAATTTGCTCAATCAGTTGGTGTGCCGTGTGTGGTTTCGGAGCACCCCGAAGGAGTTGGCATTTCGAAGAACCGCATTGTGTCGTTGCTAGGAGGATATGACGTTTACTTTTTTTGGAGGATGACGTAGAGGTGATATCTGATGGCTTATTTCGAGATCACATTCAGTACTGCCAACTGACAGGCTATCACCATTTTTCGCTGCACCAACCAGACAGGCTGGTCGACGAACTGGAACCGACCCGGGTAGAAGGTTGGGGGGTAGTGCGACACGCCATGTATGGGAGCGCCCAGGTCAATTTCTTTTCACGTTATGCGCTCTCTAAGGTAGGTGGATGGCATCAGTCGTTTGCGGCGCTGAGAAGAGGTGGGCATACTGAACACTCTTATCGCATATTTCGTGCTCAGCTCGCACCTGCTCCCTTCAATTTAATAGAAAGTTTGATTGATGAGTGCATTTGGCGCGATCCGCCAGCGGTAGTGCACCACCGAATCAATGGTCATACAATCGCCGATAACCAACTATACGAGCTCGAAAACAAGCTCATTGCCGATGAGATTGACTATGCGCCATTCTCAGCCCAATATCAGGGTCAAATTATTTTCTGATGGCCCTCGCAGTATGTCAGACTTAGCTTGTCAATATTTCAAATGATAGCTTCACTTTTGAAGTTTAAGTGTTTAAAGCGTAGAAGGTCAAAATAGGGTAACCATTACGTGGATAGTTTTCTATAGCAAGCCTATTTTGACGATAATGGCCTGCATGTCAGGTGGTTGTCCTCATATTGTGTAGCCGTTTGCAGTTATAGGCTAATGTCAATTTTCCCGTTGTAAGTTGTCGCTTAATTGGATGTAGAAGAATAGATGATGAAATTTCATTTACCTCAACTTTAAATTCTAGAAAATAGTGGGAAGGAGAGATGAATATATGTCTTATGTAAAAAACAAAGAGTGTGATGAGGCGCACTCCCAATTGCATAAACTCAATAGCGCCCCATTGGGCTCTGATCGTAGTCAACCCATCGCCTTAAGTGACAAGGATTCTAAATCAAGCCCATCTACCCCAACGCCAAAAGTTTCCTGTTTTACTACCTGCATGGGGAGGAGACATCATTTAGAACAAACTCTTCGCCGAAACCTGGAATGGAACAAGGATTATCAGAATGCCGAGTTTGTGCTTTTAGATTACAACTCAGGTGATCGACTCGGAGACTGGATACGCGATGAGATCTGGGAATACATCCAATCTGGACTGTTAGTTTATTATCGCTATGAAGAAAGTGACTTTTTTAAGTATAGTCATTCAAGAAATTTAGCGGCCAGGCTTTGCAGAGGAGAAATTATTTGCAATTTGGACGCTGATAATTTTACTGGACAGGACTTCCTGTTTTATATCGAAGAACAAATGGAAACCACAGACTTTTTAGTTGGGTGTGAATTTGATGGCAAAAAATTTTCACCAATTGAAAGGATTGAGGGAGACTATGGCACTACAGGACGCATGGCTGTTCGACGTCAGCATTTCCTTGAAGCAGGAGGCTATGATGAATCTATGGTAGCCTGGGGTTACGAAGATATGGACCTGTTTCATCGCATCAGCCTGGCCGGATTTAATTGTCAATCCATTGACCATCGATTTTTGGATTGCATTGTTCACGGCGATGAAGAGCGAATAGCCAATACGGAAGAAAAATATATTGGTCGCGGTGGAGCAGCAGAGGACGGTTCTCTGGTGAGGCATATTGGCGTAAGCAAGAACAATATAGCTCAGGGTAAGCTAGTAGCGAATCAAGGAAATTTTGGTTGCGGGAATGTGGTAAAAAATTTCACAGGTGAGCAGCTTAGCCTCACACCAATTCATGTTTCTGATCAGAACCCCTGAAAATAAGATAATTCAGTTCTTGCCAACTGGATCAACCCGATGAATGGCCTAAGTTTCACCGATTTAGAATACGCTGCAAAGAAGAAACGTACTCGCAAGGAAATCTTCCTCGAGGGCAAGGTCGACTGCCGATTGAATTGGAGTCGATGTTGCGCATTTACTTCATGCAACAGGGGTATGGGTTGAGTGATTCAGCCATGGAGAACAGTTTTGTCTGACATTATGTCCATGAAACTATTTGCGAAGCTAACGTTGGATGTGATCCCAGATGAATTAACTATCCTTCGTTTTCGTCATTTATTAATGCGTGAGCACTTAACGGAGAAGTTATTTCGCAAGACAGGAAAGTACCCGTCGGAACGCAACCTTATCTTGAGCGATGGAGCGATTGTGGATGCGACGATTATCTGTGCGCTGAGTTCGACATCGCATGACACTGGTTTTTTTTTGGGTGACGAAAGAAGATGATTTTGAGGATGCGACTGAATGACACTTTGCGGTAGACTCTTTGATGACCTGTCCTCTCAATTGTGGCTCTGTGATGGAATGGGTGCCCATTTCAGCATAATCCGCGTCGTTTGAGATGGGCAGATCAAATCATTATTTTTAGGTTCGGGAGCTAACAGCGTCCCGCCGAGCGAGGTTTTATTCAGAGGTTTAATGTCGTGAGATCGAGTAGTGAAGACGAATATTTTCGACGTGATTATTCTGGCTGAGCCAGACATAAAGATGCTTCAAAGACAATGATCATTTATAGCTTTGCAACCCGTCCAGATTTTTTGCTTGGTCAATTGTTCCCCAAAGCCAGAGTGTTAAACGCCTCGCCGTTTGAGGACGGTATACACATCCCGATGCATAACGATAACCCGGCTGATGGAGATCTTGATGAGATTGGGATTTGGTTATTTCACTTGAATATTTCCAGGTCGGACAAGTGGTTTAGAGATCGACAATCGGTGTTAAGCCGTATTCAGGTTGCCGGTTATCGCATTGTTAATGGTGGGATAACTGACATTCTTAAGACCACGATTCAGCAACACAATTGCCAACTAGGATTACCCACCGTGACGATGTTAGATGACGATGAACCGGATACCCAGGTCATCGTTAAGACAAACTACAACTACGGTGCTGTGGGAGAGTCGTGGTTGAACCGATCTCAGTTGGAAGCTTTAGGTTTGGTAGATATCTCTACATGCTCCGTAAAAGCGTTCGATGAGTATTATTGTTGTCGATTCGAGGAAGTCGATTACTCGGTCCGGGCGGATTCCAGACTGGTTGTTGAGCGGTACGTTGAGAACCCAGAGGGCAAATTCTATCGATTTTACCGCTGTGGTACTCGCGCAGTGCTGTCTGAGATCATCTGCGATAGGAAAATCAAAAAAATGCGTCCTGGATTACCTCGCAAAAATTGGTATTACCTTTTTGATGCTCCAGAGTCTGATTCTCCCATAGTGATGAATGCGATCCGGTTTTGTCGCGCCATTGACCTTGAATTTGGTGCGTTGGACCTGGCGGTTGATGAAAGCGCAGTGCCATACATTATCGATGTGAATCCCACTCCAGGATGGGGGAGCGAAACCCAATCCGACATTCTCAGCTTTCTAAGAGAAGGGTTTAAAACTTGAGTACACTGACAACCTGTTGTCTGCTCTAACGCAACTTTTATAAAGGATCATTGTCCACCAGTTTTGTAAGTGCTATCATTTATCCAATGAACTCAGGCGAAATAACCTAGGAGATAAGATGCGCATAGATTTGATAAACCCTCAGCCAGGCGGTGTTGATGCCCCTGTACGAGAAACTCCTGTCTTTCAGGCCATTGTGTTTCTAAAGATCGCTCTGGTTGCGATGTTAGGCTGGACCCCAGGAATCGCGCACGACACCAAATCGGATTCTGAGTCATCCGTCATTGTCAATTCGGTAAGCGAAGATGCTCAGTGTCATTTCCCGGACAGCGCTTTGGTAACATCTAGCGGTAAGTCAGTGCAGTTTTATGAAGACCTTGTCAAGGATAAGGTCGTGGCCATAAATTTCATATTTACTGACTGCACGACGGTGTGCTCCCCCGCTGCAATCAAAATGAGTCACCTTGAACAAATGCTCAAGCAAAGAGACGCATCCGACGTAGGCCTGATATCGGTTTCCATTGATCCTGTTACCGATACTCCAGAGCGTTTGAGTGAATGGAGTGATCGGTTTAATCCCGGACCCGACTGGACATTCTTGACCGGGGAGAAAAGGACGGTAGATGATTTGCTCAGAGCACTAAAGGTGTTTACACCAAACTATGAGGATCACCAACCTATCATGATTGTCGCTAACGATGCGACCCAAAGCTGCCGCTACGTTAACGGCTTATCGTCTGCGAAATTCATGCTCCAGGCGATAGATAGAATTCTGTAAGGAGTGAATAAATATGTTCAGTCATGCTTCTCAAAAACGATTTTTTATCCCGATTCGCTGCGTTATCAGTATCGCTTTTTGTTTGGCGATAGCTTTTTCTCCAAAGGGTTTCTCTAATGTGGAAGTCACCCAGGAGAAGATGCTGAGCGATATTCATCAATACTTTGGCGACATACCGTTGCTGGATCAGCACGGTCAGCATTTTAAGTTCTTTGATCTGATACGTGATAAAGTGGTAGTGCTGACGCCGTTCTTGACTCGATGCGAGAATTTTTGCCCCTCAGTGATGGGAATGATGCTGATCACGCAACAGAGATTGGGAGATCGCTTTGGCAATGATGTGTTGTTCCTGTCGGTGACATCAGATCCAGAATACGACAGGCCCGAGATAATTCTGGACTATGTTAGTAAGTTTGGGATTCAGTCGGGTTGGCACTTTCTGACTGGGCGTCCTGATGTGATGGATTACTTACAGCGTCGACTAGGGTTTATTTTGCAGAAGGAAACACCACCATCAGCAACATAGCGTAAAGATGTACATTATGGATGCAAAAAAGGACTTCAGAGTGGCAACCGTCAGTGGTCAGATGGATCCAGACTGTTTGGTCAAAATCCTTGATAAGGCCCGAACTCACTCATTAGGAGAGCAGGTCCCCTCAGTGGCAAAAATGTGTTGGGAATAATGCATAAACTAACTCTTTTCAACTGCCGGTTGATATCAGGTAGGTCTTTCAGGTAGGTCTGATAAGTCAATCGAGCCTGATCCATTGCGACTCACGAGTCCGTTTAGCTGTATCGGTAGTGGTAACGTATACCCCGCCCGTTCCAATCCTGCGGTTGGGTCCAAATGTAACTTCGGGTATCAGTCCTGTCGGAAAGCCTTGAATTTGCTCTATGGCGTCAGTCAACGTTTTGCGATTAACGCTGTATCCTGCCTGAATTAACGCCTCCACCAGGATCTTTGCCGCCGCAACCGCTTGCAGCTGCTCCTGTTGATAAGGTTGGTTAGTACTGTCGCCGCCGTCATCAAACAGTTGTGAAAACTGGGACAGTGCTCGGGGGCGTTGGTCCCTAGGCAAAGTGTTCCAGGAAAAATTGAGCTTACTTCCTGCCACTCCTGGGGTTCTGGCAAAAATATACCGTGCGACCGGGCCGGGACTATAGTAATCTGGTTTGAGGTTTGTTTTGGATATCTCATTCACGAGTTTTCGGCCGTATTCGCTGGATGAGAACAGGAAAACAGAATCAACACGTTGACGTTCGAACATTGCGACAGCGTTTTCCAGATCGGTATCGGGCGATAACAGCACGCTGTGTAAGTCCACAAGCTTATTGCGAGACAACTCGTCGAAAGCGACCTGGGCGATACGTTTCCAGTTGACGACATCGTCACTCACTACAGCAACACTCTGGCGCCTGTCTTTCAATTTAGAGGAAAGCGCGATGGCTAACGCTTTGCTGTCATAATCCAACCCTGGAATCAGATGAAAGATGGGCGATCTAGGGGTGTTCGTATTAGGCAAGAGGGTAAAGGAGCCAATATTGGGGATATCGTTTTCATCCAGAGCGCGTGTCACCTCGGCCTCATACCCATGCATGTATGTAGTCCGTCCTGAAAAAAGGCGCGATGTCGTTAGCGATCATGCGTCATTTTCGACCTTCGGATCAGGACAACACCCAGACGACGATTAGCGGCGTCCCAAGGGGCTGACAACAGGCAATGGCGAGTAATGTTTGCTCTTCGCCGTTGGGTTTTTCAAACAAAAAGAAAGCGATCATCCACTTTCTCAAATTCCACGCGCAACCCGCCATCAGCAGATTGATACGGTCTCCTTCGGCTCCCTTCAGCCAGCTCCTCAATAAACGATGATCATGCTTCAAATGACCGATGATCGGTTCTATCGCACTTCGTTTGCGACACAGTATCCGTTTCTTCTGGCGTTGATAAGCATTGTCCCGTTTCAGCGGAGGACCCGGTAACAGCACCTCACAATCCACTTTATTCTTCGCTCCCCGATATCCCCGGTCAACCACCGCCAGCCTGATCGATGTCTCACGGTGGGTATGGGCTTCTGTCAGTGCTGCTTTCAGGGTCTTCGAATCATGATCATGTTCGTCATGACTCACCACCCCCACAATCACCTGTGACTCCTTCGTCGCCACCACTGACGCCTTGCGACCATACTCATACGCCTTGTGATCCTTCCCCTTGCCCACGCAGTACACAGCAGGATCATGCAGGGAGTAAACCTTGTTCCTGTCTTTGGGCTGTTGAGACAAAACACGTTCGTATAACGCAAAGTTCGCTTCCTGCGCCGTCAGAACATCGATCGGTAACTTCCGTTGGCATTCCCTGAGCAACACACCCGCAATGGTTCGTAATCGTTTCAACGCCTTGTTCGCCTTACGACGTCGTTTCACGTGACGGAAATGACGACATGCCAAACGAAGTGACCGCACTTCCTTTACGTACGTTCGTCGTTGTTGTATCCCGTGTAACTTCGACAGCTTGTTCAGGCGATTGATGATCCTTATCGCCAACTTGCTGTCTGTCGGGTACGTGATCGCCTTCTCCTGTACCGTGGTATCTACCAGTACTGTCTGCTCCTCTGCCAGCTTCCCATGCAGTTTTACCGACAGCGAAAAGATCTCCCTGACTCCCTCCGACCCAATCCGGTTGCGGAACTTCACCAGTTCCGTCGCATGGCACGGTACCTGCGTCTGGAAACTCACCTCACCACAGAACACCTGAAAGTACGGGTTCATCTTCCATTGATCCACCACCGATTCATCACTTAAGCTGTACAGCTGTTTGATCATCACCAATCCGCTCATCAACCGGATCGGTTTCGCGGCCCGCCCCTTCGCGCTGTAGTACTGGCTCAGGGAGGCTTCAAGCGATGACCAGTCAAGGGTATTGCCAAGGGCAATCAGGGGATGGGACGTATCCAGCTGATCAACGATGTTGAAGAAACTGAGTTGATCGTCATTCACCGGGCTGTCAGGTAGCATATATACCTCGTGTTCGACCAGAAACTGAACGCCAGTTTAACAATTCCGGTCGATTCAAACCAGGACTATATCCAGTTTATACTGGATATGTAGCCTTTTCGGGTTCTTCAGGGACGACTAATTACCAGGCAATTCTGTCGTTTCCGTTTATTACCAGGGGAGTTTGACGGTCATATTTTAATAGTATTGTTTGAGTGCTTTAAAGCACTTGAGGATGCCAGGGATGATCGTGATGAACTCCAAAGCACAATTAACCGTTGACATCATTGCCAAAGTGGCAGCAGGTAAGATGACGGTCGTTAATGCAGGTAAACTTCTCCAAATTTACTGATACCGTATCTATGACAATATCGCCTGGTAATTACACCGTCAAGCTCCCTTGGTAATCACATTTTTTGCAACTAGTGACACCTATGTAAATTGAGCTATCAAAGCCATAAAGTTCTTTTTTCTGGCAAGTGTCCTGTTTGCTTTCAGTTCGACGATTAAATCAGCGAAGGCAGTTAGCCACTGTCGATCATCCAGTCTGGCTAACATTTCTCTAAGTTCCTGTAATGCATCAACCGCTTCCTTGTAAGCCTGGTTGTTGGCTTGTCCAGCAATAGCGCTTACTGAACGCTTAAAAAAATCAATCGCGGTTTGTGGCTCTTTGGCTAAAATGGTTTTTGCTAATTCCATAAGCTGGTAACGATTGATGGGATGTTTTTTAGCATACTCAACGCCCTTTTTAGTGCTGCCTGTGTAAAGATAAAAGTTAACTAACTCTTCATTCGGCACACGTCCCCGGTAATGGTCTTTTTGTTCTGCCAAGGCTTGTAAGTAAGTTTCCACACGTTGATAACAATCGGTTTCATTCAGTCCATTTTCAGCGTGCAACATTTTCAACTCTTTGTAATAGCCGTCGCCAGGATGTTGGACAAATAATTCCCATTGTTGGTCCAAAGCTGCTTTATAGTTACCCCGAACGATATCAATATGAATGCGTTTTTCCAGATAATCTCTTAGGTGATGACCGAACTTTTTGCTCTCAACTTTGTCCAGACACCGCTCGGCTTCGTCATACGCTTTTTGCTTTAGATGGCAGTCAGCCAATTTCAGATAATCAAGATTGCTGTGGGCAGTCTGGCTGAGGATTTCAATTTCCCTTGCGACATCACTATGGTTACGTGCATCCGCTAGCAGAGTATAGTTCAATGGATGAAAACGTATGGCTTCCTTATCACGGGTATTTGCTAGCAGTGTTTGCCACTGGGTTTCACATTGCTGGATAAACAGGGTAGACAACGCGTGGTCATTGTCACCAATAAAATCTTCGGGGATTTTGGGATAAACATCCTTTGCTTCAGATAATTGCTTCACCAGGAAAGCAACACGTTTTCCCCTGGACCAGTCCAATTTGGCAAAACTTTCCAATAGTAGACGGCCAAGGCTTTCCTCAACGCCAAAACGAAAACCATGGGAATCATCTATTTTTTCTAATGCCCTGTTCAAACGTTCAAAGCCATATTCGGCAAGTCTGAATGCTTCAGCAGCCGGTAGAGATGTCAGTGGCTCGATAAGCAAATCAAAAATACTTTCCGCATGGGAAAAATAGTGATTGACCTTATGGTAGTCCCACATTTGTCGATAAGGCAAAGCCCGGGTGATTTGTTTTTTTATGGCTTTGGAATCCATGGTTTCCATGGCCATGTGTGCTTTTAACGACCAGTATTTGGTTAGCGCAGGATCCAGCTCAATCATTTTTTGTAAGTGTTCTACGAGCACTTCTTTGGACAAAGACCGAAAGTAACGCGCTAACTGGTCATTGTCCGATGTATTGGGCTGCTGGTTCTCTGTCACTGTTAAGGCAACAGCGACGCAATGCTTACAAAAATCGAAATTATCTGAGGCAGGACAACTACAGTGACCATCGAGTGTACGATCATTCAATATTAGGATGACATCGTAGCGATAACTACCCTCAACAACAGCGCTTACTTTATTGCCCTGCTTTTGCCAGCGTACTACCTGGCCGTTTTTGTAAACCTGTTTACCCCGTTGATAGGCAGGTTCGCCTGCAAGCTTGATTAATAGATCCTGTGTGACGGGGAGTGCCATATATTTCCCTGTAAGAAGTAAACTAAGAAGTAAATTTTGACTGTATTCTGTTTGGTCTTTGTTATCTACGCAATATAGATAGGTAAACGCTCACATGAAGGTAGTAATAGGAAGCAATGAGATTATGAAGCATTCTATGGACGCCTTGTACAGTAAAATCACATCCAGGCATAGTGTCTCCAGAATAACCTAAAGCAAAGCTACCAATTGCCCAACAAGCCCACTGATAGATGCGACGTTTCCCAGATTATTTAGCCCATCTTCGATTCTCGTCCTATCTGCTGGTTTGGCCAATCCGCTCTTAATGCTTTCAATATTTTTGTGAATTTTTCCGTATTCTAGCTTACTAATCTCATCGCTCTCCTGAGCAAACTTTAGAATCTCCTCCAGCTTTTCTCCAACAGCACCGTCACTGGAATAATGAATGGTTTGATTTGCCCCTGGCGAACCAACCATTACATTACTATTGCGAGAACGAATTGTATTTTTCAAATTTAAATCTCCCTCAATGTTATAAGCTGTTTTCTGATTGGCAATCAGTTCAATGGTGAAGTCAGCAATCTGCTTTCTTTGTTCCTGATGTTGTTGGGCAAGCTCTTCATAGCGGCCTTTTAATTTCGCATAGGCGATTTCTTTATGTAGCTTACTCTTCACCGTCATCCTCATTCTCGGGAGTGCCCCCCTAATCTGATAACTTTCCAGCTCTAACTCAAATTCAGGATTAGAGCGATAAATTTCAGAAACTGTTTTTTCTATTAATAGAGCATCAATGGGGGTAAAACCATCCTCGAAGTAATAATCGATGGTAGGAAGGGATTTATATAATTGTTCGAACTCACCTTCCAGAAAATCTCTGTCTGGTGGGTTTCTTATTGCATTTTCCTGATCCCAATACACATGGGTGCACCGAATTCCTTCTATGATCTAGGCATCGAAGGCACTGAGAAAAAAGTTCGCTCCGTTGATAATCGACCCACTCAAGTCCGCTTCTCTGAAGTCCATCCACTTCAAATCGGCTTCTGTTAGATCAGCATCGACCAGGGTTGCTTCCTGGAGTTGCGCTCGACTTAATAGAGTCTCGCGAAGACAGGCCCCTGTTAAATTAGCGCCAGCCAGATTGGCTGTCGTTAGGTTAGCGTACGTAAAATCTGCCCCAGACAGATTAGTTATTCTTAAATCAGCATCTCTCAGGTCCGCCATAGCGAATGAAGCATTTTCCAGATTAGCCTGTTCGAGATATGCGCCAGACAGATCTCTTTCCGATAAATCAGTGTACGAAAGATCAATTACCTGTTTTCCAGATTTATGGATTGCCAATAACTCTTGCAGTTCATCATCGGAGATCTTTTTCATGCTTAAGCTCCTATTTGGAAAAAATCAAAATAGTGGAAAAGGAATGGAATGCTAGTCGTCAAAAACTGACAGAGTTCTACAACAGCCTAAATCATGAATTCCAGCACCTGATCCCATCCTCTCTTCTTCCAGGATATTTTCTGTTTCCATTATTTCCACAGAAGAATCCGCTTAATTATCTTCCTTCATAGTTTAGATTGGCCACCAATTTAACGGCGAAATCGATGATGGCTTTTTTAATGTTGTGGCCTTCCAGGGAGTGCATGAATTTGAAGTCTCTTAAGGCTTTTTCAAAGGCTCTTAAGTCTGCCAGGTTATCGATTCTTATCGGGGAGCCTCCGCCTTTTTTAAAGCCATTTTCGGTGGCCCATACAGAGTTAATAGTGATTTCATCGAAGTTGTATTTGCTTTCAAATCGGATGACATAGCTGTTGTTCACACCTTTATTGGTATCACAGACGCTTATTTTTTCCAGAGCAACGCTAATTAGTTTGTCCGGGCTATCCATTCCTTCGAGTAAATCCCAATAGGTAATGCGGTGTCGGTATTGCGGGTCTTTCAATACCTTTTTATATACCGTAGTGGTAGCTGCCTGCCAGAGGTTTCTACTTTTGCCTGGAAGAAACCAAAAAAGCCACCACTAGCCTCGACGCTAGCTCCAACACTGGCATCCAATATTTTGGATACTTCGTTTGACTCCCCGCATCCCCACTCTGTGGCTGAGTGTTTAGTGCTGCGTAACCAGATAGGGAACCGAAGTTCGGATATCGTTTCTGGATCAATGAGATTAAACATCTCCGTGAAGTCATTTTGAGAGAAAGTTCTGTTTTTTTCCTTGAGAACAAATCTGCCCTGTGCAACATGGTAATAAGGCTTTGGATAGGTAATCTCATAGGATTGCTCGCCATCATCATCCACGACCTCAACAGGAAAAATTGTTCCGCTGGGATATTTGTTTCCCTTGATATTTATTTCGTCCTTTACATAGGCTAGTGTTCCACGTAACGCACTGATGGGATCTACCCGGCTGGATCGTATTTCTCCTTCCACTCCTCCCTAGGAGATGACGCGAATTCGTTTTTTGAATACCTCCCTTTGGGGAATGAATTTCTCCATCAACAGCGAACCCGGTTCAAGTAACAATCGACGATTATCACTTTGGGGCACATACAGATAGAGATCTCTGGACACCAGTATTTCTGGCGATACCGGGCCCCCCTGAGCAGTCCAGTGGATGGACATGAGCGCAGGGATGAGAAATAGCGTCACTGCCCAATGCTTAACCGAGACGCTAAACCTTCTGCGATGAACTAAACCACTATTTCCTGGCATGACGCCAAATTCAGATGGGTAAACCATTGTTATTCTATTATTCAGACCTTTCCAATAACCAGGAAACACTCGCCCCCATAACTAACGCCCAAAATGGCGCACTGATATTGAACATGCTAATACCCGAAACAGTGACAAGAAAAGTCACCAGCGCCCCCATGGAATATTTTCCTCCGAAAGCAGAAACAAAGGCCCCTTGAAGGACCTTTAACACCGCTAGTCCACCGAGAACCGCAATATACGACGCTGGAAGTTTAAGTGCAAACCAGGTCATCGACGAACTGAATATGCCAAAGGCCACCGCCAGCACACCATATGTAACGCCGCCTATATACTGATGTTCCCGCTTCCCAACGCTGGCAAGAATGGCATTCGCGGGACCAGTAACACACATGGTTACCGAACCAACCAATGCCAACAGCACCGATCCGGTGCCGCAGGCTTTGGTCATTGAATTAATAGGAGGAGCGTGTCCCGCATTTTTGATAACTGCGAATCCCTGTCCATTTTGCACCACGACCACGGTAATCGTCAGTGGAATGACCAACTCGATCATCGCTTTCAGGGAGAAAGCGGGCATGAAAAATAGTGGTGACATCAACCATGCTCCGAGTGGATCGCTTTCCTTGAACGAGTCCGTAACAATAACCACCAGTATACCCACCACCAATGCACCGAGAATGGGTGGGACGAGCCGCTGTAAATTAGGCATTACTGACAGCATCAGAAAAGCAGCAACCATGCTGATAGCAATGGGAAGAGAGTCGTTGAAGGCATCCACCAGATTCAAACCAAAGTCGAGAAACACTCCCGCCACCATCGCCATCACCACGGGTTTTGGGATGGAGTCCATAATCCATTGCACCCAGCAAGTATAACCGATCAAAAAGATCAAACCCGCGGTAGCGAAATAGGCCCCCACCACTTCCTCAAAAGACAAATGATTAAGCGCAGAAATAAGCAATACCGTGCCGGGGATTGTCCAGGCAAAGCTCAGAGGCTGTCGATAACGAAAACTGTAATAGAGGGTATAAACGCCGGTGATAGCAAAACCACCAAACAGCCACGATGCCACATGCTGGTCACTGAGCCCACCACTCAATGCCACTGAGATAATAATTGCCACAGGCCCGGTACAGGAGAACAGGAATGCCGTAACGCCGCCCAGGATATAAATTGAATTATTCTTACTCATCGCTTTAGCCTGTGTTTTATAACCTGTGCTTTATAACCTGCATCTTATAATCCGTGTTTTATAACCTGTGTTTTTCTTCCTCTATCTCCCCTTCCAATGTCTTTTTGCAATGGCGCTTCCCCCCTCCATACCAACCCCTGATACTCGAGTCTTTCATTGCTAAGGATACTTTTTCTCGTCCCTAAGTGTTCGCGGAATCAGACAGTACCAGGAGATGGAAGTTAGCGCAATTAGGAGTACTAGCCAGGGGAATCCACGGAAACGTCTTGTGCAGCGCCTTTAAAATGATGAAGCATGGTCAATATCATGGCGAAAAAAGCCACCGCAGCGGCGAATACAAAGGCATAACGCAAATCATTTTTTCCCGCCAAACCGGCAAGAAATGCCCCCAAAGCACCGACCCCATCCATCACGGCAAAAGCAAAGCCCAGGGTAGTGGTTTCCCGTCGCCCAGAGACATCCACCATGGCCGCCAGCAACACAGCTCTAATCCCTACCAGCGATCCCAGTGCAACCAGCAATAACAGGATGATCCCTATCAGATTACTTAAGACACTGGCGACAACAAGCAACACTGATGCACCGGTTAACGCGATCACAATAATTCGCTTCCTCCCCGCAATATCCGAAAGATACCCAAGAAACGGTTGGGCCAACGCACCAACCACCCAAACTGAGGCAAATAACACACCGCTTTGGGCCATGGATAGACCCTGATTGTTTTGCATGTACAAGGGCAACATGGCCAGCCCACCCATCAGGGACATGTTGTAGAGAATAATAATGGATGTGGTTTTTAGGCCTTCCGGACGTAGCCAGACTTGCAATATGGATCGCAGGTCATGTCGAGTTACGCTGATTTCTTTAGGTTTGGGTACCCGTTTTCGCAACCAAAGAAACGCCACCGCCATGATAAACGCAGGCACCGTGGAAATTTGCAATACAGTTTGCCAGTCAAAAAAGCCCAACAGAAAACCCACAGAAAGTGGCGCACCCACTTCCGCCAGCGTTCCCCCCTAACGCATGAATCCCAAGCACCTGGGCACGACGACCCGGCATTTGCTCCACCATGATGCCAGTGGCGATAGGATGCCAGGCGGCATCACCTAACCCAGCGAACCCCAGAAGAATTGCCAGAGTCCAGAAATCCGGAGAGCTGGCAGCGAGAAAATAACCGATGGCCACCCACCAAAAAGTGAGAGTGAGTAGCAAACCGCGATCCCGAATGAAATCACCAACCAGACCTGCTGGAAAATAGGCGAGACTTGCGACTGACGCGTGGATGGTAATCAATAGACCTACCTCAACCGAATTAAGGTCCATGCTGATGGCTATGGCGGGAGCTAACAACCAAAGGGCAGCGCCTGGCCAATCATTCACCAGGTGCCCCAAAGGAAAGGTGAACAACATGAATCGATTGCTTTTTTTCCGATGACCCGGTGATGATGTTTTTGCCTCAAGGGCTGGGTCATGATTCATGCGTTTTTGCTCTTAGGATTGCACTGGATTGGTCTATGAACAGACACCTATACGTTGGCCAATATAGGAACCTGGACATTGGGTCCGATCCGGGGGCCTGATCCGTGGGTCTGATCCATGGCTATGAACCATGAAACTTACTCAGCTAAACACAAAACGGATCAGTGAATGGTTGCGTAGAAAGAATATAACCTGGTTAAGTATCTGCTGCAAAAAATGTTCTAAGGGAAACACTAATTCAATTCTGTGGTGGACTGTTCACCAGGAACTCAGTCCAGGCCAATGGTCACCTTGTCCCAATTCATCACTTCCTGCCACACGGGATTAGGGTTCCAGCGATGAAACATTTCTGACTTTGCGCTTTGGGCATCATAACCGAGTACCTTGGTAAGATAGTGATACATAAAGGCAGAAACACGATAGTTCATGATACAGTGAACAAACACCGGAGAGTCACCATAGCCTTTCAAAATGGCGCAGAACTTCCTTAGCTGCTCGGGTGTAGGAGCATCAAAATGTACCGGAATATGGATATAATCCATACCAAGCCCTGTGACGATAGCGCCTTCACTGTCAATGGAGTCTTCATGCTCGGGCAGCGCCAAATTAATGACAGCCTCAAATCCTGCGTCTGCAATGAGCTCGAACTGAGATGCTTCCGGTTGCCCTGCGGTACCCAGTTTATCTGTTAATTGCACAAAGTTTCTAATTTCTTTCATGGAATGAATTGGCCTGAAATCCAGTGAATGAATTCAATTGAATGGGCTCGGTTGAATAGATTTGGTTAAAGGAGTTTGATTGATTTTTATGTATTGTACGTCGATATCTAGTCGAGTACTCTATCGAGCACCCAGTTATCAAGCTGATGAACGCAATGCTCCGTCCCAGTGAATCGGCCCGCAGATCTCAACCCCGCCTGATGGCCCCGTTGTTGTGCTTCAGCAATGGCATTATCCTCTGCCGTTGCCTCGGTCCAGCGCTCATAATAGGGAGCAACCCGGCCATGGAAATCAGGCAAAGCAATGGTATCTGAAGGGAAACAGGCACCAATGGTCAATTTTGTTCTTGAGACATTAACGGGCTTGAAATCTAACCACCACACACAGTCCTGAGAAAATACGATTTGTGTACAAGGATAGATAACAGTGAACCAGGTTCCCCGCCTGGCTTTTTCATTCAATCCTTCGATAAAACCAAAGCCCTGGTTCTCACCAGGCAGAGTGGCAATACTTTTTGTTTCGTCGCTGAGAACATAAAGTGCATCCCAATGGCCCCGGGTATCCACCGATTCGGAGTCCTGGGCTCCCAGGGTTGATCGATGAACCGTTCCGGTGTGATAAGCCTCCAGTGCATTTTCAATCAGGAACTTCCAATTGGCTTCAATGGTGAAATTAATTCGCTTAACACAGCGAAGATCAGATAACTGATGGGATCGCATTACATCAGGCAAATCACCAATCCACTCTGCTAACGCCAATGCATCAATGTTGAAGTTAATAAATAGAAAGCCGCCGAAACTCTCCAATCGGACTGATTTCAGAGGGTAATCTTCAAGCTCAAAATTATTCACTCCTGCCATACCTGGCGCCGATCTCAGTTGGCCGTCCAGTCCATAGGACCAGGCATGATAGGGACAGGTAAGTTGCCGGCAATGCCCACTTTTTTCTCTAAGTTTCGTTCCTCGATGGCGACAGGCATTTATATATCCGTGAATGTGACCGCTCTGATCGCAACAAACCAGGGCTGAACCAACCATGGTTTCAACCACCAGCACACTTCCTGGTTCGGCCAGCTCATCCTCCCGGCCCACAAAATGCCATCCTCCAGCGAAAAGACGCTGTTTCTCTTTTTCAAAGAACACTTGCTCCGTATAGCAATGGGGCGGTAAGGTTTGCGCATCCAGTAACGGCTTTCGTACCTCCTGATAGTTGTTAGAATCAAACATGCTTCGATCACACGGGCTATTGGTTGATTAGTAGACAGACCAGGGAAATTTATCTGGAGTGCAAAAATAGACTTAGACAATCTGGATCAGACATGATCACCGGCGTCAGGTCCCGATGGTGCTTATAGTCCGGTCGATCAGTTTTTTGATAGGCATTGCTGATCGGATTTAGAATAAGAGAAAAAATGGCACGATCCCAGGGGGACATATTGTTTGGTGAGCCATGGAGCAAGGTATCATAAAAGATCAGCATGGTTCCTTTTTCCCCCGTCGCCGCCTGAATACCGTTTTGCTGTATCAGTTTCTCAACAATCCTGTTTTCCACTATCCACAAGGGATAGCTAGTGGTCTGATCATCCAACCAGGCGCCATGCTCTCCGTGTCTATGGGAACCTGGCACAAAATATAAAGGGCCATTGTAATGATTCACGTCGTCAAGAAAAATGTGCAGATTAAGCGCTAATGGTTCCGGCACACCGTCTTCTTCATGATGGGTAGCAAAGTCATAATGCCATTGCCAGATAGACCCGCTAAAAGCCGCTTTCACATTCACCTTGACCTGCTGAATGTACATGGGTTCTGGTCTGATTTGAAACGCTGGTTCAATCAATTTGGGATGGTTGGCCAATTGAGCAAACACTTCATTTCTAAGATGTAGCCCCATGGCCGTTCTCACCACACCGGACTCTTTTTCGATTACATTTCCCGGATGATGATCATCAAGAAGCATAGGCATTTGGGACTGAATCAGTGCTACTTCTTCCTCGCTGAAACGTTCCGGTAAAACCAGAAACCCCTGATTTTGAAGTGTATCAATCTGTGATGGATTCAGTTTCATGGTGCTATTGCAGGCAAGCAGCTAAACAATCATCTTTCCCCATTTTGTTTCTCGTCCTTTTTTTCGACTTCCTTCGCATCCAGCATGGCCATCAGATCCTGCAAATTGTCATCCATAAATGTATTTAGTGGGGATAGGGATGGATTATTGGGTAACTCCACCAATCGACCGGAATTGCTTCTTTCCTGTTCCTGGAGCAACTCAAGAGCAGCCTCCATCAGCTCATCCACCGAACCGTATCTTCCTCTTTCAATCATTTCATTCACGAAATGTTCAAGTTTTGGCGTCAATTTAATTTGGTGAATCATGACTATTGGAATTTAGGGTTTTGCTTGTGGGTTTTGCTTATGGGTTATTGTCCATGATCCATGGCGTTTCAGCAATGTCGATCGCGCTGTTGGAACGCATTCAGCTCCAGTAGACCAAACCCACTTTAATCAAGCCCCATGAGGTATCCACCCTCGCCGACCCCACACCGATCAGGTTCACACTGATTCAATCCAGGACAGCGAACTCCATATTTACAGATTCCAGGCTCTAGCGGCTCGTCTCGATGCGCCGTCGACCAAGGCAAACAGGCGATCCTGATCGGCCCTCATGGACACTGGTTTATGTCCTGCCACTTTTACTAATTCCATGTCTATCCGATCCGTGATGAAATAGAAACGACGATACAAGTCCTGGTTTTTTAGGGGTTGATTCTTTTTTGAACAAAAGCCCCGGCGTTCGAGAAGTCGCCGGCGATCAGGCAGGGTAATAATATTTTGACTATCGGTGTGAACGATAATTTTTCCCGCGATAGGAGATAGCTCAGTTAATGCCCACAACAGGGTTTGCAACTCAAGTCTGGTGGAAGAAGTATGGTCAAACCGTTTCGTTTTCACTCTCTGCCTGAGAGCATGAAAATCGATATCACAATGCTCCAGTTCATTCCGGGTTACCAGCAAATAGGCCCCATAGCCCATCCCTGACCTGGTCTGCACACTACCATCAGTATAGAGCAGTCGTTGACCCACTTACTGCCTCTCTAACAAACCCGGAAACTGATTTTCAGATGTGAATGGGTTAGGGAATAGATTGGCGGGCAGAACGATCAATAGATCCATGTTTTAGCTCAGCTTTCTCGCTCTAATTGTCCGGCCTTTTACCTTTCCGTTGGTCAGATAATTCAAAGCCTGCCGGCAGGCGTGATGCTCAATGGCCACGTAGCTCGACATATCAAAAATATCGATCTTACCGATTTGCGCACTGGCAAGACCGGCGTCACCGGTTAACGCTCCCAGTATATCTCCGGGGCGGATTTTGTTCTTCCGTCCACTATCGAGCTGAATCGTGGTCATTTCTGGTTGCAGTTTAAACAACGGATCATGCTTGAGGGACGAGGTCGATCCGCGGTTGCAGGCAGCATCCTGCCAGGATTCAATGAGGTCAACCCTGGAGACTTCCCACGAAGTGTACATGCTCACTGCCAATCCCTTTTTCCCTGCCCTCCCGGTTCGCCCAATGCGGTGCACATAGACTTCCGGATCCTTGGGCAATTCATAATTGATCACCGCCTGAAGAGACTTGATATCAAGACCCCTTGCGGCAAGGTCAGTGGCAACCAGTATCGAACAACTGTTATTCGCAAAACGGACCAAAACCTGATCCCGCTCCCTTTGTTCCAGGTCACCATGAATAGCCAATGCAGATATTTGCTTTTTCCGCAAAAACTTTGCCACCTCATCGCATTGAATTTTTGTATGGCAGAAAACCAGGGCGCGTTCAATGTTATGCTGGGCAAAAATACCGAGCAAACCATCGTTTCGATTATGGTTATTGGTTTCATAAAACCACTGCTTAATTACATTGGGCTGATGTACTGCATCCACACTGATGGTGATTGGATCCCGTTGAATTGACCGACTCATTTTCTCAATACTTTCTGGGTAGGTCGCTGAAAACAATAGCGTTTGGCGGCTGTTTGGCGTTTTCGAAATAATGTCTTTCATATCATCAGCAAAACCCATATCCAACATACGATCAGCCTCATCCAGCACCAGGGTCACCAGTCCATCGAGCTTCAAAGTACGCTTACGAACATGATCCAGAACCCGACCCGGCGTTCCGACCACGATGTGTGCGCCATGTTCCAGAGAGCCCACCTGAGGCCCATGGCTTTCCACCACATAGCAAAACCAGTTTGATGTTGGGAACAGCCCGGGCAAGGCGACGGATTTCCTTGCCAACCTGGTCAGCCAGTTCCCGGGTTGGACACAATACCAAACATTGCGCACCAAAAAATCGGGGATTAATTTTTTCCAGCAAACCGATGCCAAAAGCCGCAGTTTTGCCGCTACCGGTTTTTGCTCTGACGATCATGTCTTTGCCTTCCAAAATAGCAGGCAGGCTGTTGGCCTGAACAGGAGTCATGGTCTCATAGCCCAACGAAACCAGGTTTGCGAGCTTTTCAGCACTCAGGAAAAGGGAGGAAAAAAGTTCGCTGGTCATAGGAAAAAACGTTTAAGAAAAAGCGTTACAGAAAAAAAGTGGAACACTAAAAATGCTCAAAGACGGCTGCTGACTAGCATTATCTCCAGGAGACTTGACGGTAATTTAAATTACCAGGAGTTGTCGCTCAGGCACAGATATCAGCTTTGAGACCGCTCCAAACAAACCCACTGAAACAGGCCACCAGAGCACCGTTCTGGGGAGATGAATAATAACAGGTCTCGACTGACCCCATGGATAAAATGTAGACCATGGAATATTCACTAATGGCAATCAACGGCCCTTACCGAATTCGACCAGTATGTGGTCAAGATGATTCGCAAATGTCTGGCGATCACGATGAGAAAGGGGAGGAGGACCACCAGCGTGCACACCGCTGGAACGCATGGTATCCATGAAGTCCCGCATATTCAGCCTTGCCCGAATAGTATTTTTTGAATAAAGTTCTCCCCGGGGATTAAGGGCGATTCCCTGTTTTTCGATGACTTCTGCGGCAAGGGGAATATCGCCCGTGATCACAAGATCTCCCGCATTCATGCGTTTAACGATTTCGTTATCCGCCACATCGAAGCCCGGCATAACCTGTATCATTTGCACAAAGGGCGAAGCTGGGGTGCTGATATACTGATTAGCCACCAGAGTGACCTGGGTTTTGGTTCTAACCGCAGCACGGAAAAGAATATCTTTAATCGCTACCGGGCAAGCGTCGGCATCTACCCATATCTTTTTTCGCTGTTTTTGATCCACACTCATCCTTGGGATTATACCGTTTCGGGCTTGATCCTGATCATGGGCCCTGGTCGTGTATCTGGGTCGTGTATCTGGGTCATGTATCCTGGGCCCGAGCCCTAAATGATGTCGATGACGACAAAGTATGGATTTTCGATAGAGAATGTTGAACGCAACAAAGCCCCGAGTCTTCCTGTATTATCAGCCATGAAACACGTTGCTCAATTAGCAAAACAGACAATACGCCTCACGCTACTGGTCACCAGCGTTGTATTACTCTCAGCCTGCTCAATTCTTGATCTGGTTAATCACCTACCCACTGACTCCAGGAGTACCGTAGAAAAGTCGGTCAGCTATGGTGAACATCCTAGGGCTAAACTGGATATCTATCGACCACTGGCTCCTTCGCCGTCAAGCGCCATCATTATTTACTTCTACGGTGGAGGGTGGGTCGATGGTGATCGGGATCGGTATGAATTCATCGCCCGAAAGCTTGCCGATATGGGGCATTATGTCGTGGTACCGGACTATCGACTATTTCCAGAGGTCGTTTTCCCATCATTCGTCGAGGACGGCGCTAGCGCCACCGACTATATATTGGACAACCTCACTACCATTGCCAATGGGAGTCGACCCGTTTTTTTAATGGGGCATTCCGCTGGAGCACACATTGCCGCGATGATTGCATTAGACCCACGTTTCCTGGCGCGTTTTGATCGCCACACCGATGAGTTAACGGGGTTTATTGGACTGGCGGGCCCCTATGACTTTTTACCCATTACATCGAAACGGGTTGGGCTTATCTTTCCTGAGACGCTGGATCGACAACAGTCACAACCGATCACATTTATTGGGCCTAACGACCCTCCGTTGTTTCTCGCCCATGGAGATAACGACAGGAGAGTCTGGTTACGTAACTCTGTGAATCTGGCAGAAGCCACAAAAGACTTCCCAATCCCGGCAACCCTCCACGTTTATGCGGGAATGAGTCATGCTGAAATTCTTAGGCCTTTCATCCCCTTGATGAAAGATCCTCATGGATTACTTATTGCGATTTCAAATTTTATTGATGCCCAATTAGACTAAATCCTCGGCGAGACCAGCTGCTTTGCGAAAGGGGCGAGGCAATGTCAGATCGACATTTTCCCTGGTTTTGCCAGAGCCGGTACCAATACTGCAATGCATAAAGTAATTCCGAGCAATAACAAACCATTCACGATAAGAGTTGTATCAGCTCCCAACGATTCTGCGAGAAATCCCATTTCCAGATGACCAATGGGTGCAACACCAATGGCAAATACCCAGGCACCCATGGCCCGACCTCTTAATCGATCCGGCACCACCATTTGCATCATACTTTGACTAAGAACGTCGGTAGCCACTGCCATAATGGCCACTGCGGCAATCGCCAACAAAACCAGCCAAAAGAATGGTGCCAAACCCAGGGCGATCAACGAACAACCAAACCCACCGGCGACACAAAGATAGACCCGACCCTTATTTTGCAACACCAATGCACCGGCGAATAACAAGCCCGCCACAATGCCCCCCGCTGCCCGGGCGCTGTGCATGTGCCCCAACCCCTGGGCACCTACACCCAACTTTTCCGTGGCAATCTCAGGCAGGGCTGTGGCAAAGGAAAACCCAAGAATTTCCACAGCGGAGGTGAGTCCGATCAAAATCAATAATCGGTAGTTATGACATATCTCATGCCAGTATTCTTTTAGGTTTTCACCCAAAGTAACAGGAATTGCATCCTTCGCCCGACCCTCTGTTCCTAGCCCAAGCAATCCCAGAAAACTGATCAGATGTCCGGTGCTCAGCACAAGGAATCCAATACCGCTACCCATGCCACTCAATACCCATCCAGACATAATTGCACCAAGCAATTGCCCGGATCTTGAACAAAGGTTTACTAGCCCAAGGCTTGCCACCGCCCCCTCACGTCCCACGATGTCATAGACATAACTCGCACGTACGGGGTTATAGATTGCCCTGAGGCTCCCGGAGCTAAAAGTCAGGAGTAGCAAAGCCCACAAACCAGGATCACCATAATGTAACAGGGCCCCAAATAATCCCAATAAAAGCACCATACAACCTTCGATAGCAGGCAAAATACGTTTGCGATCGATTAAATCTGACAACGCCCCGGCAGGAACACCAAAGATCAGCATGGGCCCAAAGTAGACAGCGAGAGATATACCTACCCAGGCAGTGGACCCGGTTTGCTGAAAAATCAAATAGCCCAGAATCACCTGCTCCCCAGTCATCCCCATGGAATGAAAAAAGGAGCTTGCCAATACCCGGAGATAGTCCCCGGACTTCAAAGCAGGATTGGCAATAACTCTTTTTAGAAATGAAACCATGTGGTTTTATAAAACTCCGGATCTCTGACCAGGAGATATTAGAATGAGGCCTTTGGATATCAATTATGGATATCAATTATGGATATCAGCGATGAATGTCAGCGATCTTTGGCGTTTGGTCTAACAGAGACTCTGCCTGATGGATAATATCTGGTATTGAGCGTGATATTAAATCCAGCAACGAACCCAACATTAGTTCTGACATCGGACAGGAATCATAGTAAACCGGATTCCAGCATTTAATCGGGATCAGAGAGTAGCAGCCTGGGTTCACGTTTACCACGATAATGAAAGTGGCTGGCTGGAACCCTAACCCCTTTTTCTGGTCACATAAACACGATAAGCAGACACTGGACAGCTACTGGTTTGAACCAATTGACGCCTCCACCCACATCTCACCGGCAAACCTCCCTACAGCAAACCCTCTCAAGGCAAGCATGGGCGCTAATCCATCATCGCTA